>Ga0209279_10000030_pt1 | contig 113002 bp, 89 predicted proteins | sample CoawatmetaG00DNA_3_FD_187508 | JGI IMG/M metagenome (GOLD analysis project Ga0209279, IMG submission 187508) | Marine microbial communities from the West Antarctic Peninsula - Coastal water metaG006-DNA (SPAdes) (version 2) | ecosystem: Environmental > Aquatic > Marine > Coastal ...
TCCCATTCAATAGTCGCAGGTGGTTTACCTGAAATATCATAAACCACACGAGAAATCCCGTCTATTTCATTAATAATACGGTTAGAAACCAATCCTAGGAAATCATAAGGTAGATGTGACCAAATAGCTGTCATAAAATCAATAGTTTCGACACAACGCAATGACACAACCCAGTCATATTTCCGAGCATCACCCATAACGCCAACAGAGCGTACTGGCAAAAATACCGTAAAAGCTTGGCTAACTTTGTGATACAAGTCATGTGAATGGAGTTCTTCAATAAATATTGCGTCCGCTCGACGTAATAAGTCACAGTATTCTTTTTTCACTTCACCTAAAACACGCACACCTAAACCTGGGCCAGGAAATGGATGACGATATAACATGTCGTAAGGTAATCCTAACTCTAAGCCAATTTTACGGACTTCATCTTTAAATAACTCACGTAAGGGTTCAACTAATCCAAGTTCCATATCATCAGGTAAACCACCCACATTGTGATGAGATTTAATAACATGCGCCTTACCAGTCGCTGATGCAGCAGACTCAATAACATCGGGATAAATAGTGCCCTGAGCTAACCATTTAGCATTTTCAAGTTTTTTCGATTCTTCATCAAATACTTCAATAAAGACGTTACCAATAATTTTACGTTTTTTCTCAGGATCGGCTTCACCTTTCATCCGGTCTAAGAATCTATGCTCTGCATTAACGTGAATGATATTTAGACCAAAATGATCACCAAACATATCCATGACTTGTTGAGGTTCGTCTAAACGAAGCAAACCGTTATCAACAAATACACAGGTAAGTTTGTCACCAATTGCCCGTTGCAACAACATGGCGACAACAGACGAGTCAACACCACCCGATAAACCTAAAATAACTTCATCATCACCAATTTGTTTTTTCATTTTGGCGATGGCATCTTCAATTATTGTGGTTGAGGTCCACAGCTTGTCGCATTGACAAATATCAACAACGAAGTTTTCTAAAATACGTGTGCCTTGCTTAGTGTGAGTCACTTCAGGATGAAATTGAACACCGTAAAATTTCTTAGCCTCATTTGCAATGGCGCCAAAAGCACAACTGGGTGTTTGAGCGACAGTAATAAAACCATCAGGAATGGCAGATACTTTATCGCCGTGGCTCATCCAAACGTCAAGTAGGGTATTACCATTATCGCCAATGCTATCTTCAACATTATTAAATAAAGCAGATTGAGCAATCAACTCAACCGAGGCATAACCAAACTCTTTATGTTCAGAGCTTTCAACGCCACCGCCAAGTTGTTCTGCCATAGTTTGCAGGCCGTAGCATATGCCTAAGACAGGAACACCGGCATTAAAAACATATTCAGGTGCGCGTGGAGAGTTGTCTTCAGTAACGGACTCTGGTCCACCAGCAAGAATAATCCCGGTTGGGTTAAAACTTTCAATTTGCTCTTGAGTAACATCCCAAGACCAAAGTTCACAATACACACCTATTTCACGAACACGACGAGCAATGAGTTGAGTGTACTGCGAACCAAAATCTAATATCAGTATGCGGTGATCATGAATATTTTGACTCATAATGATTTTCTCTTCTAAAAAGTAAAACAGGCTGACTAATAGCCAACCTGATAAAAATTTGTGTTCATGGCCTTAAGCCCAAAAAACAAAAAGTAGTTCTATTAACTAGAACGATAATTGGGTGCTTCTTTTGTTATGGTCACGTCATGAACATGTGACTCGCCCATACCTGCAGAAGTTATTTTCATAAATTCAGGTTTGGTTCGCATGGTTTCAATATCTTTAGAGCCTGTTAGACCCATAGATGAACGCAAACCACCCATTTGCTGATGAATAATAGCTGCTACAGGTCCCTTATAAGCGACCCGACCTTCAATACCTTCTGGCACTAATTTGTCAGCTTCACCGTCAGACTTTTGGAAGTACCTATCACTTGAACCTTCTTTTTGGCTCATAGCACCGAGTGAGCCCATACCACGATATGACTTGTAGTATCGACCTTGAAAAAGTTCGACCTCACCTGGAGACTCTTCAGTTCCAGCAAGCATACTACCTACCATCACACAGTGTGCACCGGCGACTAATGCTTTGGCAATATCGCCAGAAAAACGAATACCGCCATCGGCAATAACCGGAATACCCGTACCTTTTAATGCCTCTACAGCATTAGAGATAGCAGTTAATTGAGGTACACCTACACCAGTAACAATGCGCGTTGTACAAATTGAACCTGGGCCAATCCCTACTTTAACCGCATCCACACCAGCATCAGCTAACGCCTTTGCACCAGAACCTGTAGCGACATTACCCGCAACTATTTGTAAGTCTGGGTACTTATCTCGCGTTTCTTTTACTCTATTTAATACCCCTTGAGAATGGCCATGTGATGTATCAATTAACAATACGTCAACACCAGCGGCAACCAAAGCGTCTATACGTTCATCCGTACCAGCACCAACACCAACTGCCGCACCTACACGTAAACGACCTAATTCATCTTTACAGGCGTTAGGTTTGTTTTCGGCTTTTTGATAATCTTTAGCGGTGATAAGACCACATAATTTAAAAGCATCATCAACCACCAATATTTTTTCAATACGATGCTCGTGCATTAAACCCAAAATTTCTTTTCGTGCAGCACCTGCTTTCACTGTGACTAAATCTTCTTTAGCCGTCATTAACTCTGACGCAGGTTTAGTCAAATTTGTTTCAAAACGAAGATCACGCCCTGTAATGATACCGACTAAATTGTTTGCCGTATCGACAACAGGGAAACCTGAAAAACCTAAGTCATCTGCTTTGTGCATGATTTGTTCAATAGTATCTGACGCACTGACTGTGGTAGGCTCTGAAACAATACCACTTTCATATTTCTTAACTTGAGAAACATTATCAGCTTGTTCAGCTATGGTCATATTTTTATGAATAAAACCTAAACCACCCTCTTGAGCAAGTGTAATAGCTAAACGCGCTTCAGTTACTGTGTCCATAGACGCAGAAACCATAGGGACATTTAAAGTGATTTTACGGGTTAAACGGGTTTTTAAGTCGGCTGTATGAGGAAGTACCGTTGAATGAGCAGGTACAAGTAAAACATCATCAAAGGTTAAAGCTTCTTGGGCAATTCTTAGCATCGCAATATGGCACCTTAGTTAAGGATTCGGTTAAGGAGTAGAGTATATATTGCGGCAGAATTTTAACCGTTTTATTGTTTTAGGACAACCTATTTTTGCGTTAATCCCCTTAAAAAGCTCTTAATTTAATGATTAACGTTAAAATGCATTGTATCCAAGATAAAATCATTAAATAATAGCTAATAATTTTAAATGTTATTTTTATATTTATGAGCCAACAACATATTTTACAAGTCAGTGAACTTACTAAAAAAGTCCGCTTTATACTAGAGAGTGAACTAAGTCGCGTTTGGTTATGTGGCGAAATCTCGAACTTTGTTGGCGCTAGTTCTGGCCATTGGTATTTATCACTTAAAGACAGCAAATCTCAGGTCCGATGCGCAATGTTTAAAGGCGCAAACAAAAATGTCAGATTATCACCTCGTAATGGCCAGCAAGTTCTAGTAAGAGCAAAAGTTTCTTTATATGAACCTAGAGGTGACTTTCAATTAATTATTGAACAAATGGAAGATGCTGGCACAGGTCTATTACGCCAACAGTTTGAACAATTAAAGCAAAAGCTTAGTGCTGAAGGACTATTTTCTCACTATCATAAGCAAATAATCCCTAAGCACTTACAAACTATTGGTATAGTTACCTCTCCCACAGGTGCAGCTGTTAAAGATATTTTGACCGTATTGAGACGAAGAAATCCTAATTTAGCGGTTATCGTTTATCCAGCGCTTGTCCAAGGCACACAAGCGGCAAACGATATTGTAAAAGCAATCAATATCGCCAATACAAGAAAAGAATGTGATGTGTTAATTGTTGGTCGTGGTGGCGGTTCTTTAGAAGACTTATGGAGTTTTAACGAAGAGTCAGTTGTTCGAAGTATCTATCAAAGTAAATTACCAATCATTAGCGCTGTTGGCCACGAAATTGATACCACGTTGAGCGACTATGTTGCTGATTTACGGGCAGCAACACCATCAGCCGCGGCTGAATTAGTTTCACAAGATAGTAGTGAATTATCACAAAACATCCTAATACTTAACCAAAGACTCATTAACGCAAACAAGACAAAATTGTTAACCCATAGAGTAAGTTTAAACCATATATGTCATCGACTAAGCCTTGTTCATCCCGCTCAACAATTACAAAATCAACAACAAAAAGCTGATGAATTAGACAATCGGTTAAAACTAGCAATGACCCGATACTTGCAAACCCTAACTATTAAACCTCAACAATTAGCTAACCACCTTCAATTGTTGTCACCTCAAAATAAAATACAACAAAATAAAGAAAAGGTCGCTCAACTGGCATCTAAACTTATCGCTACAATTAAACAAGCACAGCAGCAAAGAGGAAAACTGTTTGCCCATACAATTAGTGAGTTACAAATTGTAAGTCCACTTGCTACTATTGCTCGGGGTTATAGTGTCACAAGAGATGCAAATGGTAATATTATAAAATCAATTAAAGAAGTGAATGACAATCAAAAGTTAACGATTCAAATGAGTGATGGACTCGTTATCACAAAAGTCATAACCAAGCAGACTAATCTTGCACTGTAACTGCAGGCTTTAGAATGTTATTCACTACTTTTACTTCAGTATTTTGTAATCCTTAAAAAAATTTGATCATAACATCAACAGTTTTTTCGTTAGCTAAAACGCAAGCTCCACCATCATTAACGGCTAAATGACTGCCACTAATTAATAAAAAAGTGATCATTGATTACCAATATTTGCTAGCTATTTTGACTTTTGATTTATTTTATTCATCGATAGATATAGATGATCTTAATCTTCATATCTCAACAATTTTGTAAAGCTGAGTACAATTAACCTTAATGGTATTTATATCGTCTGTAGGATATTACTGACAAAAGCAACAACAAACCTTCATCACCTTAAAGTCGCTGTTTTACTTTAAGATGATGAAGACAAACATACCCACATGATTTAACTAATTGGGAAATTGGATTCAGCTATATTGCTCAGGGGGGAGGAGTCAGTATTAAACGGAATGATTCTTTTGACCGGCTTGAAAAAAAGTTCAACAGTCATAACCAAACCAAATGGCAGAGATTATATCTTTACGCTAACGACAATAATGACTCTTGGAGAAGTGGGCGCTAGAAGTAAATACTTGCTAACACCCTTCTTTCAAAAAATTTACTGTGTTTACTCTTCTTTTTTATAGCCCTGAGTTGCTCTTGCAATTTTCTTTTTCTCAGTAAAATTAAGTTTCTTTTTACCTGCAAATGGATTACTGGTTTCTCTAAACTCAATTCTAATTGGCGTGCCCATAATTTTTAACGACTTACGATAATAATTCATCAAATAACGTTTATATGAGGTGGGTAATTTTTTAGCTAAGTTACCATGTATAACAATAATAGGAGGGTTATAACCACCGGCGTGAGCGTATTTGAGTTTAATCCGTCGACCCTTGCTCATTGGCGGCTGGTGATCAAATACCGCCATATCTAAAATTTTTGTTACCATTGAAGTTGAGATACGTTTAGTTGCAGAAACAAATGCTTCTTCAACTGACTCATACAAATGACCTACACCTGTGCCATGTAATGCTGAAATAAAATGAATACGAGCAAAGTCAATAAAACCTAAACGGCGATCGAGCTCAGTTTTGATCCGCTCTTTAGCATGGTCTTCCAAGCCATCCCACTTATTTACAGCAAGGACGAGTGAACGACCGGCTTCTAAAATAAAACCTAATAAACTTAAATCTTGATCGCTGATACCTTCCCTTGCATCTATAATCAATAAACACACATTAGCATCTTCAATAGCTCTTAACGTTTTAATGACTGAATATTTTTCAACAATATCGGTTACATTTTTACGACGACGAATACCTGCAGTATCAATTAAAGTATATTCACGACCATCGTGTTCCATGGGAATATAAACACTGTCACGGGTTGTGCCTGGGGAATCAAAAACTACCACCCGGTCTTCACCTAGAATGCGGTTTGTTAATGTTGATTTACCAACATTAGGCTTACCAATGATAGCTAATTTTATTCGATCATTTTCTTCAGGTGCAGCAGCAAGTCTTTCCTCATCAGTAATTGAACTTGGCTGATCATCACCATCTTCAAACTCAAGGTTATCTTCTTTTTTGGGTCGAGAAAGTGCTTCAATGTGCGGTGTTAATGCCAGTGTCAATAATTGAGTAACACCACGACCATGAGCTGCGGCAATTTTGTGCACATCTCCCTCTATGCCTAATGAATAAAATTCAGCCACCGCACTGTCAGCATCAATACCATCAACTTTATTAGCCACTAGAAAAACTTTTTTGTTTTGTTTTCTTAAATAGCTCGCTAAACCTTGATCTGCAGACGTTAGTCCTGCTCTTGCATCTACCATAAATAAAACGGCATCAGCTTCATCAATGGCCATTAACGATTGCTCGGCCATCAAAGCATCAATACCCTCCTCATTACCATGTATACCACCGGTATCGATTACGATAAATGGGTGTTCTTCAACTTCCGCTTGCCCATATTGGCGATCACGAGTTAAACCGGGATAATCGGCAACCAGTGCGTCTCGAGAACGTGTTAAACGATTAAAAAGCGTTGATTTACCAACATTTGGACGACCAACTAATGCAACGACAGGAAGCATAAAAACCTCAATTTTCTTTAATACCAGTGTCTATTATTCAATAATAGTACCGATTAGATAACAAATAACGGCTCCACCTACACATTGCAGAGGAGCCGTAAATAATTCTAGCTTTAAAACTGATCTGAATCAGTTTAGCTCTGTTGATAAAATTATAGCTTAGCTTTAAGCAGTTCTGGAATTTGAATTGCCTCTAAATCACCATTTCGTGCTTGACTGAATAAAACATCATTAATTACTGATGGCGAGCTATGAATACCACTACCATCTAGATAATGGCGCGCAACAACTTCGCCAGTTTCTTGACTCAGCCAGTGTAAATAACCGTCAAAATCACCTACTACAATATAATCATCGTAAACAACAGGGCCAGTCACACCACGATTAGTCATGGTTAAATTACTCCACTGCTCTAAACCATCATTACGGTTAACAGAATAAATATGCCCCGCATCTGTAGTAAAAAATATGCTGTTACCGCTAATCGAAATTTGTCGATAAGAAGAATATTTGCGTTTCCATAAAACTTTACCACTTCTTAAATCAATTGCGGCAAGATTACCACGAGAAGAAACAGAATAAACTTTATCTCCAAATACTACAGGGGAAGTGTCTATATCAACAACACGTTCTAATTCTGTAGATCCTGAAGCTTCACCAATTTCAGATGTCCAACCTTGCTGTCCTTTTTCTAAAAGATAGACACTCACGCTACCATTTGCTTGGCCAATTAAAACACCACCAGAGGCAATAACAGGCGAACTTAATCCGCGTAAAGTTAATGCTGGAACATCTTGCTGGTTTTTCCATAATACTTCACCGGTAGAGGCATTAAATGCTTTTAATACACCAGAGGCGCTATTAACAACCAAAATACCTAAATCAATTGCTGGAGCATTAATAATTTCGCCTTTAACGTTACCGCGCCAGTCAAGATTGCCTGTTTCTGCATTTAAAGCAAAGATATCGCCATTTTCACTGCCAATAAATACTTTATTCATCCCCGTAATCGGACCACCAGCAAGTTGAGCAGATTTTGAGCTATCAAAAAATCCACGTTTGTCGCCAATATCACTGAGATCTGCTTGCCATAGTTCTTTGCCTGTAGTTTGGTCAAAAGCAATAACATCACCCTCTCGACTAGCAGAAAACACTTTATTGTAGGCAGCGACTGGTTTTATTCGGGAAAAATGATTCTCCACGCCATTACCGACACTGGCATTCCATAATACTTTAGGTTCGAATTTTCTTTCAAATTCAATTAGTTCAGCTACAACATCTTGAGGATCTTCATCAGTTGATGAACAAGCAACTATTCCACTAGATAAAACTAAAATAGCTAGTGACTTAATGATTAACATTCTATTTTTCAAGATCAACATATAAAACCTTACTTAGTGACCATTATTATTTAACATCGCCATTTAAGTTAATGGCTTGAGCTAAGTTATCTAATTTCATTTGCAATATCGGGCTAGAAGTTAAACCATCCGTGACGATTGCCTGTTGGTAAGCTGTTCTTGCCTGTTCAATTTTACCTTGTTTAAGGTAAGCATCTCCTTTGATTTCTTCCACTGATGCATTAAATGATGTTGGAAGTTTTGCGGTTAACGTTGCTAATGCGTTATCAAATTCAGCTAATTGAATTTGAACTCTAGCCAAACGTAAAGTTGCAATGGCTTTAATACCATCATTAGGAGCGTTTTCAATCGCTGCGGTCAAATATGTTGCTGTTTTTGTCCAGTCTTTATGACTAGCTGTCTCTTTTGCTAATGATAATGCTGTTAATGACGCATAAGATGTTTTAGCATTCTCAACAATAAAAGTATCACCCGCAACTTGAAAACCAGATGTGTCTTTATCAATTTTGTTAACCACTACTTGATAAGCATCTGAGCGAGCAACCTCTTCAGCAAGCATACTGTCTTTATAAAGATTGAAGCCAACATAGCTGGCTAAACCAATAACTAATCCTGCAATAATATAATTACCATTTTCTTTCCAATAACTTCTAATTGCATCAACTTGCTGTTCTTCTGTTTGATAAACTTCCACAATATACCCTTAAATTAAACTTGTTAATAAACTTGCCACTTGATCAAATGCCAAGCTTTGCTGTTCTTGTTGGCCACGGAGAAATTTCACCGTTACCTTTTTTTCGGCAAGCTCGTCCTCACCTAAAATTAACGCAATGCTAGCGCCAGATTTATCGGCCCGCTTCATTTGTTTTTTCATATTGCCACCACCACAGTGACATTGGATTCGGCTATTTGGTACTTGGTCACGCCATTGCTCAGTTAGCTCATTTGCTTTTAACATCGACTCTTCACCCAATATAATCACATAGGCATCAACTTGAGGACGTATATTACTGACTTGTTCTAAGCTGGTTAACATTAACACTAAACGTTCAATACCTAACGCAAATCCAAAACCTGGTGTCGCTTTGCCACCAAGTTGTTCAACCAAACCATCATAACGTCCACCAGCACAAATAGTACCTTGAGCACCTAAGCTATCAGTAACCCATTCAAATACTGTACGATTATAATAATCTAAACCACGAACTAAGCGCTCATTCAATACATACTTAATACCGGCAGCATCTAGTCGATGACAGAGGCTAGTAAAATGTTCTTGGGTTTCTTCGCCAAAATAATCTGATAATTTGGGCGCATCAACTAGTGCCTCTTGCACTAAAGGATTTTTACTGTCTAATACTCGTAAAGGATTAGTTAGCATTCTCCGCTTAGAATCTTCATCAAGCTGTTCTTCATGCTCATTCAAATAGCCAACTAAAGCATCGCGGTATTTCGCTCGTTCCTCGTTTGACCCTAAAGAGTTAAGCTCTAGTGTGACAACATCTTTAATACCAAGTTCCCGCCAAAGCCGTGCGGTGAGCATAATAATTTCTGCATCGATATCAGGGGTTGCAATACCAAAGGCTTCTAGACCAAATTGATGAAATTGACGATAACGTCCTTTTTGTGGACGTTCATGCCTAAACATCGGTCCCATATACCAAAGACGTTGCTCTTGGTTATATAACAGGCCATGTTGATTGGCCGCACGAATACAACTAGCAGTACCTTCAGGTCGAAGTGTTAAACTATCACCATTACGATCATCAAAGGTATACATTTCTTTTTCAACAATATCAGTGACTTCACCGATAGAACGTTTAAATAACGCTGTTGGCTCTACAATTGGCATACGAATTTCAGCGAAACCATAACTACTGGCTACGCGGCGCAATACCGACTCAACCATTTGCCAAATACTTGTTTCGCTAGGGAGGCAGTCGTTCATACCTCGGACTGCTTGAAGTGTCTTGTTGACTTTAGCCACAGATGTCATTCTCTCTACTTTCTAAAAATTGATAATATATGCAGTATAAAAAAGTGCAGAGCGCATTATAGGCTGATATTTGCTAAAATTAAACTAATTGATTTTCAAAGTCTGAATACAATTAAAATAGGGTTAAATTTCTTGAACCTGTATTTGGTTTTTACTATCCAACATTTTGGCTTTAGCACGAATACGTTGCTCTAATTGATCGACTAGATTGTTGTTATCAAAACGCTCTTTTTGACGAATTCCATCGAGGTAATAACCACTTTTCTTATTACTACCGGTCAAACCTAAATCAGAAATCATAGCTTCACCGGGGCCATTAACTATACAACCAATAATAGAAACATCCATCGGTGTAATCATATCTTCAAGGCGTTGCTCTAATTCATTGACCGTCGCGATAACATCAAACTCTTGACGAGAACAACTTGGGCAAGCAATAAGGTTAATACCTCGACTCCTCAACTTAAGTGATTTTAGAATATCAAAGCCTACTTTAATTTCTTCTATAGGGTCTGCGGCTAAAGAAACTCGCAAAGTATCGCCGATACCTTCTGAGAGTAATAAACCTAGACCTACAGATGATTTGACTGAGCCGGCACGTAAACCGCCAGCTTCAGTGATACCTAAATGCAACGGATTATCAATTTGTTTTGCCAATAAGCGATAAGCACCCACGGCCAAAAATACATCGGAGGCTTTGACACTGACTTTAAATTGGTCAAAGTTCAATCTATCTAAAATATCGACATGACGCATGGCAGATTCTAGTAATGCCTCTGGTGTCGGTTCAGTATATTTTTCTTGAATATCTTTTTCTAATGAACCACCATTTACGCCAATACGAATTGGAATGTTGTAATCACGGGCACACTCAACGACCGATCGAACTCGGTCTTCTCTGCCAATATTACCGGGATTAATACGTAAACAATCGGCTCCATATTCTGCCACTTTTAATGCAATACGATAATCAAAATGAATATCAGTAACAAGTGGGACATTAACTTGCTTTTTAATTTCGCGAAAAGCCTCAGCTGCATCCATTGTTGGAACACTTACCCGCACAATATCAGCACCAACAGCTTCTAATGCTCTAATTTGCGCAACAGTTGCCGCAACATCAGTTGTCAGAGTATTAGTCATTGATTGCACTGTAATAGGTGCATTGCCACCAACAGGGACATTACCTACCATGATTTGGCGTGAAATACGGCGAATTATTGGGGATTCTTTAAACATAAAATTGAAGACACTTTTATAAAAACCAAATGATAAATAGCATGTAATATAACGTTAGAGCCAACTCTGCTATTCAATAATAATAGGTAAGGTAAATTTTGCGATATTATCTTTATCAAATTGAGACATATCCACAGACTGACCATTAAACTCAATACTTGTTAATGCGGGCCGACCAATATCAACTTTAAAAGGAGGTTTTCCTGATATTGTCATTACATAACCCGTTTTTTTCACCCCGTAAGCAATTCTGTCACCGGTAGCATCATAGATACTCACCCAGCAATCTCCTGTAAAGGTAAATATCGCTGTCGCTGTTGTCAGAGTTTCCTGCTGACTCGTTATCTCATTAACAGCTTCTTGGACAATAGCGTTATTAGTCTTTTTTTCTAATGGTTCTGAGAGAATATCATCACTTTCAGCCTCGTTCTCTAGAGACTGACTCTCTTGAATTGATTTTTCAATAATCAAAGCATCATTAGTTTTTTGTGTCAGTGGAATTTCAGTAGTGACCGTACTAATTGTTATATTTTTTTTCTCAACACCTTGAAACCACCACATTACAGTAGAACCAATTAAAATAGCGACAATAAAATAGCCAATCCAAACCATCAAGCTATTTTGTGCTTCTTTATGGGTACTTCTTGAAAAACTATGTAATTCAGCACACTCAATCTTATCAACATTTAAATTATCATAACTCTTGAGGATATCTTCATTGGTAATATTAACCAATTTGGCAAAAGTGCATAAATAACCACGATTAAAGGTTGCAGGTAAGCATGGGTCGAAAACGTCCATCTCTATATTTTCAACCAAACTTAGACGGAAATTTAACTTCGTAGCAATATTTTGTTGCGACAAGCCTAGTTTCTCTCTAGCTTGGGCAAGCATTTGACCAGGTCCTATTAACACTTTGTCTTCAGAAAGCTCTGGTAACTCTTTTACATGTTTAGTCATCGGTGTCATCTACCCTCAAAGGTTCTGATATAAATATTTCATCACCAATATGAATTTTCAAGTTATCACTAAAGTCATTCCAACGTTTTAAAGTTTTCATTTTAATATTATATTTAATAGAAAGGCTAAATAAATTTTCGTCTTTTACAACCGTATGGATCGATCTTGTCGTTGTTGTTAAATGGCCAACAGATTCATCTTTTATAGGTTTAACTGCCGACACAGCCCTAGCAGGAGTATCTAAGTCATCACTGGTTAAGTTATTGTCGGTAACAACTACTACTTTTTTGACAAAACTATCTTTATTTACCTCTAACTTGGTCACAGAGTTTCTTGATTGACTATTAGGCGATAGTTTTACAACGCGTTTATTTGTCTTTTTATTTAATTTCTTTACTTTGATCCTTTGATAACGCTCGGCCAGATCATCTACTTCAATACGCGCTAGACCGTTTAATATATATTGTCTAGCCTCCCAAGAATCTGGGAACATACTAACTAACATTGAAGCATAATTTTTAGCCATTTTAAGGTTACCTAATTGTTGATTAGTTTTTACTGCTAATGCTAATATCTACGGGTGACTTTCTCGAATTTTTGCTGGTATTCATGAGATTTTTCGTAATTCTCCATAGAGTATTCCAAACGCGCCATCTCAAATAAGGCTGAATCACTATTTGGGCTGTGAATAATAGCTTTGGCTAAATACTGCTCTGCTTTGTCAAAATTCCCAGATTTTAATTGGCACAAACCAAGGTTTTCATAACTTTGTGATACCAGTAAATAACTTGGAATTTTGATCGCTTTTAAAAATTGCTGTTCTGCTTCATCAAAACGCTCTTGGCGACATAAAAACACACCAAAATTATTTAACGTATTCGCATCATCTGGCTTAATTGATAATGCTTCTTCAAATGATCTAATCGCAAGTGCTGTCTCATCAACGGTCTCATAATAATGAGCAAAGGCAATATGGACTTCAACAAGATTGGGCGCAAATTTTTTCGCTTTTTCTAAGTTAAATTTCGCTTGGTTCGTATTACCGATCTTTAAATAGCCTAAACCCAAAGATACTCGGGTCATTGCAAGCAACTGATCCGACGTATTTTGCTCTATAACAAGTTTATTTTTATCGAAGTTTTGAGTGACACAGGAAGAAAGTAACCAACACAAGGTTACAAACATGATTTGGCGGGCAAATTTAACCATAAAGTTCAAAAATCACTTAACTTAACTTAACTTCATTATTATAAAACTTACTAATACAGCCAAATATCTATAATAAAATAGACTTTTATCAGTAAAGAGCTGTTCCTCACCTCATGTTATAGCATGTTCTTTTATAAGATGAACGTATTAATCAGACCAATTTCATTGAAATTGATTGAATTTCAACTTCTTTTTTCTCATTTCGTCTTGTTGTGCGTTTAGTGCGGTCAAAAACATCACCGGCTAATTGACCACAAGCCGCATCAATATCTGCACCACGAGGACGACGAGTAATGACAGTAAGACCATAGCTTTGCAATACTTTGTCGAAACGATCAATACGAGAATTGCTTGAGCACTTGTACGGTGATCCCGGGTATGGGTTAAACGGAATCAAATTTATTTTACTTGGTAGATCTTTTAATACAATAGCTAATTCATGAGCTTGTTCTGTGCTGTCATTAACATGATCTAACATGACATACTCAATGGTTGCTTGCTTATTCGCCTTTGAACCATCAATGTAGCGCGCGGCAGCTTTAACAAAACTTTCTAAAGGATACTTTTTATTAATCGGTACTAATTCATCACGTAATGTATTGTTAGGTGCATGAATAGAGACCGCTAAAGCACAATCAATTTTTTCTTTTAGCATATCAAGCGCTGGAACAACGCCTGAAGTACTTACCGTTACTCGGCGTTTTGACAAGCCGTATCCTAAATCATTAAGCATGGTATCAAGCGCTGGAATCAAATTTTTCATATTGAGTAAAGGTTCGCCCATACCCATCATCACAATATTGGTTATAGGTCGAGTACCTGCAATACGTGTTGCACCAATATCATTTGCTACGCGCCAAACTTGGCCAATGATTTCAGAAACCGTGAGGTTTCGATTAAACCCTTGCTGAGCCGTTGCACAGAAAGTACATTCTAGAGCACACCCTACCTGGGAAGATACACAGAGAGTTGCTCGACCATTTTCAGGGATCCAAACAGTCTCAACTTCTTGGCCACCCTCAAGTTTTAAGGCATACTTGATGGTACCATCATCTGATACTTGTTTTTCTGAGATTGTTGGCGCGGTTATTTCACAATTACGTTGTAATTTCTCACGTAATTTTTTATTTATATTTGTCATTTGCTCAAAATCATTATATCCAAAGTGATAAATCCACTTCATGACTTGATCAGCGCGGAAAGGCTTCTCACCGATAGAAGAAAAATATTCCCTCATCATTTGATGATCAAAATTAAGTAAATTGATTTTACCTACAGTTTTAACTGATGCATTATTTTCAGCAAGTTCTTTATCTGAACTATTTACTGACTCAATATTAATTTCACTCATAACAAGAAATTTCCAAACAACAAAATTTTAAAGAGATAAATTGTATACTTTTTATACATAAGTAACAATTTGACAAAGAATATAAAGCTAAATAACCTAATTAAAATAATAAAGTCACTTAGCTATAAAAATAAAGGGTTTTACTGAAAGTTCAGTAAAACCCTTTATTGAAAATTAATTAAACAAATGAGTAACTAGTTAACTTACCTATTTGTTTTGACGCCTAATTAACGAGTACGTGGACAGATTTCATCATCAGAGAAGAAATAAGCAATTTCACGTGCCGCAGACTCTAATGCATCACTTCCATGACAAGCATTTTCGTCAATTGAAGTTGCATAGTCAGCACGTAATGTACCTGTAAGGGCATCAGCGGGATTAGTAGCACCCATGATTTCACGATGTTTAAGAACAGCATTTTCGCCTTCTAACACTTGAACCATAACAGGGCCTGAAGTCATAAACTCAACTAAGGCACTAAAGAAAGGACGTTCGCTATGTTCGGCATAAAAACCTTCAGCTTTTTCTTTGCTTAAGTGCACCATTTTAGCAGCAACGATTTTAAAACCAGCAGTTTCAAAACGGTTATAGATTTGGCCAATTGCATTTTGCGCTACAGCATCAGGCTTTAAGATTGAAAAAGTACGTTCGATAGCCATGATTAGCCCTCTTAAGTTAAATTAATATCAATAGATCATCCGCCCAAAATAAAAACTCATTATTTTACATAATAAATTAAATTCTAATGGATGAATTTTGGGCGCATTATAGACGAGTTAGCTGCAGCAAACAACCACATCAACACCTGATTTTAATATCAAAGGTCACTTTCCTTTATTAAAAAAGACAATTAAATCGATCTTTGGAATCAAAGTAATAGGTTTACCGTGGTCAGAGTAAACCATTCAGAGGTTTATTTAAAAAAAACTCGATACCATACGAAGTCTTAATAGCTGATTCGTCGATATTCTCGATAATCTGCAGTCCAAAAATTTCGCTCAATTTTAGCTAACAACATTTCATCAGACAACTCTAAAGCTAAACCTTGTTTATAGGCAACTTTAGCTATATTAAACGCTATTTTTTTACTTAATTGGGCAATTTCAGTTAATGGTGGTAATAACTCACCTTTACCAGTATTGGCTAATGGTGATGCATCAGCAAGGGTTTCACTTGCTACCATCAACATTTCCTCAGTGATACGATTAATATTTGCTGACACAACCCCTAAACCAATACCTGGAAATATATATGAGTTATTACATTGGGCAATGGGAAAGGTTTTCCCTTGGTATTCGACGGGTTCAAATGGACTCCCTGTAGCAATAACAACCTGGCCATCAGTCCATTTAATAACATCTGTTGGTGTCGCTTCTACTTGTCGTGACGGATTACTTAATGGAAATATGATGGGTTTAGGACAATGTTGCTTCATCGCTTTGATTACTTGTTCACTAAATAACCCCGCTTGACCTGAAACACCAATAAGAATATCAGGTTGTCCACTATGCATCACTTCAATAAGCGATGCATACTCATCCTCAATTTTCCATTTATCTAACGAGATTTTAGTTTGCACTAACTTCTCTTGAAAGTCTCTTAGTCCCTTCATACCTTGAGTTAATAAACCAAAACGATCAACCATAAAAACTTGGCTACGCGCTTGTAAAGGCGTGATACCTTCACTAATCATCTGCGTGATAATTTGTTCAGCAATGCCACAACCCGCAGAACCAGCACCAACAAAAGCAACCTTTAATTGTGATAATCTAACACCACGGCTTCGACAAGCAGCCAGTAAAGTTCCGACCGTAACCGATGCGGTACCTTGGATATCATCATTAAAGCAACAAATTTGATCCCGATAACGCTCAAGAAGTGGCATAGCATTAGGCTGGGCAAAGTCTTCAAACTGCAACATCACTTGAGGCCAACGACGTTTTATCGCATTAATAAAAAGCTCAACAAATTCATTGTACTGTTCTTGATTAATACGTTTGTGGCGCGACCCCATATACATCGGGTCATCTAATAACTTTTGATTATTTGTTCCCACATCCAACATCACAGGCAAAGTATAGGCAGGACTAATCCCTCCACAGGCGGTATACAAAGATAACTTACCAATAGGAATACCCATCCCACCAATACCTTGATCACCTAATCCTAAGATACGTTCTCCGTCGGTAACAACAATAATTTTAACTTTGTTTTTAGTGGCATTACGTAAAATATCATCAATATTATGACGCTCTTCGTACGAAATGAATAACCCTCGAGAACTTCGATATATATCAGAGAACTGCTCACAAGCATCACCGACTGTAGGTGTATAAATGATTGGCATCATCTCAGCTAGATGTGCTTGCACTAGTTTATAAAATAAGGTTTCATTATTATCATGAATGGCTCTTAAATAGATATGCTTATTTAGACTACCGCGAAAGCTACAATATTGCATATACGCGCGATCTACTTGTTCTTCAATAGTTTCGTAGCGAGGTGGCAATAGCCCCATTAGATTAAAGCTACCACGCTCTTTTTTGGTGAAAGCACTCCCTTTATTAAGAAGTGGTGTTTCTAGTAATGTAGGTCCAGCATAAGAGATATAAAGAGGCTTTTTGTAAGAAGATGTCATAAGTAAAAATCGTTAAACATTATTTAAAAGAACTATAGATTTCAATTATAAATAAACTATTTATAACAACAAGGGTATAAGTAAAATAAATAGTGAAAATAAGTGTTAATTATAACAAATAAAGTCATTCGAAATTATAAAACCATTAATCCATTTCAGCAATCCAAGCTAATTGAACCGCTTCAAGTACCCTTTCACCACAATGATTAGGATCATCACCAAATCGGTCTAACTCTAAAATCCATTTTCTCAGTTCATTAAAATGAAGTCTTAGGGGATCAACATCAGGATGGAGTTCTATTAAGTCCAAGGCTATTTCTAAGGAGTCGCTCCAATGTAAAGTCATATCTAAACCTCATGATCAAAAAAATTAGTGAATAAATTAAAGCCATACTTTAAAACTCATTAAAATAGCAGCTGAAAGTAAAAGTAGTCTGTCGTTAACATAATAATTAACCATAGCAATAAAAGCCGAATTTTGCGGCAAAAATAGCAGTTTGTTTGCCACCATTGGCGAAAGAGTATTTTCAAAGGCTAGCTAAAGTCATTTATAAATAGGTTTATAGTAACCATTTAAATCTCAAGGGCAAGTATTACCCTCGGTATATAAAATGGATAAACGTTTGATTAAAAAATTGACCAATAAAATTGTTTGTTATGACTTTAGCTACATTTCAGGAAAAAGACTAAAGTCATCAAGGCCAACATAATTAATAATTAATGAATGATGTTCAAAATCACCTGTTGCCGGATTAAAGCGATAATCTTTAGACCATACTTGCATATTTTTAGTCAGTGAATGGATTGCATCAACAACAAACTGAGCTTCTTTATCTGTCGTTGTTGGATGAAATGAGGCGCGAATCCAGCCTGGTTTTTCACAATAGTCGCCGGCATCAATTTGGTTGGTAATTTTTTGTGATGTGTCGTGATCAACATTTAATAAAATATGTCCATATGTGCCGGCACATGAACAACCCCCACGGGTTTGAATACCAAACTTATCATTGAGCATCCGAACCACTAAATTGTAATGTACATTTTCAATATAAAAAGAAATGATACTTAAGCGCTCTGTCACCCTTGGCTCAAGTATTTTTACTTGTTTATTTTTACTTAGGCCATTCATAACCAACAGGGTTAACTCTTTTTCTCTTGCGGTAATTTTTTTAACGTCCATAGCATCCTTCACTTTTATTGCTAAGGCCGTGCGTATACATTGTAAAAATCCCGGAGTGCCACCATCTTCTCTAATCTCAATATTATTAAAAAAGCTGTGTTCTCCCCAAGGATTAGTCCAAGTAACTGTTCCACCACCAGGGTGATCTGGGACTTTATTTTTATAGAGGGTTTTATTAAAAACGAGTACTCCAGAGCTTCCTGGACCACCTAAAAATTTATGTGGCGAAAAGAAAATAGCATCAAGAGTTTGAGCTTTATTCATTGGATGCATGTCAATATCGACATAAGGTGCTGAGCAAGCAAAGTCTACAAAACAAACCCCTTCATGCTTATGCATTATTTCAGCTAACTGGTAATAAGGTGTTTTAATACCCGTAACATTTGAGCACGCAGAGAATGAACCTATTTTCACTTGCCGGTCTTGATATTTTGCTAACAATACTTCTAAATGAGCCAACGAAGGTAAACCATTTTCATCTGGGTTAATAATCTCTAAAGTAACATCACATTCATACCATGTTGTTTGATTAGAGTGATGTTCCATATGGGTAATAAACACAACTGGCTTTTCAGCTTCACTGAACTGCACTTGTTTCTGCATACGCTCGGGGATGCGTAATCCTAAAATACGCTGGAATTTATTTATTACATCGGTCATACCTGCACCTGAGGTAATCAAAATATCGCTATCACAAGCATTGACATGATGCTTAATCACTTTTTGCGCTTGGTGATAGGCCAAGGTCATTGTACTGCCAGTTAAGTTGGTTTCTGTATGAGTATTTGCTATATAAGGGCCAAGTGTATTAGAAATGTAGCTCTCAATGGGATGATAGAGTCGTCCACTGGCAGTCCAGTCAGCATAAATAATAGCTTGGTCTTTTTCACCAATTTTATGGCTTAAATCTTGTCCAATAATTTGCTGACGAAAGGGTAAAAAGTGCTGCTCTAGTACTGAAGACATAATGGTTAACCCTTATAAAAAAACTAAGCAGATATAAGAGGCAGTTCAGTAGAGCTCTTTATCTCCTCCATAGCAAAACTAGAGGTAACATTGGTTAAATTGGTTGCATCAATAAAACGCTTATAAAAAGCATCATAGTTAGCAATATCTTTAACCACCACCCGCAATAAGTAGTCGTATTCACCACTCATCCGATAAAAATCGACTACTTCAGGAAATGCCGAAACGGTCGCTGAAAAATTAGCTAACCAATCATTGTCATGCCGACTAGTTTTAACCTGAACAAAAACCGAAACACTCAAGTCAAGCAAGGCAGCATCTAATAGCGCAACTTTACGTTTAATTATCCCACTTTTTTCTAGTTTTTGAACACGCCGCCAGCAAGGTGTTTTAGTTAACCCAACTTGCTTAGCAAGCTCTTCAATAGCGATACTAGCATCTCGCTGTAAAATAGCAATAAGTCGCAAGTCAATCTCATTTAAGTGCATTTAGTTCTAATTATAAGTCATTATTTAGTACAAAATACCAATATCGACCAACTATCGCAACCTTAATAAAATATTATCTCTTTTAAGACACCAATTCTGAAATTATATTTCACCAAAACCTCTAAAAAAAACTTATTTTTTCTCCAATAGAGTGAGTTTATGAAAATATATTATTAATTTAGCTGCTGGTAATGATGGCAAAGTGGATGGATTGCTGACGAAGAGTAAATAATAAAAAAGATAATAAAATAAGCCTTAAAGAGAAAGGATCTCTTTAAGGCTTTTGAGGTAGTTAGTAGTGATTTTCTCTAATCACTCGATTTAGTCCTACTTTACAGGAAACCCACGGTCACGCATTAACGCTTCAACCTTTGCATCACGCCCTCTAAAGGTACGATATGCTACTGCAGGGTCCACTGAATTTCTGACACTAAAAAGATGAACAACTAACTTTTTAGCGACATCAGCATCATAAAAACCACCTGGCGCTTCAGCAAAGGCCTCGGCAGCATCAGAGGTCAGTACTTCTGCCCACATATAACCATAGTAACTGGCAGAGTAGCCCTCGCTACTAAACACATGGCCAAATTGAGGCGTACGATGACGCATAACGACTTGTTCAGGCATATTCAAAGCGGCTAAAGTTTCACGTTCAAACTTATCAACATCAATATTTGAAGGATCCATCGTATGAAGTTTCATATCAATGAGTGCAGAAGCAAGATATTCAGTCGTTTTAAAGCCCTCATTGAAGGTCGCCGCTTGTTTTATTTTAGCGACTAAATCGGCGGGCATTGCCTTACCTGTTTTGTAATGGATTAGGTATTTACTGATCACTTCATCAGTCGATAACCATCGCTCTAGAAGCTGAGATTGAAACTCTGTGTAATCACGAACACCACCATTAAGGGTTGGATAAACAACATTAGAGGATAAAAAATGCAAAGCATGACCAAATTCATGAAAGTAAGTTTCAGCATCATCCCAAGAAATTAAAGCAGGTTCGCCAGGAGCGCCTTTACTAAAGTTTGAATTATTAGAAGATAGCACATTAGTTTTCCCATCATAGGTAGTATGGCTTCGATAGGTAGTAGCCCAAGCGCCAGAGCGTTTACCTTGGCGAGCAAACGGGTCTAAATACCATAAGCCAATATGTTCGGCTGATGTTTTATCTTTGACTTCCCATACTTTAACGTCTTCATGAAAAACAGGGACAGAGTCATCAGTAACCGGCGTAAACTCAAAGTTAAATAAACGACCAGCAACATAGAACATTGCATCTCTTAACTTATCTAATTGCAAGTATTGCTTTACTTCGTCTGAGTCTAGGTCATATTTTGACTGACGAACTTTCTCAGCGTAAAAGCGATAATCCCAAGCTTTAATTTCTTTTAAATCATCTTCTGCTTTAGCGATAATTAGCATGTCTTTCACTTCTTCATCAACACGAGCAATAGCAGCAGGCCATACCGACTCCATCAAATCAATCGCATTTTCTGGGGCTTTAGCCATTCGATCTTCTAAACGCCAAGACGCATAGTTTTTATAACCGAGTAAGCCGACACGCTCATGACGAAGCGTTAATATTTCAGCGATAATTGCGTTATTATCAAATTCATCACCATTATCGCCACGGTTATAATAGGTTTCCCATACTTGTTGACGTAACTGGCGCTGAGTTGAGTAAGTTAAAAAAGGGTCCATTGAAGAACGTGTATTGGTAATAGCGAATTGACCTTCACGTTGGCGATCTTTTGCTGCGGAGGCTGCTGAATTGATCACCGATTGGGGTAAACCACCCAGCTGTTTATCGGTTAGATAAAGAACGTAACTCTCTTCATCAGATAATACATTACTTGAAAATTGGGTATGAAGTTCCGCTAAACGTTGATTTATTTGAGCATAACGTTGCTTAGCTTCACCCAGTAATGTGGCGCCATTTCGGAAAAAACCATTATAAGTTAATAAAACTAAGCGTTGTTGATCGGCACGTAAACCTTTTACTTCGTCCGAGTTGTAAACTAAAGACACTCGTTTAAATAAGGCTTCATTTTGACTGATTTTAGAATTGAATGCAGCAAGCTTAGGCGCCATACTTTTTTGAATGTCTCTAAACTCAGGCGACGACATATTTGAACGCCAAATACCCCAGTAATTAAAGACTCGACTGAGTAATTCGCCGGTACGCTCCATCTCAACAATGGTGTTTTCAAAGGTTGCAGGCTCAATATTATTAGCAATCACATCAATTTCTGCTAAATTCTGTTTCATGCCCTCCTCGATTGCAGCAACTAAGCCAATAAGCGACACTTTATCAAAAGCAGGAACACCTTCAAATGGGCCAGTCCATTTAGCCAGTAATTGTAACTTAGCTTTTTCTACATCATTACCCGCATTGATTTGCTTTTCTGAGTCGATAACAACAGTTGCTTTAGCTACTTCGCTTGTAGGCAAAGGCTCTTTATCATTACTACAGGCCATTAGTGTAATGGTTGCAAAGAGTACAGTAATAAAACTTTTTTGCTTCATGTGGTATGCCCTTCTTCTGGATTATTTAACCTAGTCTATTGAATTAATTTGTTATTAAGCCATTATCAACTCACTAGGTTCTCTTATTTACTGATATTAAAATGGTATTAATAAACCAAAGTAAGATATCGAGTTGGTAAAGAAAATACTAGCCTTATTGGTCAAGATGTTTAAAGAATATTTTTAGAATAACGAAAACAAGATGAGCCAAGGTACACTTATTCATATGAGGCCAGTTCCTCTGTGAAAATCACGTTAAAGCAAGTTAGACCATCTAATTTTGTCGACTTAAGTCCAGACTTGCACAGTAAATCTATACTCCGTATGCTAGAAGCTAATAAACTTCAGTCAATATAATTAACGACGAACCATATATGCAAGCAGTTTTCCTTGATCGACAAACGTTCGATAACAAAATACTCTTAACTCATATCAAGCAGCATACTGACGCACTGACTTGTTATCAGACAACTCAGCCCGCCGACACGGTCTCTAGATGCCAAAATGCTGAGATAATAATTACCAATAAAGTCGTACTATCTGCGAAAATATTAGAACAATTACCTAAGTTAAAGCTCATTTGCATTGCCGCCACAGGTACTAATAATGTTGATATTAAAACAGCAACGTCTTTAGGTATTGCGGTAACCAATGTCAGTGGGTACGCCAACCACTCCGTTACCCAATATATATTTTCTCAAATACTCGAGTATTACTCGCAAACCAGTCATCACCATAAAAATACTGAGCAAGGCTTATGGCAAACTAGCCCAACTTTTTGTTACCACGGTAATGGCATTAACGAATTGGCGGGTAAAACCTTAGGTATTATTGGTTATGGCAGCTTAGGTCAGTCTGTAGCAAGGCTAGCAAAAGCTTTTGGTATGAAGGTCATGATTGCCGAGCGAAAAAGTGCCAGTAAAATACGTGAAGGTAGAAGCAGCTTTACTAGGGTCTTACAAAACGCCGATATCATAAGCTTACATTGCCCTCAAACTATCGAAACTGAACAATTAGTTAACGATTATTTTTTACAGGAGATGAAGTCAACAGCAATGTTAATCAATACGGCTCGAGGGGCATTAATTGATAATCAGGCACTTATTAATGCGTTAACTAATGAAAAAATTGCCTATGCCGTACTTGATGTGCTTGAGCAAGAACCTCCATCGAGAGATCACCCGCTTTTGGACTGTGACCTACCAAATTTAAAGATAACAGCACATATCGCCTGGGCAAGTTTTCAAGCTCAACAACGATTAATAGAGTTAATCGCTGATAACATATTAGCCTTTAAACAAGACAGAAGTGTCAATCGGATGGATAACTAACCGGGTCTAATAAAAGCCTGTTTGCCGTAATTAGACCGGATTAAACAATGCATCCTTTTACGAATACCATAGTAGTGTCCGAAACCGCCAGTAGTTTAACTCATATTGGAATACACTGATTGAAATACCTCTGAGATGAATTTGTAGATGCCGACCATTCAAATATATCAGCATGCAATATTAAGTGAGCCTGATGCTTTTCCAAGTGCTGATCTGGGCAAAATCAAAGCATTAACCCTTGATGAAAAAAAACCAACGAACAAAAAGATATTAGCATTAGGTGAAGGTTGGCGACCATGGCGAGCCTATGCCGCCATTTACCTTTGGCACTTATTGGCCATGACCTAATAAAACTAACTAACTAACAAACAGCAGATAACTTATGTATTACACTTATTATCAATCACCGCTAGGTGATATCGCACTTACTGCCAATAATGAGGGATTAACGGCATTATCTTTTATGCAAGGTCTCTCGCCATTAGTCATTGATGAAAAATTTATACAGAGCGATCAAGTTTTTAAACACGTATGCCTTCAGCTTACCGAGTATTTTAACGGTGACCGAGATAGCTTTGAATTACCGCTAGCGCAAACAGGTACAGCGTTTCAAAATAAAGTATGGCAAGCTTTATCAACTATTAAGCAAGGTGAAACTAAAAGTTATGCTTGGTTAGCAAAACAAATTAATAATGAAAAAGCAGTACGTGCCGTAGGAACGGCCAATGGTGCTAACAAAATTGCGCTCATAATCCCTTGTCATCGTGTTATTGGTATTAATGGTCAATTAACAGGCTATGCCGGTGGTTTAGCCCTAAAAGCCAAACTATTGATGCATGAAGGTGCGCAGTTTAAAGTATCAAACCAATAATAATTAATAAATGTACTAGGCAAACCCAACTAGCTTGTTAAAATAGCTTATAAAATATTATTGAGTAGTCACGTGGAATTTTTTGCAACAGCGGCAATCGCGATGTTAAGTTGGTTTTTTTGGCAATTAATTAAGGCCAAACGTTTTACTAAATTTAAACAACACCTGGAACAAGAGCTTAAACCCAAAGTATTTGAGCACATCATTACTGAACTTAATGAAACACGGACTGAGTTGTTACCCAACAATGAGATTCATCAACAAGCAACACTCTATTACTGGGGACAATACAAGGTAAGAATATTACAAGCGGCACTGATACGAGATATTATTGATGAACAATGGTTAAAAGATACTGGCAATATTAAAAACAGTCAGCACCTTTTTTTTATTGAACAAGATAAATTACCTTAGTACTTAGCGGCTGATTAATCTTCTCGGCTAAATTGAATATCCCAAACACCGTGACCTAGGTGTTGACCACGATTTTCAAATTTAGTTAATGGCCGGGAGTCAGGTCGAGGGACATAATCGTTATTTTCTGATAAGTTTTTATAACCGAGTGCACCTTGCATATCTTCCAACATACATTCAGCATAATTTTCCCAATCTGTGGCCATATGGAAAACACCACCAATTTGCAGCTTTTGACGAATAGTTTCAACAAAATCAGCTTGGACAATACGGCGTTTATGATGCTTTTTCTTATGCCAAGGGTCTGGGAAAAACAATTGTACCGTGGTTAAACTTGCGTCAGGAATACAATGAGCAAGGATCTCGATGGCATCATGCTCGTAAACCTTCAAGTTAACAACTTCGTTTTCTTGCGCCAGCGCAATACAAGCACCCACACCAGGACGATGAACTTCTACGCCAATAAAGTTAATCTTGGGAGCAGCTTTAGCCATCTCAACTAAAGACTTCCCCATACCAAAACCAATTTCTAGTACCACAGGGTTGTTATTAGAAAACACATCAGAAAAATCGAGTAAACCATCTTGGTGATTTAAGCCCATTTTCGCCCAATGCTCTTCCAGAGCACGCCCTTGAGCATTAGTTAATCGCCCTTCACGTTTAACAAAACTACGAATTTTGCGAATATATTTACCTTCTTGTTCCGCCTGCTCAATAGTTTTGTGAGTACGGTTGTCATTGTCTATATCAGTCATATCTTTTTCTTTTCTGGAGGTCTGATTACTATCATTGTCGATTCGATATAAAACTACCTGTTCGGGTCATTCACTCTAAATCAATGAACCTTAGGTAACGCGTTTATATTATTTGTTACAGCACTTATTTACCACATGATGAAAAAAACAATATAAACAACACGGTATAATGTTCATTGATGACGAGAAAGCGCTATTCGGCCCACCAGACATCGTATAACTCACTAACTGAAACTGCCGTAGCACCGTTATCGTTCAACCACTTCTCTACCATCGAACGATGTTCATCAGTACACTTACCTATTTTTTGTGTACAAATAATACCGTGCCATAGAACATCGCCTTCACCACCAAAGCCTAAACTGTTCGGTTCAATAATGTCATTGAAGAATTTAACGATAAAGTTATCAATGCCTTCACTGTTGGTATCGTCAGGTAATTTCCATGCTAGGTCAAAACCTAGTTCTTGGTATTCATCTACGCGGAGTTTTTTTCTTAAGCGACGGTTGCGGTTTTTAGCATTTAATTTCATTTTCAATTCCAACAGTAATTTACATTGTGCGCATTTTACCGTACTAAATTGAATAGTCCAATAGCTATGATTTAGATATCAAAATATCAGTAACTTAGCTAGACTAGTTGGCACTAAAAACTAACAATACTCATTTTATGGCTAATGCTGTTGCACTCGTAAAAATATCCCCCTCGTCGGCCAAAAAATTCAGCCAACACATGCTTAATTGGTATGAAAAGCAAGGCCGTAAGCACTTGCCTTGGCAGCAAGACAAAACCCCTTATCGAGTATGGATTTCTGAGATCATGTTGCAACAAACGCAAGTCGCTACTGTAATCCCCTATTATCAAAAATTCATGGCAAGTTTTCCGAGTATAAAGGCATTAGCTAATGCCGATGAAGATAATGTCTTGCATCATTGGACCGGACTTGGCTATTACGCCAGAGCCCGTAATTTACATAAAGCCGCAAAAATTATCGCTAATGATTACAACGGATGTTTCCCTGAAAATATTGAGCAAGTTGTCGCTTTACCAGGTATAGGTCCTTCAACTGCAGGTGCTATATTAAGTTTGGCATTAAATAAACATCATGCAATTTTAGACGGCAACGTCAAACGCGTATTAGCAAGGTGTTACTTGGTTGAAGGCCATAATGCTCAAGCTAAATATGAAAAAGCCTTGTGGCCAATAGCACAAGCATTAACACCAAAAAATAATGTTGGCCATTTCAACCAATCGATGATGGACCTTGGTGCCATGGTCTGTACCCGAAGTAAACCTTTATGTCATCAATGCCCCCTACAGAGCTCTTGTCTGGCTTTCGCAGGGTGTGAACAAGCCAATTTCCCCCAAAAGAAACCTAAAAAGCTCACACCAGTAAAATCAACCATTATGGTTATTCCTCGAATGCAAACAAAAAATACAAATGAGGTATTAATGGAGAAACGTCCGCCTACAGGTATTTGGGGTGGTTTGTGGTGTTTTTTAGAAGTATCAGAAAAAAAAGATATTACCAAACTTCTCACCAAGCTTAACCTTAAAGAAACAACCCAGGTGGAAATGGCTGCCTTTCGCCATACCTTTAGTCATTTTCATCTAGATATCCAACCCATTATTGTTGATTGTCAGTGCTTACCATCGCAAGAAATAAACGAAAACAATAAACAACAATGGTATGATCTCAACATTGAACAATCTGTGGGTCTTGCTGCCTCAACAAAAAAACTGATTAGTCTACTTAAGTAGCCACTAATACCTAACTAATAACGCAAAACGAGAATATATTATGAGCCGAACTGTATTTTGTCAAAATCTCAAAAAAGAAGGCGATGGTCTAGATTTTCAACTTTACCCAGGTGACATTGGTAAGCGTATCTTTGATAATATATCAAAGGAAGCTTGGGGGATTTGGCAAAAGAAACAAACCATGTTGATCAATGAAAAAAAAATGAACATGATGAATGCTGATGATCGTGTTTTTTTAGAATCCGCTATGGTTGCTTATCTGTTTGAAGGGAAAGAGCCTGTTGTTGAAGGTTATGTGCCTCCCGCTAAATAATTTTCAATAATGTCCTAGCGAGCCGAGATAAAAGTAGATAAATTTAAGGGTAGAACAACCCTCTTATGATTAAAATTATCTCAGGCCTTGTCTTGTAATTAAATGATTAACTGACTTTATGCCATCGTAAAAATCAAAAACCAATCGTTTTTTGCACTTAAAAACAGCGAACAGCAGAAAAAAACAGCAAACAAACAATTATTAAAAAATAAGTGTTGACGTAGAAAAGGAAAAACAGTCTAATAGCGCCCGTCTTCAAGGCAAAGCCGAAAAAGACAAATTAAAGATAGCGCCCCGATAGCTCAGTTGGTAGAGCAGAGGATTGAAAATCCTCGTGTCCCTGGTTCAAATCCGGGTCGGGGCACCATTTTTAATTAACCTATATTGAAGAAGTGTTTACTCTATAGTTAATACTTCTTTGGTGCCAAAGTATCACTTGATACTGCACACAGCTTTGTGTGCCGACTTAGCTCAGTTGGTAGAGCAACTGACTTGTAATCAGTAGGTCGCCAGTTCGACTCCGGCAGTCGGCACCATTCCTTCGTAGGAAGCAATAAGCCCTAACCTCGGTTAGGGTTTTTTTGTATCTATCGATTGGTCGAATTCTACTGGAGTTTCATTAGCACCTATAAACTCCCTTACCCCAAAAACTCTGCACCCTATATATGATTTCATCCTGTCATTCAGATAAGTTCATAGGCACGAAATACCCCCTTTTCTAAATCCCACTAACTAGTGCACTAATTTTATCTAGGGTAGGTACATTAAAATTGATCCATTTCTTTCTTAATATGAATTTAATCTATTAGTTATTGATAAATTGGGCGAGTAAAAAAGAACTAATCCATTGTTTAAATATATAGGTTATTGTATAGACCATGAAGGCATTAGCTTTGATGGTGGTGTCGAAGGCTGAAGTGATGCATCAGAAACCTTTAATGTCACCTTAGAGCTAGTGAAGCCCGGCTACTCCAATTATAATATTGAACAAATATAAAGTGGTAACTTATTTAGAGTGCTTGATGATGGGCAAGCAGTAGCTAAGGGTTTTCAACAATAATTTTGTTCGCTTGGAATAAATAATCGGGAGCTATTTTTCATAAAGCCTCAAAATAAATTTTGAGGCTTTTTTTATAAGGTACTGATAATAAATAAAGTATTATCTATTGCTGAAACTGATAAACATCCCCCAAAGACAACAGTTGAGAAAGTTCGTCAAGTGCCTCTCGAGATTCAATGAGTAATTGGGGATCTCTTAAATCATCTATCACCAATTGATCTCGATAATATTTATTAACCCAAGTCACTAATTTCTCATATAATGTGTTGGTCAATAAACAAGAGGGATTCACAGCAAGTAATTCTTGCTCGGTCAGCGCTACTCTTAAACGTAAGCATGCCGGTCCTCCACCATTTTTCATACTTTCATTGACATCAAAAAAGATAACTTTTTGTATGGGATTATTAGTGGCGATTAATGACTGTAAATATTGATTGACCTTAGGATTATCTCGACAGTGTGTCGGCGCTATAATAGCCATAGAGCCATCTTTTAAGGTGATTATTTGCGTATTAAACAAGTAGGTGTTTACAGCATCCTTAATAGAGACTTCTTCAGAAGAAACTTCAACTAAATGAAGGGCCTCACCTTTATATTTTTGTAAAACTTCGTCTTTGAAGGCATCCTTATTTAGATAGGCTTGCTCATGATAAAAAAGAACATTTTGATTACCTACCGCAATAACATCATTGTGAAAAACGCCTTGGTCGATTACTGCCGGGTTTTGCTGAACAAAAATAGTATTTTCACTCGAAATCCCATGTAATCGAGCAATTGCTTGACTCGCCTCTATAGTCTGTCTTGCTGGATATTTTATGGGTGCGGGTTTATTACGATTAAAAGCGAAACGGCCAAAAGTAAATATTTCTAAGCCCGTATCACCATATCCCTCGCATAAACGGGTATGATTAGCAGCCCCTTCATCACCAAAATGTTCATTGTCATTTAAATGTTGGTGATGCTCAAAATGTCGATTGTCTGCAAACATGGCTTTAAGTATATTGCTCGTGGCTTTTGGCTCCAATGAACGGTGAAATTTATTCGCCAAATTGGCCGCGGTAAAATGAACTTTACCGTTTAAAGTGTCGGCTGATGGCGATATTGTTGCTGCATTAGCCGTCCACATAGTTGAAGCTGAACAACATGATGCTAATAGCATGGGTGATGTTTGATATGCCGCAGCCAATACTTGAGCATCTGTTCCTTGGAACCCTAATCTTTTTAATGTGTATATGTCAGGTCGCTCTTGTGGCGCGAATACGCCTTGATTTAAGCTCATGTCATACAAAGCTTTCATCTTCTTTAAACCTTGTAATGCTGCTTCCTTAGGGTTTGAACTATTTTGAGCATTTGATACTGACGCTACATTACCTTCGGATAGACCTGCATAATTATGCGTTGGCCCAACTAAGCCATCAAAATTCACTTCAACACTATTCATTGCTATCTCTCAATTTATTTCAACTAGCCAAATATAAAACACAAACTACATCATTAATAATAACGAATGCAAAATTTAATTACTCGATAATTAAAAAAATGGGGCAAGTAAGCGTTAGCGCAAAGGGCATTGTCCCTCTGATTTAAGGACTTATAGTCGCAACAACCCCTTTAAATTTTATTAACTACTTGATACCCAAATATAAACTATTTGTAATGAAAGTAATCATAACCGTAAGTTTACATATCAAGCTGTCCAACGTTCCAACATACCCAAGATAATAATAGTTGATTCGTTATACTCAATTATACTGATATAACGTTTCTCGCTAAATTTATCAGGTAAATGAATTAAAAAAATTCACCTGATAAATGAATTTAACTCGTTTGCTGTGATGATAAGACAACCGTATGATGAAGGTGTTTGGAATCACCCCTGATTCTTTAAGTAAATATTGTTTAACTTATAGGGTACCTCTCGGTGCCCTTTTTTTTAAATCTGTCTTAAATTCATTAATCACAAGTGCAGCTGCACTAAAGAAGTGCAATTGTAAAAAAGTATCGGAAACCAAAATACAATAAAGTCATTTTTAACAATAAGATAGGTATTGGCTTAACTATTGCTTATTAGTCTTGTCTCCATTAAAAATAGTAATATATGCCCATTCAAACCCCTATTCGTGGCTTACGTTCTTTTTGTGTTGCTTCTAAATGTTTAAGCTTTAAACATGCTGCTGCACAGTTATTTCTTACGCCATCAGCCGTTAGTCATCAAATAAAACAACTTGAAGAACAATTAGGTACCGTTTTATTTAAAAGAAATGTCCGTTCAATAGAGCTAACCTCTGCAGGTAAGCAATTTTATCTGTCAATTCAGCCGTTAATTAATAAGTTAGAGTCAACAATTTCAGAGTTTACCCATAACCAACAAAATAAAACAATCGTCATCTCTTTGCCTGAGTTTTTTGCTAACGAGCTCTTTATTCCACGCTTGAGTGAATGGTCGGAAAAAAACCCAGAAATCAATCTGCAACTTGAAACAATAAAAGCGGGTGGCGAATCATCGCAACGAGCTGATTTATCAGTAGTTCTTTCAAGAGGCAAGCCAAATGCCAATGTAATTCATGAGCTATTCCCAATCTATTATGCCCCGGCCTGTAATAAAAAACTCTACCGGAAGCTAAAAAACTTAGGGTTTGATGCGTTAAAAAATACGCCTTTAATACTCCATCAGTCTCGTCCTTGGTCATGGCATCAATGGGCGGACAAAGCAAATGTCATCGATTTTGATCCTAAACAAATTATACAATTTGACAGTATGTTTGGTGTTGTCCGTGCAGCACAGCAAGGTATGGGTATAGCCTTAGTTCCATTGCCGGCTACTAAGGCGTGGTTTTCAGAACAATCACTCATTAAGTTATTTGACGAAGAGCTAAACACTAATGATAGGTATTATTTAGTTCAACACGAAAATATGGAAAACAATCGTGAACTTACCCTGTTTGCTGACTGGGTTAAAAAAACCTTTGCTGTTTAAGGAAACCCTTTAATTAATCCGAGGTGAAATTTATTCACTCCATGAGTGTATTTATCTCGTTTGTCAGATGACCAATAAATTTTTATAGTAAGGGCGTATCAAGTTGATACGTCACTTAAAGAGAAAACACATGAATATTAAACATACTTTATTAACCACGCTAATAGTGTCTAGCGCCTTTACAAGTTCTGTATCAGCCCGTGAGAATAGTAGCTCGTTTAAACTCGCTATCGTTAAAGACTATCTAGGTAGCCGCTCAATCGCCTTAGGTAATTATGCTAAAGGTATTAATTACCTAACACGAAACAACACGATTAATTCAACTTTTGAATCAAAAATGGGTTTGTGCACAGCGTATATAAAAACGAGCAATATCGATAAATCAGAGTCAGCCTGTACCTCAGCTATTAATGATTTAAAGACAATAAAGAAAGATAATAAACAAGTAACTTATATTAAATCTGTTAGTTACAGTAATCGTGGTGTATCAAGGTATTTAAATGATGATATCGCTGGTGCAATAGAGGATTTAACTACAGCTGTTTTAATTGATTCAAATCCAATCACTACACACAACTTGAAATTAGCTAAGTATAAATAACTAATTTAACCATACAATAATTTAGTTACACACCTAGACTATGACCATTAAGACAATTTAGGAGTACAAAAATGATTAAAAACATGACCAGTTATTTTCATTTAATGTCTGACTTTATATATGAAATAAAAAATATTTCTATTAGTCAGTGGGATGTTGAAAGTAAAAACGATGAAGTAACAAATGAGACAGTTGATATATAATAATTAAGGTAAATATGGAAAAATTAAGCGTTAGGTGGCAACACTTCCTATGTTAAATATTGATTTAGGAGGGAGTTTAGAAGTCATATTCTTTATGAACATGTGTTGCCATCTACAAAATTTTTTAAAGATACGTTTTTAAAACTTATCCTGTCATTTAAAAAGTATTCATTCCTCACTCTTGATATTTTATACATAACCTCAGATAAACGGCAAACGCCGGCTAAAGCGATTAAATGACATCAAGGTTCAAATTCGCTCATAACTTATACAGGTTAGCTGTTGTATATTATTTGTTCTTCACATATACTAGAAAAATATTGTGAGTAGCCCCTTCCTCTTTACTGACATATTATTTATTACCTATTGTTATGCCTTTCCTTCATCTAGTCAGCCATCTTTAGAAATTTCACTTATTTATTTGGCTTCCAGAAAGTTTTCAGATACTCAATCTTTCGATTTGGTCAAAAACAATAATAAGTTGTGTTTATATTCGGCGTTTTAACGCCAACTTTTTAGAGTTTTATTATGTCTTATACATACAATGGTCAACAGATCCCTATAATGCAACCAGTGCATTCAATTTCTGTCAATAATAACCACGTTGTGATTAACCATGCGCTTGGTAAAAGTAATGTTTCTTTTTCAAACTCGTCTGATTTTAAAGCATTCCTTTGTTGGTTGTCTGAACGTTAGATTCAAGCTAAGAAATCTTCTCACCTAACTCGATTTATAACGTTTATATGTTCTCAATTAATGATCTAGACAATATCAATAAAGAATTACAACCACTGAGAATTCTTGCTGACAGAGAACTTAAATCTATTTACGGTCTCTCAGGTCAGATATATACCCCTCATATCGACATTCATACTGAGGTCTGTATCAAAAAAGCCCGTATATTGATTGATCTAAAAAATAATGGGCTTATACCTTTTACTGAAGTAGAAATAATTAGTGAAAAATTGATGATTTTACATCAAAGGGTTAAAAATCATCAAGTAGTTGAATACGATGGTTTTTTTTATAAGTGTCGATACTCCCCATTAAAATTAAGCAAAACAGGAAAAAGCGTGCGAAAATGGGCGAAGTATTGGTTAAGACTATTAATTGATGAAACGCCAGATCAAGAGTGGGAAAGCTCAGTTAAAGAAATTTGGCCAGAGTACTTTGTTATCAAAAATGTAGCACTCTAACGAGAGGGTCTAGTACACGTAATCACATTAAATTTCCTCTTATTATATCGTCCTTACTATTATATTAATAAATCAATTAAAATTATTAATAATCACGTATACTCTTTTTTAATTCATATGGTTACAGTATTCATTCGAGTCTATTAAACTCTTTTTAACTTCAATTTTGGACAATGACATGATTGACTTTCGCTCTGACACCGTTACTAAACCTTGTAAAAAAATGCGTCATGCTATGTCCCAAGCTGAAGTAGGAGATGATGTTTATAACGATGACCCTACAGTAAATGATTTAGAGCAATGGGCAGCAAAGCAACATAATTTTGAAGCCGCATTATTTTGTAGTTCCGGTACTCAAGCTAATTTATTGGCACTGATGGTTCATTGTCAGCGCGGTGACGAATATTTATGTGGTCAACAGGCGCATAATTATAAATTTGAAGGCGGTGGTGCTGCAGTACTTGGCTCTATTCAACCACAACCTATTCATAATGAAAAAGATGGCACTATTAGCCTATTAAAACTTAAGCAGGCTATAAAACCAGATGACTCGCATTTTGCCCAGACAAAGTTAGTCAGTATAGAAAACACCATTAATGGCAAAGTACTACCCTTGAATTATTTGGCTGAACTTAGAGAGTTTGTTAATGAACACCAATTAAGTCTCCACTTAGACGGCGCCCGAGTATATAACGCTGCAACCGCATTAGACGTTGAAATAACTGAGATTACCCAATACTTTGATAGTATGACCGTATGTTTATCTAAAGGGCTTGGAGCGCCTATTGGTTCATTGCTATTTGGTTCAGATGCGTTCATCAAAACAGCCCGAAGATGGCGAAAAGTTCTGGGTGGCGGTATGCGGCAAGCTGGCATTCTTTGCGCTGCGGCCAAAATTGCTCTCGAAGATAACATTAGCAAACTAAAAACAGATCATGAAAACGCTCAGTATCTCGCAAAACAGCTTAACAATATCAACGGTTTTTCAGTTGAACTTAAGCAGGTGGAGACTAATATGGTTTTTGTCAAAATTGATAAAACGGTTGATATTTTTTCAATTGCAAATAATCTAAAAGCCCAAAAAATCATGCTAACACCAAGTGAAAACATGCGTTTAGTTACCCATCTAGATATTAATAAAGATAAAATAGATCGCTTTATTTCAGTATTAAAAACACATCTATGATGCTAATGCTCATAAGTGAAAATACTTCACCTATTGAGTGAAATATTCTCGTTTGCTGATGGCAATAGATAGCTATAGAATTAACTTGTTTTCGAATCTCCCCGATTCTTGTAACGCAAAGTGTTTTTACTGCTTAAACTGTACATTTCAGGACATCATTTGATGTCCTTTTTTTTTAGCTCATAAAATAAATTTTAAAATACTCATAATTCGAGCAACTAAAGCAAAATAGCTAGTTTTCATTATGCCAAAATTTGAGTGACATACCGCAGGTCAACTTTTATATTTTTTTAGGTAAGTAATTAAAAATTGATCAACAAAGCCTAATTTATGATAAACCAGTCTTCCTGCCTCTGAAGCTTGCAGCACAACATAGTTTGCCTGCCATTTATCGGCACGTTCAATAAGGAGGCGCATCATTTGTGTCGCGTACCCCTTACCTCGATGATCACCTGGTACTCCAATCTGATGAATACCGACAACATCACCCGTTTTAAACAATAACCCTGTAGCAACAGGCTGTAAGTTTTTGTTATAGGCCAAAAATATCTGTATATCTTCGTAATCAAGAAGCGGCACAATAACTTTTGAATCAATGCTATAGCCAAACGCCTTACTCCCAGTGGCTACCCAGGCTGCAATATCTGCCTCGTCACTAAGGCGTTTAATACTTATCGGGAATCGAACCTCTTGAGTATTAATGTGTTGTTGCTTATCAAGAAGAAGTACCATGGCTGTGTGCTGAAAGGCCCGTTGCCAGTCACAGCTATTATCGACTAACGCATCAACAGTTTCTCGTGGTGAGGCTGAACCATCTTCGCTCATCATCGGCCACAGCGGGAAGAGTGTGCCATTAGGTAACACTTTGCCCGTTTGCTCCAAGCTTTCAACGGATACCGGCCATGCGATATTGGCCCATGCACGGTTAGGCCAACTGATACTTTTTCGTAGCTGACCATTATCATCTTCGTATAATAATCGAGCGCCATAACGTTGCCACAGCGTCTTCAGGTTATTGAGATTAGCGCTATCAATATGCATAATTGTTTCCTCAATAATGAACACATAAAAAAAGTGTGATAAATCTCATTCGCTTTTCCAAATAATCATCCACACTCCTATATGTTCATTTACTCTGTGGCTTGTTGATAAGCCCAAGTCAACCAAGGCAATAAGGCCAGCAGATCTGATTTTTGTACTGTTGCACCACACCAGATTCTTAAACCAGAAGGTGCATCTTTGTAGGCGCCAATATCAAAAGCGACCTGCTCATCAGCTAATAGTTTAATCATAGTTTCAATTTGTTCATTATTCGCTTTTATTTGAAAACAAACACTGGTATTTGAACGAATTTCTGCGCTTTTAGCTAAGAAGTCGATCCAATCATTCTCTGCAACATATTCCGCTAAAACCTTTAAGTTCCCTTGGCTTTTTTCAATAGCCGCTGGTAAACCGCCAATGCTATCAATCCAAGATAAAGCATCAAGGTAGTCTTCAACACATAAAAGTGACGGCGTATTAATAGTGGCCCCTTTAAAGATACCCTCAATTAATTTACCGTTACTTGTTAAACGAAATACTTTAGGTAATGGCCATGCTGGTGTATAAGACTCAAGACGTTCAACTGCTCTTGGACTTAAAATCAGCATGCCGTGAGCGCCCTCACCACCTAGTACTTTTTGCCAACTAAAGGTAGCGACATCAATTTTATGCCAGTCAATATCCATAGCAAAAACAGCACTCGTCGCATCGCAAATGGTTAAGCCACTGCGGTCAGCGCTTATCCAATCTGCATTATCAACTTTCACACCTGAAGTAGTACCGTTCCAGGTAAAAATAATATCGTGATCAGGATTAGATTTTGTAAAGTCTGGTAGTTGACCATAGTCCGCTACAAAAGGACGTGCATCGTCAAGTTTTAATTGTTTGGCAACATCTGTTACCCAACCAGAGCCAAAAGACTCCCACGCAAAAACATCAACCGGACGTTCACCTAATAAAGACCACATCGCCATTTCCATGGCTCCGGTATCAGATCCAGGTACTATGCCAACTTTATATCCTGATGGTAAACTTAATAACCGTGAAGTTTCATCAATGGCTTTTTTTAAACGTTCTTTACCTATACTACTTCGATGAGAACGACCTAGGCTGTCAATGTTTAATGAACTAAGATCATAACCAGGACGTTTAGTACAAGGGCCCGAAGAAAAATTTGGATTTGCCGGTTTTACATTAGGTTTCATTTATGTTCCTGTCAGCTCAATAAATACTATGAGCTTTTAATTGTAAATGTTGATATTTAGATCATGGTCATGGTGAAAAAATTCCAAACAAATATTGCCTTAAATGTAGGCGACGCTCAATAGAATTCGAATAGAATTATACCATTAATAAATAGTCACAATATAAACAACAATGAAAACTCACAAATAATGTAAAATATGCATTAAATGTAAATATAAAAAATAGATAAGCAATTAGATCAAAGTGATAATTGTATGAAAAAATACAATTTTTGTTAAAAATTAGGATATTAGAAAAGAGTAAAACTAAAAATTTTAGCTCTAAGGCTTCAACTAAAAAAGAACGATTTACTCTTATTTATTTGCACTAATATCATTTAAAATCTAAGTTAACTATTGTTTTTTATATGTTTATTTTAAATAGTCAATCTTTAATTTAACCTCTTAATACAGAGAAATAAAAACTAGCTATATAAAATATTTATGATAATACCCACGAATAATAAGATTTCTATTGCTCAATTCACTGTTATTTCTTAGTATGTTGATGACAATAATAAATTAAGGAACAAAAATCATGAACAAAAGTGAATTAGTAGCGAAAATTGCTGAAGGCGCAGACATATCTAAAGCTTCAGCTGGCAGTGCTTTAGAGAGTTTAATTGGTGCAGTAACAACTGAATTAGCTAATGGTGGTGATGTCGCATTAGTTGGTTTTGGGACTTATAAAGTAAATGACCGTGCTGCTCGTACGGGTCGTAATCCTCAAACAGGTGCAGAGATTCAAATTTCCGCAGCAAAAGTTCCTGCTTTTAAAGCCGGCAAAGCATTGAAAGACGCAGTTAACGGTTAGTTGTTCTGGTTACATATCCCTTTATATCATCGGCAGAATTTGTAACCATTATTATAATTCGTTTATTGGTCATTATTGCCGAAAGTTGTATAAAAACTCCTTGCGGCATTTTTTTATTCCCCGCCTAACTAAATAGTAATTAACCCAATGAGTAACCATACTCAAATTAATTTCAATACAGACTAAAAAATAAAAATCCTCATACTTTACAAGATATTATTAAATATACTCTCTTCAATTACTTATTATTTATATCTTATATGTCGATATAAAAGCTAATGAATAAACCCACACCTATATTCTATAAATCCACTAAACTTAATCCATGACTACAATGTAAAATCAAACATAACGCCGATTTTATTGCATACATAACCGATTTACTGTTAACACTACACAGAAAAATATCTTTATAGTAAATAGGTACCTTTAGCATAAATGATAATTTAATGATGATATGTCATCTTATTATATTACCAAATAGATGATTAAAAAAAGTTGGGTGAAATGCGTAAAATTAGAATGGGCATGGTTGGTGGTGGCAAAGGGGCTTTTATTGGGGCTATTCATCGTATAGCTGCACAGCTAGATAATCAAATTGAACTGGTTTGTGGCGCCTTTAGTTCTGATCCCCATAATTCAGTGGCATCAGGTGAAGCCCTTTATTTAGATAAAACTAGGTGTTATAGCTCTTATCAAGAAATGTTTGCCCAAGAAGCGAAACTTGGTAATGATAAGCGCATAGACATGGTCGCTATTGTCACACCAAATCACTTACATTTTCCTGTGGCTAAAATGGCGCTTGAACATGGTTTTCATGTCATGTCTGATAAACCGGCAACCGTCGACTTAGCACAAACATTAGCGCTGAAAACTATTATTGAAAAAACAGGCTTATTGTATGGCTTAACCCATACTTACACTGGCTACCCTATGGTTAAAGAAGCCAGGGCTCGTGTCAAGGAAGGACAACTAGGTAAAATCAAAAAGATTGTGGTTGAATATCCACAAGGTTGGTTAGCTAATAAAAGTGATGAAGATAGTAAGCAAGCCGCGTGGCGCTTAGATCCTAAAAAGTCAGGTATTAGTTGCTGTATGGCAGATATTGGTGTTCATGCGGCTAACCTTGCTGAATATGTCACCGGTCTTGCTATTACAGAGGTATGCGCTGATTTATCTAGCAGTGTTACAGGCCGATTACTCGACGACGACGGTACCGTATTACTTCGTTTTAATTCTGGTGCAAAAGGCACTTTACAAGCCAGTCAAATATCAGTGGGTGAAGAGAATAGCCTCAAATTACGAGTGTATGGCGAAACAGCAAGTATTGAATGGTCGCAGCTTGAGCCCAACAGTCTGTGGATGAAGTATTCGGATAAAGCGAGTCAATTACTTCGCGCTGGTGTTGGTGAAATGAATGCGATAACCCAAGCAAACATGAGAACACCTGCAGGCCATCCCGAAGGTTACTTAGAAGCGTTTGCCAATATTTACACCCAATTTTCATATCAAATACGCAACAGATTATTTGCTGACACTACTGACACTATTAATACGAATGAAGCGGCAATAAAAGATGTACCCGGTATCGATTCTGCCATCAGAGGTATGGCATTTATTGAGAATGTTGTCGCGGCAAGTCAGTCTGAACTTAAGTGGCATAAATTTTCATTAGAGCCACAAAAGATAACGATTCCCGCGATTAATTCCAATGAACAAAATAAAGTATTAAGAGACATTTCATGATAAAAAAGAGCAACAAGCGAATGGAAAAGATTAAAGGCCCTGCTATTTTTCTTGCTCAATTTATGGGAGAAGAAGCACCATTTAATGATCTACCTTCTTTATGCCATTGGGCGGCTAGTTTGGGTTACAAGGGTATACAATTACCAACAGACCCAAGACTTATTAACTTAACTAAAGCAGCAAAAAGTCAACGTTATTGTGACGAAATAACGGCGATTGTAGCTGATGCCGGATTAGAGATAACCGAGCTGTCAACTCATCTTCAAGGACAATTAGTGGCCGTACACCCCGCTTATGATCAAATGTTTGATAGTTTTGCGCCAAAAGAACTCCGTAATAATCCAGCAGCAAGAACCCAGTGGGCAATTGATCAATTAAAGTGTGCGGCGAAAGCTAGTGCTCGTTTGGGCTTAAAAGCTCATGCCACTTTTTCAGGGGCCTTGTTATGGCACACTTTTTATCCTTGGCCACAACGACCACCAGGCTTAGTTGAATTAGGTTTTGAAGAATTAGCTAATCGCTGGTTACCGATATTAGACGCGTTTGATGAAGCAGGTGTGGATGTTTGTTATGAACTGCATCCGGGTGAAGATTTACATGATGGGGCAAGCTTTGAACGTTTTCTTGAAGCGGTAGACAACCATCCGCGGGCTAACATTTTATATGACCCTAGCCACTTTGTGTTACAGCAACTCGATTACCTGGCTTTCATCGATTTATATCACTCACGTATTAAAGCTTTCCATGTCAAAGACGCTGAATTTAATCCTTCAGGTCGCAGTGGCGTTTATGGTGGCTATCAAGCTTGGCAGGATCGCCCTGGACGTTTTCGTTCACTGGGTGATGGACAAATTAATTTTAACGCCATTTTTAGTAAACTCACTCAATATGGTTTTACCGGTTGGGCGGTACTTGAATGGGAATGTTGTATAAAACATCCTGAAGATGGCGCTAAAGAAGGCGCTAAATTTATTGCTGAGCACATCATTAATCCAACAGAGAAAACGTTTGATGATTTTGCTGCAGTAGCCACAGATGATAATAATAATAAACGCCTTTTAGGGCTGAAATAAGGAAAAAGAAAATGACAGCGATTAAATCCAGTAGCGAAAAAGCATCCTCACGAATATTCATTATTTGTTGTTTAGCGCTGCTCGTTACATCGATGACCTTCGCCATTCGTGCAGGGATTTTAAGTCAATTAGGACAAGAATTTGCTTTGAATGATAGTCAATTAGGCTGGGTTAATGCAATGGCATTTCTTGGTTTCCCTGTTGCTATGATGATCGGTGGCGCTTTATACAACACCCTAGGTGCTAAAAAATTACTGCTTATTGCTTTTATCTTTCATTTAGCGGGGCTATTTTTGACCATGTCAGCTGAAGGATTTTGGGGATTACTTATCTCAACTTTTTTTATTGGTTTTGCTAATGGTGCGGTAGAGGCTGGTTGTAATCCATTAATCGCAGAAACCTATCCCAATAATAAAACGACCATGCTCAACCGTTTTCATGTCTGGTTCCCGGGTGGGATAGTTATTGGTGCTCTTATTTCAAAAGCTATGACTGATGCAGGTTTAGGTTGGCAATTACAAATTGCGGTGATGTTAATTCCTGCCATTATATATGGTGTGATGACCTTAAAACAAGAATTTCCACAAGCCGTCGCGCGTCAATCGTCAACCCGTGATAATGTTAAAGCCCTGTTTTCACCACTGTTTATTTTTATGGCGATTTGCATGACGCTAACTACTACCGCTGAATTAGGTACTCAGCAATGGATTGAGCGTATTTTAGGCGCATCAGGGGCATCACCAATGTTTATTATGGCTCTCATCACTGGATTAATGGCTGTCGGCCGTTACTTTGCAGGACCGGTGATTCATCGTTTAAACCCTGTGGGGGTATTGTTGTTTTCTGCCGTGGTCGCGACTTTAGGTATCTACGCGATGAGTATTGCAACCGGTTCCATGGTTTATATTGCCGCCATATTATTTGCGATTGGTGTTATGTATTTTTGGCCAACCATGGTTGGTTTTGTCGCTGAAAACATCCCAGAAAGTGGTGCTCTAGGGATGTCAATGATCGGCGGTGCAGGTATGTTTGCACTAAGTTTATGGAACCCTGTTATTGGTAGTTGGATTGATAGCGCTCGAGAGAAAGCGACTGCTGCAGCAATTACGGGGGTTGATCCAGAATTAGTGGCCGGGCAAAGCGTGCTATCAAATCTGGCGTTATTCCCGGCTACACTCATTATTGCCTTCACATTTTTATATATTTACATGAGTAAAAAAAAGACGAATAAATTGAAATCATCAGCTGAAGCCATCACAGAGCTTAGTTAATATATCAGTTAGCGCCATAAATAGGACGTTGACAGAAACAGACAAAGGTAAGGTAAATTATTATGCAAAATGATCAGACTTCAGCTATTGGACCTATTTCTGTAACGGCAACACCAAAGAAATCAAGGCGCATATTTCTAAAAGGCCTTTCTACCCTGTTTGGTGGTGCCGCAATAAGTTCAATATTAACAGGTAATGCGATTGCAGTTGCCATGGCTTATGTGCCCAATAGTGGCGATATATTAACGGATGGTAAAATTTTTAAGAAAGCTCAATTAATACTTCTTAAACAATTATGTAGCATTGTTATCCCTAATACTGAAACCTTAGGTGCTGCTGAAATTGATACCCATGGTTTTATTGATAATCAACTTTTACATTGCCATACCCAAGCTGAACAAGAAGAAATGTTTAAGTTGCTCGCCTTAATTAATGATACCGCTAAAAAGTCTTTTTCAGCCTTATTTATTGAGTTAAGCGATGAACAACAATTCCAATTATTAACCGAACTGGATCTCGGTAAAAAGCGCTTTAATCAAACTCAACGTCAATCATTTAAAACATTAAAAAAGCTTATTTGTATCGGTTATTACACATCGGAATTCGGAGCGACGCAAGAATTACGTTATGAGTCTTTACCAGGGGGCTTTAAAGGTTCTATTCCTTATGAAAAGTCAGATCCTGCATGGGCAACAAAAGGGTTGTTTTATTAATAATAGCTCACTGAACACTTAATTCAGTGCATGGGCATAACACCTTGGTCAGTTTATTGAAGAGAAATAATAATAATGAAACAACAAGTATATATAAATAAAACCAGTGAAATTTATGACGCTATTGTTATAGGCTCCGGCATTTCAGGTGGTTGGGCAGCAAAAGAGTTTTGTGAACGTGGCCATAAAACCTTAATGATAGAGCGCGGCCGAGTTGTTGAACATCGCAAAGATTATTTTGGTGAAAACACCCCAATGTGGCAACAAGAGCATAGGGGAAGAGTTGAAAATATTTTAGTTGACCAACAGTATAATATTCAAAAGCAATGTTATGCTTTTGGTAACACCACCAAGCACTTTTTTGGTAATGATAGAGATTTACCTTACACTACAAAAAAAGGGACAGAATTTTCTTGGATCCGGGCTAATCAATTAGGTGGAAAGTCTTTGTTATGGCATAGACAAACCTATCGTTTAGGTGAATACGACTTTAATGCCAATAAACTTGATGGTCATGGTAACGATTGGCCTATTCGCAGTAAAGATATTGAAAAGTGGTATTCTCATGTTGAAATACATGCAGGTATCAGCGGCTCTAAAGAGAACCTGCCCAATTTACCCGACAGTGAATTTTTACCCCCGTTTGAGATGAGCGCACCTGAAAAGGATATCCAAACAAAATTTGCCAAACTATACCCTGAACGACCAATGATTATGGGACGTACAGCTCATTTAACTCAACCGACAGAATTACATGTTTCACAAGGTCGAGTAAAGTGTCAAGCACGAAATGAGTGTCATGCGGGTTGCTCTTTTGGTGCTTATTTTTCTACCCAAAGTTCGACCCTACCTGCTGCTGCAAAGACAGGAAACCTTCATATCGCGCCGAATAGTGTTGTTCATAGTCTTATCTATGATGAAGTCAGTAATCGGGTAAAGGGTGTACGGGTTATCGATAACGATGATTTAAGTGAACGAGAGTACTTTGCTAAAGTGGTCTTTGTTTGTGCTTCAACCATTGGTTCAACACAAATACTAATGAATTCAGTGTCTAAAAAATTCCCCAATGGTATTGCCAATAGCTCAGGTGTACTTGGCCACTATTTAATGGATCACAACTACAATTCTGTGGCTTCTGGCGACGTTGACGGCTTTGAAGATGAGTATTATTCAGGGCGTAGGCCATCCGGTATTATGATCCCTAATTTCTATTATAAAGCGGACCCAAAACGTGGGTTTTTGAGGGGTTACGCTTTAGGTGGCGGTGCCTATCGAGAGATGTGGAATGACCAGCAACATCAAGATGGCTTAGGTGTTGAGTATAAAAACAAGTTAAAAAAAGCGGGTAAATGGCGTTTTAATTTATTTGCCCAAGGGGAAATGCTACCAAGATTTGAAAACCAGATGCGCCTTCATCCCACATTAAAAGATAAATGGGGCATTCCACAAATAGAATTTGATGTCAGGTTTTCAGAAAACGAAAAATTAATGATGGATGATGCCACCGAACAGTCAATGAAAATGTTGAAAGCTGTAGGACTAAAAAATGTTATAGGCCAATCAAAAAATGGTCCACCCGGCTTAGCCATTCATGAACTGGGAACCGCAAGAATGGGACGTGATCCTAAAACATCGGTGCTCAATGGTTTTAATCAGAGCCATGACATCCCCAATTTATTTGTTACTGACGGAGCAAGCTTTTGCTCATCAGCAGTACAAAATCCGAGTTTAACGTTTATGGCATTAACCGCCAGAGCGGTAGACTTTGCTGTGAAAGAATTAGCGGCTAAACGAATATAATTTTAACAATAAGGAGCAATAATAAAAATGAAACTATTAAAATACATAACGCTTATAGCTTTTACCTGTGCATCGTTTTTTGTTCAGGCGCACGAAAATTTGCATAAAGAGATTATCAACCAATACGAAAAAAACATAACGATACCTAAAGTAAGCGTACAGTTATGGTCGGTGAAAAATGAACTTAAACAAGACTTTAAAGGTACACTAACCCAAATAGCTGACATGGGCTTTGACGGTGTTGAATTTGCTGGCGACTTTGGCCCTTATAGCAATGATGCTGAAGGACTTAAAGCCTTTTTAGACGGCTTAGGACTAGAAGTAAGTGCGGCGCATGTTAAATTTACCGCTTTCGATGACGAAAATTTTGACCAATCTGTGGCTTATTTTAAAGCACTTAAAACCGATACCTTAATTGTCGCGTGGGATGAAAGAGCTTGGGACTCACAAAAAGTTGACAGCTTAATTACTGATTTAACCATCCTATTTACTCAGCTTAAAACAGAAGGCTTTCATTTTGGTTTTCATAACCACGACAAAGAATTTAATAACTATAAAGGGTCAACATTTTGGGATCATATTGCCCAATCAACGCCCAAAGATTTCGTTTTACAAATGGATGTGGGTTGGGTAACACTGGCAGAAAAAGATCCCGTTCAATACATCAATCGCTACCCTGGTCGTACCTTGACCACCCATATTAAAGCTAAATTACCTAAAGCAGTAGCAGCCAAAATGGCAACTAATGGTAAGCGACCTATTATTGGTGATGACGTTACCGATTGGTTAGCGGTATTAAAAGCAGATATTGCTGTTGGTGGAACAAAATGGTTTGTCGTTGAACAAGAAGAATACCCAGACGGATTAACCCCTTTGCAATCAGTTAAATTGTCAAAGAAAGGTTTAGATAAAGTGATGGCCAATTTATAAATTAACAATGTAAGTCATATACTTAACCAAGTACAACACAATGTTTTTTGTATGACTTTTAAATTGGAAATTATTTTACGCACTTAAGTTTACGCTAATAAATGCTTAGTTGTACAAAATGTTTTGAATCGCGTTTGACGAAAATCACTGGCGTTATCGACTTTCTTAGCTAGCACTGAGCAAATAAGTATATTTTTTATCTGAATTAATGACTAAGTACTAGCGACTCACTAGTTAATAAAATTAATCGAGTTGAGTAATAAGCTCTCAACAGTGTCGTTAACGCTTAACGTTAGTAATTCAATATTTTCAACAGCACTTGCATTAATTGGCTCCATAGCGGCAATTTGACTACTTAATAATTTCGGTGACATAAAATGCTCTCCCCTTCCTGCTAAGCGTTGGGCAATTATGGCTTGATCCGCATCCAGTAGAATTGCCTTAGCACAATTGTATGCGCTGAATATTAACTCTCTATGATGCTGTTTTAGTCCAGAATAGGCTAAGACACAGCTTTTATTTTGGTATTCAAAGTGACTTAACTTTTTACAAATACGTGCTATCCATGGTGCTCTTTGCTCATCTGTTAAAGGTATCCCCTCTGACATCTGTTTAATGGCGTCTTTTGTATGAAAAGAATCAGCATCTAAAAAGGTAAAATCAAAATGATTAGCTATGACTTTGCCTAATGTTGTTTTTCCGCAACCAGATACACCCATGACCACCACCAATATAGGCGGCTGTGTATCTTTAACTTTATTATTTGATAACAATATTTTTTCCTCTATGACAAACATATGATGGCGCAATTAAAAAAGCATAAATTACATTTTTATCGCAACAGCCATTAATATTGAACCGTTATATTGAGCGCTACAAACTCTATCATTACAAAGAATGGTTGCGCTAACAATGATCATTTCAATATTAATACAAAGTGTAAATCAGTTTTAATAGGTCGCTTTGTATATGAATGAGCAATCGACATTTTTTATAAAATATCTATAAGGCAATGATGCAAAATATTACATACACCGCAAGTCCAATCTTTTTACTCAGTGTTGCCGCGCTATCTATTGTTGCGCTACTATTACTGATCATAAAATGTCGAGTTAACGCTTTTGTCGCCTTGATCTTGGTCAGTTTTTGTACCGCTGTAATTGCTGGTATTCCTAGTGAAGAAGTTGTACCAACGTTAATGAGTGGTTTTGGTGGGACTCTTGCCTCGGTAGCCCTGTTGGTTGGACTTGGCGCCATGATAGGGAAACTTTTAGAAGTTTCGGGCGGTGCTCAGGTTCTGGCAGATAACTTGATAGGTAAATTTGGTGCAAAAAAAGCCCCCCTCGCTCTTGGCGTAGCCTCATTGATATTTGGGTTTCCAATATTTTTTGATGCCGGTTTAATTGTAATGATGCCAATAATTTTCAGTGTCGCTAAACGATTCGGTGGTTCGTTACTCATTTACGCACTGCCAGCTGCAGGGGCATTTGCAGTGATGCATGCGTTTGTACCACCTCACCCGGGTCCAGTTGCCGCCGCAGGTTTTCTTGGCGCAGATATTGGGCTTTTGTTGTTGGTGGGATTACTCGTTGCTTTCCCGACATGGTATCTGGGCTCTTATTTATTTGGTCTATATTCTGGCAATAAATTCAACATTCCGTTGTCAAATCCCCTCTACAGCACTGAATCGAATTCACAACCGACCAAACTACCCAAGTTTACCACCGTAATGGCATTACTCCTGTTACCGATGTTACTCATTTTCCTAGACACTGGTCTCAACACACTCATAGCCTCTGGCATTATCGAGGGCTCAAATCCTCTCACCCAGGCCTTAAGGATGATGGGTAAAACCCCTATCGCATTACTGATAACGCTGTTGGTATGTTTGCTTGTTTTTGTTAAAGACTATGGCATGAAAGAATTAGATAGATTATGCAGTGAATCGCTTGCCCCCATTTGTGGTGTTATTTTAATTACCGGCGCCGGTGGAATGTATGGTGGGGTATTACGTTCCAGTGGTATTGGCAGTGCGCTTGCTGACTTGCTGAACGACACAGGCATGCCGGTGATTGTCGCTGCCTTTGTTATTGCTACTTGTCTGAGAGTGGCTCAAGGCTCAGCAACTGTAGCGCTGACCACCACCGCGGCACTCATATCGCCAATGGTGGCCGCAACAGTTGGTCTATCTTCCCTTGATTTGTGCTTCATTGTTATTGCAATTGCAGGGGGTGCAACCGTCTTGTCTCATTTTAACGATTCTGGGTTTTGGCTGGTGAGTCGCTTACTTGGGATGGATGAAAAAACCACGTTAAAGACTTGGACTGTGATGGAGACATTGTTGGGGAGCATCGCCTTTTTAATTGTCTGGGTATTAAGCTGGGTATTTTAGTATTAGATAACAAATTAGTGTCATATCAAATAATAAGAATTAAGGGGGTGTCTGTCTTCATCCCCTCATTGTCTAAGTCCTCTTTAACTAGCTACTTCGTATAATCTCCAGCAAGATTACCTTACTGGAGGTGAACAAACTAAACCAGTCAAAACTATGTTAAAAGTGTTTAACAGTAGAACGTTCAAAACTTAAGAGACTAGTTTATCTATTCTAGATAGATGGGTATTTATGTAAAGTCACCTCTGGCCAAGTCCCCTTTATTTATCAATTAAGGTATCACTTGAACAATGCTCTTGACGAAATGCAGACGGATTCTGCTTAAATAATTTAAAAAACTGACGGCTAAAATAACTGTGATCATTAAAACCAGTATCATTGGCAATAATGGCAATAGCAAGGTTTGTTTCTATTAATAACCGCCTAGCATTTTCTAGACGTACTTCATTAATAAATTGTTTGGGGGATTTTCCTAAAAACTTTTTAAAGCGCCGCTCTAAGGCACTAATAGATAAATGTGTTATATCCGCGAGTTCTTTTAAAAAAATATTGTGCATATAATTTTTTCGCACATAAGCAACGGGTTCTTTTAAGGCATCCATTCCTGTTAGGGCTAGCGACGTTTTATCTAAATGCCTTGAAATACCATAAGAACCGATAGGTTTAGAGTCCTCATCAAGTAAGGGGCGTTTTGATGTCGTAAACCAAGCGATATCCCCTGTCTTAGTATTATTCATTTCTAAGCGGTTATTAACCACTTCACCATGCATCACTTTTTGATCATCGACACTAAATTGTCTAGCAATATGAGCGGGTGAAAAATCAAAATCACTTAATCCGATGATTTGAGCGAGAGAGGTTACGCCAATATGATCTAAAAAAAATTGGTTTGCATAAACAAAACATCCTTTCTCATCTTTTACCCAAAAAATCATGTCAGGCATAAGATCAAACATACCAATAATTTGTTTAATCCCAAACTGATTAATAAATTTTTCAACATAAACTGATGGCATTAAGAGTCCCTTGAAATTTTGTATATCTTGTATTTAAATAAAATGTTATTAAAAACTTAAGTCCGATAATAACGACCCGAATTATGAAAGTCTTCTGTGTGAGTCGTTAAATTTACAACGCCGATTTCGATACATAAGTAACCGATTTATTCTTAACACTATATAGAAAAATATGATTATAGTAAATATGCATTTTTAGTGGATATTTACCCACCTCCTCATTGTATACAATTTAATCAGGGATAATTTAAAATCATCCCTGATTTGTATCTTACTTAGAGGAAAAATCATTGTGAATCGTCTACCTATTGAATGACAAGTATATATAAAAATAAGCAGTAAGCAGTAAGCAGTAAGTATAACTATAAAAACACTGAGGTATAGCTATCACCGACCTGATACATCTATCGGTTTTACTTTATCTTAAAATAAAAAAATATAACAGGAAGTAACATGACTCACATAAAAAATAAAACTTTTAATAAATCACTCATCGCTAAAAGCATAAGTTTATTGCTTGGCACAACGGTTTTGGCTCCAGCTTTCGCTGCAGAGACAAAAAAAGATGAAGCCGCTGTTGAAGTTATTCAAGTAACAGGTGTTCGGGGCAGTTTATCTCAATCAATGAATATAAAACGTCAATCTTCAGGTGTTGTTGACGCTATTTCTGCGGTAGACATGGGTAAATTCCCAGATACTAACCTTGCAGAGTCTTTACAGCGTATTACTGGTGTATCGATCAACCGCGTGAATGGTGAAGGTTCAGAAGTAACTGTTCGTGGCTTTGGTGGTAACTATAACTTAGTGACATTAAATGGCCGTCAAATGCCAGCAGCCAATGTAGGAACCATCACAGGTAATCCACAAGATAAAGGCGCAGCCGGTACCAGTCGCTCATTTGATTTTTCAAATATCGCTTCAGAAGGTGTGAGTGGTATTGAAGTATATAAAACTGGTCGTGCTGCAGGTGCGTCAGGTGGCATTGGTGCAACAATTAACATTAATACCCTTAAGCCATTAGAACAAAGCGACAATATCGCTTCTGTTGGTATTAAAGCGGTAAAAGATGAAAGTGGTGATGGCATTACTCCTGAAGTCAGTGGTGTTGCTAGTTGGGTAAATGAAGAATCTAATTTTGGTGTTTCATTATTTGGTTCATTCCAAGAACGTGACTCTGGTAGTCGCCATATGAGTACTGAAGTCTATGAATTGCGTCAATATAACGGTGCAGCAGATTTAGACTCTCTTACTAATCCTGGTGCTACTGTAATAAATGAACCTAACATCGGTCAGATACTAGCTATACCAAGTAACATTGGCTTAGGCTCTAACCAAGATAACCGTGAACGTACTAATGCGATGTTAACGGTACAATTTGAGCCAATGGAAGATCTTAGATTTACTTTTGATGCAACTTATGCAAAAAATGAGAAAGAGTCGACCTCACTTATTGATGGTATTTGGTTTGCACGAAATTTTGATACGGTTGAATTTGATGGCAACCCGGTAGTCTCTACACCAGTTAAATTTTCTGAGACCGGTGGCCAAAACAGCGCAGTACAAGGTAAAGATTTCTTCTTTCAAAACCTAGCATTAGCAACAAAAGATGAATTAAAATCTTTTGGTTTTAATGTTGATTATGTTGTGAATGACGCATTAAGTCTTAGTGTTGATCTTGCTTCATCAGAAGCCACTAGTGGTGGTGCAGGCCCTGATGGACTGAACGCTGTTCGTTTCAATATGGCGGGTGCAACAGCGGGTTGGCAAACGGTTGACTTTACTCAAAGTATTCCTGCAGCAAGCATCCAAATTGAAGATACTTTAAAGGGTGGTAACGGTAACGGAATATTTGATAAAGCGGATGTTGGTTCACAAGTAACTCAAACTGATATGTCAAATCAAGAATCAAATGTCGACCAATTTCGTTTTGAAGGTCAATGGCTTGGTGATGAAGTTACTGTTGACTTTGGTCTGGGATATATCTCATCAGAAATGAGACAAACACGTCAAGCATCAACTGATGCTTTAGGTGATTGGGGTGTAAACAATCCTGGTGATATCCCAGAGGGTTTATTCGAAGTAGGCTGTACCAGTTGTTTATTTGAAGACCATGATATATCGGGTGTTCAAGGTGCTGATGCGGCGTCACCAGGTGGTACAACAATACCTTTAGGCAGTGTTTCATTTAGTGGTGACCCAGTTTCGCTTATAAATGCAGTTGGTCCTGCATATGACGTATCTTTAGCTGGTAGAACAATTAATACTGACGATGACAATACCGTTAAAGAAGATATTTTATCTGTCTATGTTCAAGCCGATATGGATTATGACGTAGCTGATATGACATTAAACGTTGTTGCCGGTTTACGTTATGAACAAACTGATGTCACTTCTTCATCAGTTCAATTCATTCCTACTCAAATAATTTGGGAAGCTGATAACGACTTTTTACCGGTACTAGGTTCATCAGTAGATACTATCACTGACAAAAATGACTACTCTAACTTTTTACCGAGTCTTGATTTGACTCTAAATGTGACTGATGAGATTAAAGCCCGTGCGTCTTTTAGTAAAACATTAGCTCGCCCTTCTTATGAGCAAATGTTCCAATCTACCTCAATATCACCGCCACCACGCCTAACATACTTAGGTGGTCAAGCGACAGGTAGTTCAGGTAATGCACAATTAGACCCTCTTGAGTCAACAAACATTGATTTATCTGTTGAGTGGTATTACAACGACTCAAGCGTAGTTTCAATTGGTTACTATAGAAAAGACGTTAAAAACTTTGTCGGTATTGCACAAAGTGAAAAAACCTTGTTTGGTCTATTAGATGCCACTTCAGGTGCCGCTGGGACTACTTCAGGTGACGCGATAGCAGCATTGGAAGCAGGTGGTTACGATGTTAACGAAGTTAACTTGTTTACTATGTCAGCCGTTTTACAACACCCTGCAGACTTTCCTAATGGCGCAGCAGATTTTCAAGACCCAGTTACAAATCCAAATTTTGAAGGTGAAGTATTTGCTACTTATGATGTTCTTGCCTTAGCTGGAGACCCTGAATTACAATTTCAAGTAACAGGTCCTGTTAATGATAAAAGTGCTGTCATCGATGGCTTTGAATTTGCTTGGCAGCATTTCTTTGGTGAGACCGGTTTTGGTTATCAATTGAACTACACAACTGTCAATGGTGATATTGGTTTTGACAATGGTGGTGCTATCACTGTTGACCAATTCGCATTGGAAGGTTTGAGTGATACCGCCAACGCTGTATTAATTTATGAAAAAGATGAATTTTCAGCACGTATTGCTTATAACTGGCGCGATGAGTTTTTAAGTACGACTAACCGTGGTAAAGGTCCACGTAACCCAGTATATATCGCAGAAACTGAACAGATTGATATTAACGTGAGTTACAGTCCTCTTGAAGATTTAACCGTGAGTTTAGATATTATTAACTTGACTGATCAAGGCCTTCGTAAATTTGGTCGTAGTAGAAACAATGTTTTCTTTGTTCAAGAAGCGGATAGACGTGCTGTCTTAAGTGCTAATTACAAGTTCTAGACATTGCCCTATTTCCTCAGTTAAATAGTTAAACTAAGGAAATTTATACTACCTAAGAGTGAAACATGATGTTAATGTTTCGCTCTTAGTTTTTTAACTATCACAACTATCTTATGCAAAATAAGACGAAATTTTATAAAAATAACAATAAAGCGAAGTATGCTTATGAATAATGCAATAGTCTTAAATAATGTAGACCACAAAAACATCAAGGTTGATACTCGACCTGAAGCTAATTTAAATGTCAATCGTGCTTTGGTATACGCTACCGAAATAAGCGAATTACACAAAGAATTCCCACTGGTATTTCACAAAAATCCTGAAACCGGACAAACACAATTACACGCAATATTGGGCTTAAAAAAAGATGAAAACCTCTTTATAAGTGACAATGGGTGGCAAAGTCGATTTGTCCCTGCTTTACTGGCTAGAGGCCCGTTTAGTTTGGGTTATAAAAAAGCCAATCAAGACAACGACGAACAGCAAGACCCAGTCATTTGCATTGATATCGACGATCCTCGTGTCAGCACAGAGCATGGTGAGGATGTTTTTCTTCAATTTGGTGGCGAAGCACCTTATCTAAATTATGTAAAAAAAGCCCTACAAACCATCGATAGTGGTATCGCATTTGATAAAACCCTTTATTCACTTGTTGAATCAATGGACTTATTAGAGCCAGTATCAATTAACATTAAACTCAGTAATGTAGAAGAAATAAACTTCAGCGATTATTATACTGTTAATCAGGAGAAGTTATCAAAATTAACGGGTGATAGTCTTGAGAAATTAAGCCAATATGGCGTACTCAGTTTATTGTATTTTGTTTTGTCATCAATGGGTAATTTTCAAGCCTTAATTGATCTTAAAAATGCAAAATCTGCAATGTGTTAATACTTTCTGAATAAGGAAGAGTGAACGTGACTATAGTTAAAAATAATGTACAGATCATCGAAGGAATAACACCTGAGTCAATTCCATTCGATCAACTCTTTTCGCAAAACAAACCGGTTATTTTAAAAGGTTTAGTCAAAGACTGGCCTTTAGTTAAGCTTGGCAAACAATCATCTGCGAAAGTCATGGCAGAGCTCGAGCTTCACAATAATAAAAAACCGATGTTAGTTTATCAAGGCTCTCCTAATATAGAAGCAAGATTTGGCTATAACAAGTCTTGTACTGGTTTTAATTTCACCGCTAAAAAGTCGACTATTCCCGAAGTTTTTGGTGATATTCGTAGTCAATTAACTCAAGATGAACACGATTATTTGTATGTGAACTCACTTAGATTTGATGAGGGATTCCCGGAACTTAGTCAGAGCCATCAGTTAGCTTTTACCCATAGCGAGTTTAATCAAAATCAACCAGTTTCTAAAATTTGGTTGGGAACAGAATCTGTTGCTGCTGCACATTTTGATCAACCCAAAAATATTGCCTGTTGTCTGTTGGGTAAGCGACGTTTCACCTTATTTCCGCCCAATCAAATAGATAACTTATATCCAGGTCCCTTAGAACCAACACCTGGTGGCCAGGTAGTTACCCTTACAAATCTTAGTCAACCTGATTTCACCCGTTTCCCTCGGTTAAAAGAGGCATTAGCTAACGCTTATGTCGTCGATCTTGAGCCGGGTGATGCTCTATATTATCCAAGCATGTGGTGGCATGAAGTAGAGGCATTTGATCGATTCAACGCAATGGTAAATTTTTGGTGGCTAGAAGCAGAACCTTATTTGGGTAACCCCATGGATGTCTTAACACATGCGATGATGAGTCTTAGGGATCGACCGATCAAGGAAAAAGAAGCTTGGAAAGCATTATTCAATTACTACATTTTTAATGATACTGAAAAAGTGCGTGAACATATGCCGCCCGAAAGTCATGGTGCTTTAGCAACGATGACCGAAGATCAAACAAGACGAATACGTGCCATGTTAAGAAACAACCTGAACCGCTAAATATAAGAGATGAAATATACATATGGATGCTAAGATTAAAGTAGTAATAGCAGGGGGAGGAACTGCTGGTTGGCTTTCTGCGTATAGCTTGGTCACCCGTTTAGGTAATGTACTCGATATTACGCTAGTTGAGTCTGACCAGATTGGTACCGTAGGCGTAGGTGAAGCGACCATCCCAACTATGCGAAATTTCCACCGTTTAATTGGTATTGATGAGCAGGAATTTATGGCTGCGACGCAAGCTACCTTTAAATTAGGTATTCAATTCGATAATTGGGGGCAGCAAGGCGATAGCTATTTTCATTCTTTTGGTGAGATTGGTCAACGCTCTTGGATGGCTGAATTTCATGAATTTTGGATGGAAGCTAAAGCCAATGGTTTTGGTGGGAGTCTGGGCGATTATTGCCTCGAATTAAAGGCCGCGAAAGCCAATAAATTTACAACACAATTAGGTAAAAAACCGGTTAACTTTGCCTATCACTTAAACGCCACTGCCTATGCGGATTTTTTGCGCACAAAAAGTGAAGCTTCAGGGGTAAAGCGTCAAGAAGGTTTAATAGAGCAGGTACAAAAAGATGACAGCGGAAACATTTCATCACTGATACTGGGCAATGGTGAACAAATATTAGGTGATTTCTTTATTGATTGTACTGGTTTTAGAGGGTTACTCATTGGTGAACACTTAGGTGTTGGTTATGAAGACTGGAGTCACTTTTTAGCTGCAGATAGTGCCATTGCCGTGCAAACAGAAAAAGTTGAAGCTCCGCATCCTTATACGCGAGTTATCGCTCACCCCGCAGGGTGGCAATGGCGTATCCCACTCCAAGGTCGAGTAGGTAATGGCCTAGTCTATAGTAGTAAATTCTTATCGGATGATGAAGCTGAAGCTACATTATTAGCGAACTTAACTGGTAAGCCGATTACCATACCAAAACAATTGCGATTTACTACGGGCAGACGTGAAAAGTCTTGGCATAAAAACTGTGTCGCTATTGGCCTTGCCAGTAGTTTTTTAGAGCCCTTAGAGTCAACCAGTATCCATATGGTGACTACTGCATTACTTCGACTGATGAAGTTATTTCCTTTTGGTGGCAATACCGCTCTACTCGCAGAGCAATATAATCGCGAAGTTAAATTAGAAGCGGAAACGATTCGTGACTTTATTATTTTGCATTATCACTTAACTGAGAGAGACGACAGCCCGTTCTGGGATCATTACCGAACAATGGAGATACCTGAGTCACTAGCTCATCGAATGGCTATTTTTAAAGAAAATGGTTATGCGTGGCTTGATGATGTTGGGTTATTTAGGGTTGATTCATGGGTGCAAGTCATGATGGGACAAGGCTTAATGCCTGAGCAACATCATAAAGGTAGTCAGGTTATACCTACAGAAGGCTTAAAAGAACAGATGTCCACTTTAAAAAAGAGAATAGAAAACGCTGTTGCTCAGATGCCTGAGCATGCAGAGTTTATTAAAACATATTGCCCTGCTAATAATAGTTAATTTATCAATAAGTTAAAAAATATGAAAACTAGAATCATTATTGTTGGCGGTGGCACCGCTGGTTGGTTAACGGCGGGAATTATTGCGGCCAAACATTGCGCAAAGGATCCATCAAAACAAGCTACAGCAGAGACTGAAGTTATCCTAGTGGAGTCTCCAGACGTTAAAAATTTAGGCGTCGGCGAAGGTACTTGGCCAACCATGAGGGATACTCTGCGTCAAATAGGCATATCTGAACGCACATTTCTTTCTTGCTGCGATGCGAGTTTTAAACAAGCCTCTAAATTTGTTGGTTGGTCTAAGGGTAGAAATAACCATTATTATCATCCTTTTACCGCACCGTCTGGCTATGGTTCAATTAGTATGGCTGAACATTGGTCCGCGTCAGCTAAAGACATTGACTTTGAAAGCTGGTCTTGTGCACAAGGGGCTATTTGCGATAACAACCTAGCACCCAAATTAACAAAAATGCCTGAATATGCGTTTAGCTTAAATTATGGTTATCATCTCAATGCTGGCAAATTCATCAAATTACTTCACCAGCATTGTGTTGACAATCTTGGGGTAAAATATATCCAAGGACATGTAGATCAAGTACTAAATGCTGATAATGGTGATATTGATGAAATTATTTTATCGGATGGAGAACATATAGCAGGAGATTTATTCATTGACTGCAGTGGCTTCACAGCACTATTAATTGGTCAACACTATCAGATCCCATTTAAATCGCAACGCGATGTCTTATTTAACGATACCGCCCTTGCGCTTCAGGTTGAGCATGCTTCAGATGAAGTGCCTATTGGCTCATGTACTGTAGCAACAGCACAGGAAAGCGGTTGGATTTGGGATATATCGCTGCAAAATAGACGAGGAATTGGCCATGTATTCTCTAGTGAATTTACTAGTGAGGCGTCAGCTGAAGAGGCATTATTGAAATATGTTAAAAATGACCCTTTTCTCGCTTCACAGCAATTAACACCTCGAAAAATAAAATTTAATCCTGGTCATAGAGAAACCTTCTGGCACAAAAATTGTGTTGCTATTGGTGTTTCGGCTGGCTTTGTTGAACCATTAGAAGCAACCGCTTTGGTATTGATTGAAAAATCGGCTGAATGGATAAGCCAACAGCTGCCAAGAGATCCTATCGCTATGGCGGTATTAGCGAAAAGGTTTAATCGTCTGACCTTAGACAGATGGCAAGAGATTATTGATTTCCTTAAATTACATTATATCCTATCAAACCGCACAGACACTGAGTACTGGCGGGCACATCAGCAAAAAGAGTCAATTCCCGAGAGTTTACAAGAAGCCTTGCAATTGTGGCGTACACAAGCGCCCGGACTCTATGAAAGTAATCAAAGGTTTGAATTGTTCTCATCAGCAAGTAAGCAGTATGTACTATATGGCATGGGCTTTAATACAGAGCAGAATCTAAATACCCACCTTAGTCAAAAAGAAGCCTCATTGATAAAGCGTATACAAAATGAAAATTTACATACCACTGAGCAATTATTAAATGCATTACCAACAAATCGACAGTTTTTAAATAAAGTATTACAAAAATAAAAATGACGCTTATATTTCAACTCGACTATAGCGCTTTAATGCGCTTGATTTAGAAAGCTCATATTGCCAGTCAAAGTTAAATATTGGTAACTCATTAATATTTAAAGTTTTTAACGAATAATTGATCTAACAATACCAAAGGTACGTAATAATATATTGATTACATTAGGAATTTAGATGAAGTATTGGTCGTTATTCAGTTTAGTGGTATTACTAAATACATCAGTATTGGCAAACGAAAATAGAGGCGAAGCTAGAGAGCGTATCGAACCAAAAGGGTTCCTCTATGGCTTGGGTATAGCTATTAATCAAGAAATTTATAAAGGTTATAATTATAGTATTATCCCATTACCGGTAATAGGTTATCGGGGTGATAATTTTCGAGTTATTGGTCCTTTTGTTAGTTATGATGTTTATCAACTGTCAGACTTTGAAATTACCTTACAGGCGTCCCCTCGATTTCAAAGCTTTGACCAATCAGACAGTTATATTTTTGAAAATATGGACGAAAGAAAGTTTTCTATGGATGCTGGACTAGGCCTTTCTTATGAAAAAGATGATTGGAAAATAGGTGTTTCAGCTATGTTTGATGTCCTTAATAGGTCAAATGGTTATGAAGCTAAAGCAAACATTTCTCGTGTATTTCGCCAAGGCCCCTTGTTCTTTGAACCCAGTCTTAGTATCAATTATTTAAACACTAATCATGTGGATTATTACTATGGGGTAAACGTAAATGAAATTAACCAATATACCGCTCCATATGAGGGTAAATCGGCAGTCAATACTACCCTTGGTTTCTCAATAGCCACGCCAATATTTTTAAAGGGTTTTACCCGTCTTTCGATTGATTATACTTGGTATGGCGATACAATTTCCAATAGCCCATTGATTGAAGATCACACCAATATCAGTGCCCGTTTTTTATTCAGCAAATATTTTTAGGCCGCTCGCCTTTTTATGAAGTCTTTGGGGGTTTTTGCTAATATTCTAAATTATCTGAGCTGACCAGATTTTACCCAATCATAGTTTGGGGTTCAATCAGAGTAGAGACGAGAAGTGCTGATTGCCGATACCTAAAATTAACTACTTCGGTCAACCAAACAAGGGTTATTTTTCCAATTGACCAACCAAGTTAGGATGTCTTTTGCTGGCATAGGTTTCGCTATACCATACCCTTGGGCAATATAGCTCCCCATTGAAAGTAATATTTCTCCGTGCTCAGGCGTCTCAACCCCTTCCGCAACGACCTTTAGATTAAATATTTTTGCTAGTTCTATGATGCCTTGGACAATAGCTTTATCATCCGAAGACGTAAGTACACCTTTAACAAATGATTGATCTATTTTTAAAAAATCTGCTGGTAAACGTCTTAAATAGGTTAACGATGAATAACCGGTACCAAAGTCATCAATTGAAGATAATACCCCTAGCTTATTACACTCCCTAATCACCGTTGAAACTATATCAATATCTTTTAGGGCACTGGTTTCTAAAATTTCAAATTCAAGGCTCCCTGCTTTAAAATTAGGATACCGTGAAAGAATCTCTTTAAGATCACTGACAAATTCATCATGTTGAAGGTGTAAGGGGCTAATGTTCACACTGATAGGGATGTCATATCCTATAGATAATGCATATTGTAATTGCAGCAAAGCCTTGTTAATGACCCACCGCCCCATTTCAATACCTAGGATATCATTTTCAACCACTGGTAAAAACATAGCAGGAGCAAGCAGTCCATTATCCGGATGATCCCAGCGAATTAAGCCTTCAAAGCCAACCACTTCATTAGTTCTAAGATCGACCTTAGGCTGATAATACAGTAAAAACTCATCATCTTTTAAGGCTTGAGCTATTCTTCGTAATTCTTCATTGTGGTGCTTTTCTGCGACATCTTTCTCTATATCAAAGACATGTCTGTTGTTTATTCCTTTTTGCTTGGCTATATACATGGCATGATCCGCATGCTTTATTAATTCATCTCGGCTAACATTATCCAGTGGATAGCATGTCAGACCTGCACTAGTAGTAATTTTTAATGATTTTTTCTTGACTAAAAGAGTTCCGGAAACTGACTTAAGTAAGCGGGATACGATAGCATCGCTTGCTGAAGGTTTAGAAAGATTGTTGATTATAACTACAAATTCATCTCCACCAATACGAGATAGAGTGTCGCCTTCTCTAAGTATGCGAGTAAATTGACTCACCACTTTTTTTACCAGTCTGTTTCTGAGATTTTCACCATAAGTATCATTTACTTTTTTAAATCCATCTACCTCAATACAAACGATCGCCACATACTTGTTAGTCTGTAAACTTTTTGACAAGGCTTGATCAATCAGATTACCTAATAGTTTTCTGTTTGGTAAGCCTGTTAATGCGTCATAATTTGCTGACAGTGTTAGTGCTGAGTTCGCATCGGCTAAATCAAGATTACTTTTTTCTAACTTTCGTTGATTAGTTTTTTGGTCACTAATATCTTGAAATATACCTGATAGCGTCACAGGCACTCCTTCTTCTAGAGTAACCGTACATGTTGTTCTTACATCTATTTTATTGCCTTTGGTGGTATAAGACTCCAACTCAAGGTCATAGCCTACGCCATGATGAATAGCCTGATGCAAAGCCTCAGAAAGAATATTTTGAGAGTCAGGTAAGTAACATTTAAATACAGGATCTACCGAAGGATTAAATTCTTCTGGTGACGTTTCAAGTATGAGGTAAGTCTCATTCGTCCAAAACAATTTTTTTGTTTGTAAATCTAATTGCCATCCGCCAAATCTTCCCAACTGCTGGGCGTCTTCCAATAACTGGCTGTTGATAAGTAGCTGCTCATCCTTATCTTTTCGTTTTGTAATCTCTCGGTGTGATCCGATCATACGCTGTGGATTACCTTGTCCATCACTTCCGTCTAATTTCCCCAAGACCGACACCCAAATATAATGCCCTGATTTATGCTTAAGTCGAATTTCAATCTCAAAAAAGTCAAGCTCACCGGCATAATGCTTTGTGAGCATATTCTTAGCTTTTATTAAATCTTCGGGATGCAATTTTGCCAACCAGTTACTGATTGTAATTGACTGTAAATCCTCCGCATTATAACCGATGGTCTTTGACCAAGATTCATTAACAGTTAATACCTCTGTTTGAATATCCCATTCCCACATACCGACGCCAGTAGCACTAAAGAAAGCCTCTAGACTCTCTTGTGCACTATCTTGTAAGCTATTAACCCGTTGAGTTAGATTGATCACGTATCCTCACTAATACCTTTATTAATATCAATAATGGTAATTATTACAGTTAGTATCATCCCTGGTACATATTCAGGATTGTATATTGATATGAAGTTCTTCGTTTATTTTTTAAATCTCATCGAAGAACTCTCCGAGAATGAAAAATAAACTGGTGCTTTTTGATGAGTGGCTGATAGTTGAAGTTTAGTATTCATAAATAGTCCCTTATTAAGTGAGGTATACTTTGAACAGTACATTTATAAAAAATATAGGCTAAGTTGCATTGACTCTAGATAAAATGTATACAAAGCGCATGTATTCTTCACTAAGATATACACTACAATAATTTAGAACAAACTAATATGTTTTTTTTCATATTCTAACGTGCAAATTAATATTTACATCGTTTATTACTTATTGTTATATAAACTTATTTAAATATTTTGGAGTATTAAAAGTAAAATAATAGCCATTTCTTTGCAAGCTATTTTAACGTTGAAATATGTCACTAAGATGACTATCTACTTAGTGTTAGTAACTTTAAAGGTTTTCAATTATCCGATTTTTAATAAGAGTAAAAAATTAACGCTATATTATCGCGTTAACCTGCACGCAACTCATCAGCATCGATTGCCTTAGGCGCAGGATAATTTATTCGTTGTCTAATTTTATTTAATATCTAATAAAACTGGCTAGTCCAATAGTGATATTAGTGACACAATTAACTTATATAATATACAAAGTGCTAGGCATATACTGAATTTTATGGATAATAAACTGTTATTTGCAGCCCTACTTATTAAGCAATAACTATGCTAAAAAATATTTCGAATTTACAAGCTACCTTAAATACATTAGTCACAGATCAACAAGGTATAAATTCAGAAGGTAAGGTAGCTGATTACATTCCTGCGCTTGCCGATGTCCCCCCTAACCTTGTAGGAATTTCCGTAGCAACTATAGATGGTGATGTTACCAGTGCAGGTGACTTCCAAGTTCCTTTTTCAATTCAAAGTATCTCTAAAGTTTTTGGTTTAGTGATGGCCATGAATCGTATAGGCGATGATTTATGGCAACGTGTCAATATGGAGCCTTCGGGTCAACCATTTAACTCCATCATTCAACTTGAGTGGGAAAAAGGGATACCACGCAACCCATTTATTAATGCAGGGGCATTGCTTGTTGCTGATGTATTAACCAGTCATTTTTCAACAAGCAACTTAGCCTTTTTAACCTTTATGCGTTCTTTGGCGGGAGACGAGGATATCCATATTGATAATAGTGTCTATCAATCTGAATTAGTTCACGGTAACCGAAATGCAGCAATGGCTTACCTAATGAAAAGTTTCAACAATATTCAAGCAGAAGTCCCAGATGTATTAAGTCATTACTTTACCCAATGTTCAATAGCAATGAGTTGCCAACAACTGGCAACTAGTTTACTGTTTTTAGCAAATAAAGGCATCGACCCCAACACCAAAAATAATATTTGTACGGCTAGAGATGCACATAGAGTTAATGCAATATTATCCACCAGCGGTATGTATGATCAGTCAGGAGAGTTTGCATTTTCTGTAGGTTTACCAGCCAAAAGTGGCGTTGGCGGTGGTGTGGTAGCCATCGTACCTGGCTATGGTGTTATTTGTGCTTGGAGTCCACTATTAAACACCTTTGGAAATTCTATAGTCGGAACAAATCTAGTGGCAGGATTGGCTGAAGAGCTAGGTTTATCTATCTATCATTAATCTTCAACCCATAGCTATTAATTAGTTTAGTATTCTAGTGAGAAAATACCGCAGACTCAATTAAATAAAAAAAGGACATCAAATGATGTCCCAAAAATTACAAGTTAAGCAGTTAAAAACACTTTGTTTAAAGGAATCGGGGTGATTCGAAAACAAAATTATTATATCTATGTATATGAGTACCGGCAAACGAGATTATTTCACCCAATAAGTGAAATTATTTCACTTATAAATAGAGGGCTTAATAAGCAAAATATTTACTCATCATCGCTGAGTACCTTAACTAAAAAAGGACTAAACAACGAAATTTTTAGATGTTGTTTCTTCCTGATCAATAATTTATGTTGAGCTTAAATTTTAAAAACAAGCTTTTACACCTAAAAACTTCACCATAACGGTCTCTATTCTGACCAGAAATAGTAAGGAAATACACATGAAATATTGGTTAATTTTTTCTATTAGCTTGTTATCTAGTTTTGTTTTTGCTGCCCCAAGTCACATCAGTAATGTCAGAGGATATACATTAGATAATAATGGCACGCTAATTTCATTTAGCAACTTAGTGTTTGATGGCGGCAAAGTACTTGCCATCGGAGGAGAAGAACTGAGCAAACAGTTTCCAAATGCGACATTAATTAATGGAAAAAATAAGGTCTTATTACCCGGCATGATCGATGCCCATGGTCACGTTATGGGTGTGATGAGTTTAGGTGAAAGTTTGGTAAAAGTGGATTTGCGAGATGTTACTACAGCCAATAAAGCGGCGCTTCAAGTCCTTGATTATGCCAATGCTCATCCAGCGCTAAAGTGGATTACTGGGGGCGGCTGGAATGAAGTATTGTGGCCAGACAAAGCATTTCCAAACGCTAAGCAATTAGATGAATATGTACAAGACCGTCCAATTATGTTGTCACGGGTAGATGGACACAGCAGTTGGGTAAATAGTAAGGCCCTTGAAATTGCTGGGATTACCAAAGAAACACTCGATCCCCCTGGTGGCAAAATCATACGAGATTCTAAAGGTAAGCCAACGGGTATATTGATTGATAATGCTATGGATTTAATGTTTGAACATGTACCTAATAACTCTGACACCTACCTAAAAAGTAAACTTGACGCCGCAGGTCAGCATTTATTATCCGTAGGGATTACTAGCGCGCATGATGCGGGGATCAGTAAAGCAGAATATGACTACTATTTAAAACGGCAAGCTGCAAACACCCTTCCGTTACGTTTTTATCCAATGTTGTGGGCACCAGATCCTGAGTTCACTAAGATGCTAGAAAAAGGGGTGATTGGGGATCAATATGACTTTTTATCTATTCGCAGTGTTAAAGCGATGGCAGATGGAGCATTGGGTAGTCGCGGAGCAGCAATGTTAACGCCTTATAATGATGCTCCAGATAGCAGAGGTCTACTAACGCTTAGTAAAGATAACTACAAACCTTTATTTGATTTAGTCCTTAGTCATGGCTTTCAACTTAATGTCCATGCTATTGGTGACAGAGCAAATCGAATGGTACTAGACCAATTTGAAGACAGCTTTAACCGTATCGGTGGGCAAAAGCTGCGTAATCGTATGGAACACGCTCAGGTGATTTCAATCAAAGATATCCCTCGCTTTATTGGCCTAAACATTATCCCTTCGATGCAACCCACCCATGCGACAAGCGATAAAAATATGGCAGAAACGCGAATTGGTAAAGCTCGTTTAAAAGGTGCTTACGCATGGCAGACACTCTTAAAACAAGGTTCTCCTTTGGCCTTTGGCTCAGACTTTCCCGTTGAATTAGCCAACCCGTTTTATGGTTTGCATGCGGCAGTTACTCGTCAAGATAGAGAAAACCAACCTAAAGATGGCTGGTTCCCTGATGAGTCAATGACTATTGAGCAAGCATTTCGTGCCTTTACTATTGATGCCGCCTATTCAGCTCATCAAGAAAAAATATTGGGTGGTCTTACTGTTGGCAAATGGGCTGATTTCATATTGGTCGATCAAGATATCTTTAAAATGGAACCAAAAGATATTTGGCGGACACAAGTATTACAAACTTGGATTGGTGGTGAACAGCGTTTTAAAAAGTGAGGGTTATAACACTGACATACTCAAACGCCCCCCATAAGCAGTTTACTCTGTTTAACCTTAATACCATGAGATGACCTATGAAGAAAAATGACATTGCCTGCCTAGTTAATATATTACCTAAAGAACTCAATCCTATTTCATTAGCGTTTGCAGATCTTCAAACCGCCGGCAATGTCAGTCGATTTCATAGTCAGCTACCAAAGTACACGCCAACGCCACTTGTTAACCTTTTTCAGCTGGCGAGTCATTTAAAGATAAAAAAACTGTTAGTCAAAGATGAAAGTCAGCGCTTTGATTTAAATGCTTTTAAAGTCCTTGGCGCTAGTTACGCTATTGCAAAGTACTTGGTTAAATTATTAGGATTAGCCGAAAGTGAGTTAGCGTTTGATAAAATTATAGCTAACAAAGCTAAATATCAAAATGTCACCTTTGTTACCGCAACAGACGGTAATCACGGCAGAGCTGTCGCTTGGGTCACAAAATTATTCGGATGTAAGTCAGTAGTATACATGCCTAAAGGTTCTACTAAAGCTCGCTTAGAAGCTATTAGTCATCTTGGTGCTCATGCATTAATTACCGAACTCAATTATGACGATACGGTGATTTATGCACAACAACAAGCAGCAGACAATGGTTGGGTCTTACTGCAAGATACCTCCTGGAAAGGCTATGAAGAAGTGCCACAGCATATTATGCAGGGCTATTTTACCCTAGTCACAGAATGCCTTAACCAAGAAAAAGACATGTGGCCAACCCATGTTTTCTTGCAGGCAGGTGTCGGCTCATTTGCTGCCGCTATTGTTGCCTATATGTCGAATTTTACTGACAGACCCACACCTCAATTCATAATCGTCGAACCTCAAGGTGCGCCATGCCTGTTTGAGTCTATAAAACACAACACAGGAGACCCTCTTCGAATTGAAGGTGACTTACCAACAATTATGGCTGGCCTTGCCTGTGGAGAACCTAGTCAGATTGGATGGAACATATTAAAGCATTCTGCCGATGCATTTTTAACCTGCTCTGATGATGTCGCTCGCAGAGGTATGAGATTACTTGGAGACCCAATAGAAGGTGATCAACAAATTGTTTCTGGTGAATCGGGAGCCGTAACACTCGGCGCACTGTTTGAAGTGTCATCCAATAAGCTTTTTCAAAGCATTAAAGAAGACTTAAACCTTACTAGTGACTCTATTGTATTATTATTTTCAACAGAGGGCGATACCGATCCAGAGGTTTATCAGGAGATTGTTTTTCAAAATTAAATTTAACAATTGTTGGACTAATAAATATATAACCGTTAAATACACTAGGAATTAACACAATCAAACGTACTCTTTTCTTGCGCAGATCATTAATTAACCTAGCGATGGAAACTCAAACAGCAAACCCAATTTGGAAATATTAATTTTATATCAAATATCAATTACTTTACTATGCCCAAACAAAAAGCTGATAACAAAAAATGAGTTAAATTAAAAAATCTCATTCAACCATTTTCGCATTCCTGAACATCACATTTGCTCGCAATCACGGCGAATTTCAATCCTAATGTTAATGATATTATTTAATAATGCAGTTTCTAAATAAATTAACAGCTAAAAAAAAAGGCTATGTGGATACATAGCCTTAATGCTTTACATTTATAATCGTTTTACATTATAAATGGCTCAGTTTAAAAACCGTATGAAACGCCTAAGTACCAGCTACCACCTTCATAGTTTGCTGCACTTCTACGTGGGTATTGTAGGCCAACACTTTGACGATTAGCATTTGGTGAATTAATTTCATCAATATACGAGTCTACGATGTTAGTGAAACCAAGTTTCACACGCATAGCGTCATTAACTTGGTAGCCTAATTCAGCATCAAGATAAACGATTGAACCAATCTCTGCGCTTTTTGAACCGTCTGAGCCATTACCAGCAATCGTGCCTCTTTCATCATAATGTGCACCATAGAAATTAGCTCTAACCATTAAGTTCCAGTCATCACTAAAGCTAGTATTCGTGGTTAATACAAATCTGTGATTGGGGAAGTTATTTTCAATATCTTCCACTGTGCTCGAACTTACCGGTGTTTCACCGTTAACTTCGCGAACATTGACCACCTCAATTTCATTATAACCGTAAGCAAAAGCGACGTCGGTAGTAGTTGAGGTATTCCAATCAAAGCTTGAAGAAACAACTAGGTCTATCCCTGAATGCTTAACATCTAATACATTGGTATAAAAAGAAACTGAATCAAATAAATCACTGTCAGCAACATCAATATTACCGGTACGGTAAATACGATCATCTACCGCTATTTGATAATAATCAAGTGTCACAGTCGTGTTATCACCAAGGCTAGATGACAAACCTATGCTGAAGTTGGTTGACTCTTCTTCTTTTAACTCTTGACCACCTAATGAAATTGCAAGATCTGAAGTTGCCGGGATTAACCCTTCTTCTTGTTGAGCTCCAGTGCCATCGAACGTAGTAATAATACTACTAACATTGGCTTGTCCTGGCGTTGGTGCATGAAAACCTGTCGATAATGCCGCACGTAATGATAAGTCATCCGTTAAACTGTAGTTACCGGCTACTTTCCAATTGGTGGTTCCACCGAAGTCAGAAAAATCTTCATAACGTAGTGCATATTGCATTAACAATTCATCGGTAACGTCATGCTCAACATCGACATAAACAGCGACGTTATCGCGTGAAAATGTGCCCGCATTTTTAGCTTCAATACCGCGCATACCACTTACGCCGCCATTTGGCTGTCCGGCAGAGTCTGAGTAAGAATTAACTTCACCAGCCATACTTGTATATTTTTCTTCTCGCCACTCTAAACCATAAGCAAGGTTTAAGTTATCGGTAAGCAATGTTGAAAAGTCAGCATTGATATTCATTTCTTCTTGCTGGTAACCACCGGTATTAAAGCCCATTTGTGGAATTTGTAAGTCAGCAGTTAACCCTAAACCTTGGTTAATCGAGTTATTAAGAAAATAATTTAGCTCGTTAGAGCCAGTGCTAACACTAACGTCATAAGCCGTATCGTTGAACATCTGTCCTTTTAAACCGACAATGGCACTATAATCTGTTTGCTCACCATCAAGAAATGGCGTAAAACCAGTATTAGTAAGTCCTCCGTCGTAACCCTCAGCCACTAAGTCGTTAATAGTACTGTGTGTCGGGCTGCGGTAGAAAAAGCGATAGCGACCTGAAGTGTCTGCATAGCTAAAACGACCATAGGCTTGTTTGTTACCATCAAGTTCCATACCCGCATTAATAAACATCCGCAATGCTTCTGTTTCTGGACGTCCCCAGGTTTGAACCAGTGGTGAATCGCCAAAAGGAGAGTCGGCACCAACACCTTGAACGCCCCCATCAACTAACGCTTGTGCATCTGGGCGTTGAACACCTCGAGATAAAGCATCGTTATCACTATATTCTAAACTTAAATTTAAGAAGCCATCTTCGCCAAGGGCTAAACCTTTGTTAACTGCAAGCTTGACACTTGACTCACCTTCATAATGTTGACCGTACTGTAGTTCAACTAGACCCCCTTCTGAAGCGTCTTTAGTCACAAAGTTAATCACACCCGCAATAGCATCAGAGCCATATTGAGAGGCTGCACCATCACGAAGTACTTCGATACGTTTTAACGCAATTGACGGGATCATACCGACATCTGGCGCATGAGCACCATTACCCGCTGCTGGTGCAAAAAATTGTACTAGCGCTGAACGGTGACGGCGTTTGCCATCGACCAATATTAAGGTTTGATCAGATGCCGTACCGCGTAAAGACGTCGGACGAACAAAAGCACTGCCATCTCCCGTTGCTGGTGTAGCGGTATAACTTGGTATTAATGCCTTTAAACTATCTGTTAGATCAACACCGCTCACTGAGTTCAAATCATCAGCCGATAAAATATCTATAGGTACCGGTGAATCAGCAACCGTTCTTTCTTTAGAACTACGCGAACCGATAACTGAGATTTTCTCAATATCATCACTTGTTACTTGAGCTGGCTCTTGTGCTAGGGCAGTTTGACTCGCTGCACCAAGTATTACCGGCAGTATGAGTGTTTTTATGACTTTATTTTTCATTGTAATTCCTTTATTTTTCATTGTTGTTATTCCTCTTAGTATTTATCAATTGAAAGTCTCAGTTGGGTACGTCATTACAATTTGATTAGTAATACAGTTCTGAGCTTCCCTTAATTGTTGTATTGCCAATAAATTTTATTATTATTATTATTATTATTATTATTATTATTATTATCTGTAGTTTATAGCACTTTTTAAAATTCTGTTATCACATATCAACATAAATGAACTAATAAATAAAATTACATTTTGCAATGTATGGAACTAATAAATAAAATTACATTTTGCAATGTATGTATAACCTATATTAATGGTGTTGAAGATAAATATAGCCAATATATATTATGATTTATTGCATTCATCGTAAGTGGTGCTATTGATTTTGTTGAAGGATGCTTTAAAACAATCGATAAAATATCGAGCTTGATCACTTAAGGCCCTATTTCCTGAAAATACCGCCATTACCTGTATTTTAGGTTGTTGTTTTAACCGACAAATATGAAAGTCATCGGCTGAACGTGTATTTAATAATGTGCTAATCGTTATTGAGTCAACCAAAGTATAACCCATACCTTCTAAGGTTAGAGAGCATGCAAGGTAGTGAGAATGTACATTAGCGACAACATTTGGTTTAAATTTCATTTCAGCAAATAAGTTATTACATTCAACGCCAATAGGTGTCGATGCAAAATTAGAAACATAAGGTTTATCTTTTAATAAAGATAAGTCCAACGCATTGTTATGGGCAATATCCCAAGCTTTGGGAAGTAAACACAATATTTCTGTCGCACCAATATCGATACTATTCATACTCTGATGTTCGTTTACCCCATGGGTAAACCCTAAATTATAGGATCCAGTCCTATCTTCAAGGTTTGATAATATCTGCTCAGTATTCATAGTTGATATAGAACAAGAAAACCGTTTAAATTTAGTTTGAAAATTAACCACTGTATTTGGCATAACCGCCATTGATAGCGTATTAGTTGCTGCTATATGGACATGTCCAGCGTAACCACTACGCATTTTCTCAGCTAAACTTCTGATAATTTCAAGTGATTCATGGGCGCGAGAAGCCTCTTCAAAAAGTATTTTAGCTTCTTCTGTTGGTACCAAACGCCCTTTATAACGTTCAAACAGTTTAATGCCTAATTTGTGTTCAGCCTGTTTTATCGTCGTGGTAACCGAAGGTTGTGTGATCCGTAATTTTTGAGATGCGCCAGTTACACTTTGAGCGGTCATAACAGCAAAAAACACTTCTAAATGTCGCAGGTTCATTTATATGTCTTATATCATTAAGTTAATAGTTCACTTTAAACCATTAATATAGGTTATACAATTCTCAAAAAATATGATTTTATTTATCAATATTTTTATGATTATATAAATTTATAAAGATGAGTAAACCGTAATTGATGTTTAAAACAGTAATAGAGAATGAAATGATCAACAAAAAATCAGTACTTTATCGCTCTCCAAATAGTCATTATCCAAAAGCGATAAAATCGAATGGAATGCATATACAAGATACGTCAGGTAAAAGCTATTTAGACATGAGTGGTGGCGCTGCAGTATCCGTGATAGGTCATAGCAATACTCACGTTATTGAAAGAATGAAAGAACAACTGTCTCAATTATCATTTGCACATACCTCATTTTTTACCAATGAACCTCAAGAAGAATTAGCTAAAAGGTTAGCTGAACGATTTACTGAGCTAGGTGCTCGGGCTTATTTTACTTCAGGGGGCTCTGAAGCAAATGAAACAGCGATTAAACTTGCATGGCAATATTGGCAGATAAAAGCCAAATCAACTAAAAAAATAATTATCAGTCGTCAACATAGTTATCACGGTAACACCTTTGGTACCTTATCTATCAGTGGTAATGATGGCCGCCGTCTCAAATCAGCAGCGCCATTAATTGATTGGCCTAGAATTTCGGCCTGTTATGCTTATCGATATCAAAAAAATGCTCAAACGTCAGAAGAATATGGTCTACAGGCCGCCAATGAATTAGAAATAGCAATTTTAACTCAAGGTGAAGAAAATGTAGCAGCTTTTATATGTGAACCTGTTGTTGGTTCCTCGTTGGGCGTAGTTCCAGCCCTACCGGGCTACCTAAAACGTATACGCCAAATTTGTGATCAATATAATGTTTTACTTATTTCTGATGAAATTATGTGTGGTAGTGGCCGAACAGGCACTTACTTTGCTCATGAACAAGATGGTGTTATCCCTGATATCACGACGTTAGCAAAAGGCATTGCCGGTGGTTATCAACCGCTAGCAGCAACGTTAATTAGAGCCCATATGGTTGAAGCTTTTGATAAGAGTGGCTTTGCCCATGGTCATACTTATGTTGGCCACCCTATCGCTTGTGTTGCTGGTTGCGCTGTTCAAGATGTACTTGATCATGATAACTTACTTAACGCATGTAAAACTAAAGGGCTTGAATTTTCCCAATTATTGTTGGATAGGTTTAAAGAACATCCTCAAGTAGGTAATATTCGTGGTCGAGGGCTTTTTCAAGGGATTGAACTGGTTTCAAATAAAGACACTAAAGCCGGCTTTTCACTCGATTGTAATTTAGCAAATAAATTAACAAATGCCAGTATGAAGCACGGGCTTATTTGCTATCCTGGCAATTCTTTAATCAACGGAGAATATATTCCCCACATACTCTTAGCTCCCCCTCTTATTTTAAATCACGCTCACATGGAAGAATGTGTTGATAAAATTGATCGAATTTTGGACAGTGTATTTTGATGAAAAACATGAATATTGACAAGGTAAATGACGAGTCTATGACAGCGAAACCTTTTATTGTGATGAGTGCGCCAAATGGCGCCCGATTAACCCATAAAGATCATGTGAATTTACCAATAACGCCCATAGAATTAGCCGATTGTGCAGAAGCACTTTTAAAGGTTGGTGTCTCTATTTTACATTTACATGTAAGAGATGATAACGACAAACACTCACTCGATGCCGATAAATATAAAGCCGCTATTAAAGCAATAACCGAACGTATTGGTAACCAGCTAATATTACAAATAACGACTGAAGCAGTAGGCATTTATCAGCGTCACCAGCAAATGGCCTTGGTACGTGAACTAAAACCAGAAGCGGTATCTTTGGCTTTAAGAGAGTTATGCCCAGATGAAAATAGTTTAGCAAAAGCGAGTGTGTTTTTTAAAGAGATCTATAAAGCCGGTGTTTGGTCACAATACATACTTTATTCCCCAGCAGATGTTTTAAAGTTTAACCAATTACGCAAGCAAGGTTTTTTTGGTGAAGAAAAGCCTTTTGCATTATTTGTTTTAGGTCGTTATAGCCATACCTTAACAGGTGATCCCGATGAGCTCGACTCCTTTCTAAAATGCTTTGAAGAAGGTGATTTTCCATGGGCTGTTTGTTGTTTTGGCTCTACAGAAAGTCAAGCGGCAGCTCTTGCTTGGGCTTGTGGCGGGCATGTAAGAATAGGTTTTGAAAATAATCGGCTACTCCCTGATGGAAGTATTGCCAGAGACAATGCGCAATTGATCAAAGAAACACTAGCGACTCAGGCTTTAGAGCCAATTTCAAGGCCACTAGCAACAGCGGATTGGATAAGACAACACTTAATCACCAATAATTAATATTGATTAAAATATAAGCATAGAGATAATCAGTAATAAATAGGGTGTGTATAGACGCGCCAAAAGCATAAAAATGGTGATAACGATTTAATGCTTAGTGATAAAATAACTGATAGTAGTCATTTAAGTTCAGTTATTTAATTCCAAAGATAACTCAACTTTAGCTTAATCCCCCAAAAAAAAGATAGATTTACTCAATATCCCAGTAAGTTATGACAATCATCATTAACTAAAATAGGTCTACATTTCAGGCTATAACTTTATATGAGTGTTAGCTTTGTCACAAATCCCCTCCCAAGCTTAATAGAAACTCAGGAGGTAAAATTTACACTATAAATCTAAGGCTTGATCAGTAAATACATACTTTAATTTGTCTATTCGATAATCAAATTAGCTATACCGTTACAATTAATATAAACGAATTATATCACCTTATTAAATGAATTTTGGTGCCTGAGGCTGATCATGACGACGAGTAACATACAAAGTACAATCGCTACTACCTTTGTTTTCAAAGCTACGCGTTGATTCTATTGGTGTAGTAAAGGTATCACCTTTAGTCAACCTAATATCTTCGCCATCCACGTTAATATTAACCTCCCCTTGATGAACAAAAATAACCTCTTCTTCATAGCGAATATGGCGATTAACTTTAGCACCTTTTTCTATTTTCAATCCACGAACAACAAAATTATGAGACCAATTTAATTTGCTCGCAGGTAGATCTTCAGTTTCGCTTTTTGGCCCAACCAAAGGGACTTCTTCAACTCCATCAAATTGTGCTAAACAACGATTTGATGCCCACTCAAAGGTTTCTTTTCGTTGCACAATTGATTCCATAACATCACTACCAACAATACGGTGTTGAGCAATTTGTTCTGCTGAGGTTATAGGCATTGGTTTTTTACCTTTGGGAACAACTTCTCCCAACGAAGTATCTACCAAACTTCCATCTTCTAGCAAAACGAGTCCATATTTTTCTGCAAGTTCAAACACTTCTGGCGTCCATAAAACACGACCAGGATTATCACTACCTAACACTGCATATAAATACCCGATATCATCACCAACATTCTCAAATCCCCTAAAAATATCCATTGGAATTGAAATAATGTCTCCTTCATTCAGAATGACTTTACCGTCATCGGCATGTACGCCACTGAGGAATGCCCATATACTTTTATGAACGACAAAGACTTCTTCGGTTAGGTGGCTATGTTGTGAATTAAGGCAACCACTTGGTTGTCTTGCGCCACCAATATTAAAGCCATGGGGTATCGAAATGTGTACATGTTGATCTGGGTTTTCAGCGACACCGGGACCAATTAAAGTAAAGTTCTCTTTTTGATCACTTCCTGGGCTCCGTGTATCGATAAACGCACTAGTACATGGTTTTAGATCTGAATATTTAATCAATCTATTTTGGATAGTCATTTTATCTCCCCTACTATTTAAATGTGTATTATTTAGATGGTGTCTAATGAATAATTTTGCTAATGAGCAGTCCAACCACCATCTACTTTAATGCTTGTACCAGTAATCATCGACGCTAAATCACTCAATAAAAACGTACAGCTGTTCGCTATATCTTCTACTTTGCCTAAACGCCTAAGAGGGATCATGTTGTATACAAATGTCTTAAAAGATTCGTCATCAAACATTGGCTTTGTCATGGGTGTTAATACAAAAGTTGGTGCAACAGTATTTACCCGAATATTATGCTCAGCCAACTCAACGGCCATCGCTTTTGTTACACCTTCAACAGCATGTTTGCTCATACAATATAGAGTGCGGTTAGGTGAGCCAACAAACCCCATTTGCGAAGACATATTAACAATTGAAGCACTATCAGCTCGCTTCATCGGCGCTATTGCTGCTTGAGATATTTTATAAAGCGTACGAACATTTAAATCGATAACCGCATCTATGTTCTCGTTAGGCTGTTCTTCCATCGGGCCTACGCGGTTAATACCTGCGTTATTGACCAAACCATGTAAAACGGGGAGTGACTTAACTCTTTCAAAAAACGCCTCACTGGTTACATCCATGACCCAACTAGTTATATTGTCAGGATATTGTTCTGCTAGTGCGTCAAGATCTGCCTGTGTTCTTGCCACCGCAATAACATTAGCACCATGGGCAGCAGCCATTTGGGCACATGCCAAGCCAATTCCTTTACCTGCACCCGCAACAAGTATTGTTCTATTAATAAACAATTCGTGATTAAAACCCGTCATAAAAAATCTCTAATTTAATATTTGCATTCGAAGTCATTATTACGTAATATTTATTCATATTCAAGTAAGTCATCAAAATAAAGCTTGATTCTGAACAAAAAACAGGAGATTTAAAAATGATTAAATACTTAAAAAAAGGCAAACAAGAAGGTGATAAAAAAGAATATTTACAGCAAGTTAAATCAACTGTAGAATCTATTATTGACGATATTGAGAGCAATGGTGATAAAGCGGTAGCACAATATTCCGAAAAATTTGATAAGTGGAATCCGAAGTCATTCCGGTTAAATAAAGATGACATTGCGAAATGTTATGAGCAAGTTGAAGACAGTGTTATTGAAGATATCAAATGGGCACAAACCCAAGTAAGAAACTTTGCACAAATTCAACGTGACTCAATGAAAGATGTTGAAGTAGAAACCCTTCCCGGCGTTATTCTAGGTCATAAGCACATTCCTATGGAAAGTGTTGGTTGTTATGTACCTGGTGGAAAATATCCTTTAGTAGCATCAGCTCATATGAGTGTCGTTACCGCTAAAGTCGCTGGTGTTAAACGTGTTATTGCAGCGGCGCCACCATTTAATGGTACACCCTCTCCTGCCATTGTTGTCGCGATGGACTTAGCAGGTGCAGATGAAATATATTGTTTCGGAGGAGTTCAAGCAATCGCTGCGATGGCCATAGGAACAGAAACTATCGCACCAGTTGACATGATTGTTGGCCCTGGTAATGCCTTTGTTGCCGAAGCTAAACGTCAGTTATTTGGTCGTGTGGGCATTGACTTATTCGCCGGCCCAACAGAAACACTCGTTATTGCTGATGAAAGCGTTGATGGCGAATTATGCGCTGCTGATTTACTTGGTCAAGCAGAACATGGTCCAACATCACCTGCTATTTTATTAACCAACAGCGAAAAATTAGCGAACGATACCATTGAAGAAATTAAACGTCAGTTAACCATTTTACCAACGGCAGAAGTTGCCGGCGAAGCTTGGCGTGTTTATGGCGAAGTAATTGTTTGTGATACTTATGAAGAAATGATTGAAGTGGCAAACGACCTAGCATTTGAACATGTACAAATAATGACAAAAAATGTACTATATTTTAAAGAAAACATGCGTAACTTTGGTGCTTTGTTCTTAGGACCAGAAACTAACGTATCTTATGGTGATAAATGTATTGGTACCAACCACACGCTTCCAACTCGTAAAGCCGCACGTTATACTGGCGGATTATGGGTAGGTAAATTCATTAAAACCTGTACTTTCCAAAGTGCCACAGAAGAAGCTTCTGTTGTTGTAGGTGAATACTGTTCAAGACTCTGTGCTGTTGAAGGCTTTGCCGGACATAAGGAGCAAGCAGATATTCGCTTGAGAAGATATAAAGGCTAAAAATTGACTAAAAATAAAAAAGTAACTTCTTATGACGTAGCACGTGAAGCTGGTGTGTCTCAATCAGCAGTATCAAGAGTTTTTCGACCGGGCTTAAGTGTTTCAAAAAAAACGCGTGACAAAGTAACGGCGACAGCTAATAGAATGGGCTATCGCCCAAATGCTATCGCTAGAATGTTGATTACAAAACAGTCTGGTATGGTAGCCGTTATTGTTTCTTCGGACGCAAACGTTAATTACCCCGAAGTACTTTCACAAGTTAGTAAGCAACTTGCGGCTCGAAATAAACGCGTTTTATTATTTACGCTAGATGACGTACAAGGCCTTGATGATTTGTTTGAACAAATCTTGACCTTCCAAGTCGATGGCGTAATCGCACTTGCTGCTCATTTCGAAAGTGACCGTTTAGCGCAATTTGAAGAGCAAAAAATTCCGGTAGTGCTCTATAACCGTAATGTACCCGATGCAATGGCTAATACTGTTTGTTGTAATCATGAGCGTGGTATTAAACAACTCATTACCGAATTAGAAAAAAACCATCCGAAAAATTACTTGGTGTTATCTGGCCCAAAAGACTCTGATGTTGCCAATGAACGTCGAGAAATTGCGCTGAGTTTATTGGCACAATTTGGTGCCAATGATGTCACTGTTTTATACGGAGATTACTCTTATCAATCGGGTAGAAACTGCCTAGCGAAGTGGCTTGATCAAAACTCAACGCCTGATGCGGTGATATGTAGTAATGATACCATGGCAATTGGTGTGATTGATGAAGCAAGAGAAAACCACAGTATCCATATTCCAAATAATATGTCTGTGGTTGGTTTTGATGGCATTACCTCTTCTGCATGGCAAAGTTATCAAATAACCACAATTAAACAGCCGGTCGAGCAGTTAGTGAAAGCAGCTGTTGAAATGTTGTTAGACCACATCGAAAACCCTGATGCACCACCTGAAGCACGAGTATTAACAGGCACTTTAATTAAAGGTAATTCAGTTAGGCGCCCATAGCTAGCTCAGGTTATCCAATAAAGTTGAGTGCTCTAAATTAAGCTAAGTGTGAAATATTAAGCGAGTAACAATGACTCAACTACCCATCTTATTTTTGCCTGGTACCTTATGTACTGGGGCTATGTTTAGCGAGCAGATAAAAAACCTACAGCAATATTGCCAAGATATTACCGTTGTACAATTTACTACTGAAAAGTCACTTACCGAAATGGCCAATAAAGTTATTACGGCAACTAAAAATATGCCATGTGCGATGATAGGTTTTTCTATGGGCGGTATAGTCGCATTAGAGATAGCAAGAACACACCCACAACTTATCGCTAAGCTAGCGTTAATAAACAGCAATAGTCATGCTGACTTACCTGAACGCAAAAGCTTACGCCAAGCACAAATTGCACAGGCAAAATCAGGGCAACTAACTAAGTTAATATTGGATACTTTTTTGCCCAATTATTTGTTCAAGCCTAATATCGCTCACGAAAAATTAATCACAAATATGGCAAACGAGCTCGGCGCTGAATGCTTTGCCGCTCAGGCAATGGCTATCGAAGATCGGCCTGACTCTTTATCAGTACTACAGCGACTCAAAATTGACCTACTCATTATTGGCGGTAAACAGGACAAAGTTTGTCCTGAACAGCATCAAATAACAATGCATAATGCAATTGCTAATAGCCGACTAGTCATACTTGAGCAGTGTGGACACTTCTCGCCAATAGAACAACCCGAAAAGGTTTCTACACTCCTAGCACAATGGTATTTGTACTAGTTAATTTTAGCTGTAATATGCAGGCAGTAATCATACTTTATAGGTTGACAAGATGAATCTAAAACAGTCTTTAGCACAAAAAAAACCCTTGATTGGCACTTTTATCAAAACACCTCACTTTCATATTACCGAAGTGCTCGCTCATACAAATCTTGATGTTTTGTGTCTAGATGCTGAGCATGCACCGTTTGATCGTGCTGATCTCGACACTTGTGTATTAGCGGCAAAATCCCAGCAGATGTCCGTAGTAATTCGCCTACCTGATACAGAAAATGCCACTATTTTAAATGCGCTGGATTTGGCTGCAGATGGTATTGTCTTACCCCATATTTTAAATGCAGAACATGCACGTAGAGTTGTGAAAAAATGTTTCTACGGTCCTGATGGTAGAGGTTATGCGGGATCTACTCGATTTGCTGGTTATACCACTAAAAAACTGCCTGAAAATTTAGCCAACAACCAGAATCAAACGTGTGTTATCGCTCAAATTGAAGACTTAGAAGCTATTGATGATATCGACTCGATATGCCAAGTTGAAGGCCTAGACTGTATTTTTATTGGTAGAATGGATCTAACCGTTGCCTTAGAGAAAACCGATGCCAGCCATCCTGATGTATTAGCCGCAGTAGAAAAAGTTGTTAATGCTGCTAACAAACATGGCAAAAATTGCGGTATGTTTGTCAGCGACTTATCTGAGCTTCCTCACTGGATTTCTTTAGGTGTTAGCTTATTTTTACTTGGCTCAGATCATGGATTTATGCTGACGGGTGCACAGCAGCTTCAACAAACATTCACAAATGCGATAAAACAAGCAAATAAATAACAATAAATATGAATGGAGAAATATTAAAAATAATGCGCTGACATAGCACCTTCTTATTTAAGTAGTTAAACACCTAAAATTTAACAGCGTGCTTTATTGAATTCCTTCATGCGTCCCAGCACATCAACCCCTAATTGATGATAGACATGAAGTAAGTCAACTAGCACCCAGTTCTCACGAATTAAGCCCTTTTCACAACGCCAAAAGTCTAAACTACGCATGGTGATTTCTTGGTTTGCAGGTGCAATACCTAACCAACCATCATTACTAATTGTCATTTTCATGCCTGGCCAGGCGGTAAAGCCAACATAATTACCATCACTAAATAGATAACCTTTATCAACATCACCAACTCGATTAGGCATACCGTTTAGAAAAGGTATTTGATGCCAATGACGAAAACCCTTTATTCCCCTGCCGGTACCAATTCCTGAAGGCCCATACCAGCTAGCCTTTGGATGCCAGTACTTATCAAGCTCCATAGCCTCATCACCACCTGTAGCGTACTTACCAAGTGAAATACACATATCAGCGACAAGCTTTGTACTTATTGCCGCCAGTTGACTATCAGGCACGATACTTAAGCCATCTTGTGTTGCCGGTCCAGGTACATGCCACTCTCTACCTAAACTTGGTACCATAGGCCAAGCGTTAGCCTGCATCATCACTTCAGGTATATCCCAAATAGCTTGAACTTCGACTACAAGGTCATTTTCAATACGATAAAACTCATGAAATCGCATTGAAACTTGATGCCCTGTCGCAGGGATATCTAACCAGCTTTTCTCAAAACTGCCGGTGTAATAGCCGCAACACCCCACCCAATCCGAACCGTCTTCACTATTACCTGCCATCACGATAGTATCTCGACACTCTAAATCAGGTATTGCCTTATTCAGCGGTTTATATGCCTTTTCATAAAAGCTCTGTGCACCGTACATGGTTTTAAATGGGTGAGACAACTGCACTAAAGCATTGGGGGCAAGTACTTTATTTAATTCGTTTAAAGCGGTGCTATGATCAAAGTTATACAGTGCATTACGTAATGGTTGAAGTAACATCTTGTTTCTATTGTATCTTTCTTCCATTTAATTTCCTCTCGTCATTTCATTATCATACTATAGTCCCTGACCATACCCTGGGCATTATTGCCACTAGGTATAATTAACTCAGGATTTTAATACTTTCAAATAGAGACATTCGAAAACTCAAAACAAAAAAATGACTCCGAAGTCACTTGATGATACTCTGCAAAAAAAGTTATTCAATTAAAACATACGTAATGGAGCAAACTAAATTGAAAACGCTAGTCGACAAACTATACCTCCAATTGCAATCATCTCCAGAAAAACTTGATGATTACCTCACTGACAATATGCAATGGCATGTATCTGCACCAATTAATACTCTTTACAATAAAGAGCAGATAATAGAGTCTTTTTGGCAGCCTTTATCAAGTGCATTACCAGACATAGAAAGAAAGCCATTCATTAATGTTGAAAGTGAATATCAAGGTGCGATATGGATAGCTAGCACGGGATATTTTATTGGTACCTTTTCTAATGACCTTTTCAGTATTCCCGCTACTAATAGAACGCTGTATTTACGCTATACCGAACTAGTGAAGCTCGAAGACAACAAAATCTCGCAATATTATATCATTCTCGACTTTTTAGATGTAATGAACCAAGCAGGAGTCAACCCACTCAGGAAATCTCTAGGTCACTCTGGTTTAGTGATGCCGCCAACGACGATGGACGGCTTGTATAGGGAAGATGTGCAGCAATCAGATTCAGAAAAATCACAAAAACTGGTGATTGATATGCTTAATGAATTAGGAAATTTTGATGGTAAATCACTAGAAAGTATGGAGTTACAAAATTTTTGGCATAATGATTTTATGTGGTATGGACCAGCTGGAATTGGTACCACTCGTGGCATAGAAGGCTTCCGTACAAATCATCAAGGCCCATTTGTTTTTAGTTTCCCTGACCGGAGTGTTGATCATAAAGCAACGCTTGTCGCTAATGGTAATTATGTGGCAACAGGTGGCTGGCCACATATGCATGGTACACATTCCGTAGGCGGTTGGTTAGGTCTACCCCCATCAAATAAAGAACTGTCTTTAAGGGTCATGGACATATGGCGCAGAGAAGGTGATTTACTCAAAGAAAACTGGGTAGCTATTGATATTATTGATATGTGTATGCAAATGGGACTTGATGTATTTGATATGATGAAACAACAGCTTAAATGCAAATAATAACATACCTTATAGATTAAAATAAAAAAGGGAGGCGTTATTAAGCCCCCCTTTTTTATTACCACATAAACATGACATTGAAGAGCCTTAGCTCGGATTATTTATTTTTCTACTTCGTTCCAAGATATCTAGACCTTGTTGTTTTAACCAATAGGGAATATCGATTAATACCCAGTTTTCTATTAATTTATCCCCCTCCCTACGATAAACATCAACTACCCTCATATCAGCTTTGACATCGCCTCCAGGCAAGCCTAAAAAACCACCTGTAGGGGTACTCGTTAAATTGGGCCAACCAAAAAAACAGGCATACTTTCCTTCGGAAAATCGACAAATATGGCCATTGAACACCTTATCTTTTAAACCTTGTCTAAACGGGTAGGAGTGCTGCTCTTGGAACTTAGGAATCGTATACGTGGCTCCAATACCGGCAGGACCATACCATGTCATATTTTTTGACCAAGTTTTTTCTAATATCTCTGGTGGATAATTATCATTCGCCGTTTTGTTGAGTTGTGCAAAATCGTCAACCATTTGATTTAACAAAGCCGAAGTTATCTCTCCCTCAGCGGGATCCATATCGTGCAATTGTATGCCATCGTGAGTCCTAGGCCCTGGATAAATAAAAGAATGCCCAGTAGATTGAGGTAATGGATTAATACCGACTTGGTTCATTACACTGATAATGTCACAGAAAAAGCCTGAACGTACAATTTGCCCATCTTCAATACAATTAAAATCAGCATAACGAATCATAGCAATTTTGCCTGAGCGAGGAATACCTAACCAATCTTGGTCAAACTGCACCATAAAATGGCCCATACTAGTAACCCAGTTTGCGCCATCATTACTGCTGACTCCAGCCATAAAAACATCTTCTCGACGTTGAATGTTTTTAAACGCTTGCAAGAATGGCTGCCAAAAAACTTCAGTTACAGCTTTAGGCCCTTTTTGTTCATTAAATGGATGGACACCATACCAGTGACAATCTTCACTCATATAGTGAGATAATACACCTCCAATAGTTTCCGAATTTGCTTGTTCTAACGCCTGATAATATTCTTGAATAAGATCTTTATTTTGTTGTTCAATAGTCTTCATAACCCTCTACCCTATATTTGAGACAAATAGTGTATTTAATACACTGCAACACTAAATATTATTTTAAAAACCACTGTGTATAATGTGATATTTAAGTTCCGTTTTGAACACTTAATCAATCAAATTTTTAAGTTATGCTTTCAAATCGTTTTAAACAATGCTATGTTTAATTGACTTCGAAGTCAAACTATAAAAACTTCAAAATAAAAACAAAAAGAGACCTGTATATGACTGAATTTGGCATCTTAAATTGGACTATTTTAATTAGCTATATTTTAGGAAATCTTTTACTTGGTTTTATTATTAGTAAAAAAGTCAGTACTGCAGACGATTTTTATTTAGGTCAAAAGCAAACGCCTTGGTGGGCAATTGGTATTTCAGTTATCGCAACTTACGTCAGCGCCCTTACTTTTCTAGGTGCACCAGCATGGGCATATAAAGATGGCTTATCTGTTATCGCTATCCATCTAAATTATCCACTAGTAATCATTATAGTTATTACCTTCTTCTTCCCTTTCTTTTATAACGCTGGTGTGGCTTCTATTTATGAGTATCAAGAAAAAAGATTTGGTAAAAAAGCCCGCGCGCTAGTCTCTAGTATTTGGTTAATATCCCAAACAATGAGCTCAGCCGCAGTTTTGTATGCCACCTCAATCGTTCTCAGTTATATCACCGGTATTCCCGAAATAACAGCTATTTTCATTGTCACTATTATTGCTTTAATTTATACCGTGATGGGAGGGATTACAGCAGTTATTTGGACAGATGTAATTCAATCAGCTGTTTTGTTTATTGGCGCAGGCATCATTATGTATGCACTTATTGATAGCAGCACCACACCGGTAATGGAAAGCTTGGCAGAACTCAAAGCGCAAGGTAAAACTAACCCACTTAATTTTGATTTCGACTTAACCGAGGTAACCACGGTGTGGTCTGGAATTATTGCCATGACCTTGTACCATATTACGGTTTATGGTACCAACCAAATGATGGTCCAACGCACGCTAGCGGCTAAAAACATCGGTGATGCGAAAAAATCATATTTATTGATGGGCTTTTTAGCCTTCTTCGTGTATTTCTTTTTTATCATCATGGGTATCCTATTTTATAACCACTACCAAGGTAAGACGTTCGACAATGAAAATACTATTATTTTAGAATTTGCCGCTGAATATGGCATGCCTGGATTGATGGGAATCATTGCTGCTGCGGTAATGGCGGCCTCTATGTCGAGTTTAGATTCAGCATTCAATTCTTTATCTACCGTTTCTACGTTAGATTTTTATAAAAAGTATTTTAAGCCTAATGAAAGTGATGAGTATTACCTCAAGGTATCACGCATGTTCACTGTGTTTTGGGCTGCTATAATTATCGTTCCTGCCATTATGTATCACGTATATAGTACCGGTTCGATATTAGAAGTGTTGAGTAAGGTTGGTTCTTATTTTGTTGGTGCGCAGCTTGGTATGTTTGGTTTAGGTTTCTTTTCAAAACATGCAACCGAACGCGGGCTATTGGTCGGTACGTTTGTAGGAGTAATCGCGGTAGCTTACACCGCTATTTATACCGATGTTGCTTGGCCTTGGTATGCAGCAATTGGTGCTTTTGTAAACATTATTGTCACCATCATTGCTAGTATTGCAATAGATGGAAAACAAGCAGAATACTCACCTTATACCGTCAAAGGTCAAATAAAAGCCTTTGCAGATAGCGGTTCTCCTACCACTGAAAATGGTTGGAATCTAGTGCCGGGTAAAGTCGACAAGGTGTGCTACGCACTCTTTGGCTTCTTTATATTTACACTAGTTTTTTTATTCTCCTTTGAGCTCTTTATTTAAGGACACCGAGTAATACTATGAGATCTAAACCCAAGAATACAATTACCCAAGTTCATTGGCAGCCTTTAACCAAGCTATTAGAGCCTTTGGGAGAAAAGCAACAAACGCTGTCTGGGTTTGATGAAGAATTTATTGATATTGTTGACTATATCATTCGAATAACACATCGTATTTGGGAGCAAAAAAATGTTGGTCTTTGCTATCAATACTATGCTGATATTTGTCCAGTTTTTACTTTAGGGGGCTATTCCGAGTGTGTTGAACAAGTTGTTCAAAATACGTTAAAAACCATAGCGGCTTTTCCTGACAGAAGCTTGATTGGCGAAAATGTTATTTGGAAAGAAGAAAAAGAAGACGACACGTATTATTCTTCGCATTTAATCACAAGTATTATGACCAATACAGGTAACTCTGATTTTGGCTTAGCGACCAATAAAACCGGTAGAGTAACGACTATTGCTGATTGTGTATGTTTTGAAAATAAAATAATCAAAGAATGGTTAGTACGTGACAATAGTTTCTTAATCGCTCAACTTGGTATTGATTTATTTGACGCAGCTATTCACTTCGCTAAGCTCAAACCAAATGACACGTTTAATAATTGGTACAGTGAAGAGTTTGATCGTGTGCGCAAAACACAGCATAGAACATCCTTCAGTTTTACCAATAAAGATTGGACTGTTGATAAGTTCGTCCAATCTTGGGCACAAACCATATTTAATCAGAAACAGTTTTCTACATTAACTAACTTTTATCACGTTGCCGCTGCGCATCAATGGCCTGGTGGAAGGAAATCAACCGGTCTTGCACAAATTAGCGGCACCTTAATTCAATGGTTAGCACAATGTCCCAATGCTAAAATGACAATAGACCATATTGCCGTTGTCGGTTTTGATGGGGATACTATTGATGTTGCTCTTCGTTGGTCGGTTGCTGGTACTTATGCGCCACATATTGAACGACTAGCGATATTAAAAGGTAATAAGTTTTTTGTCTTAGGTTGTACTCATATGAGAGTAAGAAATCAAAAGATCATTAAAGAAGTGACGGTGTTTGATGAAATTTCCCTTTACGCCAATATTATTAGAGATTCTGGCATATCGTTTCCATTACTACACGAAGGAACTTAGTTATGTTTACTAATCTCATTGAACTATATACACGAGGCGATATTGCGCAATTTTCTTCAAATATACTGCATAGCACGTCTTGGAAACAGCATGACTTTACCGCGTATGGTAATATGCAAATTGAAAAACTATGGTTAAAAAGTCTTGAGCAATTTGGCTTTTTCACACTGTCAAAGAAGCAAACAGTACGAGGTAAAGAGTCTTCAGCCCTCTATTTTGAATTAACAAATGATGAGGCTAATCAAAGCGTTTCAATGACGTTTTTTTTAGAACATAACAGTGTTCATATAAAACGCCTCCACTGCATCATAGACACCGTTAGACTGGCAAAGTTATTAAACTTACCTCCGTCCCAAGTTATTGCCGAGTTACCATCACCCGATCCTTTGTTTTTGAGCCAATTTGATCATCAAATGCATCCACAAAGCTATCACGCGATGCCGTCTGACATCTGTGATATGCCTGAGGGTATTGATCAGGCAATCACGCAATGGTGGAATATCTGGCAAGAAAAGCATTTAGCCAGTTTTGAAAAAATCTATCATGCTGATGCTAAAGTAAATATCTCTGGGTTTGGCACAAAACAAGGTTATGGCGCATTAAGACAATTTCAACTGGCATTGCATAATCGTATGAACCGTAATTATTGCCAACTAGAACAGTTGTGTGTTGATGAGGAGCAAAATACAATTGCTATTAAATGGCATATTGATGGTGATTACCTTGAAAACAATATCATTAAACGCATTCGACTACCTATCACCTCAATACTACAATTAGAAAACAATTTAATTGTCGAAGAACAGTTTCAGGTAGATTGGTTAGCACTCTGTAAAGGCTTCAATTTGTCCTATCCTTTCGTATAACCCAATAACATCATCGATTTATACGCATTCACCACCTTAAGAACCTAGACACAGTAAATGACTCTTGGCTTGACGCCAAGAGTGAAAGGCGCTTTTGGGTCAGACTGACACAATTAACTCATTACCTGTAATAGACTTTACGAGTAATCGTCAGTACTAAATGTCGAAAGTGTGCATAACCAAGTGGACAGGTCTAAGTGGACAGGTCTAATTTATTACAAAAAACAACGCAACAAAAAAAGACCCCGAAGTCTTTGGTGGTAATATAAACGAATCACCGATCACTGATAATGAAATATAGATCTAACAACAATTCTATCTGAGTAGCCCTTATAGCTTTACTTGTAGGCTTGTGTACTCAAATGCGGCTATTAGTTTACTGTGTATTACCAGTCTCTCAAGTAACGAAATATCTACCAATAGCGTTGGTCAGCTAATGGCTCTCTACTCTATTGGCTTTGTGATATCAGTTACCAATAAAAAAGCTAGTGATCGGGTAAGACATATATAAGTATTGTTAACTCAAGATAGTTCCTCAACTCAGTAACAGATTGATTCGTTTTTATTGTCACTAGACATACCCAAGTGACGTCAAAATACTCGTTAAGGCCTACTGAGCAATTCATAATCAAGGCACATCTTTTTATTAATGTATCTTCGGAAAATATGCTCAAGAATAACCATTCATCCCTTTATAATCAACTTTGCATTCGAAGTGTTTTTTTATTAATATCATTTGAGTTACAAGAAAACAGTGACATACTCATTACTATTTATTGACCTGAATCAAAAAAACGGACAGGAATAAGACATGTTCACCTATTTAAAAAAGACCATGACTAAAAAAGTAGTACGTTATACTGATGCACTATGGGTAGACAACCCCATAACAACACTAACTCTCCAACGAGTAAATGAAGAATCATCAATCATTACAGGTGAGTGTTGCTCTAATTTATGTTTAACCAAAGGATTTTCAGGTCATGAAGCACAAGCCGATATCCTATGAAGTTATTAACTATAAAAATAATCAGTTGCGCTATTTTTTTTACTTTACTTGGTTGTGACACTTCAACTAGAGTGTCTGAAACTGCTATAACGGCTGAAAATCCGTCAACAGTCACCGATCAAATAATTAATAATAGCCAAGTAAACATTACAAGTTTGAATGAGTTATCTATTAATAGGTTGAAAAAAAGACCGTACCAAGCAAACTTTACCCCATTAAAAGAGCTACACAACATTACTACTCGTAATGACTACACCAAACATTTTTTTAGTAATGCCTCGCCCTATTACAGTGCTATCTTAGGCTACCAATCAGATGATTTATCTTTATATAGCCGAATAGATATTCCCAGTACTCCGGTACCAAAAAATGGTTTTCCGGTAGTAATTTTTGTTCATGGTTGGGTAGGCTTAGCAAAGGCCAATGGTTATGATTTTAGTTACAACACACAATCTAATTATGCCGAAGTTATTCATCAGTTTGTGCAAGCGGGCTTTGTTGTTTTAACACCCGGGTTAAGAGGTCACGGGACTATAAACGGTGTCATTGCAGATGGTACTGAATTTATAGAAACATGGGATAATAGCAGTTATACCAGTCCATTATTTTATAGTATTGATATTTTAAACCTACTTGCAGGCATTGAAAGTATAAAAAGCATGTCATGGTTTCATGATTCACCATTACCACCACAACTCGCTATTAACACAGACAATGTCAATATTTTTGGACATTCTCAAGGTGGTGATATTGTGTTAACCGCTTTAGCCGTTGCCGGTGAAAATGCAACCTTAAAGCAACGACTCAACGCAGGTGCTATTTGGGCCGGCTGTTTTCTACCAAGAACAGAGCAGCTTAGTTTGTATGGCCCTATGGGTTCTTCAACACAGGCTTTTCTTTCTGGGGATGGCACATGGACAGCAAGTGCGATTGGCAAGAACGGAAAGATTAATCACAACTTTCTCTATCCTTATCCAGCAGATTGGATTAGCACTCCCGATAATTCACAAAATAATTGGACATGGCAAAAAGCATCGTGGTCAACACCTACTGTTAAAATCACTGTAGATAAAAAGTTACAACAAATGTATCAAACATTTAACAGCCATGTAGCAGACATTAAAAATGCTAGTTATCACATTAAAGACGATGAGCAAGGAAGGATTAACATTGTTCACGATGCCAAAGTATTAGGGTTTTTGTCTGCGATGGATGCCTTTAAGTACCCTCAATATTTCAGCGAGAAATTGGCTTTACATCATTCAGATAGAGACTACTACTCGCCTAGTTTATGGAATGAAAAATTATCACAACAGATTAACCAAAATGGTGGTTCTGTCGTTAATTACGAATATATTGGCAATACGCACAGTATGAAAGTCAGTCCTCACACATGGTTTTCACCAGAAGGTACTACTTCTGGTTTTAATCAAATGATGAAACGTAATATTTCCTTATTCTCCAATTAACATCAGTATTTTCTTGAGCATTATTCAAAATCAAAATTAAACTAAGCTGGCCCCTTCAGAGAGCGATTTCAACTTAGCATAAGCAATATCTGGGGCAACAGAACCAAAACCAGCAAAAGTACCAAAGCCACAATCAGAGCCTGCAATAACCCGTTCTCGCCCTACTATATTAGTAAAATTTCTAATACGTTGAGCAACTAACTCAGGATGTTCAACAAAATTTGTTGTGCTGTCGATAACTCCTGGCACTAAAATTTTATCATCAGGAATATCTAACTTTCTGTCAGCAAAAACAGTCCACTCATGTGCATGACGGGGGTTTGATGTTTCAAATAATAGCTGTGAAGCATTAACCGACATTAGCGTATTAAACATTTTCTTCATTTCGATATCACACACATGGGGGCCTTCATAGTTCCCCCAACATATGTGCACACGTAATTTACTTGGGTCAATGCCCTCTAATGCATAATTAAGGGCTTCTACATTCTGATTAGCGACTTTAATAAATTCTTCATCAGTCAAGTCATTAAACAACATGTGGCGGGATAAGGCTAAATCAGGACAATCTAATTGCAAATGCAAACCGGCATCAACAATCGCTCGATACTCTTCACGCATCACCTCGGCTAGTACCGCTAAATACTTTTCCCTTGTTGGGTAATATTGATTTTGTAAAAATAACGAAATTACACCAGGAGAGGCGGCATTCATGAAACCTTGTTTGGCATTATTAGCTGTAACCGCTTGGGTTAAATTATTAATATCTTTGTGCAAGTCACTTTGGTCAAGCACTTTAACGTCACTTGTACACATAGGACGTTTATATTGGGGCGTTCCACCCGATTTAGCTAATTGTTCAAGAAAGTCTGGAAACAGTTTTAAATCAGCAGGTGCGTTACGCTCGCTGTCACCACTAAACCCTGTATACCGATCTTTTACATAAGTTGCATAAGAAATTTTAGAGGTTTCACCATCAGAGACAATATCGATGCCCGCTTGCAATTGTTTATCTACACAATTATCGACATGAGCGCTCATCACTTGATCAAATTCTTGCTGACAAAAGTCCTGCTTATTCTCTTTGGCAAAAATTAAATCGACAACTTTTTGGCTGCGAGGCAGTGATCCTACATGAGTCGTTAAGATAGACTTAGTCATAATATATTTATTCCGTTTATATCTGCTGAAGATTAATATCAATCTGATTAAATAACTTCCCATTTTCGAGCGGTCTAAAAAAACAATAACTGCGTTACTTTCAATCGTAATAGCCAGCTATTACTCAATCAAGCGCCTTGTTCTTGAATTTTTATCCTCACTGAATTATGAGAACTAACTTAATCAAATTGGTATAATTCTGATTATTTATTTTTTTATTTCTGGCTATCGTAATTAAATACGTGGCTTTGCCAGTTCCATTTTATTGCTAGCCGCGTAATGCTAATACTGCGATAAATCCATTTTTTGCTCATAGGCAATAATGGTAGCTAAAATAGTAAGTACACCATAGCTTATTAAATCTAAAGCCAATCCAATTAGAATGACCTATACCGCTAAAACAAATCATCAGGTATTCCACTAATCAAAGGTTGTAGATGTGTTTCATATTTCTTCCACGCTGACACAGACGTTTTATAAATCGGTTGGCGAACTTGGCTAGCACTCGGGGTTCTAACCTGCCTTTTAGATTTGTAAAACGACAACATATTTTCATCGAAGTCCAATTCTAAAAAGCTTAGAAGTCGTTCGCATTGAGTTTGGATGTTTTCGACAGTATCTTCATAACGAACATTTAAAATTCGAGAGGAATACATAGTTTCCCATTGAGTCATCATGTAACGGCATAATGTATAATGACTAGCTAACGCAGGTAAGCTATGAGCATAATCTTGGCTTTCTGAGAAAGGTAATTTATATATTGAAAAGCAATTATCTATCGGATCTCGATGACAATGAACAAACTTTGCATTAGGAAACATAGTCGCTAGTAGTCCCAAATATTGTAAATTTATTGGGGTTTTATCAATTACAAATTTGTTAGTCTTAACGTCATGGGGTAATTGATTTAAATAGTCATTCCGTAATTCTGTTAGGTGTGACTTAGTCAGATGAGGAAGCCCCTCTGGATAGTGAATACCTGTTAACGATTTTATCTTTACTGCTGAAGATTCTGAATATCCAACTTCTCCGACACTCCCGATATTTGCATGGCTAGTTAATATTTGATCCGTTAACGACGTTCCCGACCTTTGTAAACCAACAATAAATAACATTTTCGGGGTTACGTTCTCAGGTAAAACATCTTGCTTACCAAAGAGTACTTTGCTTTTTTCTATTGTTAATTCAAATAGTTTTTTGCGTTTTATACTGTCATAAGGTGATGACTTAGCTCGAATCTCATTGGCAACTTTCCAAGCTGAGAAAGCAGCGTCCGTATTATTTCTTTCGTCATAAATCACGGCTAGTGCATAGTGAACATAACCTTTTTCATCATATTCACTAGGATTTTTATTTATATTTTCTTTCTGAGTAGCTTCTAAAGACATTAACTCTTCATCACTGCTTTTATAGCCTCTCAGATTGGCCAATTGATATCGAGTCAGTGAAACATTGGGTGATAATTCTATTGCCTTTTTAAAACTAGACACTGCTTGTACAAATTCACCTAACTGCTCAAATATCACACCTTCGACACTATAAGTTTTTGCATATTCAGGCGCGATTAGTTTAGCTTTTTGTATGTATTCTAAAGCGGAGTCGGCTTGCTCTGCCTCTCTATACGCAACTGCAATGCCGATAATGGCATCGACATAATTAGGGTCAACGTCGAGCGCCTTTTGAAAATTACTGATCGCTTTGTCTGTATCTCCTTGTTGATTGAACATTTCACCAATACTGCATAGAGCCTGTGGGATATTAGCATCGAACTTTAATGCTTTTGATGCGACTTTGAAGGCGCTGGTAAACTCTCCTAATTCACACAATGTCAAGGATAAATTGCCCAAACATTCTGCATAATCAGGCGCCATTGTTAATGCTCTTTTGAATGCAATAACGGCTTCTGCTAACTTTCCCTGTTCTCTTAATATATTGCCTAAATTATTCCAAACTTGTGGTTTATTAGGATTAATACGTACAGATTCTTTCAGATGTTTTTCTGCTTTTTGATGATTTTTTAAGTCTTTATATGCTAATGCAATATTGGCATGCGCTTGAGCATCATTCGGGTTATTTGTAAGAGCTTTTATGATCAACTCTTGCCCTTGTTGAGCTCTGTCTGTATTGACAAACAGCATACCCAGTAAATTCAATGCATGATGGTTTTGGCCATCTTTTGACAGTACTGTTTTAAAGCAATCTTCCGCTTGTTCAACTTTTCCTTGGTTTAAATAATTTAAACCCGTTTGTAATATTTCAATATTTTTCATTACACTTTACATTATAAAAAGCCCTACAAATGCAGGGCTAATAGACTCATTATATTGGCAGTTTAACAAAAGTAGATTATTAAACTACAACTATAAACTACAACTATAAATTATAACTCTAGAAGTTATAACCTACTCTTAGTCCCCAAATGCGTTGGCGACCATAGTCAGCCATAATTCTGCCACCTGAGAATACGTTTTGAGATACTTTGTACAACTCGTCAGTTAAGTTATTGACATAAAATTTAACTGATAAATTCTCAACCGGAGTTTCCCAAACAACACGCATATCAATCGTCGTGTAGCCGTCTTCTTTAGCAAAGGCGAACTCTTCATTCATGGTTTTAAATTCATCCTGGTGATAGAGAGTCACACCTGGAATTACTGAGCCCATATCTGCAAGATCAAGATAATAAGAAACGTCTAAATTAACAATGTACTCAGGAGAATAAGACGCTTTTTTACCACTAAGATCATACGTTGGTGGAGCTACAGGTCGACTTTCATCCCCATCTGCGGTCCATTGTTGTCTTGTTTCATGTGTAGAGATATTAACGGGTGTGTAACCACCTTCTTCGTTATACAACCCTTCACGGAAACGTGATTCAGTGAGTTGGTAATCTTCTAGTATCGTATCATCTAAGACTAACCCAGCGTTTATAATTAGGCCTTCAATTGGAGTCCAGTTTAAGTCAATTTCTAAACCGTTTGACGACAAACTACCACCAGTTTCTTGTCTTGAGGTAATACTTGCACCAGCCGACTCATACACTGTATACGACAGGCCACTATATTCACTGTTGTAGTAAGCAACATTAAGTTTTAGAGTGTTGTCGAGCAACACAGACTTAAAGCCTAACTCATAAGCGTCTAGTTCATTTGGGTCTAGTACATTAGCGTGACTTACAGCGTTAGCTATATAACCAGAACCAACACTGCCGTATAAGTTAATATTATCGTTAACAGCATAATTAAACGCTAACTTAAAATCAGTATGACCTTTATCTTTAATCTCATTGCTATTATTAACATCGTCTGTTTCTGTATAATAACTGGCATCTAATAGCGGTGACCCTGAAGTTCTATAACCGTCGCCCCATACAGATTTATCTCCATAGTAGTTACTATAAAAACGTTGTGCATGAGCAGAATCTTTTTGATGACGAACACCAGCAGAAATTGTTAAATCTTCATTTAGATCATATTCTGCATTGGCATAAACGGCCTTAGATTTCGAGCCGCCTTGATCCCAATATGTCCAAGCTGGGAACGTTGCTTCGTCAAGTGACGTATCTGTATAACCCCAGATATAAGCACCATTGTTCTCTTCTGGATCCCACGCATCGTGCCAATAAAGACCTACACCCCATCGTAATGCTTGATCGCTTTTAGACGTTAAAAATACATCAATTTGATTACTTTGAGAAGTATCGTAATTACCATCAAATATGTCTTTGACTTCATTGCCGTCAACATCCCAAAAGTTGTGAGATTCAGACTCTGTATGGCGAGCTTTTAAAGTCACATCACCAATACCTACATCCATATTGGCTTCTAATGAAAAAGTTTCGGTTTTTGCAGCCCAAACATTTGGAAAACCACCTTTTAAACTATAATATGCAGTTGGATCCGAAGCAGGAGAATCATTGTGATAACCACGTCCACCTTCAAAACGATTGTCCGTAGTACCCACACGATTATCAGTAGTATCACCAAACCCTGACGTACGTCCGGTCTCTGAATTCAAAGGAATACCGACATAGTGGTAACCATAATTGGCATTACCCATGGAATCATTATCCCATAGTGTATATTCCAAGTTAACGTTTAACTCATCACTTGGTTCCCAGAGTAGCTGAGCGCGGACATAATGATTATTTTCATCACGTAAGCCACCATCCGGATTAACCGTGTTTTCAATGAGAGGATCTTGACTGGTTTTACTAGCTGTTACCCTAACAGCAAGCTGGTCAGTTAAGGGGACATTCACAAAACCTTCAGTTTTAAATAAACCATAATCGCCAACCGTAGCTGCACCACCAAAGTCAAGCTCTTCAGTATCTGGCTTATTAAATATAATGTTAACTAAACCACCAAGCGTGTTTGCACCATATAAAGTACCTTGTGGACCACGTAATATTTCTAACTGTTGAACATCAAGCCATCCAGCCCATGAGTTACCGCCAGATAATCCATTAGTATATAAAGGAACAGCCGGGCCATTTAAACCAGCAACACCGCCACCACGCATTTTGAAGCTAGTATTAGGACCTTGCCAACTGACTTTAAGGCCTGGTGCAATTTTTACTAAATCAACACTTGATTGGATACCAAGTTCAGCTAGTTGGACACCAGATATGCTAGTAATAGCAACTGTCGACTCTTGGATAGTAGTAGCTCTTTTAGTTGAAGTAACAACAATTTTTTCAACTTCCTCTATAGCTGAAGTAGTTACTTCTTCTGCATAGACTGATTGACTTAAGCAAGCATTAACAACTGCCAATGCAATTGCTGATTTAACGAATATTCTTGGTTTAACTCGTTTCATGGATATTCCCTCTTTTTCACTTAAAAAACTAAGCGCGTAACATTTTAATTAGTATAGTTATGGGCTATTTATTGTTTATATATTACCCACTGCTACATTTATACTTCGCAGTCACTTTAATGTCAAGCAATCAACCTTTACGTTTACGAATAATTATCAACATTATTATCATAAAAACCTTAACAAAACCTTAATAACCACCATAAACTATTGTTAAATATATAAATAAAACAAAATAAATCAAGTGTAAAAAAACAAATATAAAAAAATAAAGCCGTGACTTCGATGTCAATACCTGAGTTTAACAAGCTATTTGAGTATAAAAGCCTCGTTTATATCGTGAAAATTCTAATTTTTATTGTAAAAAAGATAGTTTTTAGCGTATTAACAGTTTAATTACACGCTTATTCAGCTCAACTAATGACTTCGAAGTCACTCGTTATAGTGTAAATAAATAGCTAACAAAATATCTATTAATTACGTTGACCAAGTCAGTGTTCTCTATTCTATAGGTTTAGTCATTGGTTATTACTCAAGTGGGACATCTAGAAACATTGGTCAGTTTTGGTGCTACAGCAATATCTACAGCTATAATTCATAACTTAACTGGTAGTCTAGTGTTATATCCCCTACATAGAATCGTCGTTAGATTATTAGCAATGATGTTGTTCGTTATTGAAAGTTAATTTAATGTGAGGTTAAAATGCTAATAAAAGTCATAGCGTACAGCTGTGTGCAAAGACAATACACGTGCATCAATTTTAAGTACACACTAAACAGTCTTATTTATATGGCTTTGTAAAGAAATATAATATTAGTAAAAGTCTACATAATGACTATTAAATATATTATCCTCTATATCATTAGTTCCAATTTAAAATAACTTTCCCTGACAGCCCAGAGCGCATTATATCAAAACCTTGTTGAAAATCTTTAATATCAAATTGATGAGTGATAATAGGACTTAAATCAAGACCCGACTGAATTAGACTTGCCATTTTATACCAAGTTTCAAACATTTCTCGGCCATAAATACCTTTAATAGTGAGCCCTTTAAAAATGATTTTACTCCAATCGATAGTCATCATGTCACTTGGAATTCCTAACATGGCGATTTTTCCACCATTGTTCATATTTTCTAGCATGTCAGTAAATGCAATAGGAACACCCGACATCTCCATACCGACATCAAAACCTTCACTCATACCAATTTCTGTCATAACATCACTAAGTTTTTCTTTGCTGACATCAACTGTGCGAGTTGCTCCCATTTTTAGTGCTAAATCTAGTCGAAATTGATTAACGTCAGTAATAACGACATGTCTAGCACCCACATGTTTTGCCACAGCTGCCGCCATAATACCTATTGGACCCGCTCCAGTAATTAACACATCCTCACCGACTAAATCAAATGACAAAGCGGTATGAACAGCGTTACCAAAGGGATCAAAAATAGCGGCTAAGTCATCTGAAATTTCATCGGGTAATTTAAAAGCATTGTAGGCAGGAATAACCAGATACTCAGCAAAAGCTCCAGCACGATCAACACCTACACCAACGGTATTACGGCATAAGTGAGTACGTCCTCCTCTACAATTTCGGCAATAACCGCAAGTAATATGACCTTCACCTGAAACTCGATCGCCAATTTCAAATCCCTTTACCTCCTGACCGATACCAACAACTTCACCTGCATATTCATGGCCAACGGTCATTGGAACTGGGATAGTTTGTTGTGACCATTTATCCCAGTTGTAGATATGAATATCTGTACCGCAAATCGCAGTTTTGTTAATTTTTATTAATAAGTCATTATGACCATATTCAGGCTTTTTAGTTTTAGTCAGCCAAATACCTGGCTCCGGTTTTAATTTCATTAATGATTTCATTCGAATAGACCTAATTAATAATACGCATTTCTTTACCTATGCGAATAAAGGCATTAATTGCTTTATCTAGTTGTTCTTTTGAGTGTATAGCTGAAATCTGTACACGAATCCGTGCATAACCCTTAGGGACCACAGGGAAAGAAAAACCAACAACGTAAATACCTTCATCTAACAAGCGATTTGCCATTTCATTAGCGATTGTAGCATCGCCGAGCATCACAGGAATTATCGCATGATCAGCACCTAAACAAGTGAATCCTGCAACTTCCATATTAGAACGAAAATAATGTGCATTATCGTTTAAGGTATTACGTAAACTAGCGCTATTAGCTAATAAGTTCAATACTCTAATTGAAGCATTCACAATGGCGGGGGCTAATGAGTTGGAAAATAGATAAGGTCGTGAACGCTGGCGTAACCATTCGATAACTTCAGCCTTACCAGATGTATATCCGCCTGATGCGCCTCCCATGGCTTTACCTAATGTGCCGGTAATTAAATCAACTCGCCCCATTACATCACAATATTCATGAGTTCCCCGGCCTTGATCTCCGACAAAACCAACCGCATGAGAATCATCGACCATCACCAAAGCATTATACTTATCGGCTAAATCACATATAGCTTGAAGATTAGCAATAGAACCATCCATTGAAAAAACACCATCCGTAGCAATTAATTTAAAGCGAGTGCCCGCCTCATCCGCCTTTTTCAAACAGGCTTCTAGCTCAATCATGTCATTATTAGCATAACGAAAGCGCTTAGCTTTACAAAGCCTAACGCCATCTATTATTGAAGCATGATTTAATGCATCAGAGATAATTGCATCCTCAGCGCCTAATAACGTTTCAAATAACCCCGCGTTAGCATCAAAACAAGAGGAGTATAAAATAGTATCTTGCATACCCAAAAAATCACTTAGTTTTTGCTCTAACGTTTTATGGATCTCTTGAGTACCACAAATGAAACGAACTGAGGCCAGACCAAAACCATGTTGGTCTAAACCTTCTTTTGCAGCCGCAATAAGATCAGGATGGTTTGCCAAACCTAAATAGTTATTAGCACAAAAATTAATAACGTGTTCACCTGAGTCAATTGATATTTTTGACATCTGCGGACTAATGATCACTCGTTCATCTTTATATAAACCGTCTTCTTTGATTTGAGTAATTTGACTTTTCATGTGGGAATAAAATTTTGGGGACATAAGTGCCTCTATTTATTTAAATGAGTATCAGCACATATTATTCATTTCATTTTAATGTAAATACAGTAGACAAATGTACTAATTGAACAGTTAAAGTAACAATTAGCCTATAAAAGGTGTTAAAATGACATTAACGAGTCCCTATTTATTGAAAGTCATATGATTAACGAAAAAGACGAAGAACTAATTTCAATACTAAGATGTAATGCACGTGCAAGTATTTCAGATATTGCAAGATCCTTGAATATCTCTAGAACAGCTATCCAAAACCGAATTAACAAGCTAGAAAAGCAAGGAATTATCAAATCATATAGTATAGAGCTAGGTGAAACTTATAAAAATCAATTGATTTCAATAAATGTATCACTAAAAATAAAACCTAATTTAAGAAAAAATATCGGTATTGCATTAAGAAAAATACATCAAATTAGCACTATTTATTCGATAAGTGGTGAGTTTGATTTACTGATGGTTATTAAAGTACAAACACTGCAAAATTTGAGCTCTATTTTAGAAACTATATGTAATTTAGATGGTGTAGAAAGAACAAATTCATCAATTATTCTTGATACAATTTTTGAAAGGTAACTTTGTCTAGATACCTTATAAATAAAGACTATCGTCAATGAGTCTATTCGCTCATTTTCTATAGATATAGTGAACACTAACTAGGTTCAAAAATGAAGATACAAAGAAATCCTCAAATAATTCAATGTTGACATACCATACGATGATTTTTTATAGCCAATAAAATCTGTTATTCAACTTATAGATGCTTTATTCAAATAACCATTTTGTTAGATTTTTTTTGCCCTCTTTATCAACAATGAAAGGGTATTAACGCTTTGTCGCTCTCTAATAAATCGACTTTTATTATTAGCAGGCTTCTCAGCATGAAGAAACTAATCGAGTCGGCCACATTAAAAAAGTCGTTGTTAACATCGTCAGTATTGACCTTTTATAATATCAATTAACGCCTGAGCAGCCGATGATAATGAATAACGTTTTCGGGTAATAAGGCCAACACGCCGACTAATTGCAGGGGCTTTTAAAGGCCGACATTCGACGCCAATAGATAGTAATTGTTTTTGATACAAGGCAGGCATGACACTAACACCTAAGCCGCTATGCACCATTTGCCCAATAGTCGCGAATTGATTGGTTTCAAATTCAGCCGTCAACTTTATATTTTGTTCCAACAAAAAATTATCCAATAACGCTCTGATACTTGATGGCTGCTGCATTGAAATAAAAGGGAAATTCGCTAGCGATACCAATGATATTTTAGAATGTGAGCATAGCGGGTGATCGACTGGAATAACCGCGATGAATTGGTCGGTAAATAGTGGTTCAAATATTAGATCATCGTATAGCCCAGGATCAAAAGTTATGCCCAATTCGACTTTACCCGTGCGAACCATCGCCACGGTATCTTCGGCAATCACATCGTGAACTTTTATGTTCACCTGAGGATAATTATCTCGAAAAGTCTTAAGTAACATCGGCAACTCTGTACTTGCATAGGAAGGCATTGCAGCAATCGCTAATTTTCCACGTTGCAGGGAAAACAAATTATTTAGATCGGTAAAGGCTTCATCCCAATCAGCGATCATCCGCTTGGCTACTGGAATAAAAAGATGCCCTTCCGGGGTCAATGCGACCTTTCTTGTTGAACGCGCTAACAATTTTCCACCAATACAATCTTCAAAATTCTTAATAGCGATACTCAGTGCCGGTTGGGAAAGATGCACCCGCTCACTCGCTTCTGCGAAGCTACCTGACTCAGCGATAGCAACAAAGGCACGCAATTGCTTTAACGTAACATTCATTTAATTTACTTATTAATGATTAGAATATTTAAATTTGTTAAATATATAAACATGTAGGATTATTAAACTCAAGTTGTTTTTTAAGCATGACTAGCCAATTGAGTGGTAGTTAACAGGAATAAATAATATGTCTGGATTTAATAAGGTTGTTTCTAGTTATGAAGCGGCATTGGCCGGCCTACAAGATGGCATGACCATTATTTCAGGAGGTTTCGGTTTATGTGGTATTCCTGAAAATTTGATTAAAGAAATCAAAAGCAAAGGGACTAAAAACTTAACGGTTATTTCTAATAATTGTGGCACAACCCATGATGGCTTAGGCATTTTATTGATTGATAAACAGATAAAAAAAATGGTTGCCTCTTATGTCGGCGAGAATGCGCATTTTGCCGCTCAAATGATGAGTGGTGAACTAGACGTTGAGCTAACGCCTCAAGGAACTTTGGCAGAAAAAATCCGAGCGGGAGGCGCTGGTATCCCTGCATTTTATACTGCGACAGGCTATGGTACAGCTGTTGCTGAAGGTAAAGAAGTCAAAGCCTATGATGGTAGGCATTACATACTTGAAGAATCAATCAAAGGGGATTTTGCCATTGTTAAAGCGTGGAAAGCTGATCCTTATGGTAATTTGATTTTTAGAAAAACGGCAAGAAATTTTAACCCGTTAGCGGCAACGGCAGGAAAAATTACCGTGGTCGAAGTGGAAGAAATTGTCGCCCTCGGGGAGTTAGACCCTGATCAAATACATACGCCAGGTATTTATGTCAATAGAGTGATTCAAGGCACATTTGAAAAAACAATCGAGCAACGCACAACACGTCCATCAGCGACTTCTTCAATATAGGCAATATAACTTATGGCACTTTCAAGAGAACAATTAGCACAGCGAGTGGCTCAAGAGCTCAAAGACGGTTATTACGTAAATTTAGGTATTGGTATTCCAACCTTAGTCGCCAATTACGTGCCTAATGGCATAGAGGTTATGCTGCAATCTGAAAATGGTTTACTCGGTATGGGACAATTTCCCACTGAAGATGAAATTGATGCTGATTTAATTAATGCCGGTAAACAAACCGTCACTATGGTTACAGGCGCCTCAATATTTGATTCTGCAGCATCCTTTGCCATGATCCGTGGTGGCCATGTTGACCTAACCGTTTTAGGTGCTTTTGAAGTTGATGTCAATGGTAATATTGCCTCATATATGATCCCTGGCAAGCTAATCAAAGGCATGGGTGGGGCAATGGATCTAGTGGCTGGTGCAGATAATATTATCGTTACCATGACGCATGCTTCAAAACATGGCGTTTCTAAACTATTAGCAAATTGTACCTTGCCATTAACAGGTAAAGCTTGTATTAAAAAAGTATTAACAGACTTAGCCTTTATTGAAATAAAAGACGGTAAATTTCACTTACTTGAACGAGCACCGGGGGTGAGTATTGAAGAAATAGTGAAGTTGACCGATGGTGAACTCGAAGTACCAGAGCATGTCCCTGAGATGAGCTTTTAGTGACGTTGAAATAGATGTTAAAAATATCTACTTGGGGTTCAATTTCTAATGTTGGGAACAAAAGCAGTATTAATCATTATAGTGGTTAGTCAAATTTCTTACGAAATTGACTAGGTGTGTTACCGTATAATCTTTGACGGCATGGTGATAACCATTTAGGGCATGTATTTAAAGATGGACCCACAAGTAAAGGCGGGTTACGTTACTGTATTAATTTAGCATCACTTCGTTTTATTCATCGTAATGAGATAGTCAGCAATGGCTATGGTCATTACGTTGATCAAGTAGAGGATTTATCAAAATGACAATTGAACGTACTATTTTAGCTGGCGGTTGCTTCTGGGGAATGCAAGATCTTATACGCAAACTTCCTGGAGTTATGTCAACCCGGGTAGGTTATACCGGCGGTGACGTTATCAACGCCACTTATCGAGATCATGGTAATCACGCCGAAGGCATAGAGATATCATTCGATACTGAGGTTGTTAGTTTCCGCAGTATCCTTGAATTATTTTTTCAGATCCATGACCCATCAACAAAAAATCGACAAGGAAACGACTTAGGGGCTTCATATCGTTCAGCGATTTATTACTGTTCAGCTGAACAAAAGACTACAGCGATGCAAACAATCATCGATGTTGATGCATCAGGTTTATGGCCTGGGCCTGTCGTTACCGAGTTAGTTCCTGAAGGAGACTTTTGGGAAGCCGAAATAGAACATCAGGATTATTTACAAAATACACCCCATGGCTATACTTGCCATTTTCCTAGAAGTGATTGGGTATTACCCTCAGTAAAGTGAGTCAGTAAAGGGGATAGTGTAAGAGCTGGTGATCAAATAGGGGACTTGTAAGCATTCAGCTTACATATACTTTAGTGGCAACGAGATCAGTTTTCCATCAAATTGAAGGCACTATTGAATGCGTTACCTAGTAATTTAACCTTACTTGCTTCTCTTGGTATTTGTTGACCTAAAGAACAACCAATAGCTAACGACAGCAATGCGCAAAAAGAAGACGTTTGGATGTAGTAATTTATATGTGGTTTTTAATATTTTTAAAAAGAAGAAATGTACGTAGATTGGGTCATACCATCGTGCCTGTGTATAAAGAAGATCATTTTTGATACTGAAAATAACTTAAATAAAGGCGAAGATTGACAGGTTTTCCTTTAAACATAATTATTTTGAAAATTTCCAACTCTATAAGTAGGCAAAAAAAAAGCGAACCAAGGGGTTCGCTTTTTTATTAGTGACTTGTTTAATAAATTAGATAGTCACGAACTTAATACCTAACTAACAAAGAAACATTAGTCTTGATAACTAGAAATCGGAGGACAAGAACAAATCAAATTCCGATCTCCATAAACATCATCAATACGGTTAACCGTTGGCCAAAATTTATTTTTCGCCGCCGCTGCTACTGGGAATACCGCTTCTTGGATACTGTAAGCACGATCCCAAGTTGTAGTAATATCTGCCAGTGTATGGGGTGCGTTGTGCAATGGATTATCTTCTAATGTCCATTCACCTGAGGTGACTTTACGTACCTCATCACGAATACAAACCATCGCTTCTACAAAGCGATCTAATTCAACTTTAGACTCAGACTCCGTAGGCTCGATCATAAAGGTACCGGCAACTGGGAACGACATAGTTGGCGCATGAAATCCATAATCCATTAAGCGTTTAGCGATGTCTACTTCAGTAATACCCGACTCTGCTTTTAATGGGCGTAAGTCAATAATACATTCGTGGGCAACACGGCCATTTTTACCTGTATATAAAATAGGGTAATGTTCGTCTAATTTTTTCGCTAGGTAGTTAGCATTAACAATGGCGTATTTAGTCGCATCGGTTACGCCTTTTTTGCCTAACATGGCAATATAAAGGTAAGAGATACATAAAATACTCGCACTACCGTAAGGAGCAGCAGATACTGCGCCATTACCTTTCGTGCTTTCGTCAACGTTAATTAACACATGGTCTGGCAAGAATGGTGCCAGATGGGCTTTAACACCGATAGGCCCCATGCCAGGTCCACCACCACCGTGTGGAATTGAGAAAGTTTTATGCAAGTTAAGGTGAGAGACATCGGCACCAATTAAACCAGGCGATGTAACACCCACTTGAGCGTTCATATTTGCGCCATCAAGGTAGACTTGACCGCCATTGTCATGAACAATGTTACAAATTTCAGCCACTGTTGTCTCGTACACACCGTGTGTTGACGGATAGGTAATCATTAAACAAGCTAAGTTGTCAGCCATCTCTGTTGCTTTACTGCGCAGGTCGTCCATGTCAACGTTACCTTCTTTGTCACAAGCGACCACAACCACTTTCATGCCAACCATTTGAGCTGACGCAGGGTTTGTGCCATGAGCAGAAGAAGGAATTAAACAAATATTACGATGACTGTCGCCACGGCTTTCATGATATTTAACAATTGAAATTAATCCAGCGTATTCACCTTGTGCACCCGAGTTAGGTTGCATTGAGATGTTATCGTAACCGGTGAGTTCAACTAACCAGTCACCGAGCTCGTCAATCATTTTTTTATAGCCGAGTGTTTGATCAACAGGAGCAAATGGGTGCATATTAGCAAATTCTGGCCATGACACTGGGATCATCTGCGCAGTGGCATTCAACTTCATGGTACAAGAGCCCAAGGCAATCATTGAATGATTAAGAGCTAAATCTTTGTTCTCTAATCTCTTGATATAACGTAACAATTCAGTTTCGCTATGGTATGAGTTAAATACTGGATGGGTTAAAATTTCAGACTCACGTACTAATGACGCAGGAATTGAACAATGACCATCATCAATAATTTGTTGATCAAGTGCTGCAACATCTAAACCATGACCTGTACCTAATAAAATATCAAAAAGGCCAGCAATGTCAGTTCTTGTTGTAGTCTCGTCAATAGAAATGCTAATTTGACCTTCAACATCAGTGCGGAAGTTAACGTCTGCGGCTAATGCACGAACCACAATATCCTCTTTACTAAAGCCATCAATCGCATCAAGATTAAAAGTTAAAGTATCAAAATAGTGAGCATGATTGGCTATTAAGCCTTTTGATGCTGTGCCTAATGATAAGATATCCGCTAAACGATGAATTCGATTAGCAATAGTTTTTAAACCCTCAGGTCCATGATACACCGCATAAAACGCCGCCATATTGGCTAATAATACTTGGGCAGTACAAATGTTTGAGTTGGCTTTTTCACGACGAATATGTTGTTCACGTGTTTGCATTGCCATACGTAATGCTGGGTTACCGCGAGTATCTTTCGATACACCAATAATTCGACCTGGTAATGAACGTTTATATTTATCACTGGTAGTAAAGAATGCAGCGTGTGGTCCACCGTAGCCCATTGGTACGCCAAAACGTTGAGTTGAACCGATAACGGCATCAGCGCCTAACTCACCCGGTGATTTAAGTAACACTAAGCTCATGATATCAGCAGCAACCGCTACGATCGCTTTTTTCTCATGGATGCGGGCAATTAAGTCGCTCACATCCGTTACTTCACCTGTTACACTTGGGTATTGAATAAGTGCACCAAAAATATCGTGGTCTACCGCTTCGTTTGCTGGCGCTACAATTACGTCAAAGTTAAACATTTCAGCTCGTTGCTTAACGAGATCGATAGTTTGTGGGTAAACATCAGATGAAATAAAGAATAAGTTGGATTTTTTATTTTTAGAGACACGTTTTGCTAGTGCCATCGCCTCGGCTGCCGCAGTACCTTCATCGAGTAATGATGCTGAAGCGAGTTCAAGACCTGTAAGGTCAATACACATTTGTTGGTAATTTAATAATGACTCTAAACGACCTTGGGCGATTTCTGGTTGGTAAGGCGTATAAGCTGTATACCAGCCTGGATTTTCTAAGACGTTACGTAAAATAACATTAGGGGTATGTGTACCGTAATACCCTAAACCAATATAAGTATCGTTGACTTTATTTAAACTAGCCACTGCCTTTAAATCACTGAGTGCTTGTACTTCTGTTTTACTTTCTTCAATAGCGGGCAATTGTGTTAGGCGAATGTCATCAGGCACAATTTCATTGATCAAGTCATCAACAGTCTCTGCACCAATGTCGTTCAACATTGTTTGAGTTTGTTCAGCGTTAGGGCCGATATGGCGACGGATAAAATCTTGAGTTTGCTCAAGTTCTGCTAGCGTATGAGTAGTCATAAAACAGCTTCTCTAAAAAATGTAAAAAAAAGAAAGCCTCAAACATGTTGTTAGAGGCTTATATAACGGTGTTCGTAAACAATCCACTTTATATAAGTAACTCAAATTAAAAGTTAAATAAGATTTAAGTTAGCTTATTTAACCAGTAATGAAAGCTACTCTGTACAGGAGTAAAATTTAATTGAAGATTAATCTTCGTCAAGTATATTTTGGTAACCATCTGCATCGAGCAAACTTTCAACTTCGTTTGCATCATCCAGTTTAATTTTAAATAACCAACCTTCACCAAAGGCGTCTGAGTTGACTAACTCAGGAGCATCTTCAAGCTCTTCATTTACAGCAATAACTTCACCAGAAACTGGGGCATATATGTCTGAAGCCGCTTTTACTGATTCACATACCGCTACGTCATCACCGGTTGATACCGTATCACCAACATCAGGTAACTCAACAAATACCATGTCACCTAAAAGATCTTGGGCATGTTCAGTAATACCAACAGTAACAGTACCGTCACTTTCGGTACGAACCCATTCGTGTGATGCTACGTATCTTAACTCTGAAGGAATCTTGCTCATTTTTATTGTTCCTGTATTAATTATATTGTTAACTTTTAAGAAAGTCTTTTGTTATAGCATACCTAAAACTAGCAATGATATTTGCTAGTTCATACTATAACCTAAATTTTAATTTTATTTGAGCCAGTCAATAACTTTACCACTTACTCAAAACTTATTTATTATAAACTAAGCACTTAAGTTGATGGTTAAAAAACTTTTTTACCGTTACGAACAAAGCTCGCTTTGGTCACTTGTACTTTAACGAGTTTTTTACGCATTTCAACTTCTACTGTGTCACCAATTTTCACACTACGGGGGACACGTGCCATAGCAATGCTGTGGCCTAGGGTTGGTGAAAAAGTTCCCGAAGTAACCTCACCTTCACCAAATTGAGTTATGACCTTCTGATGAGAACGCAAGACGCCTTTCTCTTCAAGTATCAAACCAACAAGCTTAGGTTGATCGCCAGCCGCTTTTTGTGCCGTTAAAGCTTCTCGACCAATAAAATCACGTTCTTCAGGTTCCCATGCAATAGTCCACGCCATATTGGCGGCAATGGGTGAGATGGTTTCATCCATATCTAAACCGTAAAGATTCATACCGGCTTCTAAACGAAGGGTATCACGGGCGCCTAAACCACAGGGTTTAACGCCAGCGTCAAGTAAGTCTTGCCATAATTTAGCAGCCACATTGTCTGGAACAATAATTTCATAACCCTCTTCACCGGTATAACCAGTAGTCGCAATAAACACGTCACCTACTTGTACACCAAAAAAGGGCTTCATATCTTCAACGGAGGCTTTTTGCTCATCAGTTAATAATGTCGCCACTTTTGCTTTAGCTTCTGGGCCTTGCACTGCAAGCATACCAAATTCAGGGCGTTCACTAATAACAAGATCAAACCCTGCAGACTGTTTAGTCATCCAAGCCATATCTTTTTCACGTGTTGCTGAGTTAACCACTAAACGGTAATCAGTATCGGTAAAAAAATAAATAATTAAATCATCAATCACGCCGGCTGCTTCATTTAACATACCGGTATAAAGTGCCTTACCCGGTACGGTTAACTTTGCAACGTCATTTATCACTAAACGACGCAAAAAGGCTTTAGCGTCTCTACCTTGGATATCAACAATAGTCATGTGAGAAACATCAAACATACCGGCAGCCGTTCGAACCGCATGATGCTCCTCAATTTGAGAGCCATAGTTGATCGGCATTTCCCAGCCATAAAAATCAACCATTTTTGCGCCTGCTTCTAAATGCTTGCCATGTAATACTGTTTTATTACTCATACTGTTTCACCTGTTAATCATCTATCTTTAAAGACCTTGTCTTATATAAAGTAGAATAAAGATTGAATATTTACAAAATAATGGTTTTATTATAAACCTAGAAAGCTGTTGATTCAACAAGTAAAGAGCGTTTTATAAAATATAAAACTGACTAATAAAATATAACGGAATTAAATTTGATAAAGGCGCACTTTAAAAAATTAAATTCCAACAGTATTACTCTCACTGTATATTAGTTGTGATTAATTTTTAGAATAAATATTTTTTCTCTTTTGGAAAAATTCGGTTGCTAGAGTAAAGTTATTGTTAGAGACATCTTTTACCTATAGTGATAATTTAATGGTTCGATATAAGATGTCGTGATAACTCTTGTTTATTATGTTACTGGACTAAATTTTGTTATTGATTTTTGCTAATAGTGGCAGGTTACGTTGATAGCCTAATGCCTGTTGAATCAGTATTTTTTTGGCGGGTGCAAAGTGATTGAGTAATGTCATGCCAAACCCTCGTAATAATTTAGGAGCTTGGTGTTGTGGGGAGAATACTTGTTTAATGGCTTCCATAGCAATAACCATTTCGGTTGCCTCACTTTTTCGCCATCGAGAAAAAGCCTTGAGTGCTTTGCTGCAATTATTGATATTACTAACATCTACACAAAGCGTTTGTGCTAAAGCTGCTGCGTCTAATAAACCTAAATTAACGCCCTGACCAGCAAGCGGGTGAATGGTATGGGCCGCATCACCAATAAGTACAACCTTGTCTTTGACGAAGTCGTGAGCAAGACGCATCATTAATGGTTGGGTGAAACGTTGACTTTCTAATGTCACCTTTCCCAACTTCCCATCAAGCGCTGCTGTTAGCTCTTTAGCAAAGGTATTTTCATCAAGTTCAGCCAATCGTTTTGCATCATCAGGAGATGTTGACCAAACTATAGAGCATAAGTTATTTTCAAACAAAGGCAGCATAGCTAAAGGCCCTGTTGGAAGAAATACTTGCCAGGCAGTATTTTGATGACCTTGCTCACACTTAACGGTGGCAACAAGTGCGTGGTGATCATAATCACGAAAGGTTATTGGCATATTCATTTGCTTACGTACCCATGAATTTGCGCCGTCTGCACCAACCACTAATTTAGCCGTAATAGGTATACCTGCCTTAAAACTAGCAAAAACCTCACTACTGCCAGCACCAATGCTATTGAGTGCTTCATCAGTAAAAAAGGTAATACCATTATCTTCTTCCGCTTTTTTCCATAGGGCGTTACGAATCACATTATTTTCGATAATATGACCTAGATATTGACCACCAGAAAAATTATTGTCGGTGTTATTCGACAGATCGTTAATGTTAAAGTCTAACTTGCCATAACCGGCTTTATCCCAGACATGCATGTTCTGATAAGGTTGCAAGCGTTGTGCTTGAATCAATGGCCAAACATCTAAATTAATAAAAATTTGCTCGCTTGCTGCATTGATAGCACTAACCCTAACTTCTGGCTGCTCAGTCAACTCGTTAATATTACCTATATCAGCAATAGCGACATTGAGTTGGCCTTGTTTACGTAATGCCAACGCTAAAGTTAATCCCACTGTACCCGCACCAACAATTAACACATCAAATTTTTGCATTTTTTTCCTTGGTTTTCTTTCGCTGCAAACTTGCAATAACTCGCTCTTTAACGACTGTCACTTTAATTCTTATTCTTTAATAACCCATGGTTTTTTTAACCAGCACTTTTTTTAATGGTGACAAATAATTTAATACTTTTAAACCAATACTCCTGCCTATTACTAATGGGGGTAATTGATTTGAGAACAGTGTGACCAACGAATCAGTTAATGTAATCACTTGCTTGTGATCATTACTTCGTTGTTGTTGGTACTGATTTAATAAAGCAAAGTCACCAATATCTCCACCCTTTTTTTGAGCCGTTTTTATCAGTTGCGATAGCTGCTGGACATCTCTAACACCAAGGTTAAAACCTTGTCCTGCAATAGGATGAATGGTATGTGAGGCATTACCTACAAGTGCCATGCGATGATAAATTTGAGTTTTAGCTTGCACTAAATTAAGTGGATAAACATCCCGCTTACCTACTTTTGTTATTGCACCTAACCAGCTACCAAAGGCTTTCTCTAGTGCAACTTTAAAAGCATTATCATCAAGTAACAACATTTGTTCTGCCAATGCCGGTGTTAATGTCCAAACTAAAGAGCAACGATTTTTCGATAGCGGTAACATTGCTATAGGGCCTGTTTCAGTAAAACGTTCATAAGCAACGTTTTGATGAGAAATGTTAGTGGAAACATTAGCAATTAAGGCACTTTGTTCATAAGAAGTTTGGTTTGACTCAATATTTGCAAAAGTTCGACAAGAGGAGTTTACGCCATCACAGCCAACCAGTAGTTTAGTGGTTAATAATGTCCCCGAATTAAGTTCAATATCAACGTGAGATTGTTGCCAGTTTATATTCTCAATGCTATCAGGAGTAAACCAAGTGATATTCTTTTTAACCAACAATACTTGAAGCAGAGCTTGGCCAATAAGAGACATTTCAGCGACATACCCTAAAGCTGACACCTGATGGTTTTTTGCCTCAAGTCTTGCTTTACCATAATGACTCCGGTCTGAAATATGGATTTTCTCTATCGGTTGAGCCACTTCTTGCAGAAAATCCCACACGCCAAGTTGGGCAAAATAACTTGCAGTGCCATGGGATAAGGCCAACACTCTATCATCAAAACTGAGTGAATAGCCTTGGCTAATCCCAACAGTTTCAATAATAGCAATCGATAGTAACTTGCCATCAGTATTTCTTAAGTCAGATAAACTTGACGCCATTAAACAGCCCGATAGCCCACCACCAGAAATGACGATGTCGAAATCTTGAGGGGTAACTTCTAGGGTTTTATTTATATGACACTCATTAGTCATTTATCGTTGCTCGTCAATTAAAGTAAACGTTAAGGTCTGTTATTGATGTTTCGCCATCAGGTTTTCAATTTCAGCAATAGATTTTGGTGCATTTACTGTTAAATTTTCGTGGCCTTGATCAGTAACCAAGACATTATCTTCAATCCGTACTCCTATACCACGCCACTTTTCATCAACGTCAGTATCACTTAACGGAATATATAAACCTGGTTCAATTGTCATCACCATACCAGGCTCAAAATTTCTTAGCTGCTGACGTTTATTGTTAACTTGATAGTCTCCGACATCATGCACATCGAGCCCTAACCAATGACCCAAACCATGAATGAAGTATTTTTTACAGGCTTTTTCTTCAATAAGTGCTGGTAAATCACCTTTTAAAATATTGAGTTTATGAAGTTCTGTTGTCAAAAAATCACAAGTCAGTGTATTTAATTGAGCAAAATTAGCATTAGGCTTAATCGCATTAATCGCTAACGTTTGAACATCTAATACCAGTTGATAAATAATTTTTTGAGCGTCTGTGAATTGACCATTAACAGGAAACGTGCGAGTAATATCAGCGGCGTAACCGGCAAGTTCACCACCGGCATCAATTAACAATAACTCGCCATTATTAAGCACTTGATTGTTATCAGTATAATGCAATATATTAGCATTATCGCCACCAGCAACTATAGTGTTATAAGCAGGACTTCTTGCGCCATTTTTAGCGAACTCATACAATATTTCAGCTTCTATTTGATATTCAAATTTACCAATAGTCGATTTTCTCATCGCCCGTTGATGGGCATTACCACTAATTATATTCACTTGACGCATAACGTTAAGTTCGCTTTCAGTTTTAATCAGTCGCATTTCATGAAGCAAACTAGTGCAATCAACCATAGTGTTGGGGGCTTTACTACCTTGGCGATGACCAGATTTGACCGTTTCTAACCAAGCAAATATTTTTTTATCAAAACCATTAACATCACCATGACAAAAAAGTAAGTGACTTTTATCATTTAAGTATTGAGGAATTAACTGATTAAGTTCATTTAAAACAAAGCTTTTGTCAAAACCATAATCAAGCAAAGCTTTTTGGGGGCCTACTCTACGACCATGCCAAACTTCTTGAAGTGGATCTTTCTCTCGACAAAATAAAATAGCGTTTCGGTAAGTATCCACTTCATCACCTTTTATTAAGACCAATACGGCGTCTGGCTCGTTAAAACCAGTAAGATAATAAAAGTTTTTATTTTGACAAAAAGGATATTCAGTATCGTTACTACGGGTAACTTCACTAGCCGCGCTAATTAATGCAATACTGTTACTTGGCATTTGATTAACGAAATAATCTCGCCTAGTAACAAAGTCAGTAACAGACAATAAAGTATGCTGCATTAGTGTAACTTATCTTGTTGATTTTTAGTTTCGGGAGGAACACCTAACTCAGTAAAGCAAAGTAAAGCTGAAATACGGACATATTCAGCTATTTCAAAATAAGCTTGCTCATTATCTTCATCTTCATCCATTTCATCAGATAAATTAGCAATTTCAGCAAAATCACTGAGCACTTCTTTAACATCGCCAGAAACTATTGCTTTATCTTTTTGATGAAGTCCGAAGCCCAAATTAAATCCTTGTACCCAAACGCTTAAAGCATGACCCCGTTCTACAATTGAGTCATCGTCATCAGGTAACATTAATTGAAATCCGTAAGAGTCATCTAAAATGTTTTTCCAAATATCACTAAACATTAATTTAACAATGGCTTTAACCTTGACCGGTAAATTTTCACCGTCATTAAAAAGGTCGGTGATCATTGCTAAATAATCATGAGATTCAAACGGAAAACCCGCACAGACTAATCCTGTTAACACCCCATGTAACTCAGCAGCATGCACTTGCACACTTTCGGTAGTGATAATTGCTTGAACAGAGGCAAAGTCTAGTATATTTTCTTCAAGGTTGTTATCAGACATATAATGATTTTAAAGTTAGACAAGTATTGCTCGCTATCGTACCACCCACCTTAATTTCTTGCTAGGTTTTGTTGATAGAAGAAACTGGAAAATTTAATCTATCAAGTGTTCAAAACTTGCATAGTAAAACGAGCACCGTTATAGTGGCGATTGCCTTGTAAATCCCGGCAGTTAACTTAATATTTATTTTGCAATACATTAGGACATAAAGAGAGCATGAGTCAGCAACACCTTGAAATTACTATTGCCGACAGAACCCTCAAAGTAGCTTGTCCTACAGGCCAAGAAAGTGCATTAATTGCTGCGGCTGGTGAATTAAATACTCGTATTTTAAAAGCCAATACCAGTACAATGATTACTACACCAGAACAATCGCTTCTCATGACAGCGTTAAATTTAAGTCATGATTTAATAGCCGCTCAAGAACAAATTAGGCATGAACGTAAAGCCTATCAAAGCAAAATTAATTTATTAAAATCGACCATTGAACGTGCCATGTTAGAGAGCAGAGAAAAACAAAGCTAACTCATAGCGCCAATTTGTTTATTTTTTAATTAAAAAGCTTAAATAAACAACGGTTAACCTCCAGTTACAATAAAATACTTACATCAAAACACTAATATTAGCTATAATGGTTTTGTCTTCTGGGGTGTTTGTATGTTTTCTATGTCCCTGAGCCGATAAGTTTTACTCCAGGAAGTTAATGACTGGCTATTGTGCAAGCTCGGCTAGTATCGAGAAGCCTACGGACAGTTAGCGATTTCCGCCCTGAACACACGGTGTTCAGGACTAAAGTTGACTGCGGCATCTTGGAAGCACCTTTTCTTTTTAAGTATTTTAAAATGCTACTTTCTGTAATTTCCACGTGACTTTAGAACAGCACACGCTGCTCAAAACTAAAGTTGAC
>Ga0209279_10000031_pt1 | contig 111872 bp, 92 predicted proteins | sample CoawatmetaG00DNA_3_FD_187508 | JGI IMG/M metagenome (GOLD analysis project Ga0209279, IMG submission 187508) | Marine microbial communities from the West Antarctic Peninsula - Coastal water metaG006-DNA (SPAdes) (version 2) | ecosystem: Environmental > Aquatic > Marine > Coastal ...
TCTCTGCATGAGCCATGACTTCTCTAATGATATAGAGGCTCTCGGCTTCAAGGCGATCTAAATGAGAAAGTTTGGTTGGTTGGACTCGCTCTGTAGCCTTAGTTGTCGATAGATCATCGATAGCAGAAGTGAAGGCCTCAGGAAACTGGCCGGTCGCAATATCAATGTCGGCGTTAGGGTTCTGTTCCCGTCCTTTAAGTTCACGGCAGGTCACGACCAGGCTTCCTGAGGGAAAGAACATGGTGGGCTTGCCAGCGGCTAAAAGTGTCAATCCAGCTAACAATGATGGCATTTCTGTGTCGGCCAATAGGCACCAACGTTTGGCTCCTTTGCCATCTTCTGCAACTAAAATATTAGGTTCCTGTGACTGCTGATCGCCATCGGTAATAGGAAGACGATGGAGTTGTACAAACAAGGCGGCTTTGCGTTTCTTTCGAGCGCCCGATACGAGGGTGTCCAGCACAAGTTGAGTGGCAGGTCGGTTTAAATCATCTAGCTGATCATTAGGTTGATGGGAGCTCTTAAGCCATGGAATCGCGGATATCCAGCGTTCTAGTGTGCGCTTGGTCGGGCTCTCATCTGTACCTTCTTCTGAGAGCCTTAGATCCTCAAGGCACCACATTTTAACTGCACCACCGGCGAGAAGATCGATTTTATGCTGGGACTCAAACTGTTTTTGGCTCATAATATTGACGCAAAGTGAAATTATAGTAAAATATTACACTAAGTTAATTTATTTATCCAACAAATCAATATAATTTAATTAAAATACATTTTGCGACACAGATGGAGCCTTTGATGGTTCTTCTGGGATTCCGGTCCTAACAGCAAAGTAAAGTATCAGAGTTCAGAGTAATCTAACGCCTATTAGGGCGTAACGGTTTCGTTTTTATAGGCGCCAAAAGCCATGGTTGTCAGGGCTGTAAAATAGATACTTCACCAAGTCATCACGTTTTATAATTATGATAAGCTGAAAGGCAGGTGGCGTGAATTATTAGCGGCGAAGGGTTCGCGCGGTTCGACGACAGTATCCGTGAAAAATGAAGGTCCATAAAACCGCTATGGGTGTCTTTAGAGGCAATTGAAAAGGGAAGTAAGGATGCAAGTTTTAGTCACGGGAGGTGCTGGGTATATCGGTTCGCATACTCTAGTGTGCCTTTTAGACCGGGGTTATGAGGTGGTTGTTTATGACAACCTCATTAATGCCAGTGCTGAGGCATTGAGCCGTGTTGAAAAATTAACAGGAAAAACCATCGATTTTGTTCAGGGCGATGTTCGGGACACAGATTCTTTGGATGATTTATTTGCAACACGCTCTATCGATCTGGTGATCCATTTCGCAGCGTTAAAGGCAGTAGGGGAATCGGCACAATGCCCGCTGGAATATTATCAGAACAATGTGCACGGATCTCTGTGCCTTCTTGAGGCGATGGCAAAGGCGGGTGTGAATAATTTTGTCTATAGCTCATCAGCAACCGTTTACGGTGAGGCTAATCCTAGCCCCTATGTCGAGACCATGAATTTAGGATCACCCTCAAGCCCTTATGGGGCAGGCAAGGTGATGGTTGAGCGAATCCTTTTAGATAAAGCCCGGGCAAACCCAAATTTTCGTGCGGTTTCTCTACGCTATTTCAATCCTATTGGCGCTCACCCCAGTGGTGATATTGGTGAAGACCCTACGGGAATTCCCAATAATTTATTGCCTTTTATTACTCAGGTGGCGGTGGGCAAGCGTGACAAGCTTAGTGTCTTTGGTGGTGAGTACCCAACGTCTGATGGTACCTGCGTACGTGATTATCTGCATGTTATGGATCTTGCCGAAGGCCATGTGGCGGCCATTGATTGGCTGGCCAAACAGCCCTCTTTTCGCGGTGTCGAGGCTTTTAATCTGGGCACAGGCAATGGCATTTCTGTATTGGAAATTATCGCTAGCTTTGAGGCAGCGACAACAGTCAAGATTGCTTATCAAACTGTTGAACCCCGAGCAGGTGATCTACCTGCATTTTGGGCAAACGCAGAAAAGGCGAGCAACGTTATGAATTGGCGAGCGAAACGCTCACTTGATGAGATGATGAAAGATGCTTGGCGCTGGCAGTCAAAACACCCTAATGGTTATAGTTGATCTCCATTGATTAGGCCCGCATATGACCAGTTAGAAGCTGTAAAGTTTGCTTAGTAACGACTTTTTACTGCTATACTTTTTTAACATGATTTTTAGATTTTATTAAAGATAGGCCAAAATTAGGTGAGAAAAATATCAAGTTGTCTGAGAGCATCCTTTAGGTTTTCCTTAGTGGGAATTGGACTTTTATTCCTTGTAGTGACTACGCCCGTACTAGCCCAAATTGACTTAGATGTCGACGATGATGGTCGAACAGATGCGCTCACGGATGGGTTGCTAGTTCTTAGGCACATGTTTGGTGTTACAGGCGAAGTCTTAATCAGCAACACGCTCGGTGTTGACGCTCAGAGAACGGATCCTGAAGCCATCAAAACCCTTTTGGACGACTCAGCTGTTGTCTTGGATATTGACGGCGATGGCCGAACAGATGCATTGACGGATGGTTTGTTAGTTCTGCGATCGATGTTTGGGTTGTCGGGGGATGCCCTCATCGCTGGAGTAATCTCCGAGGCGGGAGCTCGCCAAACAGGTTCAGAGGTGGTTGACTATTTACAAAGCATCGAAGATTTTTCTGTCTCTAATATTGAAACGGAATACCTGCAAATTGTTAACGGAGTGACGATACGCACTACAGAAAAAATTGACGCGTCAAAGTATGATTTTGTTGAAAAGTATCAGATGGAAGAGCGTACGCAGCAAACTTTTAAAGCACCTGAAGGTTACAAAGTGGCTAAAGCGATTGCTTATGTCGATAAATGGCCGCCGGAAGAGAAGTGCTCCATGGACATTTCTGTGCCAATCTCGATGTACACACTTGGTCTCTCAGAATTCACCATAAATGCTCTACCAGAGCTTGTTGGTGATCCTTGCCCTGGGCCTAAGACGTGGTATTTTACATTTGGGTATGTAAAAAATGATGTTGAGATTGATGTTTTAGAGCAAATAAATCGTCAAGAACCAAAATTATATGAAATTCGCCAATTCCTACAAGACATCATGAATGACCCTTATAAGGGTGAGCCAACAGAACTAACGCCAGAATTTATAGCCGAGTATTGTAAAAATCAAAATGTTTTTACTTATGAGTTTAATAGCAACTTATTAGACAATAGTGGTGAACACGAAGCCGCACTATGGCGAAAAAATCTTGATGATCCCGATAATCCTGAGCTTATTAGTTCCTCTGAGGTCGAATATCAAACAGACACTAATCTATTAGAAATAAACGATCCCTTAAGCTACCTGCAACTCCCAGAATATACTGCGCCTTGTCTGGGGCTTGGGGATAAGATTGAAGTGTCGATGAGAATCAAAATTCCGCAATTTGTCGATGCACAACGACCGCTTGTTTCAAACATGTATGAAGAAGACTGTGGCACGTTAGGGATCTGTCTGTGGATAGCACCGCCAGAAGAAGGGGGTGAGGAAGACTATTACTCCTTAGTATTTTTCTCCGGCAATTCGATTAATGGCATAGCTGGGTTCAAAGTCGTTGTGAAGCAAACCCCTATTTATGCTGATGTTTGGTATGACATAAAGCTTATCGTCGACCTCGGCGCGACCATACCTTCTATCAGCATAATCGTTGATGGCGTGGTGAATAAATTCACCAGCTTCCCTGCCTGGGCAAAGTTGGTTCATGAATATTTGTTCAGTGATAAGGGGAGGTTTCGCTTTTTTGGCATCAGAAATTCTTTTGATGAGTGGGAAGAAAATACGGATATCCCCATTCTTGTTGACAGCCTTAGCGTTGGCAATCCGTCAAATATTCAAGACTCCGCACAGATCAATACGCTGCTAGAAGAGCTCAGATTAGGATTGCAAAATAATTCACTAAACAGCAGCGAAGCCTATTACGAAAACATCACAGCTTTGTTTAAAGGCCAATGGGTGCCAATATCCGAGGAGGTGACTACTTTTTTGGAAACAGTTGAAGCTGTTGAAGGTGCAATCTATCCGCCAATGGTAAAAACAAATATTAAGACGTTATCCTCTACAAAACAGCTTGCCCATTTTTTTAAGGAATGGATTTTTGATAATTTATTCGTTGCTGAGAACGTCTTGACCGTTGAAGGCTTGTCCTTTAAGGAAACGGAAGTCTTTCCAGGGGACATTGCTGAAAACTCGCAATTGGTAACAAGAACTATAGAGATTGATGGAACCTACAACGAAAGTCCGGGATACCACATCAATAACGATGAAACGGTCCTTCGACCAACAGGAACTTATGCTGGACCAGGTCAGTTGGTCACTTTAAAAGTTCCTAATGACATTCTGGATAAGGGATGGCTGGTTCAAATTGGAATTCATGGAGGTAATCTAGCCTGTTGGGGTGAGACAAGACGCTTTAACAGAATTGCGAATACTTTCCCACTTGATAAGGAAACCGTTCAGATCGCGAATCCATTTGGCGGGGGGCTCTATATCATTGTTCCTAGTGGCAGTGATGTAGGTGTCATTGATATCACCATCGAAAATGCAATCAATATGCCAACGTTCAGTACGTTGGATTTAAAAGGATTAAATGCAGACCTGGCTCAATTTCAATCAGACTTAAGGACCTCGCAGGTCCCATGGTTTGAAATTGTGAGTGAAAACTTCAATTTAACCTACCCACTAGAATACTCGGCTAGTTACGAAAATCCGCTGGAAATGCTCAATCTAATGGAGCGATCGCTCGATGAGATTATGCTGATGGCAGGTAGGCCAGCAAAAAGAGTGAGAGCAGAGTGGCTCGTTGTTGATGCGCAAATTATTGCTTGTGGGACCGCAATGGCAGCAAGTTATCCAACGTATGGAGACTATGATGGAACTCCTTCATTAACAAATAAAGTAGTCGACGGACTCTGGTTTTCACCATTTCAGAGTGATTTTGTATATTGGCATGAGATGGGCCACTTACACAATCTGCCAACACTGGGCTGTCAAGAACAGGAAAGTAATGTCCATCTGTTAAAAGCCGTTATTGATAATAATATCTCTAACCTGCCAATTGACACCGCACTACAAAATTCTGGTTTTCAGTATTTAACTAGACTTGATGCAGCCTTTGATCTGATGTTCACAGGTGATTGGCAGGAGTCCAAAAGAGTTTGTGGTGAGAATGATCCTTTATTCGGTAATCAAATGCGATATCAAACCAAGAGTTGGGCCAGAACAATCGAATTAGCCGATCTCTATGGGTGGGAATCCGTCGGTAAATCTCACAATGCTTTTTATGAAAAAAATATTAGAAACGAATATATTAAAGATTACGAGATTTCAGATGATGAGTTTGTCTATAGATCGTCCTTTGCCGTCGGCGTCAATTTGGCGCCACTCTTTGACTTTTGGGGAATTCCGGTTGATCAAAACATTAAAAATGGGTTAAAGGTTTTACCGCCACCAGTCGAGTTTCTAGATCGATTGAATTTATACAAGAACGCTATCCCTCAGGACGAAGCGGGCTATCAGTCTTTACTTGGCGAACTCAGATCAGGGGTCGGCAATGATCAATTTAAGCGAATCGATTATTGGATTGACAATTATTCGCCTAGTATTTTGGAAAAAATGCATGAACGTATTGACAAAATAATACAGGAAATTAAAGAGCCTTAGCCTGGTAGGAAAAGCGCCCCATGATGATTTTAAGTTAATTCTGAAAGTTTTTGTATTTGAAGGTCTGCCGTCGTTAATATAGTAATTCTGAATACTAGACATAAAAAAACTCCTAAACACATTAGGCGGCACCTATTTGGTAACCCGCGGCTTGTGTCTCGGAGTTCAAAACTGACAAAAATCGCTATTTATCAGTATGTTGTTTGGCTCCACCTCTTGGATTCGAACCAAGGACCCAATGATTAACAGTCATTTGCTCTACCAACTGAGCTAAGGCGGAATTGTAAATCGTCTTGAAGTCGCGCATTTTAGCACCCCGCATAAAGGAGTCAACAATTTCCTTCGTTGTTCTTATACAGCTAGTTTTTCGACCATGTCATGCTTACAGCGACAATTAAAAAGACTAGAATGGGCCGGTTAAGGGCGTCAGTAATTTACACGTGTATATTTAATGAGAAGACTAGCTTTTCTCGGGGTGTCGATGTCCATTAACGACAGCGACTTATCAACTGCAAAAGACAAGGGTATAGGATGAAGGATTGGGGTTTAGGGCGACTATTTATTGTAGCAATGATGAGCTTGGTGATGTTGCCGTTGTGTGCTGCTCAAAAGGAATCTGTGCCTGCGCCAGAAGACTCTAAAGCAATAGTCCATGCTCAATTTGATGCATTATTTACGTCGGTCACTCATCAGCTGACGAATAATCAAGAAATGTATCTAAGCAATCCCGTTGCTTACTACGACTTTATAGCGTCAACGGTAATTAACCTCTGGGACAGCTCATCGACCACGCGGGCACTATTGGGCAAGTCGCACTATACAAAATTAAGTGACCAACAACGACTATCTTTGATTGCAACGGTGGATCAAACCCTAGTTCGCTATGCGTTTGAAGGTCTTGAAAGTTATGGCGGGCAAGCTTTTAGAGTTGCTGATGTGGTAGTCAACGAAAAGCAAGGTATGGGTTGGGTTCAGGTATTAATGGAATCCCCGATTATTCCAGATATTAATCTAGATATACTCATCAAGCGTACTGAAGCTAATGTCTGGCAGGCGGTAGATATTCGCGTTAAAGGGATTACCTATGTCGCGATAAAAAAACATAAATATCGAGATATTCTCGAAGAGCAGGGTTTTAACGCATTGATGGATAATCTCACTGATAAAAATACTGACTTTTTTAAGACGGTCTGTGCCGGCGCTAATAACCCTGAACTAGAGGGTAGTGCACCTTGTTGAGTAAAGCGTCAATCAGCGCGATTAGGCCCTTTACAGTGGTCAGTAAGTTCTCGCCAGCAGGTGACCAACCTGCCGCTATTAAAGGGTTGGTTGAAGGTCTAGAAAACGGTCTGTCAGGTCAAACCTTATTGGGCGTAACCGGTTCTGGTAAGACCTTTACGGTGGCTAAAGTTATCGAAGAAGTGCAGCGACCGACGATTGTGTTGGTGCACAATAAGACTTTGGCTGCACAGCTCTATGGTGAATTTAAAAGTTTCTTCCCCAACAATGCGGTTGAGTATTTTGTTTCGTACTTTGACTACTTTCAGCCAGAAGCCTATGTGCCATCCTCTGACACCTTTATTGAAAAAGACTCCGCGGTAAATTCTCATATTGAGCAAATGCGTCTCTCTGCGACCAAGTCACTGATTGAACGTAAAGACGTGATTGTGGTTGCAACTGTTTCTGCAATCTATGGTTTGGGGGATCCCAAGTCATATCTAAAGATGATGTTGCATCTGTCTCGCGGTGAACAGATTGGTCAGCGAGATATATTACGGCGACTCGCAGAACTTCAGTACCGCCGCAATGATGCGGTGTTTGATCGTTCGTCCTATCGGGTGCGTGGTGATGTGATTGATGTGTATCCAGCCGACTCGGATTATGAAGCGGTGCGTATCGAGTTGTTTGACGATGAAATAGAAAAAATCACTTTATTTGACCCCCTCACGGGTGAAGTGCTGCGCCAGGTACCGCGGTTTACCATCTATCCTAAGACGCACTATGTAACGCCGCGAGAGAAGGTGGTAGAGGCGGCAGATCTTATTCAAATAGAACTCAAAGAGCGTCTGGAGCAGCTGCGTTCAGTCGATAAGCTGGTGGAGGCGCAGCGTCTGGGCGAGCGCGTAGCCTATGACTCTGAAATGATGCGTGAGCTTGGGTATTGCAACGGTATCGAGAATTATTCCCGTTATCTCTCAGGACGTGAGCCAGGAGAGCCGCCACCAACGTTGTTTGACTATCTGCCTGACAATGCGCTGATGATCATTGATGAAAGCCATGTCACAGTCCCCCAGCTGGGCGCTATGTATAAAGGTGATCGATCGCGCAAAGAAACCTTAGTCGAATATGGCTTTCGACTACCCTCTGCATTAGACAATCGACCGCTACGGTTTGATGAGTGGGAGGCGCTAGCACCGCAGATGATTTTTGTATCAGCAACGCCAAGCCGTTATGAAGAAGCCAATGCAGGGCAGATTGTTGAACAGGTGGTGCGGCCAACGGGGTTACTTGACCCTATTATAGAGGTTCGTCCAGCTACATCTCAGGTTGATGATGCACTATCAGAAATTCGAGCTAGGGCGGCTAAAAACGAGCGCATACTGATCACCGTACTGACTAAGCGTATGGCTGAAGATCTTACCGAGTACCTGGATGAGCATGGTGTTCGGGTGCGGTACTTGCATTCTGATGTCGACACCGTAGAGCGTGTTGAGATCATTCGTGATTTGCGTTTAGGCGAGTTTGATGTGCTGGTGGGCATCAATCTCCTGCGTGAGGGCTTGGACATGCCTGAGGTGTCGTTAGTTGCCATATTTGATGCCGACAAAGAGGGGTTTTTGCGTTCCCAGCAGTCTCTCATTCAAACTATAGGCCGCGCCGCACGACATCTCAGTGGTAAAGCCATACTGTATGCCGACAAAATGACAGGCTCTATGCAGCGCTCTATTGACGAGACAGATCGTCGTCGAGCGGTGCAAGTTGCCTATAATGAAAAGCATGGCATTACACCCACGAGTATTGTTAAAGACATTAAGGACATCATGGAAGGCGCTTATGCAGCGACCGGACAGAATCGGCGTGACCGACAAGCGGCAGAGGCAGATACTGCTTACGATGTGATTGGTGCAGAGCCCATTAAAAATATCGCCAAAGAAATTAAGCGCCTAGAAGACAAGATGTACCAGCATGCCCGAAATCTTGAGTTTGAAGAGGCGGCCCAAACGCGTGACCTACTGGGTAAGCTGCGAGAGAAAAGCCTCGCCTCTTAGTCTTTTTTGGGTCTTTAATCATTCCCGCCAATAAATGACATTTCTATTTAAATGGGGGGTGATTATCTTTTTGTATACTGGTGTAATGGGGTTAGCTATTAACAGAGAGGAACGACGGTGATTCGCTTAACGGATATTCGATTAACGCTATGTTTGCCACTATTACTTCTAGTTGGTTGTGATGAACCTGCCATAGAAACAGTCGGAGGGCCGCAAGCCGATATCGCCTTTTATGGTAACAATATAGTGACTCTCAGCGATCAAGTTGGGCCAACTAATTTCGTTGCAGTTAAAGATGACACTATTATTTTTGTGGGCCAAAGAGACGATTGGAACGGGCGAGCCTCTGAGGTCGTTAACCTCGAGAGCTCTGCTTTACTGCCTGGCTTTATTGATGCCCACGGGCATGTGTCATTTCACGCCTATGCATCAGCAATGGCTAACGTGTCTTCTCCTCCTGTTGGGCCCGCAGAGGACATGGGAGGGCTTATCAATGAGCTAAAGCGCTACATGTCGTCTAAATCACTAAAGGAAGGTGATTGGGTGGTCGGTATGGGTTACGACGACTCGCTCTTGGCCGAAAAGCGTCATCCCACTCGGGATGACCTAGACCAGGTGTCGCTTACTCATCCAGTCTTGTTAATCCATGTTTCAGGTCACTTTGTGTCGGTTAATTCTAAGGCACTTGAAATTGCTGGTATTGATGAAAATACACCTAACCCCCCTGGCGGATTGATTCGCCGATTAGGCGACAGCCAAAAGCCCAATGGCGTATTGGAAGAGACGGCAAGCTATGGCGTTCAGCGGTTCATAGGCGCCTCAGGAGATCCCATTCAGCAAATGCACAATGGTGTGCTTGATTACGCCAAGTACGGCATCACAACAGCACAGGATGGCGCTGCGTCTAAGGATGTCATTAAGCAACTCAGAGCGGCTTCTGCAGCTAAGCCTTTTCCCATTGATATCGTTGCTTATCAGCGAGTAGATCAAAATTACATAGGGGACGCTAGCCCATCAACTATAGCGTTGGATGACTACACTAATGGGTTTCGGGTAGGCGGCGTGAAAATAATCTTGGATGGCTCGCCTCAGGGTAAAACTGCTTTCATGACTGAGCCCTATAAGATTCCTCCAGATGGAGCAGTGGCAGGGTATAGAGGCTATCCATCAATGCCGGCAGAATCAGTCGATGGATTGTTTGCTAAGTTTATTAGAGCCGAGATTCCTATTTTGGTTCACGCCAATGGTGATGCTGCCGCTGATTTGTTTATTAATGCCCTAGATCAGACTATTGATGCTGAGAATCCGCCTGATCATCGAACAGTGATGATCCACGCTCAAACCGTGCGAGAAGACCAGCTTGACCTTATGGCTAAAATGAAAGTTATCCCATCATTTTTCTCAGCGCACACTTTTTTTTGGGGTGATTGGCACCGAGATTCGGTTTTCGGTACAGAGCGGGCTAGCCGCATTAGCCCAACGGCGACCAGTTTAGAAAAAGGGATTATTTTTACACTGCATAACGATGCTCCCATTGTGCCACCCAATATGATCCGCTTACTCTGGGCAACGACCAATCGAACAACCCGAAGCGGGCAGGTGTTAGGGGCAGAGCAGAAAATTTCAACGCTTGATGCCATCAAGGCAATTACGGTCAATGCGGCTTATCAGTATTTTGAAGAAGACATCAAAGGGACAATTGAAGTAGGTAAGCAAGCAGACTTTGTTATTTTGAGTAAAAATCCTCTTAAGATTCCCTCTACCGAGTTGCTAGATATCACGGTAGAGAGGACGATAGCGCGAGGGAAAACTATCTTTAAAATAGACGGTTAGTCTCTTTTTAAGCGTTCAAAATAACGATCACGAAGCTGGAAAGAACGACTATCCATGGGAATCACCTCACCGCTGATCAATACTAACTGGGCCTCAGAGGTTAGCTCCAATGGGTCGCCGCCCCATAATACTAAGTCAGCCGTCTGATTCACTGCAATGTCGCCGCTGACACTGGCGCCGAACACCTTAGCGGGATTGGACGTCATGGCGGCAATGGCCATAGATTTAGATAGGCCATTAGCAACGGCATTACCCGCCGATTGTTTGACGAGATAAGCATTATGGGTGTCCGACCCGCCCATCCCGGTGAACAAAAGCGTCACTCCCGCATCGGCAAGCAGTTTGGCATTATCAAGTCGTGCGCCCAAGGACTCATAACTATTTGGCAGGTTGTGAATCGGATCCATGATCACAGGCACTCCCGCCTTAGCGATCTCCTCAGCAACCATCCACCCCTCAATGGCACCAGACAAAATCAACTGCAATTGGAAATCTTTGGCTAAAGCCAAAATGGTAGTAATGTCGCTGGCTCGGTGCGTTTTAACTAAAAGTGGTTTGTCGCCGTTAACCACAGGCTCTAGTGCCGCTAAGTCGGCATAAGAAAGCACATAATCACGATGCTCACCCGCCATGGCCGCTTTTCTGTTGCGTGAAAAATCCTTGGCATCGTCTAAGGCTTGCCTCATCTGTACGAGAGCTGCTGCCCGAGAATTACCCGAAAGCTCGACACCAGATTCGGTAAAATCTAGCGCCACGGCAAGGCTGTTATGGATCACTTTGGGTTGGTTGCCTAATTGCACTAAACCGACCTGACCCGAGAAAAGATTAGTACCTGACTCAGGAACCAGCAAGGCGTGAGTTAAACCATGCACTCTGTTGTGAGGTATTAGTGTTGATCGTGGATTGAAGGCGTCAGCTATTCTTAGGGCTGCCGTGACCGCCTCATTGTCAGAATAAAAATCCACCGTTGGACTGATGGCGCTCACCTCGACAGTCCCTATGTGCGTCGAGGAGTTAAATAGCCCGGCTGTAATACTCATGCCACTGCCATCTACCTCCATATCTGCGCTCATGGGAGTGCTTCTTCCTATGGCGGTGATTATCCCATTTTCTATGTAAATATTACTCTTAGGTAATAACCCAGTAGTGCTGTATATGTCGGCACCCTTAATAAGTATCGAGCTAGCAAAGGCTGACAGGGAAGCAAACAGAAGAATGATAAAGACAGATAGTTTATTCATGGTCGGGCCTCGCCTGCGCTAATAATGCCTAGATTAAAGTCGCTAGTGGGTTGCACTGATTTATCAAACCGGTCAAAACGCAGGTTACCGTCAATCCACACTTTTTGTGCCAAGCTATAAACACTTAGAGGGTGTTTGGTCCAGAGCACAATGTCGGCATTTTTGCCCACCGCCAGAGAACCAATCTGGTCTTCTAATCCCAGCGCCATAGCAGCGTTGTAGGTGCCCCATCGCATGGCTTTGGCAGCACTGATATCAAGCCCCATGCGATTACCTGCGCTCATGGCTTTAGCCATTTCTTGGTTGAGTCTCTGCACTTGAATAGGATTATCAGAGTGAATAACGGCGCAAGCTTGAGCATAGTCGACCAGAGCAATATTTTCGCGGACCATATCAAAGGCTTCTTGTTTAAAACCCCACCAGTCAGCCCACATTACACCGCAAATACCTTCTTTGGCTAACATCGGCGCCGCTTTGTATGCTTCGACGGCATGATGGAACGCAGCGATTTTGTAGCCAAATTCTTTCGACATATCAATCATCTGTGCCATTTCATCAACCTTATAACAGTGGTTATGAATGCGAATATCACCCTCCAAAACCCCGGCTAGGGTCTCCAGACGTAAATTTCGAGTCGGGGTGTTTGATAGTGATCGACTACCGGAATCTTTTAGATACTCGTCCCAAGATCTTTTATACTCAGCCGCTTGAATCCATGCTTTTCGATAACCAGCCATATTACCCATTCGCGTTGATGGCAGAGTATTGCGGCTGCCGTAAACACGCTTTGGATTTTCACCGCAGGCCATTTTTAGGCTGTATGGAGCACCAGGAAATTTCATACCTTGGACGGTAAGCGATGGGATATTTTTTAGAGTCACACCACGACCACCGATTAGGTTTCCCGAACCGGGTAGAATTTGCACAGTAGTCACACCGCCAGCAAGGGCTTTTTCAAACTGAGGATCCTCGGGCCACACTGAATGCTCAGCCCAGACCTCGGCTGTGACGGGTGAGGTCATCTCATTACCATCTGAGTGGTTGGAGGTTGCGGGGGAGGGATAGACACCCATGTGAGAGTGCACATCAATAAGTCCAGGCGTCACCCATTGCCCGCTGGCATCGACTTGAATCGTGCCAGGCTGTAACTCCAGTGCAGGGCCCATAGCCACTATCTTTCCGTTCTCTATTAACAGGTCAGTATTGGTGAGTTCCGCGCCATCACCGGTGAGTAAGTTAGCCCCAATTAAAGCAAACGCAGGACTCTCCGGAGTCTGATAAGTCGAGGGGTATGGGTTTTTATTAGGTAGGGTTATTTCTACCGAATCTGTAGCCGTTTCACCGCAGGCGCCAAGAGTCATTACAGTAATGAGGGCAAGGCTTTTTGAAAGCGCTTTTTTCATGATGTACCTTCTAAAATGGGTCATTAATATTTTAATTGCTACTTTAGACTATACAAACGATTGAATACGCATAATTTCTACTGGTTCTCTTTAGTAACCAGCTATTTTCTTATTCAACCAATCAACTCGTCAAGACTATAATTTTAGGCTCTTTTTATAAATAAAGCCCTTATTTTCATCTCTAGCATCCTAGCTAAGGTCAAAGCCGACGAATAACAGCTAAATCCCTCTTTGTAATCCTATGGCAGAGACTTATATTCTTATAGTAAGAGGTTAGTTTATGAGAATAAATCTTGGCAGACGAAGAGGGCCTGTGTAAAATGCGCGCTCGGGAAGAATAGGAGCATAGCTCAGTTGGTTAGAGCACTTGCATGACATGCAAGGGGTCCGCAGTTCGAGTCTGCGTGTTCCTACCCGCTATTTTCATTTAAAAGCATCAATCCTTCTGCATTAATTTTTGTCATGGCTTTTCTTTTGGTAGAGATCCATTTATTGTTTATCATGTTGATAAGCTATAAGTTTGTTTTTGAGGCCCAATTTAATATGTTCTTTCCCAATAAACATTTGTTTGTTCATATTCCTAAAACTGGTGGGACGAGTCTAGAGCATGCTATCTGTAAGAAATATTTTGAGCACGAAGATGATAATAAGATTGAACAATTATCTTATGAGCAGTATACCGTGCATGGGCATTTCAACAAAAAAGTAAAAGGACAGGGGGGGCACCCACACAGTTTTATTTCAGAGTACGATCACTGTCTCGATATTGATGATTATGTTAAATTCGCCGTATTAAGAAACCCCTTTGACCAGCTAATTAGCTTGTATAACCAACTACGAAAACAGGCCGAGATTCCGTCGTTGGACTATTTTATTCTCGGCGATAAAAATCTGACCATGAAAAATGTTGATCATTATATTGATCAATATAAATTCACCCACATAGACGATGAATTGCGCCTCGACAAGGTATTTGTATTTGACCGATATCATGAAGCGCAAGATTTTGTGGAACAACGCTTTGGTGTGCAGATCGACAGAGGCAAAAGATTGTGGAAGACTGAATATACCGGAGAGAGTCTGTCCGCTGACGCTAAGGTCCACTTTGAAAGTCTTTATCACCAGTCGATCGAGCTGTATCATCGATTTCTTTAGGTGTTGGCGACCTAAAACGAGAATATTACGTCGTGTGTAAATTTCCCAATTGATGTACTAGCTATTAGCGGCAGGCCACTACAACTAATATGCAGGGTCTCTTAGCCGCGCAGTGCTCGGGTTGCAGAAATAAACTTCTCTTTAATGCGCAATTCATCTGGATGATGAAAATCAGTTATTTGCCACCTGCCGTTGATCAACACACTTTTGATCAGTGGTTGACTGGTTCCAAATAGCAGAGTGTCCATAATGAACTCATCGGCGATAGAGCATAGGTCTGCCGAATGTTCATCAAGCACCAGAAGATCAGCTCGGTAGCCCAAGGTAAGAACACCGGTATTTTGGCCGATCGCACATGCACCACCGGCTAAACAGCGACGATAAAGGTTAGTTCCGGTATGTCGCTCTGAGTCCTCAGAGGCAACATTGCGGCTGCGGCTGAGCAGACGTTGGCCGTATTCTAGCCAGCGCAGCTCCTCCATCGGATTTGTGCAAGTGTTGCCATCAGACCCAATCGCTATCTGGCCGCCATCATCAAGATACTGTCTCAGTGGGAAAAAGCCATCACCGAGATTGGCCTCTGTGGTTGGGCAGATACCGACTGTCGCTCCAGATTTAGCGACTGCGGCGGTTTCTTTCCGTGTCATATGGGTGGCATGGATCAGGCACCATTGTTTGTCGATATCATAGTTATCTAACAACCATTCCACGGGTCGCTTGCCAAGGGCCTTAATTGACTGATCTACTTCCTGTGTTTGCTCAGCAATATGAATATGGATGGGGCATGAATGAACCCTGTCCTTAAAATGGCTAATCACTTCAGTCATAGATCTAGCGGGGACTGCGCGAAGGCTATGCAAAGCCATACCAACGCTGTGTTGGCTCTGGTCAGAGCAATATCGAGTTGCTTCGTCATGGAGTGCCAAATAGCTATCGACCGAATTACCAAAACGTTTTTGATCGTCTAACAGCGCTTGATCACCAAAGCCCGCCTTCATGTACAGCACGGGCAACAGGGTTAAATTAATACCGGCGATATTGGCTGCATTAATAACCGACTGCGAGAGTTGGCTCACCGATGAATAGGGCTTTCCACTGGGCTGATGATGGACGTAGTGAAACTCAGCAACGCTGGTGTAACCCTGTTTGATCATCTCCAGATAGAGATAGCTGGCAATGTCTTGGAGGTCTCCAGGTGAAACCAAATTGGCAAAGCGATACATGGTCTTACGCCATGACCAAAATGTGTCTGTAGGCGATACTTGATACTCGGTCAGACCTGCCATGGCGCGCTGAAAGGCATGACTGTGACAGTTCACAAGTCCGGGAATAACCAAGCCAAGTCTATGGTCGTCTTGTTCAGCAGAGACATTAGTTTTCAGGCTTACTATGAGGCCTTTGTCGTCCACGCCTAACCGTACATTTTTCGCCCAGCCTTGGCTTAAAAGTGCTTTCTTAATAAAATAAGTCTGTTGTGGCATAGGTTATGTCTGACCTTAATATTGCTTGTTGGTTGTGTGCACCTATAATATAGCGGATACCTGTATATACAGGAAACCTATTTTTTGTTTGGGCCATGACCAATGATTAATACTGACAATTCAATTGCGCCTCTCTATCAGAAAGTGAAAGATCATATTTTGAAGAAACTGGAGCGGGGCGATTTAGTACCAAACAGTCGAGTACCCTCTGAGAATGAGCTGGTAGCAGCGCTAAACGTATCACGAATGACAGCTAATAGAGCGCTCAAGGAGTTGGCCGCTGAAGGCCTGCTTGTTCGGGTTGCCGGTGTTGGCACCTTTGTGGCTGAAGCCCAAACCAAGGGTCATTTGGTTGAGGTGCGTAATATTGCCGAGGAAGTTCGTGAACGTGGGCACAGTTACAGTAATATCGTTGTCACCCATGAGTCTGTTCCTTTAACCAGTGTTATTGCCGCGGCAATGGAATTATCGAACAGCATCAAGTCTGTTTATCACACGACTATTGTGCATCAGGAAGATGGAAAGATGCTCCAAGTGGAGGATCGCTATGTCAACGCTCAGGCGGTGCCTGAGTATATTCAAATTGATCTTAAACAGACCACACCAGCGGCCTATTTGTTAGCCAATGTGCCCCTGCATAAGGTTGAGCACACAGTACGAGCCGCCATGCCGAGTAAGACCATTAAAAAGTTATTACAAATGGATGACAATGTACCCTGCTTGATCCTGGATCGACGCACTTGGTCGTCGGGGAATCTTATTTCGGTGGCCCACCTGTACCACTCAGCTCAGTCATTTTCTCTGACTGAGACCATCAACAAAGACAATTGATAAGTTAGTCCATCGGGTAGGTAGATTGTCCCGCTTTAATGACTGACTGCACTAAATTACCCCCTAACCAATAGGCTAATTCTGAGGGCTGCTTGACGTTCCAGACCGCTAAATCAGACGTTTTACCTATCTGAAGTGAGCCAATATCATTATCCAACCCCAAGGCCTTAGCGGCATTAATGGTCATACCATGGATCGCTTCTTGTGGTGTTAGGCCAAAGTCCTGACATGCCATGACCATCATTAGGCGAGCCGACAGCGCTGGAGAACTGCCTGGGTTTGCATCGGTGGCGATGGCGATGGGTACTTTATGTTCACGCAACAGTGAAAGCGGTGGTTTTTGAGTTTCTCTCAGCATATAAAAAGCGCCCGGTAATAGTACGGCCACAGTGCCACTATTAGCCATTGCGATGGCGCCGGCCTCGTCGAGATATTCCAAATGGTCTGCTGACAAGGCGCTATATTTTGCAGCCAGCTGCGCACCACCACAGTTGGATAATTGTTCGGCATGTAATTTAACCGGCAAACCTAATGCGGTTGCGGCGGCAAAGACAGTATCAACCTCATCAGCGCTAAACGCTATGCCCTCACAAAAGGCGTCGACGGCGTCAATAAGACCCTCAGCATGCAAACTGGGTAGCATTTCATTACAGACTAGGTCAATGTAATCAGAACGTCGGTCGCGGTACTCTGGCGGCAACGAGTGAGCCCCTAAAAAGGTTGTAGTGACACTCAGTGCGGATGATTCGCCCAGTCGCCTAGCAACTCGCAACATTTTCTTTTCATCAGCAGTGGTAAGGCCATAGCCTGATTTTATTTCTACCGTGGTTACCCCATCGGCTAACAGTTGATCAAGCCGGGTGCGAGCAGAGTTTTCCAGTACCTGCTCTGTTGCCACACGTGTTTGACTGACCGTGCTCATAATGCCGCCACCCTGTTTAGCTATCTGTGCATAAGAGTGTCCCTGCAAGCGCAAATTAAACTCTTCAGCACGGTTGCCGCCAAAGACTAGGTGGGTATGGCAATCTATCAGGCCAGGTGTAATACATGCACCGGCCACATCGATGACTTGAGTAGCCATTTCATCCGGGCTTTGCGGCAGATCACTCATTAGGCATAGGTAGCTGATCAATCCATCTTTACAGGCAATCGCAGCTGGACTGATAGTTTCGGGCATGCCTTTTTGTGTAACCACCGTCAGGGTAGCGTTGATCCATAAGCTATCGTGATTCTTCATGAGTAGACTCGTGTCATTTTAAGGGCTAAAAAATGTTGCGCCTGACTGCAGTATAGAATATCTTTGCCTGTATAGACAACATTGGACAGGTGCTATCGCACACTGCTTTTAATTAATAGAGGTTTAAAGATGGCTAAGACAGATTCAGGGGCTGGACCAAGGGTGGTAAAAGCACCCACAGGAACAGAGATGACCGCTAAACATTGGACCACAGAAGCGCCTCTAAGGATGCTCATGAATAATTTGCATCCAGACGTCGCAGAGCGGCCTGAAGACCTCGTCGTCTATGGTGGCATTGGCAAGGCAGCTCGAGATTGGGAAAGTTTCGATAAGATCGTAGAGTGTCTGCGTAACCTTAATGAGGATGAAACCCTGCTAGTCCAAAGCGGCAAGCCGGTCATGGTGGCTAAAACCCACAGCGAGGCTCCTCGCGTATTAATCGCTAACTCTAACTTAGTGCCTCACTGGGCCAATTGGGAGCATTTCAATGAACTCGACCGCAAAGGTCTAGCCATGTATGGGCAGATGACAGCCGGTTCTTGGATATACATTGGTAGTCAAGGGATTGTGCAGGGCACCTATGAGACTTTTGTTGAAATGGGACGTCAACATTACAATGGCGACTTATCCGGTCGTTGGATTTTAACGGCTGGCCTTGGTGGAATGGGTGGTGCCCAACCGCTAGCCGCAACCTTAGCAGGTGCTTGCAGCTTAACGGTCGAGTGCCAAGAGGCGCATATCGATTTTCGGCTCCGCACCGGCTACGTGGACAAGAAAGCCTATAGCTTAGATGAGGCGATGGACATCATTAACGCCGCGATTGCTCAGGGAGAAGTATTGTCCGTAGGTCTGTTGGGGAACGCCGCAGAAATTCTGCCAGAAATGGTCGCTCGAGGTATTCGGCCCGATGCGGTCACCGACCAAACGTCTGCTCACGATCCTATCCATGGTTATCTGCCGGTTGGTTGGTCACCTGAAGAGTGGAAAAAGCTACAAATAAGCGACCAAGCTCTGGTTACAGAGCAAGCGCAAAAGTCTATGGCCATTCACGTACAAGCCTTGTTAGATTTTCACGACATGGGGATTCCGACCTTTGATTATGGCAATAATATTCGTCAAGAAGCACTTAATGCAGGGGTGAAAAATGCCTTTGATTTTCCCGGCTTTGTGCCCGCCTATATTCGACCTTTATTTTGTCGAGGTGTTGGCCCGTTCCGCTGGGTTGCCTTAAGTGGTGACCCAGAAGATATTTACAAAACAGACGCCAAAGTTAAAGAGCTTATTCCAGATGACAAACATCTACATAATTGGTTAGACATGGCGCGCGAGCGTATTAGCTTTCAGGGCTTACCCGCACGTATTTGTTGGGTGGGCCTAGGGCAGCGTCACCGTTTAGCCATGGCCTTTAATCAAATGGTGGCCAGTGGCGAGCTTAAAGCTCCCATAGTCATAGGTCGTGACCACCTCGATTCAGGGTCAGTTGCAAGCCCAAATAGAGAAACCGAAGCCATGAAAGATGGTTCAGATGCAGTCTCTGACTGGCCCTTACTAAATGCGCTATTAAATACTGCCAGTGGAGCCACCTGGGTGTCTATCCATCATGGTGGTGGCGTTGGCATGGGCTATTCGCAGCACGCAGGTGTCGTTATTGTTGCCGACGGCACACCAGAGGCGGAACGCAGACTTGAGCGTGTTCTGTGGAACGATCCTGCCACGGGTGTTGCCCGTCATGCCGACGCTGGTTATGAAGATGCTGCTGCTTGCGCCGTCGAAAAGGGGCTCAATATACCGATGCTTCGCACCGGCGTTGCCGACTAACATAGTTAACAGGAAGTTGATCAATGACACAGAAAAGTATATCCATTAATCTTGCGCCGGGTGAGGTTAGCCTTGGTGAATTAAGAGATATTTATACCCGCCACGCGCCGTTCAATTTAGAGCATGGCGCCTGGGCAAATATTGATGTGAGCTGCAAGGCAGTGGCAGATATCGTCGCAAAAGGCGATGCCGCCTATGGTATTAATACCGGCTTTGGGTTGTTAGCCCAAACACGCATTGCTGACGACCAGCTTGCCTTGTTGCAGCGCAACTTGGTTCTATCCCACTGCACAGGTGTGGGTAAGTTGATCAGGTCGCCAATTGTTAGGCTTATTATTGCGTTAAAAATTGTGAGTCTATCCCATGGTTATTCGGGGGTGCGTCCTGAAGTGGTTCAGCTACTGATAGATCTATACCACCATGACATTATGCCCTGCATTCCAAGCAAAGGTTCTGTCGGAGCCTCTGGCGATCTTGCCCCTTTAGCGCACTTAGCGGCGGCCTTGATTGGCGTCGGCGAGGTTCACTATAAAGGCCAATTAATGGAGGCAGAAAAGGCCCTTAGTGCATGTGGATTAACCGCTGTCGAGTTGGGGCCAAAAGAAGGCTTGGCCTTACTTAATGGCACGCAAACCTCAACCGCATTGGCTTTGGCAGGTTTATTTGAAGCCGAGAACGTATTTGCCGCCGCCTTAGTGATCGGTGCTTTGTCGGTTGATGCTATGAAGGGTAGCACTGTACCTTTTGATGCCCGGATACACAGTTTACGCGGTCAGCCAGGACAGAAAATAGTTGCCCAAAAGTACCTACACTTTTTACAGGGTAGTGACATTTTAGAATCTCATGTCGATTGTGAAAAGGTACAAGATCCCTATTCACTGCGTTGTCAGCCTCAAGTTATGGGCGCCTGTTTAGATCTCATCAATAATGCCGCCAAAACACTGCAAATTGAAGCTAATGCCGTGACAGATAATCCGCTGGTGTTCGCCGACACCCTAGAAGCATTGTCTGGGGGTAATTTTCATGCCGAACCCGTCGCTTTTGCGGCTGACACCCTCGCGTTAGCGATTGCAGAAATTGGGTCGATCTCAGAGCGACGCATTTCTCTTCTGGTTGATCCGCATATGAATGGTGGCTTGCCTGCTTTTTTAGTCGAAAACAGTGGGCTTAATTCAGGCTTTATGATTGCTCAGGTCACCGCCGCGGCTCTAGTGTCTGAAAACAAAACCCTGGCCCATCCCGCCAGCGTTGATAGTATTCCCACATCAGCCAACCAAGAAGATCATGTCAGTATGGCAACATTTGCGGCACGCAGGCTATGTGATATGACAGAAAACACTGACTATGTGGTTGCTGTGGAGCTACTCAGTGCGGTGCAGGCCGTTGAGTTTCATCAACCTCATGTTACGTCGCCAGCCTTACAGGATGTAGTTGACCAGACACGTCAGCGGGTGCCTAGGTATACCCAAGATCGGTTTTTTGCGCCAGATATTACCGCCGCTAGAGCGTTAATCAGTGAGGCTTATTTTTATACCTTGGTCGCCGATATACTGCCTTCTGGAGAAAGTTAAATATGGACATTGTTTCTCTTGTCGAGAACACTGGGCCGCTATTAGTGAGTTTTCCTCATTCAGGTACTTTTTTGCCGCAGGCTATAAAAGAAACCCTTACTCAGGCGGCATTGCTCTTACCTGACACCGATTGGCATGTGCCTCGTTTGTATGATTTTTTGGCTGACATGCCGGTGTCTACTATTACCGCAAATTATTCTCGCTACGTCGTTGATGTAAATCGTTTTAGTCAGGGCTCTGCTCTGTATCCAGGGCAGAGTGAAACGGAAGTATGTCCAACGACGACCTTTAGTGAGCACGCTATTTACCTGCAGGGAAAGTCACCAAATAAGGCCCAGATAGACCAGCGTATTCAAGCCTATTGGCGGCCTTATCATAAGGCGCTTGCAGATGAGCTTGAGCGCATTAAAGCCATTCATGGGTACGCTTTACTGTGGGACGCCCATAGTATTGCCAGTGCTGTCCCGCGCTTTTTTACGGGCACATTGCCTGACCTAAACCTGGGGACGGCTGAGAGCCTGTCCTGTCGACCAGATCTAGGAAACCACCTGTTTAAAATGATGCAACAGAGTCAGTTTTCAGCGGTGCGTGACAGCCGGTTTAAAGGTGGTTATATAACGCGCCATTATGGTCAACCACAGGGGGGTATTCATGCCGTGCAAATGGAGATAGCCCAGAGCACATACATGGAAGAGCACAGCGATAATGGTTATGATGAGACTAAGGCGGCTAAGCTTGGGGCGTTTCTTCAGACAATGATTTTGGGGTTAAGCCGCACTAAAATTTGATAAAAAACGGAAAAGATAATGAAAAAAACGCCCCTTTTTATTTTTGTTTTACTTGTGGCTCTAGTAGTTGCCGCCTTTAATTTAGGCCCCGCTTATATTGAACGTGACATGAACAGAGTTTCGCCACACACAAATTATGTTGTGTCTGAACAAGCAAAAACACTCCACGCAAGTTTGTTGATTGGTGACTGGCATGCCGACAGCGCTTTATGGGACCGAGATCTATCTAAACAATATGATTATGGGCATGTTGATATTCCACGCATGCAGCAGGGCAATATGGCCTTGCAAATGTTTACAACAGTAACCAAGTCACCTGCGGATCAAAATTACGACAGTAATCAAACCAGCGCCCGCGACAACATTACTGCTCTTGCGGTGGTGCAGGGTTGGCCCATTAAAGCGTGGAGTAGTTTGACCGAAAGGGCGATTTTTCAGGCCGAAAAAATTCACGATTTGGCGCGTCGAGACAGTGACAATTTTATGTTGATTCAATCACAAACTGACCTTGATAGTTTTCTACAGCGACGCGCCTTAAATCCAAGTCTTATTGGTGGATTGCTAGGGACCGAAGGCTCTCATGCCCTAGATGGTAACTTGGATAATATTCAGAGGCTGTATGACAAAGGCTTCCGCATGATGAGCCTGCAACATTTCTTTGACAACAAATTAGGGGGCTCTCTTCATGGTATTAGTGGCTTGGGCTTAACCGATTTTGGCAGACAGGCTGTCATGCAAATGCTTACGCTTGATATTATAATTGATGTTTCTCACTCGTCCGAGAGCGTGGTTAGAGACACTCTCGCGTTATCTGACCAACCTTTGTTGGTGAGCCATACCGGGTTTCAAGGTCACTGCCAGTCGGCTCGTAATATTAGTGATTTATTAATGCAAGACATTGCAGAGCAAGGTGGCCTTATAGCCATTGGGTTCTGGGATGGTGCGGTGTGTGACAATACGCCCAAGGCAGTCGCCGCCGCCATTACCTATGGCATCCAATTAGTCGGCGCAGGCCATGTCGCCCTAGGGTCTGATTTTGATGGTTCAATCACCCCAGGATTTGATGTTTCAGAGCTTGTCGCTATCACACATGAGCTGCTCGAGTCTGGCGTGACCGAACCACAGATTCGGCAGGTTATGGGTGAAAATATGGTGCTGTTTTTACAAAAAAATCTACCGAAACACTAGCCTGTTAAATGCTTTTTTAAGTATGATCGGCATTCTAATTTTAAGGACAATAAAATGATAGCAGTTATCGCCAAGTTGAATGTTAAACCCGGATGCGAAGAAGAGTTTGAGACAGCTATGCTGAATCTTGCGGCTCAAGTAAATGAGAATGAGCCAGGAAACCATCTTTATAAATTATGTGAAAAAGTAGATGGCAAGTATGTCGTCATGGAGCTGTACGAAGACCAAGCCGCTGTCGCAGCGCACGCTGAGTCTGCACATTTCAAAGCGGCAGGCGCAGAGTTTGGCGGGCTGATGGCGGGTGCACCAGAGATCACGCGCATGGAAGTCATTGGTTAGATTATCTTTGCCGAGTCCTCGCTCGGCATCTCTCCCGTCTATACGTCGAACATCTCGCCTTTCTCATCTAGATATCGACTAAGAATTTAGTCGTAAACCGTGGCAATAGGCAAACGCTTATGCTGGGTTTTGATATAGGTAGCAATTAACCGCTGTTCTGCCTCAGCACTGACTGCTTTGCCCTCAAGAAAATCATCAATATCATCATAGGAGAGTCCGAGCACTTGCTCGTCTTCTTTTTGCGGACTCAAGCACTCTAAATCTGCCGTTGGCGTTTTGGTCACTAGGGCTTCAGGCGCACCCATAGTTTTGGCCAGCAAGCGCACTTGACGTTTGCTCAGGCCAAATAGCGGTGCCAAGTCACAGGCACCATCACCAAACTTGGTATAAAACCCCGTTATATTCTCAGCCGAGTGGTCGGTACCCAGCACCAAGCCGCCGAGCATGCCGGCTATTTCATATTGCGAGACCATGCGTGCTCGCGCCTTAACATTGCCTTTGGCAAAATCAACCGCGTCTATGTTGGGTAGTAGGCCGTTATCTTCAAGCGTTGCACAGACGCTGGTATTAATAGCATCGACACCGTCTTTGATATTCACCGTGAGGCTTAGGGTGGGTTGAATAAAGGCCAGGGACACCTGCGCATCGTCTTCGTCTTTCTGAGTGCCATAGGGCAGACGCACCGCAGCAAATCGGTAGTCTGTGCAATCATACTGCTGGTTTAGACCATCAACGGCGAGCTGGGCTAGACGACCGCAGGTCGAGGAATCTACCCCACCGCTAATACCAAGTACTAACGTTTTGGCACCCGCATTGGTCAGTTGATTCTGGATAAACGTGACTCTACGAGAAATTTCAAAGTCTGGATCAATAGCGGGAAGGACCCGCATTTCATCGATAATGTCTTGCTTGTTCATGATGATATTTTGTCCACCTGGGGTTAGGGACACAGGCTGATTAGCCTGTTAGTTCAAAGGTGAGTCTACGTTAGGAAGATCACGCCTTGTCCTACTGATAAACGTCATCTTCCTAGAGTATTTATGTTCCAGTCGTTCCAGTCGTTCCAGAACCGCCTGTACCTGTAGTGCCAGTATTTGTGCCTGTGGTGCCTGTAGTGCCATCACCGCCGTCACTGGAGGAACTACCACCACCATTGGCGATCGCAGCGGCGCCAAGAACGCCCACAGCAATAGCTGTGGCTGTTTTCATCCCAAAAATAGTACCTGCAGCCTCGCCACTGATCAATGCAGCATCGCGGGTTGCTTTGTCATAGATTGTACGGGTATCAAACGCAGGCGGTTTAATACGTTTAAGCAAGCCAAATGACAGCTTGTCTAGGAATGTATCTTCATTACCGATAAGGCGTTGATCAAAATCAAATTGACCATTTTCATCAATAGAAGGATGCTCAGGATAATTGGCAGCCAATACCTTGACGGAGTTGTCGGCTAGCTCTCGCATGCCCAGCATGTAATAAGCCTGAGCGGTAACCGCTAGACCATCGGGCACAGCGGGTGATTGTTGAAAATTCTCTACCACATAACGCCCCCGAGTAGCTGCCGCCAAATAGGCACCCCGCGCGAAGTAGTAGTTGGCCACATGAATTTCGGCGCGAGCCAGTCGGTTACGTAAACTTACCAAACGTTTACGTGCATCGTCGGCATAAGGGCTTTTAGGAAAGCGCGATAGCAGTTCGCTTAAGGTTGTGAAAGCGCCGCGCGCAGTTCCAATATCTCGCATACTGTTGTCGGTAGGCATAAAGCTGTCGAAGAACCCCCCTGTCTGTGAGATCTCTGACAAACCCTTAACGTAAAAGGCATAGTCGACATTAGGATGTTGTGGGTGCAAGCGAACAAAGCGATCTGCCGATGCAATACTTGATTCATAGTCGCCTGATTTGTACTGGGCATAGATTAGTTCGAGTTGTCCTTGTTCCGCATACTTACCAAAGGGAAATTGAGACTCTAGACGCTGCAAGTTGCTGATGGCAACGCCCCAATTACTAGCGTTCAGACTCGATTGAATTTTGTCGTAAAAATTACGTTCCGTAAAGCCGGCTGTATCCTCTTCTGGCTGTTCATCATCTCCCCATCCAAGCCACGAGCATCCAGAGGAGAGCGATAAAGTCAAAATCAACAACATAAACGACAAGTTTTTCATGTAATATTCTCAGTTGTAGGCTCTGTCGAGTCACGACTCGACGAGGTCGGCTATTTAACCACAGCCCGCTAACTAAACCAATAATTCTTCCATTTTATGGCTGCTAGTGGGCAGTAAATCGCTTTCGTTAGAGCGATTAATTTAAAATAAGTTTACTAATTAATGAAATAAGTAAAAATGGATCAGGTGAATTGACTAATAATTTAGATAATATTGAGCGTAAAGCCATGGTGCTGACTTCAGATTGTGGCCGACGATTAGATCAAGTAGCGGCTGAGCTATTTGGGGAATTTTCTCGGTCGCGTCTGCAGCAATGGATTAAGCAGGGTGAGCTGAAAGTTGATGATCAGCAGAAGGTGCCCAAGCATAAGTTGCTCGGAGGCGAAACACTCACGATTAATGCCCATCTTGAGCCCGAAGGAGACTGGCAGGCAGAGGATATTCCCTTACATATTATCTTTGAAGATGATCATATCTTGGTCATTAACAAGACGGCAAATTTTGTGGTTCATCCCGCGGCAGGCAATCGTTCTGGCACTGTTCTTAATGCTTTGCTCCATCACTGCCCTTCACTTCAGTCAGTACCACGGGCAGGTATTGTGCACCGATTGGACAAAGATACTACGGGTTTGATGGTGGTAGCTAAGACATTACAAGCGCACACTGACCTTGTTCTGCAACTGCAAGCCAGAACAGTACGCCGTGAATACGAAGCCGTTACTGTTGGCTGCGTGATAGCTGGCGGCACAGTCGATCAGCCCATTGGCAGGCACCCACATCAGCGCACTAAAATGGCGGTAATCACTGACGGCAAGGAGGCGCGAACCCACTATCGCGTGCTTAAGCGGTTTGACAGCCATAGTCATTTGCGGGTCAAGCTAGAAACGGGCCGTACTCACCAGATTCGAGTGCATATGGCGCATATAAAACACCCTATTGTTGGAGATGATACCTATGCGGGGCGTTTGCGGATTCATAAGGGCACCTCGATTGAGCTGCAAGAGTGTCTGCGGCAGTTTGGTCGTCAAGCTTTGCATGCTCGCGAGTTAGCGCTTGTGCATCCAGCCACCGGCAAGGAAGTTAGTTGGACTACCGACTTACCTGAGGATATGCAAAACTTACTTGAAGCTTTGGCGATAGGATAGTTAAGCGATGTCTTTTTTTGTTCCAGATTGGCCGGCGCCAGACAATGTGCGCTCAGCTATGACTGTTAGGGTCGGGGGCTGCAGTGAGAGCCCTTTTAACCAAAACAATCTTGCACTGCATGTTGGTGACACGGCGGCAGACGTTCAGGCTAACCGTGATGCACTTGAAACCACCCTTAACCTTTCAAGGTCGCCAGTGTGGCTGAATCAAGTGCATGGTACCAAGGTGATTTATGCGCCAAATGCGAAGGGTGTTCCGGATGCTGACGGCAGTTTTAGTGATCAATCCGGTGTGCCCTGTGTGGTACTGACAGCAGATTGTTTGCCGGTCCTTTTATGTGATCCAAACGGCACTCAGATAGCGGCTATTCATGCAGGCTGGCGTGGGCTTGCCAATGGCATATTGCGCAGAACCGTTATTCAATTCTCTTCTACAAAAAATATCCTCGCTTATTTAGGTCCCGCCATTGGCCCTCAAGCATTTGAGGTTGGGGTAGATGTTAGGGAAGCCTTTTTAAGTAACGCGCAAGACAGCGTCCATCAGAGTGCCATTAAAAATGCCTTCATAGGTGCAAGCGCCAAGTATTTGGCTGATATTTATGCTCTAGCCCGGGCCGAATTGCAGGCCTGCGGTGTATCTGCGGTATACGGCGGAGAGTTTTGTACAGTTAATGATTCAGAGCGTTTTTTCTCCTACCGTAGAGAGCAAATAACAGGGCGTAATGCTTCCCTGATCTGGCTTGACGGCGCCTAATTAGATCGTCTAGAGCTTGGTTTGGTGTCTCCATTTTTGGTCAGTTTATGCCACCTGTTTTAAATCCGGTAGATTACTGTTGTTTTCACTGTTTAAATGCTTGATAAGACGGGGGTGTTCCATTAGAATTGCCGCCCTCGCAAAGGGGCTATTAGCTCAACGACTTGAAACGACAGAATCAGGCCGTGAAAGGGTCATTATAAATTGGAGCAAAACATGTACGCAGTAATCAAAAGTGGCGGAAAGCAACATCGAGTCGTAGAGGGCGAAACCCTGCGTCTTGAGAAGCTTGAGATTGCAACTGGTGATAGTATCGATTTCGAAGAAGTCTTGATGGTTGGCGAAGGTGCTGAAGTCAAGATTGGTGCCCCTCATGTAGAGGGTGGTAAGGTGACGGCTGAAGTTGTATCTCATGGTCGTGGTGATAAAGTAAATATCATCAAGTTCCGTCGTCGTAAGCACTCGCGCACTCAACAGGGCCACAGACAGTGGTATACAGAAGTTAAGATTACTGGCATTAATGCTGGTTAATCCAAAGAGGATATAGCAATGGCTCACAAGAAAGCTGGTGGTAGTACTCGTAACGGTCGCGATTCACAAAGTAAGCGACTTGGCGTGAAAGTCTATGGCGGTCAAGCAATCAATGCAGGTGGTATCATCATTCGTCAGCGTGGAACTAAGTTTCATCCTGGCAACAATGTTGGTATTGGTAAAGACCACACGTTGTTTGCAAAAGCGACGGGTAAAGTGCAGTTTGTACAAAAAGGACCGCACAATCGTAAATATGCTGAGGTAGTGTCTGCGTAGATGCTTCCATTCAGTTAAAAAGGCCCCTACGCGGGGCTTTTTTTATGGGCGCTAATTTTTTTTAAAAGTAGGCCCTTAATGCTCGAAATGACTAAACCCTTTGGCAACTGTAAACTGCTCCTATGAAATTTGTTGATGAAGCTACAATTAAAGTTCACGCCGGTAAAGGTGGTAATGGTTGCCTAAGCTTTCGGCGTGAAAAATATATTCCCAAAGGTGGTCCTGACGGTGGCGACGGTGGCGACGGTGGCAGTGTCGTATTGATTGCTAAAGAGGGATTGAATACGCTTATCGATTTTCGTTATACCCGTAACTATAAAGCTCAAGGTGGACAGCAGGGTAGCAGCGCAGAGTGCACTGGCCGTGGTGGAGATGATTTAATATTGCAGGTGCCTGTAGGTACTACAGTACTTGATAATGAAACGGGTGATGTGATGGGCGACCTCACAGTGCTAGATCAGCAACTTAAAGTAGCTCAAGGCGGGTTCCATGGTCTGGGCAACACGCGCTATAAATCGAGTACTAACCGTGCACCGCGTCAGACTTCGCCAGGGCAGGATGGAGAAGTCAGAGAAATAAAACTCGAGCTTAAAGTGTTGGCCGACGTAGGACTGCTAGGTCTGCCTAATGCGGGTAAATCGACGTTTATTCGTTCGGTCTCTGCGGCGCGCCCCAAAGTCGCTGACTATCCCTTTACCACTTTGGTTCCTAATTTAGGTGTCGTGGGTATGAGTGGTGATAAGTCATTTGTGGTGGCTGACATTCCTGGCCTCATTGAGGGAGCGTCTGAGGGTGCTGGGCTGGGTATTCGGTTCTTAAAACATCTCACCCGGACACGACTGTTGTTACATCTGGTCGATATGATGCCGTTTGATGGATCAACACCCGGACAAAATGCGCAGGTTATTGAGCGTGAGTTAGAGGCCTTTAGCCCTACATTGGCTGAAGGCGACCGCTGGTTAATACTTAATAAGGTCGACTTATTGCGCGAGGAAGATATTGACGTAGCGTGCCAGCAAGTCATAGATGATTTAGAGTGGAAAGGGCCGGTCTTTAGAATGTCTGGTTTGGCATCTCAGGGTACTAAAGTACTGTGTGCAGCGATAATGGATTACATTGACGATCATCGGCAACGAGAGTTGGTTGACCCAAACTTGGCTGAGCTTGCAGAGGCGCGGCGTACGGAAATTCAGGCCGAGGCGCGTGATCGAATTGAAGGTCTTGCAGAAACTCGTCGTACGGCTCGCCAGCAATCACAGTTAGATGATGATAGTGATGATGACGATCATGATGTTGAAGTGGTTTACGCGGAGTAATGTAAGGTGAATAGGACGGTCGCTAAAGATGCTAAACGCTGGGTCGTTAAGATCGGCAGTGCCTTATTGACCGATGATGGTGCAGGTCTTGATCGAGCCGCTATTGATGGGTGGGTTAACCAGATAGCGACTTTACTTGATCAGGGCAATGAGATTGTACTGGTCTCTTCAGGCGCTATTGCCGAGGGTATTGCCCGTCTCGGATGGACCCAAAGACCTGACAGCATTGATGAATTACAGGCCGCCGCTGCGGTGGGTCAAATGGGGCTTATCCAAGCCTATGAGAGTAGCTTTGAGCGATTTACTCGAGCTACCGCACAGATATTGCTTGACCACGATGACTTAGCTAATAGGCAGCGCTATTTGAACGCTCGTGGTGTCCTAAAAAAGCTCATGGAGTTAGGTGTTGTTCCCATTGTTAACGAAAACGATACTGTTGTTACAGATGAAATTCGTTTTGGTGACAATGATAGCTTGGCCGCTTTAGTGGCTAATTTAATTGATGCTGACCTATTAGTGATATTGACTGACAAAGATGGGCTATATAGCGCCAATCCTGACCATGACTCAACGGCCACATTAATACCTCATGCCCATGCTGATGACGATACTTTGGATGCGTTGGTTGGCGATAGTGCAAGTGGTTTGGGGCGTGGTGGCATGCTTACTAAACTCCAGGCGGCGCGTTTAGCGGCCCGTTCTGGTTGTAATACAGTGATTGCCGGTGGCCGTAACGAAGAGGTTCTTCTTAGCGTGGGTCGCGGTGATGTTGTTGGAACATTGTTATCCGCGAGTCAGAAACCCATTGCGGCTCGTAAGCAATGGTTAGCGGGTCAGTTACAGGTTAAGGGGCAGTTGATTCTTGATGCTGGAGCGGTGGCCGTGCTATCAAAAGAAGGACGTAGTTTACTGCCTGTTGGGGTTAAAGGCGTAAGTGGAGAGTTTAGCCGGGGTGACCTAGTCAGTTGTGTGAACGAAGCAGGTACAGAGATAGCCCGTGGATTGGTTAACTATAGCGCAGTGGAGACTCTTAAAATAAAAGGCAAAGGCACTGAGTTAATTTTAGAGGTGCTAGGCTACCGCGAGGATGATGAGTTGATTCATCGAGACAATATGGTAGTTAACGCCCAACTGTAGGTCGATCAATGACTAAGCTATAGACGAAAAAAAACCGGCTAATGCCGGTTTTTCTTTTTGAGAGGTTCTTACGCTGCGTTAAGGGCCTTAACTTTAGCGTTCAAACGACTCTTATGCCGCGCGGCTTTATTCTTGTGAATAATTCCTTTATCGGCCATACGATCTATAACTGGTACAGAAGCAGTATAGGCTTCCTGCGCCACTGCTTTATCACCAGAGGCGATTGCAGCATCAACTTTCTTTAAATAGGTGCGGACCATAGAGCGCAGGCTGGCATTATGCTGGCGGCGTTTCTCGTTTTGGCGTGCGCGTTTCTTTGCTTGTACTGAATTTGCCAACTTTCTTACTCCTAACTTTATGGACTCGCTAAAGGCGCGGAAATATACAGGGTTTAGTTGTAATATTCAACCTAGTTTTCATGCTTTATTTAGGCTTATTTAGTTTGAAAACGGTTACTGTGATGCTTCGCTGACAAGTCTAACAGTATTATCTAATCTTGGGGTTTTTAGATTTGCTTGGCCGCAGCGATGTCAGTGGTTAAACTGTACTTTATAAACACATAATGAATAGGTGCTCTTTTGACTCAGGAACGGTCACAGTTAGATGATCAAGGCTCGCCTACTGGGGCTTTCGTCGAGTCTTCAGGCAATCCTAAAGACAATGGTTTGTTGCGTTCTAGCGGTGTCGTTAGCTTTTTTACCATGCTGTCCCGCGTCATGGGGCTTGCTCGAGACGTTGTATTTGCCAGAGTTATTGGCGCCGAGGCATTTGCAGACGTATTTTTTGTTGCCTTTAAAATACCTAACTTTTTTCGTCGGTTATTTGCTGAAGGAGCCTTTGCTCAGGCATTTGTGCCCATATTGGGCGAGTATCGAGAGCAGGGTAGTCAGGCTGCAGTACGAAGTTTAATCAGTCGAGTAAGTGGCACTTTGGGCCTTACCCTTTTATTGTTTACGCTGGTCATCGTTCTGGCAGCACCTGCCATGGCAGCTATTTTTGCTCCAAAATGGTTTTTTAATGATCCTCTAAAGTTTACTGCGACAGCCGAGATGTTACGCATTACCTTTCCCTACTTGATGTTTATTTCGATGACGGGTGTAGCTGGGGGCATTCTTAATAGCTATGATCGGTTTGCGGTGCCGGCATTTACACCTATTTTGTTGAATATATCGCTGATTGCAGCGGCTCTAATCGCAGCGCCTATGTTTGATCAGCCCGCTTTTGCCCTCGCTTGGGGTGTTTTAATAGCGGGGATTTTACAGTTTATTTTTCAGATTCCATTTTTACTCCGTATTCACATGCTGCCAGCACCTAAAGTTGATTGGCATCATCCCGGTGTGCGCAAGATTTTAAAGCTAATGGGGCCGGCAATATTTGGGGTTTCTGTTAGCCAGATAAATTTACTGCTAGATACCATGCTAGCGACGTTCTTACCAACGGGAAGTGTGTCTTGGTTGTATTACTCGGATCGTTTGTCGGAACTGCCTCTAGGTGTATTTGGGGTCGCCATTGCCACGGTAATATTACCTAATCTGTCGCGCCATCATGCGGCGAGTTCAACTCAGCAATATTCTGAGACATTAGACTGGGCTCTAAAAATGATTTTGCTTATTGCGGTGCCCGCTTCTGCAGCGCTGGTGCTATTAGCTGAGCCCATTTTAGTCACCCTGTTCTATTATGGCGACGTAATGACCCTTCGGGATATGTCGATGGCAACGCTAAGTTTGCGGGCCTATGCGCTGGGTCTGATTGCGTTTATGTTGATTAAGGTGCTCGCTCCTGGCTTTTTTGCTCGTCAAGATATGCGCACACCGGTACGTATTGGCATTATCGCTATGGTGACTAATATGGTGCTTAATATTCTTTTTGTGGTGCCCCTGCATTTTTACTGGCAGATCGGGCATTTAGGGTTAGCCGCAGCCACATCAGTCGCTGCTTTTTTAAATGCCATCCTCCTGTATGTCTATCTAAAAAGGAGTGGTGTTTATGTCGCCTCAGGTCACTGGGTGGGATTTTTCTGCCGGTTAAGTGCAGCTGTTGGGGTAATGTTGGTTGTATTGGTGGTGGTTTCTGGGCCGCTAAATGCGTTAAATTCTGAGGTTTGGCAGAACATGCCTTGGTGGCAGAGATCAAGAGGTATTCTCGGGCTTTGTGCCGCTGGATTTGCAGCCTATGTTTTGATGCTTTTAATAACTGGCTTTAAAATGTCAGATCTGCGCGGCCCCGCTAAGGCGACCTCACGCCAACCATAAACCACGATACTTTTTTGGTTACAGGCGTAGCGGTCCATGTGCATTTAAAATGCGGAGAAGTAACACACCATTGTAGGCCTATCTCTTACCTTTCTGCGCGTTGCTAGGTATACTTTGCGCCTTGTTTAGAGAGTAATGATGTTGGCTGTAAAACGAGGCAAAATGAGTTTCATTCGAGGATTACATAACCTGCATGCCTCTGACCAAGAATCGGTTGTAACTATCGGTTCTTTTGATGGCGTTCACCTTGGTCATCAGGCTATATTGCAACAGGTGAAAAATAAAGCCGCAGCCTTAAATCTACCTTCGGTGGTCATGGTTTTTGAGCCTCAGCCACAGGAATATTTTTCAGGTGAAAAGGCTCCTGCAAGATTAATGCGTCTGCGAGAGAAGATAGAGGCGCTGACAGATTTTGGAATTGATCAGGTCGTCTGTTTGCAGTTCAACCAGGCGCTGAGAAGTCTAACGGCTCAGCAGTTTGTTGATAAGGTGTTAGTTAAGGGTTTGTGCACCCGTTATTTAATCGTTGGCGATGATTTTCGTTTTGGTTGTGATCGCAGTGGTGATTTCCAGATGCTCAAGCGCTCAGGGGCTAAAGCTAATTTTGAAGTTCAGGACACTGAAACCCTCGAGGTCGATGGTCAACGCGTTAGTAGTACGCTAGTGCGAAAGTTTTTACGACAATCGGACTTTGCCGGGGCACAGGACTTATTGGGGCGGCCATTTTCAATTCAAGGGCGAGTTGTTTACGGCCAACAGCTTGGGACTGAATTGGGTTTCCCAACGGCTAATGTGCAGCTGCATCGATATAGCGCCCCTTTGTCAGGGGTTTTTGCAGTGTTGGTGAATATCGGTGAGGAAGTTTTGCAAGGCGCTGCCAATGTGGGTATCAGGCCAACGGTTGGCGATCTAGTAAAACCAATTCTAGAAGTACACCTTTTGGATTTTGAAGGAAAACTGTACGGTCAGCGGATTGACGTAGAGTTTAAACATAAAATTCGTGACGAGAAAAAGTTCACTACGTTGGATGACTTGGTAGAAAATATCCAGCGTGATGTTAATAACATAAGAGTCTGGTTTGACCAGGCAAACAAATAGTAGACCTTAAGGCTGAAAATGAGCGACCAAACAATAGATTATAAAACAACGTTAAATCTACCGAAAACGGATTTTCCGATGCGTGCTAATTTGTCACAGAGAGAACCTGGCATCTTAAAGGAATGGCACGAGAAAGATATTTACGGGGAAATAAGAAAGGCTAGATCTGGGCGTGAGAAATATATTCTTCACGATGGCCCTCCCTATGCTAATGGTGATATTCATTTGGGTCATGCGGTAAATAAAACCTTAAAAGATATAGTCGTTAAGTCTCGTACTATGAGTGGTTTCGATGCGCCTTATATCCCTGGGTGGGATTGCCATGGTTTGCCAATTGAGCACAATGTAGAAAAGAAAATTGGTAAGGCTGGCGTTAAAGTCGATTATTCGGTTTTTCGGCAAAAGTGTCGCGATTATGCAATGAAACAGGTGGATGGACAGCGTAAAGATTTTGTTCGTATTGGTATTTTTGGAGATTGGGATAGGCCCTACCTGACGATGAATTTTGGTGTTGAGGCGGATATTATTCGAGCACTGGGTAAGATCACCGCTAATGGTCATTTGGTCAAGGGATACAAGCCGGTTTACTGGAGTGTTGTCGGCGGGTCAGCTCTGGCTGAAGCTGAGGTTGAGTATCAAGATAAAACGTCATTTTCTATCGACGTCGCCTATCCGGTGACTGACTCCAAGCAGCTGGATAAGCTGTCTATTGCCTTTGGCGGGGTGCTTGGTGAGGGTGAAATTAATGTTTTAATTTGGACCACAACTCCTTGGACTATTCCAAGTAGTCAGGCGATATCAATGGGCTCAGAGTTGGAATACAGCTTGGTGCAGTGCGCAACAGCTTCTGGTTCTATGCGTTTAATCTGCTCTCAGCTATTGCTCGAGTCAGTGATGGAGCGTCTAGAGATTGCAGACTATAAAGTGCTGGCAAGTTGCCAAGGAGAGGCTCTGGAAAATCTGGTTGCTGACCATCCCTTTTATGATCGCAAGATTCCCGTATTACTGGGTGATCATGTCACTACAGAAGCGGGCACAGGGTGTGTGCACACGGCACCAGACCATGGCGTGGAAGATTTCAATGTAGCGAAGCAGTATGGTATCGGCACCTTAAATTATATCATCGACAATGGTACTTTTCGGGACGATGTTGAGCTGTTTGCCGGAGAGCATGTCTATAAAGTCGATCAGCATGTGATCGACGTGCTAACTGAGCAGGGTAAGCTAATGGCTTGCGGTAAGATCACGCATAGCTACGCTCACTGTTGGCGGACCAAAACGCCTTTGATTTACAGAGCGACGCCTCAGTGGTTTATCTCTATGGACAAGGAAGGCTTGTTGGATAAAGCTAAAGCTGCGATTAAAAATGTGAGCTGGCACCCTGATTGGGGTGAGGCGCGTATTGAGGGTATGTTAGATAACAGTCCTGATTGGTGCGTCTCTCGACAACGAACCTGGGGGGTTCCGATCACGCTGTTCGTCCATAAGCAGTCCGGAGAGATCCATCCAGACACGGCTAGTTTGATCGAGAAGGTGGCTTGTATTGTTGAAACTCAAGGCATTGATGCTTGGTATTCGTTAGACGCATCTGACTTAATAGGTGCTGATGCGGAAGATTATGAAAAAGTCACCGATACTCTCGATGTTTGGTTTGATTCTGGTGTGACTCATGCCTCTGTCATTGATGATCGTGAAGAGCTTAGCTACCCAGCAGATCTATATTTGGAGGGCTCAGATCAACATAGAGGTTGGTTTCAGTCTTCTTTGAAGACGGCGATTGCAATTAACGGCACAGCGCCCTACAAAGCAGTTTTAACCCACGGGTTTACGGTCGATGAAAATGGACGCAAGATGTCCAAGTCAATTGGCAATGTGGTATCACCACAAAAAGTTATCAACGAACTAGGCGCCGATGTTTTGCGCCTCTGGATTGCCTCAGCTGACTTTAGTGCAGAGATGGCGGTATCTGATGAGATACTTAATCGAGCAGGCGATTCCTATCGTCGTATTCGTAATACGGCACGTTATTTCCTGTCTAATATCGATGGTTTCGATCCGTCTTCTCACGCGGTTAAACATGATGACTTAGTAGCTCTTGATCGCTGGGCAATTGACTGTGCCGCTCAGCTTCAGGACGATATTATTAGCGATTACAATAATTTCCAATTTCATCAAATCTATCAAAAATTACACAACTTCTGTGTCCGTGATATGGGTGGTTTTTATCTGGATATTATTAAAGATCGGATTTATACCTGTGGTGAAGATAGCCTACCTAGACGCTCAGCTCAAACGGCTCTTTTCCATATTGCTGAGGCATTTGTCCGCTGGATTGCACCGATACTAAGCTTTACTGCTCATGAAATCTGGAGCTTTATGCCAGGGGATCGAAGCGAGTCTGTCTTTGTCGCTGAATGGTATCCGCTGCCTAGGTTGACCCGTGAGGAAACAATTAGCAATGATGACTGGGCGTCTATTTTGTTGGCCAAAGAAGCGATCAATAAGGTTATCGAAGATCAGAGAAAAGAGGGCACTATTAAAGGATCTCTCGGCGCTGAAATCGCAGTATATGCCGATCAAGCTCTGTATGAGACGCTTGCAAAACTAGGCGATGAGTTACGTTTTGTCACGATTACTTCAAAAGCCATGCTTTCACCGTTGGCTGATGCTCCTGGCCTTCAAGAGTCGCCTCTTGGCGGTTTGAGAGTCGCTGTATCTCACTCGACAGCTACCAAATGCGTTCGCTGCTGGCATTTTATTGAAGATGTTGGTACTCAGGTAGATCATTCAGAGGTTTGTGGGCGCTGCATCAGTAATATCAGTGGCGCTGGAGAGACGCGATCTCATGCCTAAGTCTGAAAGTATCATGCCATATAGGCTTATCTGGTTTATGTTGGCGGCCCTCATTGTCGCAGCCGATCAGCTAACAAAAGCATGGATAGTGGCTGACTTTCCCTACGGGCAGGGTGAGGTAATAACCGATTTCTTTAACTTAGTGCATGTGCATAATTATGGTGCGGCCTTTAGTTTCTTAAGTGATGCAGGGGGGTGGCAGCGTTGGTTCTTCACGGCTTTATCGTCCATAGTCAGTGTCATTATCATTGTGTGGATGACTCGCTTATCTAGGCAACGTTGGCTAGAGAGCCTAGCCTTGGCGTTAATATTGGGTGGAGCTTTGGGCAATCTCTATGATCGAGCCTTTTTAGGCTACGTGATTGATTTTCTAGATTTTCATTGGGCTGGCTCGCATTTTCCTGCGTTTAATGTTGCCGACAGTGGAATTACCGTTGGCGCATTCTTATTAATATTGGATACGTTTGTATCTGACCAAGATTCAAAAAGTTAGGCTTGATATGACATTAACAGTAGACAGTGGAACCATAGTTACTTTGCATTTTGCGTTAGTGCTTGAGGATGGCCACGTTATAGACTCAAATTTTGAGGCAAAAGCGGCCACCTTTACGGTAGGTGACGGAAATTTGCTGCCGGGATTCGAGTCTTCTTTGATGGGTTTAGTTGGTGGTGATGAGCGCGAGTTCACTATTGCCCCAGAAAATGCTTTTGGTCAGCATAATCCCCAAAATGTGCAGGAAGTGGATCGTAGTAATTTTGATCAGAAAGAGATAGAAGTTGGTGCGATGTTTTCCTTTCAAAATGGCGATGGAGAGCTGCCGGGAGTTATTGTTGAGATTAATGATGATCGAGCTCTGATCGACTTTAACCATCCATTGGCGGGGAAAAATATTATTTTTCAAGTCCGCATAATTGATGTTGCTCCAGAGAGTTTACACTGATGGATATTAAACTCGCCAATCCTAGAGGTTTTTGCGCAGGCGTTGACCGTGCGATTGATATTGTTGATCGTGCGCTCGTTCTTTTTGGTGCCCCTATCTATGTTAGGCATGAGGTCGTGCACAATAAATTTGTGGTCGATAAACTGCGGTCTAGAGGTGCTATTTTTGTTGAGGAGTTGAATGAGGTTCCCGATGATGTGATCGTTATATTTAGTGCTCATGGTGTCTCTCAGTCGGTGCGAAAAGAGGCAGAAGATCGCAGCCTTAAGGTTTTTGATGCGACATGCCCTTTGGTCACTAAAGTCCATTTTGAGGTAATAAAATACAGTACAGATGGAATTGATTGCGTGCTAATCGGGCACGCAGGTCATCCTGAAGTAGAAGGAACAATGGGGCAGTTTGATAAATTACAGGGGGGCGCAATACACCTCGTCGAGGATCAAAATGATGTGTTAGCGCTTGAGGTCAGAGATCCTTCTAAGTTGGCTTATGTTACGCAAACGACTCTTTCTATGGACGATACGGCTGGTGTGATTGAGGCTTTGCGGTTGAGATTTCCTGATATTCAAGGCCCGCGCAAAGATGATATTTGTTATGCGACTCAAAATAGACAAGACGCAGTGAAACAGTTGGCAATAGAGTCTGATGTAGTTTTGGTTGTAGGCTCGGTGGCCAGTTCTAATTCTAATCGGCTTAAAGAGTTAGCCGAACGTTGTGGCTGCGATGCTTACCTCATTGATGGGCCTCAAGATATAGATCCTCTGTGGTTTGACGGTGCAAGGACAGTTGGCGTTACAGCAGGGGCTTCGGCGCCTGAAGTGCTGGTTCAGGGGGTAGTTACCCAACTGGTCAGCTTTGGTGCGACGCCACCTCAGGAGCTTAAAGGGGTTGAAGAAAATGTTAGCTTCTCTCTGCCTAAAGAACTGCGACCACCGGGCGGCCGCACCTAGGCCCTCTACTTAATCTTATCAATGTACTCAAACAAGCTCTGAGATGAGGGGTCCAATGTAGTCCTGTCGAGATTGTCATCTAACAATCTGTTGGCCATTTTTTTACCCAACTCAACACCCCACTGATCGAAACAGTTGATGTTCCAAATACTGCCCTGCACAAACACCTTATGCTCATAAAGGGCGATCAAAGCACCAAAGTTTTTAGGTGATAATCTATCTATTAACAAAGTATTTGATGGCTTATTACCTGGATAATATCGATGTTGCTCCGACTCTGGAGCCGGTTGCCCCATCATTAGAGCGGCAGACTGACCGAGCATATTGCCTAATAAAACCCGGTGATGTTCCTCATTGCTGAGGCCGTCTTTAACTGCAGCTATAAAGTCAATTGGAACCAATCGTGTCCCTTGGTGTAGCAGTTGGAAAAAGGCATGTTGACCATTAGTGCCTGTTTGTCCCCAAATAATGGGACCCGTATCGTACTCTGTGGCCTCCCCTTGCAGTGTGGTTGCCTTGCCGTTACTTTCCATATCGAGTTGCTGAAGATAGGAGGGGAGAAGTAGTAGGCGCTCGCAGTAAGGGATTACGGCGCTAGACTGGGCTCCCATGAAATTACTGTACCAGATACCCAGTAAGGCCATAATGACAGGCATGTTTTGGTCCAATGGTGCCTGCTGAAAGTGTATATCCATTTCTCGCGCACCCCTAAGCATCTCCACGAACCCTTCAAATCCAATACTGATGGCGATAGACAGCCCTATGCTTGACCAAAGTGAATAACGACCCCCGACCCATTCCGCGAACTCCAGAATTTGTGATTCAGGTATGCCATAAGCAATGGCATTGGCTTTGTTCGCCGTTAGACCGATGAAATGACTGGAGGTCTGTGCTTGGGCCAAGCCTAAAGTTTGCTCAAACCAGTGAATGGCCGTCTTGGCGTTCAGTAGTGTCTCTTGAGTAGTGAAGGTTTTACTGGCCAGTGCAACAAGGGTTGTCTCTGGATTCAGTTTAGCCAAGGTTGTTAGAATCTCAGCGCCGTCAACATTTGAAATAAAATGCAGCTTAATCTCGGGGTGAGCGAATTCATTAAGGCCATTGCAAGCCAGTTTTGGGCCTAAGTCTGAGCCGCCGATCCCAATGTTAATGACATCGGTAATTTTTTTCCCGGTAGAGCCCTGCCATTGGCCATTGCGAATTTTTTCGCTGACTAGTCGCATCTGCTCTAGCTGCGCTTTGACTAGGCTATTTCTTTCCAGACCCTCGGGTGAGGTTGTATCTTCAGGCTCTGCTCTCAGCGCGGCATGGAGAACAGCACGATCCTCCGTGGTATTGATGACTTCGCCGGCAAACATGGCAATGCGGTGCGCTTTAAGGTTGGACTGTTCAGCTAGAGCTAATAATTGCTGGAAAATCTCATTACTGACTAAATTTTTTGAATAATCAAGAAGTAATTCGTTGACCTGTAATGTCATTTGATGGGCACGATTGGGATCTGAATGGAAAAAATCCTGAATGGTATGGCTGTTCATGCTAGTCGCCAATGATGTTAGTGACGACCAGGCTGCGGTGGCGGTTGGTGAGTACATATTATCTTTCATTGAGTATCTTATTCCTGTTTCAGGCTATCTGATAAAAGGGTAAAATTACTGGCCAAATATTACTTTTTATCGTATTTAGCGGTCAATATATGTAATAAAATTACGGTTATTGGCTTTATTTTTGATTAAATGTGACCTTATGATGTAATTTAGTTACAATATACCTTTACCCTTTCGGAGTCATTATGGGCCAACTTAATCTTCAAGTTGCTGCAGTCACACAGCGTATTATAGAGCGCAGTGGGGCTTTACGTGCTGATTATTTAGCACAAATTGCGGAAGATCGTAATAATCAGCCGGAGAGAGGCAAGTTGAGCTGCGGTAATCTTGCGCATGGATTTGCCGCCTGCGGCGATAGTGACAAAGATAGTCTAAGACTAATGCAAGCTGCCAACGTCGGAATTGTTACAGCTTATAATGACATGTTGTCGGCCCACCACCCTTACGCAGAATATCCTGAGCTTATTAAGCGAGCTATGAGAGAGGTAGGTGGTACCGCACAGGTTGCTGGTGGCGTACCTGCTATGTGCGATGGTGTGACTCAAGGTCAAGATGGTATGGAATTGAGCCTGCTCAGTCGAGACATCATTGCCCAATGCACCGCAATTGCTCTATCCCATCAGATGTTTGATGGTGTTTTGGCTTTAGGTATTTGTGACAAAATAGTACCTGGGTTATTAATTGGAGTTCTAAGCTTTGGTTATTTACCGGCTATTTTTGTTCCCGCAGGCCCGATGGAGTCGGGACTAAGTAATAAAGAAAAGGTAAGAATTAGACAGCTGTTTGCCGAGGGCAAGATTGGCCGTGAGGAGCTTTTGCAAGCAGAGTCAGACTCTTATCATAGCGCGGGCACCTGCACATTTTATGGTACTGCAAACAGTAACCAGGTGGTACTTGAGGCGCTTGGCCTTCAGCTGCCTGGGAGTTCATTTGTGAACCCAAGCGACCCAATGCGGGAACGTTTGACGATAGAGGCTAGTCATCAGCTATCGCGTATTACTGCATTAGGCGGTGATTATCGCCCTGTAGGTGAATTGGTCGATGAGCGTTCTATTGTTAATGCAACGATTGCCTTGCTCGCCTCAGGTGGATCTACTAATCATACAATGCACCTTGTGGCGATTGCTCGTGCAGCAGGAATCATTCTAAATTGGGACGATATAGCTGAGTTGTCTGCGGCCGTGCCTTTACTTGCTCGGGTCTACCCAAACGGGCCTGCTGATGTGAATCATTTTCATGCTGCCGGCGGTACTAGCTGTATGTTCCGACAGCTCATTGAAGGTGGTTTTATGCATGCAGATGCTAAAACCATTTGGGGTGATAGCTTTGCAGATTTTACGCAAGAATCATTTTTAGGTAATGGCAAAATAATATGGCGCGAGTCACCCATGACGCCGCTGGATAAAGAGGTCTTAACGACGGTAGATCAACCATTTTCAGAAGAGGGCGGATTGCGTCTGTTAACTGGAAACCTTGGCCGAGGCGTTATTAAGGTGTCTGCGGTTGCGCTTGAACACCAAATTGTTGAAGGTCCTGCCGTAGTTATTGATGATCAAGACCATTTAGAGCCCTTATTTAAAGCGGGTAAATTAAACCGTGACTGTGTTGTTGTGATTCGATTTCAAGGGCCTAAAGCATTAGGAATGCCTGAGTTACATAAGTTAACGCCTTTTTTGGGTGCGCTGCAGGATAAGGGCTATAAGGTCGCTTTAGTAACTGATGGGCGCATGTCTGGGGCCTCTGGGAAAGTGCCAGCGGCTATTCATTTAGTGCCTGAAGCGGCAAGCGGAGGCATTTTAAGTAAGTTACAAGATGGTGATTTGATTCGAGTCAATGCCGTCACTGGAGAGTTGTCTTATATTGGCGATATTAGTGAGATGAATAACCGAACGCCTTCACAGCAGCCCGTCGCTGGGAAGCGCGGTTGTGGCCGTGAATTGTTTGCGGTTAACCGGGCGAATATAAGTAACGCGGAGCAGGGTGCATCGTATCTTTTTGCTGGAGAGTAAAGTATGAGTCAAAAATGGAGTTTAGTCGCTGACATTGGCGGCACTAATGCAAGGTTTTCAGCGCTCTTAGAGGGCCAATTAGAAAGCCAGTATGAATTTCATTATTCAGTGGAAGAGTATCCTGAGTTCGGGGGTTTGATCCTCATTTTACTGCAGGAAATAAAAAGCGCGACTGGCTGGGGAAACCCTCCTTCTAGCGCCTGTTTCGCGGTTGCGTGCCCAGCTGACAGTGAAATAATTAGCTTTACCAATAGTCATTGGATATTTTCAACGTCTGAATTACAGGCCTTGGTAGGGTGCAAAACCCTTCTGATTATTAATGATTTTGAGGCTGTGGCTCATGGTATTACCGAACTGTCGGAGGTTGATTTAGTCCAGGTCGGTGGAGAGGCGCCCGTTGCGAACAAGGCCATCGGCATCATGGGAGCAGGGACAGGTCTTGGAGTCGCTTGTTTAGTGCCGCACCCTAAAGGATATCATGTGCTCGACACTGAGGGAGGACACGCCGATTATTCTCCCATAGATGATATGCAGAGTGCTGTGGTTAATACGCTCAGGGCACGTTTCGGGCGTGTTTCGTTAGAGAGATTATTGTCCGGTAAAGGTCTGCTCAACATTTATACCGCTTTATGTAGTATTGAAAATGATGATGTTGATTTTAAAACTCCGGCCGAAGTGGTCGCTGCGGCTTTAGGTAATACTGATACTAAAGCATTGCAAACGCTTAATATGTTTTGCGAAGGTGTCGGAGCCGCGGCGGGTAATCTGGCGCTAACCTTTGGCGCCAAAGGCGGTATTTATATAGCCGGCGGTGTTATCCCTCGCTTTCAAGAATTTTTTATCAAGAGTGGTTTTCGTAAAAAGTTCGAGGACAAAGGTCGTTTTGTCAGTTACTTGCAACCGATACCGGTCTATTTAGTCACTCGCAGTAACCTAGGCCTTCTTGGCGCTGCAAAAAAAATACAGCAATTTTAAGGAGTTGTTAGTGCGAGATTTATTATCTGAGAGTCCTATTATTCCCGTTATCACCTTAGACAGAGTGAGCGATGCCGTACCTCTCGCCGAGGCGTTATTGGCTGGCGGTTTAAAGGTGTTGGAAATTACATTGAGAACTGAGGCTGCAATTGAAGGTATCAAGGAGATCATTAGACAGGTCCCTGGCGCTATAGTGGGTTCGGGAACTGTCTGTAATGCAGAACAGATAACATTATCTCAGGATATAGGATGTCAGTTTATGGTTTCGCCTGGGAGTACAGACATGCTGCTTGCGGCTGCTGAGGGTTGCTCTATACCCCTCTTGCCTGGTGTATCATCAGTGAGCGAATTGATGCGTGGATTGGACTATGGGTATAGTGACTTTAAATTCTTTCCTGCTGAAGCATCTGGTGGCGTCAATATGCTGAAGTCAATTGCAGGACCTTTTGCTGACGTTCGGTTTTGCGCCACAGGTGGAATAGGCCTGCATAATGTCGAAGATTACCTGGCTTTAGATAATATTCTGAGTGTTGGTGGGTCTTGGATTGCCGCAGCAAATTTGATACGAGAAAAACGCTGGGCTGACATCGAAAAATTAGCGCAAGAGGCAACGATGCTTGCGGGACGTTAGAGTGGGACTGGGGATAACTTTTCTATCAGCGTATCGTTGGCTGATGATTAAATACTGAGGTATAAAATGAGCAGTAATATTGACTTGGTAATTTTTGGGGCTCGAGGTGATCTAGCAAGACGTAAATTGCTACCCGCGTTGTTTCAACTTCATAAAGCCGGCTTATTAGCCGATAGCGTGCGCATCGCGGCCGTCGCTCGAGAAGCTCTAGATACGGCTGGGTTCATTGCCGATACCCTTAAGTTGCTTAAAGGTAAAAATGTTGATAATGATTTCGACGACAAAGCGTGGCAGGGGTTTAGTCGGCGGCTTACCTATATAAGAATTGATTTCGCCCAAAAGAAAGAGTTTTTAGCACTTAAGGATTGGATTGTTGAGAAGCGCACTCTTATTTACTACCTGGCTACTCCGCCGAGCTTGTTCGGTTCAATATCTAGGCATTTACATGACGCGAACTGCGTGGATGCTACTTCACGCATAGTGTTGGAAAAACCCATTGGACACGATTTGAAAAGCTCTGGTCAGGTTAATGGTGCCGTTGGCGAATATTTTTCGGAACGCAATATTTATCGAATCGATCATTATCTTGGAAAGGAAACCGTGCAAAATTTACTTGCCCTGCGTTTTGCCAATCGAATGATTAACTCTCAGTGGGATAATAGTTGCATTGATCACGTGCAGATTACGGCGGCTGAAACAGTAGGCATAGAAGGTCGTTGGTCATACTATGACAAGGTTGGACAGTTGCGTGACATGGTGCAAAATCATCTTTTGCAGCTACTTTGCATGGTTGCTATGGAGCCGCCTAGCTCGCTTCAGGCTGATGAAATACGTGCTGAAAAAGTGAAATTATTAAGAGCCTTGAGGCCCATTTGTGATGACAATGTTGCGGATCACGCAGTGCGTGGACAGTACTCAGCCGGCTGGGTTGAAGGTTCACCCGTTGTTGGTTACATGGAGGAAGAGGGTAGTGAAAGCGACAGTAGTGATAATGAAACTTACGTTGCCCTAAAAGTACATGTTGATAATTGGCGTTGGGCGGGCGTACCGTTTTACCTGCGCACAGGCAAACGAATGAGAGAAAAAGTCACTCAGGTTATTATTGTGTATAAGGATAATCCTCACTCATTGTTCCCCGAAACTGAAGGTGAAGCCAATAATAAGCTAGTGATTCGACTTCAGCCTAATGAAGGCATTCAGTTGGAGATGGTCTCTAAAAAGCAAAGTCTAAAAGAGCGGTTGAGCACAGAAAAGCGAACACTTAATTTGGACTTTTTTGACTCTTCGGGTGAGTCAAGAATTGCGGACGCCTATGAGCGCTTATTTCTTGAAGTTATCAAGGGTGACCAGTGGTTGTTTGTTAGCCGAGACGAAATTGAAGCTTCTTGGCGTTGGTGTGATGAATTGCTAGCTACCTGGAAAGATAAAAAGATTGGTACAAAAAGCTACAGCGCAGGCTCATGGGGGCCATCAAAGGCCGAAATGCTCATAGAGAATGATGATCGAAGTTGGTATCAGGCCTGATATGAAACTAATAGAGTTTGAAAATGCCTCTGCGCTAGATACTGCTTTGGTCATTAAGGTGACTGAGCTTTTGATCGGTACGATCAATAAGAGAGGTTCGGCATCCTTAGTTGTATCCGGAGGCAGAACGCCATTGGCCTTTTTTCATCTACTATCTCAACAGGTTTTGGATTGGTCTAAGGTTGTGGTGACACTTGCGGATGAGCGCTGGGTTGATGCTCACCATAGCGATAGCAATGAGAAGTTGGTCCGTGAGAATTTGTTAATCAATGAGGCTCACGCGGCAGAATTTATACCGTTAAAAAATGCAGCGATAGACGCGGCAGAGGGTGAGAGCCAGACTGAGAGCGATATCGAACTGATGGGTCAGTTTACTATAGTGATTCTAGGGGTGGGTGATGACGGTCACACTGCATCGTTATTCCCTGGTGCTAAGACCTTGGCATTGGGGTTAGACATGAATTCGGGCCGCACTGCAATTGCAGTAACGCCAACAGCAGCGCCTCATCAACGAATGACGTTGACTCTGCCGCGCCTGTTGAACAGCCAGCAGATTATTATTCATATCAGTGGAGCTAGTAAGCAGGATGTCTTGAAGGCTGCGCAGGCCGGTGAGGATATTACTGAGTTGCCTATTCGGGCGATTTTAAATCAGCAGGTTGCACCCTTATTGATCTTTTGGGCTAAATAAATTGGGCTTTCAATTGTTTCATAGTGAGACCCTGATTAAAACTAGCGAATAATATCACCTACCTTGACAATTTTTAGTGTATTGGTCCCTCCGTGCACATTGACGAAGTCACCTTTTGTCACCAGAACGAGATCACCATCGTTTACGGCACTGTCTTCAAGCAGTTTTTCGACGGCGCGGTGGTTCACCTCTGAAGGGTCAAGTTGTGACGCATTAAAAGGTACTGGAACTACCCCTTTATATAGTGCAGTAATTCCGCAGGTGCCAGGCTTTTCGGCCATGGCGTAAATTGGTAAGGACGATGTAATACGTGACATCAGTAGCGGAGTAAAACCAGTTTCAGTCATGCAGATAACGGCCTTTACGCCTTGCAGGTGATTCGCCACATACATGGCTGATAACGCTAATGACTCATCAATTCGCTCAAAGGTTTGATGAATCCTGTGCTTTGAACGCTGGGTAAGAGGGTGTTTCTCTGCGCCCTCAATGACTCTGGCCATTGCTTTGACTGTTTCAACAGGATATTTACCGACAGCAGTTTCAGCTGATAGCATGACTGCATCTGTACCATCGAGCACGGCATTGGCCACATCAAACACTTCTGCTCGCGTGGGCGTAGGTGCACTGATCATCGATTCCATCATCTGAGTAGCGGTAATAACCGCTTTATTAGCCGCATTAGCGGCCTCAATGAGCTGTTTTTGAACCGCGACAAGATTGGCATCACCAATTTCTACGCCTAGATCACCACGGGCAACCATTACGCCATCAGCGCTGGCGATGATCCCTGGTAGAAATTCCTCAGTAATAGCCTCTGCTCGCTCAATTTTGGCAATAATGTGAGCAGTGCTGTTGGCTTCAGTGAGTAGTTTTCTGGTTTCGATAACATCTGCTTCAGACTGTACAAAAGAGATAGCCAAATAATCTGTATTCAGCGCGGCCGCGGTTTTAATGTCGGCCTTGTCCTTATCTGTTAGCGCTTTTGCAGAAAGGCCACCACCAAATTTATTGACGCCTTTTTTACTTGAAAGAATGCCACCTTGAATTACGGTACATTCCAATGCATGAGATTTTTTTACGTTAACTTGAAAGGTTAAACGGCCATCATCAAGTAGAAGAATATCATCTGCATCAATATCTTCCAGCAGATCCTTGGCAATAAAGACGGTATTTTCATCGCCCATCTTGGGATCGACTTTGCTATCTAGTGTAAATATGCTTCCTTCAATAAGATCGATCTTTTTGTCATCAATAAAACTGCCAATACGTATTTTCGGACCCTGCATATCACAGAGAATTCCCACTGGGGTTTTCATTGACAGACTGATACGCCGAATTAACGTTGCACGCGCAGTATGTTCCTGAGGGCTTCCGTGGGAAAAATTAAGCCTGAACACGTTCACGCCGGCTACGATTAGTGCCTTAATGACACTTTCATCGCTACTGCTTGGTCCCAGCGTGGCGAGAATTTTAGTTCTTCTAGACATCGGTCTAAGCCGCCGCATCCAATTGAGAGAGGCTACTATCTGCATTTAAAAGAGCGAGACTATTATCCAGCATTCGGTTAGAGAACCCCCACTCGTTGTCGTACCACGCCATCACTTTGACGAGAGAGCCATTGACGCGAGTTTGCAGTGAGTCAAAATTACTAGAGTATGGGATATGGTTGTAATCGATTGAAACTAGCGGTTTGTCACAGTAACTAAGCACTTCACTAAGTTCACCAGCCGCAGCTTGATTGAGAATTTGGTTCACTTCTTCGACCGAGGTTTCACGACCAGCATTAAACGTCAAATCTATCAGAGAGACGTTAATGGTCGGCACACGCACTGCTAGCCCGTCGAGCTTGCCTGCAAGTTCTGGCATAACATCGGCGATAGCAGCAGCAGCACCCGTTTTAGTAGGAATCATAGAGTGAGTTGCTGATCGCGCGCGATAGACATCTGAGTGATAAACATCACTAAGTTGCTGGTCGTTGGTGTAGGCGTGGACCGTGGTCATATAGCCAGACAAAATCGACAAAGACTCATGCAAAGGCTTGACGAGCGGAGCAAGGCAGTTAGTCGTGCATGAAGCATTAGAAATAATTTGATGTTCGGCAGTCAAAATATTGTGATTAATGCCATAAACGACGGTGGCATCAACATTGGATGCCGGTGCCGAAATTAATACCTTTTTTGCTCCCCCAGTGACATGGAGTGCGGCTTGGTCGCGGCTAGTAAATGCACCTGTGCATTCGCAGACTAGTTCGACGCCTAAATCTCCCCAAGGAATATTCGCTGGGTCGCGCTCGCAGAACCACTGAATTTGATCGCCGTTAATAGATAGAGAATTCGTACCCACTTTGACCTGTTGGTTAAAGCGGCCATGAACTGTATCAAACTCTAATAGGTGGGCGCTGATGTTAACGTCGCCCAAATCATTAATAGCAACGATTTTAATTTTGTCGTGAAGGTCAGGACGCTCATAGAGTGCTCTGACAATATTGCGACCAATGCGGCCAAAGCCATTAATTGCGATTTTATACATGATTCCCTCTCACATGTTGTAATAAAATAACGTAAATAATACACAAAAACGTGGTTTCAAGCAACAAATAAGGGTTATATGTTGGTATTATTACCAATAATTAGTGGTATTTAGCGGTTTTAGCGAGGGCTGTGTGGGTTTTTATTACATTACTTTGTTTTTTACAGATTTTTAGTGAAAAACTAACTAAACTAATTGATAGTTACGTAAGTTTACTTAATAAAATAGGATGCCTTTAATGCATAGTCAGAATCTTATCAATATCATCACTGATGCTTTGCCCGGTCTAAATAAGTCAGAGACTAAGGTCGCCTTGGTCATTCTTGCTGACCCTGATGCAGCAACCAGTTCAAGTATTGCCACGCTAGCCAAAAAAGCGAGCGTGAGCGAGCCGAGCGTGAACAGATTTTGCAAGCGATTTGATGCAACTGGGTTCCCTGACTTTAAGCTCAAGCTAGCGAAATCTTTAGTGAGTGGGATTCGCTTTGTTAATCGTAATGTGAATCCTGATGATGACGTGACGAGTTATACGCCCAAAATTTTTGATAGCACCATTAATGATTTAGCCTTGGTGCGCGACAAAATTAGTCATGCGGTAGTCAACAATGTCGTGGACAAGCTTATTCAAGCAAAAAGAATTTACTTTTTCGGCTTGGGGACCTCAGGTTCAGTTGCCAGAGATGCTGAGAATAAGTTTTTTCGATTTAACTTACCGGTCTCTTTCCATGATGATGTGCTCATGATGCGAATGCTTGCTTCGACGGGGACCACTGGTGATGTGTTTTTCGTTATCTCCCATACCGGACGTACAAAAGAGATTATTGATGTGGTTCAGATTGCACGTGAAAACGGTGCAACGATTATTGCTCTTACGTCGCCAGGTTCTCCATTGGCGGCTATTAGTAGTATTAGTCTTGATGTCGATGTTCCTGAAAATACTGATGAATATATGCCCATGACTTCACGGATAGTGCACTTGGTTATTCTAGACGTTTTGGCAACAGGATTTACGTTGCGCCGTGGACCAGATTTTCTCCCCCATCTTGAAAAAATTAAAAATAGTCTTTTGCCGACTCGTCTAAAGAAAGAAAATTAAATAAGCTTCGAGTGAAAAAGTTAGATATTTATGCTTTGGAAAGGATATAAGAAGAAATGATACAAGGTATATTATTATGTTAATTGCTCTAAAAGCAGTCATTCAGGTATTGTTCTAAGCAATTCTCTTGAGGTGTCACCATGTCGAAAAATAGTGAGTCATATTATGCCTGACGTTAGATTATATACGGTGCCCGAAAGCTGGGCTAAAACGGCTTGGATCAACAAAGAAAACTACCAAGAAATGTACCGTGAATCTGTCGACGATCCAGAGAAATTTTGGGCTAAGCAAGCGACTGAGTTTTTAACGTGGGGTACCCCTTGGCAAACAGTTTGTGATTATGATTTTGGGAAGGGTGAGGCAGCGTGGTTTGAGGGTGGAAAATTAAATGTCTCAGTTAACTGTATTGATCGACATCTTGCTAAGCGTTCAGATCAAACGGCACTTATTTGGGAAGGCGATGAACCGACAGAAGATAAGAAAATTACTTATAGGGAGCTTCATAATAAGGTATCACGCCTAGGTAATATTTTGCGGCAAAGAGGCGTAAAGAAGGGCGATCGGGTGTGTATCTATATGCCTATGATTCCTGAGGCGGCCTACGCAATGCTGGCCTGCGCGCGGATTGGAGCTGTGCACTCGGTAGTCTTTGGCGGCTTTTCACCCGATGCGTTAAAAGATCGGATTCTTGATTCTGACTGCGAGGTCGTCATTACAGCTGATCAAGGATATAGGGGCGGCAAAATCGTTCCTTTGAAGAACAATGTCGACAGAGCGTTACAGAGCTGCCCTGGGGTGCATACTTGTCTGGTGGTGGAGAGAGCCAAAGGCAAGGTGGAATGGAACGAGGGTAGAGATATTTGGTATCACCTAGCTATCGAGGATGTACCTTCTCATTGCTCACCCGAAATGATGGATGCTGAAGATCCACTTTTTGTCCTTTATACCTCGGGATCTACCGGCAAGCCTAAAGGTGTGGTGCACACTACAGGCGGATACTTACTCATGACGGCTATGAGCCATAAGTACACCTTCGATTATAAAGATGGAGACGTCTATTGGTGTACCGCCGATGTCGGCTGGGTCACCGGCCATAGTTATATTGTTTATGGCCCACTTTGTAATGGTGGAATATCGCTGATGTTTGAGGGTGTGCCAACTTATCCAGATGCTTCAAGATTTTGGCAGATTATTGATAAACATCAGGTTAATCAGTTTTACACCGCACCAACTGCTATTCGGGCGCTGATGGGTGCTGGTAATGATTTCGTCAACAAGACGTCGCGAAAATCACTTAAATTATTAGGTACCGTGGGCGAGCCGATTAACCCTGAAGCTTGGGAGTGGTATTACCAGATGATTGGTGGGTCTCGCTGCCCTGTTGTTGATACCTGGTGGCAGACAGAAACAGGTGCTCATATGCTAACGCCTTTACCTGGCGCTACTGATTTAAAGCCTGGATCTGCGACGTTACCATTCTTTGGTGTTGAACCCATCTTACTGGATACAGAGGGGGATCAAATTGAGGGTGAAGGTGAAGGGTTGTTGATGATAAAGTCGTCGTGGCCGAGCCAAATCCGCACGGTTTATGGGGACCATAAGCGCTGTATTGAAACCTATTTTAGCGCCTATCCAGGCTATTACTTTACTGGTGACGGCGCACGGAGAGACGCTGACGGCTATTACTGGATTACTGGTCGCGTTGATGATGTTTTAAATGTATCAGGGCATCGGATGGGTACAGCCGAAGTTGAAAGTGCTCTGGTCCTTCACGAGTCTATTGCTGAGGCTGCGGTGGTCGGATATCCGCACGATATTAAGGGACAGGGTATCTATTGTTATGTCACGCCAATGACAAGCATTGAACCCGATGCTGCACTTAAAAAAGAGCTGGTGGCTCTGTGCGTTAAAGAGATTGGGCCTATTGCGAAACCTGACATTATTCAATGGGCGCCTGGGTTACCAAAAACAAGATCGGGAAAAATTATGCGTCGTATCTTGAGAAAGGTCGCCGCAAATGAGCTAGACAGCCTTGGTGATACATCAACACTTGCCGATCCATCGGTGGTAGATGAGTTGATAGCTAACCGTCATGTATAGCTTGGAGAAAAACTGAAATTACTGCATTTTTTTTACCTTAGGTGTCTCTCGAAACTTTAAGGGGCTATCGATGTTAGGAGTCAGGCGACGGAAAAGCCGAATGATGAGATATTTTTTGAAATTACTATTGGTGTCGGCCTGTTTATATGGGGTGCTGTTGTTACTTCCAGAACCTGAGCCTATGGAAGATATCCCTTTTTATGGTGATACGGGCTTTTCGGTTATTGCTCATAGAGGCGGCAGAGGGCTGATACCCGGCAATACCATTGAGGCAGCAATAAATGCTGTCAATATTGGCTCTGATATAATCGAGATCGATGTTCATTTAACCGCAGATGATATTTTGGTGGTCAGGCATGACGCGTCAATTGATACGACCACTAATGGTACTGGTCAGATATCAGCAATGAGTTTAGCTGATATACAAGGCTATGATGCTGGCTTCCATGAAATAGATTATCCGGATGCAGTGAATCAAGAGTCGCTTAGGGTTCCAGCTTTAGGGGCTCTCTTTTCAAAACTACCAGATGAAAAATATTTAATTGAGTTGAAGCCGCAAGATCTGTCTGCAGCAAATGGCCTGTGCCGCCTCGTTCGCCAGCATAACATGCAGGATCAAGTGATGGTGGGCTCCTTTCATACTCAAGTGCTTAAACACTTCAGGCGAGAGTGTCCGGAAATACCGACATCTTTAGGACGAACAGAAATAACCCAGTTAGTCTTACTTGAAAAGCTGGGCCTAAGCCATTTATTGGCTATTGAAGGTTACGCTATACATATCCCCATCATCTATGGTGTTATTGATATTCTTAGTCTAAGTTTGGTGAATCAGATGCACGCACGCAATGTGCGCGTTGATACTTGGACTCTTAATGACTCTGAATCTATGCGTCAATCAATAAGTCTTGGAGTCGATGGTATTATTACTGACCGGCCCGATTTTTTATTAGACCTTCTCTGAGACCCTTAATTAATGCCCCATTATCGTTAAAAGTTATGTCCTAATGCTTTTTCAGTGTATAAAAAACATCGAATAAAAACCCAAACTATACGATACTGAAAAGCAAAACGGTTTATAGGACACTCAAGTCTACCCTTGGATTTTAATTTTGAGGTGAAAAGGGTCTGCGTCTTAATTGTTTTATAACAATAATAATTAGCTGGAAACAGACGTGCAAGGAGAGTTTTCATGAAGCTAGACATTAGTAAGCAGTTATCTAAATTAATGAGAGATAATAATTTATCTCAAAGCGCTCTATCGAGGGCCACAGGCGTACCGCAGCCCACTATTAACCGAATTCTTAGTGAGGTGACTCGTGAACCTAGAAGAGACTCAGTAGTTAGAATAGCTAATTTTTTTGGCATCACCCCAGAGTCGCTTTATGAGTCTGGTGGTGCTAAAGCAGCCCGAGCTCCTTCAGCAGAGACCGTCGAAGAAATATACAAGCGGATAGCCATGTTAAGTATTACTGAGCGCGCTGAGCTGTTTGAACGAGTGTCGACTAACCTTAAGTAGAATACTCGTCTAGTGTGGTGATTAAGTTCACCCATTCGTCGTTGGGTAATTCTGCTACAGACTCTCGAAAAACGTCATAACCCAAGTCATAGGCTTTCTCTATGCTTTTTCCCTTGAGAGTCAAAACTCGCTGAGTTGAGTCCGCCATTTTTTCCATATCGCTCTCCTTTAAAATCGATCTCTTTAAATCTATATTAATCAGTAAATACTACACTTTTATGACAGTATTTTTAGGCGGTTGATTATGCGCAACCTGCATAAGACTTTAATAATACCCATAATATTTGTAACTTATGTTATCTCCTATAGCTCCGGAAAACTGTGACCGAGTTGGCTTTTTAACTTCAAATTCAAGGAGCGTTTATAACTGCAGGCTATTCTCGGCAATAGTGTTTTAACTTGTTTTATCTGAGTATCCCTGTATAAAAGTCTGATGGATATTTCGTGGATCAATGAAGCCAGTCTCGGATTTTGGATTGCGGTTACCTTAGCCTGTGCGTTGGGGGCCATGTCGCCTGGTCCTAGCCTTGCTGTAGTGGTTAATCATACGCTGGCCCATGGGCGATCCGCTGGTTGTTATGCGGCGATCAGTCATGGTGTTGGAGTAGGTATTTATGCGCTTATAACCGTGTTTGGCCTGGCGGTGGTCATTCAAGAAAATCAAGAAATATTTGATATTGCACAGTTGTTAGGGTGTCTATTTTTACTGTTAATGGCGACAAAAATTCTATTTTCGTCCCCAAACCCCATTGATACAGGATTGCCTGTCGCCTCTAAATCATCTAGCCTAAAAGCGATAGTTGATGGTTTTTTGATCGCCCTTATAAACCCTAAGATTCTCTTATTTTTTACGGCTCTGTTTAGTCAATTTGTTCGATTGGAAAGTGATCTATGGGAAAAACTAACGCTGGCACTAATTGCAAGCGGTGTTGATGCCATATGGTATCTGTTGGTTGCTTTAACGCTCTCACATTTTCAGTCTATTGTCCGTTATCAGCGTATTAGTGGTGTGATAGATAAGGTTTTTGCGGTTGTATTAATCGTCATTGCATCGAACTTTATATTTCAGATTACCCAAGGCTAAAAATATTACATAATGACATCCAGTGATTCTAGCTTTTATGCTTGTGTTTCACATAAGCGCACGGCCTAAACTAATCTCTCTTTCTATCGACAGCGATCACAGGAAATATCAATGACTTCATTTCAATCGATCTATGACATAGCGGCTAAAAACCGTGGTTCGGAAGAATTACTCGAGGCGATTTTGCCGAAACACAAAACACCTGAGACTTTGGCTGAGTTAACGGACGACCGATACCTTTCAATGATGACTCGTTGCGTATTTCGTGCGGGATTTGTGTGGCGGGTGATAGACAATAAATGGCCTGGGTTTGAAAGTGCTTTTGCTAACTTTAACCCCATGGCTGTAGCCCACTTTAGTGATGAGCGGTTGGAAGAGTTAGCTCAAGATAGAAGTATTGTGCGTAATTTCACTAAGATAGTATCTGTACGGAACAACGCCGTTTATGTTTTGGATAAACAACGTAGTCATGGTAGTTTCGGTGCTTTTATAGCTGAATGGCCGACCAGCAATATTACTGGTTTGTGGTTGGAGCTAAAGAAAAAGGGCTGCAGGCTAGGTGGGAACAGCGGCCCGATGATGTTGAGGAGTATGGGTAAGGATACTTTTCTGATGACTAAGGATGTGTGTGCTGCGCTAGTCAATCACGGGTTTGTAGACAAAATTAGCCCGACCTCACAGCGTGATTTAAAGCAGGTAGAGACTGTTTTTGGCGCATTGCGTGATCAGTCTGGCCGATCTCTTTGTGAAATCAGCCGGATTCTAGCGTGCACTGTTTAAATTCTTTATAGCTGTGTTTCGATCCACTTGTCCATTCGTTTATCAAGCACATCCATAGGCAGAGCGCCTTTCACATGAAGTTGATCATGAAACTCACGTAGATCAAATTTAGTGCCGAGTTTCTTCGTTGCGCGTGCGCGTAGTTCTTTGAATTTTAATTCACCAATCTTATAAGCGAGAGCCTGGGCTGGCCACGAAATATAGCGGTCTATCTCTACCTCAATATCATGCAGGCTTTTGGCAGTATTGTTAGCGAAATACTCAATTGCCTTTTGACGATCCCAGTCAAACATGTGCATGCCCGTGTCAACGACAAGGCGCACGGCACGCCACATCTCATAGGTTAATTGGCCAAATTTGCTGTAGGGGTCGGTGTAAAAACCCATTTCTACGCCTAGACTTTCGGCATAGAGCCCCCATCCCTCGACAAATCCGGTGTAACTCAAATTTTGTAATAGGGGATGAGTTTCAGGTAGTTCTTGTGCAAGCGATATTTGCAGGTGGTGCCCAGGCATGGCCTCATGCAGTGTTAATGCCTCCATTTCCCAGGTCGGACGTGTGTTCAGGGCATATGTATTAGCATAAAAATACCCAGGTCTCCCATCTTTACTAGAGCCGCCCCAGTAGTAGGCAGTAGTTTGAGATTTAGCCGCATAGTCAGGGATGGGGATCACGCCATAAGGCATCCGGGGGAGTTTGCCAAATAGTTTAGCTAATTCAGGATCCGCTCTCTTGGCAATGTCTCTATAGCCAACCATAAGATCATCTGCCGACGTCATGTAAAACTGCGGATCAGTGCGAAGAAAATGAGTGAACTCGTCGAAGGTACCGTCAAAGCCTGACGCGGAAATTACCTTATTCATTTCTTGGCGAATACGTTTGACCTCCGAGAGGCCTAGCTGATGAATTTGCTTTGGCGTTAGATCGGAGGTGGTAAAGGTTTTTGCTCGATGACGATACCAGGCTGCTCCATTTGGCATGTCAATAAGAGCAATTGACACATTGGAATTCGGGATGTAGTCATCTTCAAGAAAATGAAGAAGGCTTTCAAAAGCGGGGTAAATTTTCTGTTGGATAATTTGCCGGGCACGGGCTGTTATTTTCTCTTGTTCAGCCTGATCAATACTGTCTGGGAAGCCGCTAAAACTAGTGAGTAATGGACTTTCGTCTATGTCTGTCGGAATTGTATTGCGGATTTGTCCTGGCACATCACGCAGAGTTATCTTTGGTGGTGTAATACTCCTAGCTAGCCCCTCTCGCAGCACCTCGATCGTACTCAGAATATAACTCTCAGCCTTTTCTAGCCTTGCAAGACGATCTATAAAATCCTGATGACTAAATTTCGGCATCATTGAAAGAGTGTCGGCAATATCTTGTTGGACACCTGTGCGCTGATGAACCAAGATGAACTGCTCTGGATAGGCTTGTCCAGCGACCTCGTCTGAAAGGCTTTTCTCAACTAGCATCCATTCTAAATATCGATCTTTGTTTAGTTTTTCAGCATCAATTGACCTCAACTTCCTTAATAACTCTTTCCGTTGGGCAGCATTTGTAGCATGTGCCGCTAGAGACGGGTTGGGCCATAGCGCATTTTGCCCGGGATACCCAACATAGGTAGCGTACGTTGGATTGCTGATCATGGTTTGATGCCAAATGTCATCAAACAACACAGTTAGTCTTTCTTCTACTGAAGGGTTTGCTGATAAGTTGAATGACAGCAGTAGAAATAGTGCAAAGCTTAGTGTTTTCATTATTTTAACGCTCTTTATAAGGTTGTCTTAGCAATCCATTTGTTAACATTTTCTTCAAGGATAGGTAGGGGGATTGAACCATCTCTAAGTACCACGTCATGAAACTGGCGAATATCAAATTTGTTGCCCAATGATTGCTTCGCTATTCGCCTCAATTCCTGAATTTTCAGCATCCCGATCTTGTAAGCAGTAGCCTGAGACGGCATGACGATGTACCGTTCTATTTGACGTACGTTATAGCTACTAGAATGCGGAACGTTACTATTCATGTACTTAAGTGCCTTTTCGCGAGTCCAGCGCTTAGCATGAATTCCGGTATCGACTACCAGCCGACAGGCTCGGTATAGCTCCCCAGAAAGTCGCCCAAAATCCGAGTACGGATCTGCATATAAGCCAATTTCTTTTGGCACTGATTCAGAGTAGAGGCCCCAACCCTCACTGAAGACTGTGTAGCCTCCGAAGAGTCTGAATTTGGGCATATTCTGAAGTTCCTGTGCAATCGATATCTGCATATGATGTCCAGGAACACCCTCATGATAGGCTAATGCTTCCATGTTATATTTGGACATGTCGCTCATTTTATACAGGTTAGCAAAGTACGTTCCCGGACGACTACCGTCGGGTGCGGGGCTCTGATAGAACGCTTGACCAGCCGAGGCTTCACGAAATGCCTCTACCGCTTTTACCACGAGATCAGCTTTAGGTTTTGTGATAAATAGCTCATCCAAACGTGACTTCATGGTGTCAATGAATAGCGTTGCCTGATCTAAGTATGCTTGCTTACCTGCTGCAGTATCTGGATAGTAGAATTGAGGATCATTACGCATAAAACCGAAGAAGGCCTGTAGATCACCGTCAAATTTAACTCGCCGCATGATTCTGCGCATTTCTGTTTGAATACGTGCAACTTCTTCGAGGCCCAAATTATGGATTTGGTCAGCTGTGAGATCAGTAGTGGTGGTGCGCTTTAGGGCAAAGTTATAAAAATCGCCTCCGTCAGGCAATTTCCAAACGCCATCATCATTGGTGGCACTGTGTTGTAAGTTGGTTAGGTATTTATGGAGCTTTCGATAGCCGGGAGCAAGGTAATCTTCAAGGGCTGCTTTTGCAGTAGCCACTAGCTCATCTTTTTCGGTCTCTGCAATATCCAGAGAAGCTACTTTTTGTCTAAAATCAGCCAGTATGGTGCTATCTGCACCTTCGCTAAAAGGTATGCCTGTCATAATATTTTCTATAGATTTTAGTGCTAAGGGGAAAACGAATTTAGGCGGCAATATCCCCTTACTATCGCGGATTCTAATTTCAGTAACCAGTTGGTCTAAGAGCGCAGATGAATTGACGATTCTCTGAATATACGCCTGGGCTTCTTCGATATTAGCGATAAGATGTTGGTTGATTAAAAATGAAGGGATCATGCTATGGGCGCCCCGCATTTGATTAACTGGATAGCTGTGGTATCGCCATTTGTCGCCTTCTATTTGCAGACTCGCCTGTTGGATAAACATCTTTACACTTAGTTTGGTAGCGTCATCAACATGAGCTAAATCAAGTGTCCTAACTTTTTCTAGATGTTCACGGGTCATATCCATGCTGGCATCTCTGGCTTTATCAGAAATATCGTTCCACTCGCCGTATCGATCTCGTAGACCTAAATAGGTCAGTGATTGTGGACTTTGTTGCAGCTCTTCCATGAATAGTACGTCGAGGAATTCGTTAACTTCAGTAGATCCCATTTTTACATATGTTTCTGGCGTCTTTTCACAGCCATTGATTAACAGCATGCATATGAGGGTTAGGAGTGGAATCAATATTTTTTTCATTGTGTGGCCCTATTTGCTAATTACATTGATACTTGGTAGATCAATATTAGACTAGATACTGATGTTGTTACAGTCGATAACCATGTTATTATGCGAGCTCCTAAGGGGCGGTTAATTTTTGTTAACCTGAGAGGTACCCTTTGAACCTGATCCGGATTATGCCGGCGTAGGAATAGGATACGTTTTACCGCCTTTACTCCGTCTTTTGATTCCGGGTCTCCTTAACTACCGTTACTGAGGCTCTTATGTATTTCTACCGCACAATGCGTAACAAAACTGACGCCAACTATATTGGCACTTTAGTTAAAAATCTATTCCTTATCATATTGATCTGCGGGTCACCTTTGGCTGCGGCTGATAAGGAGATTGAAGAGGTCATAGTCACCTCAGATTTTCGTAACGCAACTTTGCTAGATACCGCCGCTAGCATAACTATTTTTGATGATTCAATAATTAAAAACCGTCAGGCCAAGCATTTAGAAGAACTGTTAAATTTGGCGCCCAATGTAAATTTTTCAAGCGGGGCATCAAGAGGTCGTTTCATTCAAATACGCGGTATCGGTGAGCGCAGTCAATTTATAGAACCCCTTAATCCGTCCGTAGGCATTCTGATCGACGGCATCGACTTCACTGGTATTGCTGGTGCAGCGACAACTATGGATATCAAGCAAGTTGAAATACTGCGTGGGCCACAGGGCACTTTGTACGGCGCTAATGCATTGGCGGGTCTTATTAACCTTACGTCTAACCAACCTACTGAAAATGTTCAAGGTGAACTCTCATTAGCCATTGGAAGTCACAACACTAAGACAATGGCGGCGGCGATGGGTGGTTCCTTGAGTAGTGATGTTAATTATCGCGTCGCGGTACAAAGTCACACCAGCGATGGATATACAACTAACGATTTTTTAATAAAAGATGACACAGATAATATTGATGAACTCAGTTTGCGTGCGATTTTTGATTGGCAGGCAAGTGACGATCTTAGTCTCAAGTTGACGCTGTTTCGCGTTGATGCGGATAATGGATATGACGCCTTTTCTTTAGATAATACTCGCAATACTCTTTCTGATAAGCCTGGCCATGACCGGCAAGAGTCTTCTGCAGTTGCTTTACACAGTAACTGGCAGGCAAATGAGCAGTTTGATGTGGTTAGTTTGATTAGCTTTGCCGATAGTGACCTTGAGTATGGTTATGACGAAGACTGGGCCTTCCCTGCAATATGCGCCGGGCAAGAGTGTGATGGGTGGGAATACAATTCAGAAGATAACTATTTGCGTGACCGAGATAACAGTACCCTTGATGTTAAATTAGTCTCCAAAAAGCCGGTAAGTTTGTTTGGCCGTCATGCTGACTGGGTGTTCGGTGTTTATGCTCGCCAGCAAGACGAGCAACTCTTGCGCCAGTACACCTATAACGCCAGTGACTTTAGCAGCAATTTTGATACTAAAAATCGAGCGATCTACGGTCAATTGGATATTGATATTTCCTCTGACTTAAGTCTTATTACGGGCTTAAGATTGGAGAGTCGAAAGGCAACCTACAATGATAGTGATGGCGTGGATCACCGTGTTGATGAGAATCTGTGGGGTGGGCGTATTGCGCTCCAATATAAACTCGATGACAGCGCTATGGTTTATGGTCTGGTATCGCGAGGCTACAAAGCGGGAGGTGTGAATAGTGACTCGTCGCTGTCCTCGCAAGATCGTGAATTTGACACAGAGCTTATGTGGAACTTCGAGATAGGCTTGAAAGGAAGTTGGTTTGAACAGCGACTGCAGACACGAGTTTCGGTGTTTTACCAGCAGCGCAAAGACATTCAGATTAAACAGTCACTTGTTCAATCCAGAGATGACAGTAATGCCAGTGACTTCACCGATTATTTTGGAAACTCGGGCAAAGGGACCAATTACGGAATGGAAGTCGAAGTCAATTGGCTAGCCTCGGAAGTACTCTCGGTTCAGGGTTCTCTGGGTTTATTGGAGACTGACTATGACACTCCACTGTCAGCCAACTTAGATCGTCGAGATCAGGCTCATGCGCCACTTTATCAGTTTGCGCTGGGCGCTAGCCTGCAGGTTAGTGAAAACCTTATTTGGACAGCTGATATTGAAGGAAAGGACAAGTTTTACCTGTCCTCTAGTCACGACGAGCAGTCTGATTCGTACTGGCTACTAAATACCAATTTAGCGTATAGCGCAGATCAATGGTCTTTGTCTGTTTGGGGTCGCAACCTCACTGACAAGGATGTGATCGTTCGTGGGTTCGGCGGGTTTGGAAATGATCCGAGGAAATACTATGCTACTGAGCCTTACTATCAGCTCGGTGAGCCGCGGACTTTTGGTGTTAGTGGGCAGTATAATTTTTAAATTTCATCGATTAATCTGAGGTAAGTGTGATGCAAGTTACTATTGATATCAGTATGTACCCCAACCGGGCGGAATTTATTCCTCCCATTGATGGTTTTATTGAAAAGATTAATCGCTTTGAATATCTTAAAATAAGCACCTTTCCTACCAGCACGGTGGTTCAGGGTGAGTATGAGCATGCGATGAAGGCCGTACAGGATACTATTTCTGCCTGTTACCATGAATATAATATGGCAGTGTACGTCGCTAAAATTATTCCCGGTTACGAGGCGCTGTAAGTGAGTTTAGATTGGGTTAATCTCGAAACATTGGCGGTGGCTTTGGGTATCGCTTATCTTGTCCTTGCGATGCGTGAAAACAGCCTCTGTTGGTACTGTGCTTTTTTTAGTACTGCACTCTATGTGTGGATATTTGGCGATGTCAGCCTGTACATGGAGTCGGCGCTTAATGTGTACTACATGGGGATGGCCATCTATGGCTGGTTCCAATGGCAGCGAGGCGGGGTTAATCATGAAGGGTTAGAGATTGTTCGCTGGACTGCCAAACAACATGGTTTGGCTATTTCTACAATAGTACTCATAGCCTTAGTATCAGGTTACTTATTATCAATAGGCACGGATGCACGGTTGCCTTATTTGGACTCCTTGACTACCTGGGGCAGTATTCTGACAACTGTAATGGTAGCGCGTAAGGTATTAGAAAATTGGTTGTACTGGATTGTAATTAATACTATCTCGATTTATCTTTATCTCGACCGGGGCCTAGAGCAAACAGCGTTAATGTTTATGCTGTATTTGGTGTTAGCAATATTGGGTTATTATGCGTGGAGAAAAAAATATGTTGATCAGGACAGAGACATTATTACATAAGACGCTAGCGCATTGGCGTGAGTGGTCATTTGTCAGCGACAATACACCTACAAAGCAGCCTGAGGTCATTGCGCAGCTTACCGGAGGGCTTACTAATCAGTCCTTTTTGGTCGGTAAAGGCGAATTTAAGGCTGTTGTAAGAGTTAACTCATTAGATTCTGATTCTTTTGTTATTGATAGAGATCGCGAAACTCTCTTTTTGAATCTACTACAGTCAACGGGTTGTGTGCCCAGGCTTCTTTATGCCAATTCAGATACTCAGGTAACACAATTTCTTGAGGGCCGTTGCTTGACGGATAATGATTTAGCTAATCTTTCTCTTCGAACAGAGGTGGAAGGCAGCCTTAAAAAAATTCAGGCGATAAGACTAGGCAATATGCCGAGAAGAAACTACTTAAAATATAGCCGGTCATACAGTGATCAGCTTAGTGATTTTAGCGATTTTAGTGATTTAGAGGCAATCGAGAGAGCAGCTATGACTATAGATGAGGCGGACTGGCAACCTGTCATCAGCCATCATGATTTATTATTTGAAAATATCGTTTATAACGATCAGGGGGTCTACCTCATTGACTGGGAATATGCTGCGCTGGGACATCCGCTCATTGATTATCTCAGGGTATTTGGCCCTAAGTATTGCATTAGTAAAGCTGATGCAGGTACTGTTGAGGCTCTTGTAGTCTTGCAGCTTGGCCTCACAAAACTCTGGTACGCCGTGAAGGGTAACAACAAATCAGTTAGGGACATAAAATGACAAAATTACTTAATAATTTGACACCAGAAGAGCAGTATGTGATCCAGCAGAAAGGGACAGAGCGACCATTTCTGGGTGAGTATACTGATTGTTTTGATGGTGGCCTGTACATCTGTAAGCAGTGTGATGCTCCACTCTATCGATCAGAGCACAAATTTCCATCTCACTGCGGCTGGCCTAGTTTTGATGACGAAATTATTGGGTCAGTGAGGCGTGAAACTGATGCTGATGGCCGACGAGTCGAGATACTTTGCGCCAACTGTGACGGCCACCTTGGACATGTCTTTACGGGCGAGGGTTACACCGATAAAAATATTCGCCACTGTGTCAATAGCATATCCATGAAGTTTATTTCGAGTGATTAATGATGAGTTAAGTAGCTAGTCACGAAAGTTTTTAAACTGAAATGGCTGGCCTAGATCGGCTTCTCGCACTGCAGCCATCACAGCTTGCAAGTCGTCGCGCTTTTTACCTGTCACTCTAACTTCGTCGCCTTGCACTTGAGCTTGGATTTTAAGCTTCTTATCTTTGGTCAGTTTAACTAACTTTTTAGCCACATCCGCGGCGATACCCTGCTTAAAGGTGACATTAAGTGAAAATGTTTTGCCACTATGGAATGCTTCATCATCATATTCGATGACAGTGGGATCAATTTTTCGCTTAACTAGCTGAGTTGCAAAAATATCGAGCAATTGCTGACATTGAAAGTCCGCTTCGGCTTTTAAGGTCACAATTTCGTTAGCGAAGGTGATGCTTGCATCAACACCACGAAAATCGAAGCGGGTGGTTAACTCTCTTGCGGCATTTTGAGTTGCATTGAGGATTTCAGCGTTGTCGACTTCTGAAACAATATCTAAACTAGGCATATTATGACCCTTGAATAATTATTTAAGGTATTATTTTAAACCAAATATCACCGGTCAACCTACCTAAATGAATAATCAGTGTATCTGTGGCAAAAATATACCTTTCTTACAATGTTGTGAGCCGTACTTAGCAGGCAAAGCCGTTGCTTCAATGCCGGAAGAACTTATGCGGTCACGCTATAGTGCTTATGCATTGGGAGGCTATGGTGAATATCTGTTGAAGACCTGGTTTCCACCAATGGCCTCAGGTTTGACTGCTATTGAACTATCAAAACATACCCAAGAGTGGCTGTCGCTTGAGGTTCTCGGGTCAGGTGCTAAGGGTGCTAAAGGTTGGGTGGAATTTAAGGCGACCTATCAGGTTAACAATGTGACTTCTGTCATGCATGAAAGGTCGATATTTAGCTTAATAGGCGGCCGATGGCTTTATGTCGGTGGAGAGATTAAGTAGACTTTGCGTTTAAGACGTTTTTGCCTTTTAAAGTGAGGAGCAATTTAGACATGGATTTAAATTTAGTTGATGCGGAGCTTATTCCTACCTTAGAGGCTATACCTGAATTCGATATTTGGGCGGATTTAAGTGTCACGCGCCTATTGTCTTTGCAGCGAAATACTCACCTGGCGTCAATGCTGCCCCCTATTGAGAATGTAGGAACCGCGGATTACATTGTTCCTCAGTCAGGCGATGAGGGAGTTCCTGTGCGAATTTACGGGCCGAAGAACCAGACAAACGTGCTTCCGGCTCTACTTTGGATTCATGGTGGTGGATACTGCTTTGGGAGTCTGATGGGTGATGATTATACGGTGAAGAGAATGGCCGAGGCCATTGGTTGTGTCGTCATTTCAGTAGATTATCGATTAGCGCCTGAATTTCCTTTCCCAACACCGCTCAATGACTGTTATGCGGCCCTAACATGGGTTGTAGATAATGCGGACATGCTCAAGGTTGATGCCTCTCGTATAGCCGTAGGAGGAATTAGCGCGGGGGGTGGGTTAGCTGCAGGCCTTGCGCTTCTAGCAAGGGACAGAGCCGAAGTGACGGTAGTCTTTCAGGCATTACTTTGCCCGATGATTGATAACAATAGTACCTCAGTATCCAGTTACAGCATTTCGGATAACCGTATCTGGAATCGTCGCTCAAATCTAGAAGGTTGGATGCATTATTTAGGGCGAAAAAAAACCTCAGAGCAAGAGCCTTACGTAGCATCTAAGTACGCAGCGCCAAGTCATGCGGGTGATTTGCATGGCCTGCCACCCGCTTACATTGGGATTGGATCCGTTGACCTATTTCTTGATGAGAACCGAGATTATTCGGAGCGTCTCAATGGATCAGGAGTGGCCACTCAACTGGAAATATTTCCCGGCGGATACCATGGATTTGAATTTATGGTGCCAAATGCCAAGATCTCTAGGTTCGCAAGAGATACGCACTACCGCGCTATTAAACTGGCTCTGTTCGAATAACCGATTAGTCAGACTCTGTTGCAGGGGCCACCATGCGACCAAACATGATGCCGATTTCAAAGAGTAACCACATGGGTATGGCTAGCAAGGTTTGGGAGATAATGTCTGGGGGTGTTAGTAACATTCCAAGTATAAAGCAGAGTACAAATACGTAGGGTCGTTTTTTGGCGAGCTTGTTTGGATCAACAGCGCCCATCCAAGACAGTATTACTACCGCTATAGGGATTTCAAAGCTAATGCCGAACGCAAAAAATAGCTTAAGTACAAAATCCAAATAGCTACGGATATCAGGCATGATACTCACGCCTTCTGGAGCAATACCGGAAAAAAACATGAACACCAGGGGAAATACTACGTAGTAGGCAAACGCCATACCACCATAAAAAAGCAACACACTGGAAAAAAACAAAGGCAGAACGATCTTCTTTTCTCTTTTATACAAGCCTGGCGCTAAAAATGCCCAAGCTTGATAGAGGATATAGGGCATAGCTGCAAACATAGATAGCACTAGTGTCAGCTTGAAGGGCGTCAAAAAGGGGGAGGCCACTTCGGTTGCAATCATGCTTAAGTTGTCGGGCAGGTAGGCTCGAATAGGCTTTGACACATAGAGATAAAGCTCGTTACTAAAAGAAAACAAACCTGCAAAGATAATCAGTACAGAGATAAAGCAACGCAGTACACGATCTCTGAACTCGATTAAATGAGACATGAATGGCTGACTGTCGAGTGCTTCTTTGTCAGTCATTTTTACTCTCGGCGTGGCTAATTTTAGTTATGTCCTCTGTTAAACCATCCAGTTCATCTTTAATGTCTATCTGGTTAATATCAGTCGCATCCTTTGCTAGGCCAACCAGTTCATCTTTAGTTTTTTCCAAGTCACGCATGATTTTTTCGTTACGCAACTGTCGACGAATTTCATCAACGCCAACTTCATCTTCTAACTCTGAACGAGCACTTGAGATAAATTGACGTAACCGACCAAGCCATAGGGTTATGGTTCGCACAGTTTCTGGGAGTCTTTCAGGTCCCATGATGATAAGGCTAATAATAGCTACGACCATAATTTCAGAAAAGCCAATATCAAACATAGTCGCAAATCAGCACTTTGTTAAATGAATTTGTTTTAGTCTTTTTGATCGGAGGACTCAGCGTGCTCTTCAGACTTTTCCACTGAGTCAGTATCGACTGAGTCTGCGGTATCATTGGACATTGAGTCTTTGAATCCTTTCACTGCGCCACCGACGTCAGAGCCAATGTTACGTAGTTTTTTTGTACCAAAAATCAGCGCCACTATCACTAAAATGATTAGTAATTCTTGCCATCCAAAACCCATCACGTATCTCCAGTTCTATTTGTGTTTAGTGCGTTGAGCCTTCTCTTCAAGGCCGGATAAGTCAAATCTTCGTTGTAGTTCAGTTATAACAGATTCTGCATTTTCGCCCAAGTTAGATAGCATCACCAAGGAGTGAAACCATAAATCAGCCGTTTCATAGATTAATTGTTCATTATTGCCGCTCTGCGCGGCATCTTTGGCGGCCAATATAGCTTCTGTTGATTCCTCGCCCACTTTTTTAAGGATTTCATTCAGACCCCCTTTATGTAAGCTTGCCACATAAGAGCTTTCAGCAGACGCATTTTTGCGTTGTTCTATCACTTGGGACAATGTGTTTAAGACCGAATCACTCATTAATAAATTTCCTTTGGATCTTTAATTACTTTATCGACTATTTGCCATTGGCCATCCCGCAGTACTCGATAAAAGCAAGATGCTCTGCCTGTATGACAGGCTAAGCCCCCAATTTGGTTAACCTTGAGTATAATTACATCGTTATCGCAGTCCAACCGCAGCTCTAGTAATTGCTGCACGTGACCTGACTGTTCTCCTTTTCGCCATAATTTCTGACGTGAACGAGACCAATAAACAGCCCTATTTTCTTCAACAGTGAGCTCTAAGGCCTCGCGGTTCATCCAAGCGACCATCAGTATGAGCCCTGTATCGGCGTCTTGGGCGATAGCGGGTATCAATCCATCGCTGTTCCAACCGATGTCGTCAATGTAACTCATTAAATAGTACCAATTACTAAAAGGAATGAGACTCTAATTATGGCAGTTGTTGGGCGTGAACTAAAGTGGCAACTAGCGCAGAGCTAGAATGACAAGCCCGACACCTGCAAGAATAGCACTGACACCTGATAGATGGGTAAGAGATCCAGCCCATAGGGGCAACGCAAGTCCTGCAGCAGCAGCAATGGCAGCAATACCGATGATAGTCAAATATCTAGAGCGCCCATATGACGGTTTAACAAGATCTGGGCTGTCATGCGAAGGCTGAGCGTTGTTCTGCTCGGCTGCCTTGAGAGCTTGAAATATCATCGGTGGTATTTCAGGGAGATGCTCTAACCAATCAGGCACATAACGCTGGAATTGTTTAAAGATGCTTTTTGGCGAATAACGATCTTTTAACCATTTTTCTAAATAGGGCTGTGCAGTTTGCCAAAGATCAAGGTCAGGGTAGAGTTGGCGACCGAGTCCCTCGATGTTGAGCAATGTTTTTTGTAATAAAACTAAGGATGGCTGAACTTCCATGTCAAAACGGCGTGCCGTGGCAAATAGATCTATAAGCATATGACCGAGAGAGATTTCGCTCAGTGGGCGCTGAAAAATAGGTTCGCAGACAGAGCGTATCGCACCAGTAAATTCGTTGATAGGCGTGTTTTTAGGAACCCATCCAGAACGAATATGTAGCTCAGCTACCAATCGATAGTCTCGTTGAAACATAGCGAGTAGATTTCTCGCCATATAAAACTGGTCTTCGCTGGAGAGCGAGCCCATGATCGCGCAGTCTATGGCAATGTAACTGGGCGAGGCTGGATCAGTCACATCGACAAAAATATTACCCGGATGCATGTCTGCATGGAAAAAATTATGCTCGAACACCTGCGTAAAAAATATCTCTACACCACGTTCGGCAAGCAGCTTGAAATCAACCCCAGATGCCTTTAATTGCACTATATCTGTCACCGGAATACCTTGGATTCTTTCCATGACAAGCACATCTTTGTTGGAGTAAGGCCAGTGTATTTCTGGTACATGCAACAACGGGGAATCGGTAAAGTTATGACGTAAAAGGGATGCATTGGCACCTTCAGACTGCAGGTTCAACTCTTCAATAATGACCGACTCATAGTCTTTGACCACCTCTACTGGGTGAAGTCTTTGTCCATCTACACTGTATTTCAGCACTAATCTGGCCAAGGTATAAAGCAGGGCCAAATCTTTTCTAATCGTTTTCTCGATACCTGGGCGAACGGCTTTAATGACTACTCTTTGCCCATCCTTCAAAACTGCGCCATGCACCTGTGCCACAGATGCTGAGGCTAATGGATCTTTTTCAAAACTGTCAAAAAGATCTTCTACATGGCCACTTAGAGCAGTTTCAATATTTTTCTTAAATAGGGCAGAAGAAAATGGCGGTACATTATCTTGGAGAATGGATAACTCTTTACTGATATCATCAGGCACCAAGTCTGGTCTTGTGGAGATTAATTGACCAAATTTAACGAAAATGGGACCTAGTTCTTCCAGTGCCTGTCGTAATCGCTCGCCGCGAGTTCCTTTAGCGTTCCCAAAAAGGACAGCTGGAGATAGTAAAAGACGGGCCCCCAACGGTAATTGTTGTTTGTCCAATAGCTGATCTAGCCGGTATTTGCCTACGACTTTAATGATTTTCCCGATACGTCGCAGGCGCATTACGAGGCGACCTTTTCTGAGATGTGTTGATTCACTTTCACCTGAAACTTTTTCACTTTAGCCGTTAAACGATCGACGTCTGAGGACAGGCGTCTAATTTGTGGGCCTATGGTCTCAAATTCGTTCTTACTGGGTGTTAACTGGAACTCTTCCTGCGCAACCTCAACTATAGCCGAGCTTGCTCTGGCTGTAGTTTGTGTTTTGAACGCGGCAGAATTACGTACAGTTTTGGCGAATAGATGAGCGGGTAAGTCTCCAATGATCTGAGCGAGAGCGCCTTCCCAATCAATATCGAGATTGCCAATGATCTTATTTAATTGATTCAGAGTGTCTAAATTACCACTAACCTTGACTCCCGTTCCCGAAAAAGACATCGATTCTTTGGAACTTAATGCCACGCTCACCATAGAAACTAAGGTCCCTTCAATAGTTACATCGCTATCTTCTTGTCGCTCACTGTGGAGTTTGACACCCTGACCTACAGTTCCTATTGATATTGATATTGAGATCGGAGGCATTGTGCTATCTATGCGTATAATTTGCCCGTCCAAATGAGTCAGAGCCTTTGCCGATACAGGGTCGTATTCTAGGGCTCTATTAATGAGATGCTCGACACCTTCTAGGGCCGTTTTTTGCATGACTGCCAGCATGGCTATGGTTTCACTCCACGATGCAGAGCGACTACGCCGCCGGTCATGTTATGAAAATCAGTATTAGTGAATCCAGCGTCATTCATCATACCCATCAGAGTTTGTTGATCTGGATGCATTCTTATCGATTCGGCAAGATATTGGTAGCTCTCTGCATCATCGGCAAATAATTTTCCAAGCTTAGGCAGTATGCTAAAGGAATAGGTGTCGTAGATTTTAGATAGCACCGGATTTCCCGGCTTTGAAAATTCTAGGACCAGCAGTCGGCCACCTGGTTTTAATACACGCAACATCGACTTCAACGCTAGTTCTTTATCGGTCACATTACGTAGCCCAAAGGCGATGGTAATAACATCAAAGGTGTTATCTGGGAAAGGTAGATATTGAGCATCGGACTGAGAAAATTTAACATTATCTACGACGCCTAGGTCCATTAGCCGATCTCGCCCAACTTTAAGCATAGATTCGTTGATATCAGCTAAGACTACATAGCCATCCTTGCCGACTATTCGAGAAAATTTAGCCGCAAGGTCTCCGGTGCCTCCAGCGATATCCAATACCTTGTTACCGGAGCGTACACCTGACATTTCGATGGTCATTCGCTTCCACAGTCGATGCACACCAGCGGACATGAGATCATTCATCAGGTCATAGTTGCTGGCGACGGAGTGAAAAACGTCAGCAACTTTGCCGGCCTTTTCTTCAACGTTGACGGTTTTGTAGCCAAAATGCGTTGTTTTCTGATCCATGACATTTAGAGTCTAAATTTGCTGGGCGAGTATTGTAGCTTTAGTTGCGGTGTTTGGGTATTCGGCAGGTTATAAAATAAGTGAGATGCCTGTCGTTAGTAATAGTTGGGTCTACCCAATAAGCCGCTGAGGGTCATGGGCTCTAACTAGAGAATCGGACGACTTGAGTTTCTGGATCACGAGCCTCACCCGCTTCATGGAGGCGGCCGAGATAGCCAATCCAGTTATCAGTATAGTTTTCACCCAACTCAAAAAGGTAATCCCAAGAGAAGATACCCGAATTGTGACCGTCGTCAAAGGTAATTTGAATGGCATAGTTACCAGCCTTTTCTATGGATTGGATAAGTACATTGAGCTTCCCAAACTGCAAAACCTCTTGCCCTCTTCCGTGGCCACGAACCTCCGCACTTGGTGAGAAGACTCGCAAGTATTCAGCGGGGAGTTTGTGTTGGCCATCAGATTCATACTCCAATTTGATTGCATCTTTGGCCTCGGTCACCAGAACTCGGATTGGCGTTGGCATGGCTAAGTACTCTCTATGACTTCATTTGATTACAAAATGAAGCGGGTTAAATCTTCGTCGCTGGCAAGTTCACCCAGATGTTTCTCAACAAATGCGCTATCAATGGTGATTGACTCATCTTTTGCGCCTAGGTCTGAGGCGTCGAAAGAAATTTCCTCAAGTAGTCGTTCTAAAATTGTATGTAAACGTCTTGCACCAATATTTTCGGTACCCTCGTTAACCTCAAAAGCGATTTCAGCAATTCGCCGGATACCTTCTTTGGTAAACTTAATAGAGAGTCCTTCAGTTGACAATAATTCGACGTATTGCTTGGTTAGCGATGCCTTGGGCTCTGTTAAAATACGTTCAAGATCACCAATTTTGAGGGCGTTAAGTTCAACTCGAATAGGTAATCGCCCTTGGAGCTCCGGAATAAGATCCGATGGCTTAGAAAGATGAAAGGCGCCAGAGGCAATAAATAAGATATGGTCAGTCTTAATCATTCCGAATTTGGTTGATACTGTACAGCCTTCAATTAATGGCAGCAGATCCCTTTGAACGCCTTCACGCGACACATCGGCTCCGGTAGTCTCACCGCGACGACAGACCTTGTCGATTTCATCAAGAAATACGATGCCATTTTGTTCGGCAGCCTCAACAGCGATTGTTTTTATGTCTTCTTCATTGACTAATTTTGCCGCTTCTTCTTCCTTCAAGTGCTTTAAGGCATCGGCCACAGTGATCTTACGGCTAGCGGTTTTTCCCTTACCCATAGAACTGAACATGTTCTGCAACTGAGATGTCATTTCTTCCATTCCGGGGGGTGCCATAATTTCAACGCCAACGGGCGTCTGACTTATCTCAATTTCAATTTCCTTATCATTCAAAGCACCCTCACGTAATTTTTTACGGAATACTTGACGGGTCGTAGAGCCGGCTTCCTGCTTGCCTTCTGTGTCTCTTGCTGGAGGGAGTAGGGCATCCAGAACTCTCTCTTCAGCGGCATCCATGGCACGCTGTTCTACCTTAGCCATTTCGCTTTCACGACATTGCTTAACCGAGGTTTCAACCAGATCCCTGATAATTGATTCGACATCCTTACCTACATACCCCACCTCGGTAAATTTAGTGGCTTCGACCTTAACAAAAGGGGCGTTTGCAAGCCGAGCCAGACGACGAGCGATTTCTGTTTTACCGACCCCCGTGGGGCCAATCATAAGGATATTTTTTGGCGTAACTTCGTTACGCATCTCATCATCAAGTTGCGATCGACGCCATCGATTACGCAGAGCTATAGCGACAGCTCGTTTTGCATTGTCTTGACCAATAATATGACGATTGAGCTCATGTACAATTTCACGGGGAGTCATTTGAGACATAATAAATCCTAATTAAACCTTAGAGTCTAACTCTTCAATAGTTCTGTTGTGGTTGGTGTAGATGCAAATGTCACCAGCGATTTTCAAACCTTGCTCAACAATGGTTCTCGCATCTAAGTCAGTGTTTTCCAAAAGAGCCCGAGCAGCAGATTGAGCAAATGGTCCACCTGAGCCGATAGCAATAAGATCATCTTCTGGTTGAATGACATCGCCATTGCCCGTAATGATCAATGATGCTTCGCTGTCTGCGACGGCCAGAAGAGCTTCTAATTTGCGTAGCATACGATCGGTGCGCCAATCTTTGGCAAGTTCTACAGCCGCGCGAGTCAAGTTACCTTGATGCTGTTCTAATTTGGCTTCGAATCGCTCAAATAGAGTGAATGCATCAGCAGTGCCGCCGGCAAAGCCAGCAATGACTTGATCATTGTGCAGGCGCCGTACTTTACGAGCATTGCCTTTCATTATGGTGTTGCCCAGACTCACTTGACCATCACCGCCAATCACGACCTTCCCGTTGCGCCTCACAGAGAGGATGGTTGTTCCACGATACTGTTCCAAAGCTAAACTCCTTTGATGGTTAACCTATCAGATGGGGTCTGTGTCTAGAATATCAATGGGCGACCTTAAAAAAGTCTACAGCATTAAAGATGACCTTCTAGACGAAGATCTTCCAAGCAGGCGACTATGCTATCACGCAGGGTATCAACGATGAAATCGACTTGTTCTCGATTAATAATTAATGGTGGTGACATTACATTCAAATTTATGATCGGACGAACGATTAACCCCCGACTATCCGCTTGGTTGGACACCCACTTGCCAATATCTAGTTCTTCAGAGAACAACTCTTTGCTTTTCTTATCTTTAACAAACTCTACACACGCCATTAAACCAATACCTCGCACATCCCCCACAATCGGTAGGTCACTCAGTGTCTTAAGACGCTGCTGAAAATAGGGTTCTATGTCTCGAACATGCTTCAATAGCTCTTCTCGTTCGATTATTTCTATATTTTTAAGTGCGGCGGCACAGGCAACGGGGTGGCCTGAGTAGGTGTAGCCATGTGTAAAGCATCGCCCGTGCCCTGGCTCGCTGATTATGTTATGGATCCTACTTGAATAAATGGTTGCTCCCAGTGGTTGATATCCTGAGGTAAGACCCTTCGCTGAGCAGATAATATCGGGTTGAAAGTCAAAAACCTCTTTGGACGCAAACCAATGGCCAAGTCGACCAAAGGCGGTTACAACTTCGTCTGAAACATAGAGCACATCGTATTTCTGGCAAATTTCCCATGTTCTGCGGTGATAACCTTTAGGCGGAATGATTACGCCTCCGGCACCAAAAACCGGTTCGGCAAAAAATGCGGCAACCTTATCAGGGCCAACTTCTTTTATTTTAGCGTCGAGCTCAGCAAGTTTGGCGGTTAGAAAGTCAGCTTCGCTAATACCTTCGTCAGCGCGATAAAAATTAGGGCAAGAAATATGATGGATAGTGTCCTGAATATAGTCGAATTCTGGGGGGTGATCACCCGGTTTGCCGCCAATGGACATTGCTGCATAGGTTGTCCCATGATAAGAATTGACTCGCGAAATAATATGTTTTTTATCATGCTTGCCGCGGCAGTTTTGATAAAACTGTATCAAGCGATAGGCGGTATCAATAGCAGTTGAACCACCACACGATAGCGCAACGTGATTTAGATCGCCTGGGGCTAACTCAGCTAACTTAGCGCTCAATTGCGCCGCAGGAATATTAGTCATATCAACAAAGGGGCTGGCGTAGGCCATTTGACGTACCTGATGGGCAATGGCATCAGCCATTTCTTCGCGGCCCAAACCTATGTTAGTGCACCATAGCCCGCCAACAGCATCTAAATATTTACGTCCATCGCTATCATAAATATAGGCATCACGTGCGGCCGCAATGGGCAGAGCGCCTTCCTCAGAAAACACATCAAACACTTGGAATGGATGTAGAAAATGCTCTTTGTCTTGACGGTTAATCTTTGCCGTATCAAACCGGTCAAAATACGTTTTGTCATCTATGTTCATGGTAAACCTGCGGTTGGATGATGTTATGTCAATCAGGGTAACGACTAAACCCAGCTAGCCTTATACCCCTATAGGGTGGTAGTTGTATTAGTAAAATATAATCAAGTGGTAAAATCATTCCCTGCTTAAACTAACACCCAAAGGTGCATACACGCATCGGTTTTTAAGGGTAAAAGAACTCTAGCCTGACTATAAATGAGCCCTATATCGACGTCATATGAACCTCTTAATGCTTAAACTATGATCTATAATTTTGTGGTAACCTAAAATAAAACCGGCATGGCAAAGCGATAGATTTATTACTCACTTTTTTAAGGTTGATTTAAGTGCTAGGCTAAAATAGCAGGTAAAAGGTATGACCGATATTGTAGCGTTGAACAAAATTGCTAGTCAAAAGGCTGAGAACTACTGCGCCGGCGTGGCGTGGCCCACAGTGCTACTTTGCTTGGTGACATTCGCCTCTTATTGGTCACTTCCGTACTTAGTTATATTGGCTGGGCTTACTCTCTGGCTGGCCATTCCAGGAATGATAGCGCTCACCTATGCTGCCTATACGGTATTACACGACTCTGTGCATGGCAGTATCAATGGCAATAACACGTCAATGAAATGGGTAAACGATGGGCTAGGGTATCTTGCAGGTACTATCTTAGCAATCCCTCTGACAGCCCACCGCATTGAGCACCTCACCCATCATGCAATGACAAATCATGAGGGAAAAGATCCTGACAGCTATTCTGCAAATATCATTAGCTCCCCTCTAGGTATGCTTCAATCTGCATGGAAAGCTATAGCGATCCAATACCAACTATATTCTCGCCTTCATTGGCCTAAAGCCTCGCGAACGGTAAAGGCAACGTTTGTGCTTGAGGTTGTTTTTATAATCATGTTGAGAATCTTGCCGTTTTTTGTACTCTGGCAGTCAGGCGACCCTGAAGTAATAGCAGGTTGGTGGAGAGTCCTCGCGCTATTTTTGGTTGCAGGATTACTAGGCACGATAGCATTAGTCTATCTTTTTGCGTATATAGTCCATAGGCCTCATAACGTTACTGGACGCTTCATCGACACAGCTACAATAGTTATCCCCAAGCCTTTCTCTACATTGGCAACAGTGCTTTGGGGCTACCAAAATTACCACTCTATTCATCATCTCTTTCCAAGAGTTCCGTTCTACCACTATCGTCGTCTATTTCATGACATTGCCGACACGATGGATGCGATGAACGCACCGGTATACCGTTTGACTTTGCGAGGACTAAAATCGATAAAAGCGATGGATGCCTAGCCCGTAAAGTTCTGCATTTATAAAAGCTTATTTTTGAGTCCGTAGGTAACCATTTTTTCGTACCTTACGTTCTACTTGGTCTGGTCCTATTGTCCATTTTGGCGATATTTTCAAGCCAGCTTCTTTAAGCGCATAGGCTGTCCAGTTGTTACATGTATTTAAAATACTGTAGGTGCCACTGGCGCTAAAAAAAAGCTCTCCGGTCGCTTTTTTGCGAACGACAGTCAAATTATTAGACTCATTAAACTGAAAATATCGACTGATAAATAGCAAGGTAGCGTCCATAGCCGTCTTGGGCAAAGGAATAGCATATATGCGTGTCTGTGAATGAAAGTGGTTGGTGATGTCCGTGATACTGCGCACACCTATGATGGCCTTAGTCGGCATAAACAGCGCACGAAAACCCAATAGCTTAGTCTGCTTTGCAGACCCATAGTAACCAAAGTCGCCCCAGCCAATTTGTAACCAGGGTTCGTCCAAAAAGTACTTGGATAGCTGAGGGACTAATGCCTTTAGTCCTTGACTTGGCAGAACCAAATGGGTGTGTAAGCCATTGTTAGTGAAATAAAGGGTCGGCACCGTTATGATACTCCGCACTAGCTATTAGGTTGAGTGGGTTAGTTTTCTTGATCAATTCTACCTAGAACAGACTCAATGAACTCAAATCGCTCTTTATCAAGCTCTGATTCCGTAGCGTTAGGCCAATTACCATTAAAGGCAACTACCAGCTGCCTTTTACGATCTATAAAGATCGTTTGCCCAAAAATACCTCGTGCGGCAAAGCTACCATCGGCAAATATCCACCATTGGTAGCCATAACCAACGCCCGGATAGCCAATATCAGCCTGTTCGGTGGTAGCCGCTGCAAACCAACCTTCAGGCAAAATAGAAACGCCGTCTATTTTGCCATCTTCCAATACAAAAAGACCATAGCGAGCAAAGTCACGCAAACTTGCTTGTATGCAGCAACCAGACATCTCTACGCCATCCGGACTTAACAGCCAACTTGCTTGGCTTTCCATTCCAAATGGCTTCCAGATCTTTTCAGTTAAGTAGTGCGACAGAGTGCTCCCCGTTGCTTCAGCCACTAAAACCCCAATAAGGTTTGTTTCCCCAGTGGAGTACTGCCACTGCTCTCCAGCAGGGTAGGCTCTAGGCAGTTTTCGCATGTAACTAACGATGCTGGGCAGACCATTGCTGCCAACATGAGTGCTAAATTTAGCGACATCAGACTGCGGATCACCATAGTCTTCATTCCACTGCACACCCGATGTCATCGTCAGTAGCTGTGCAATGGTGACGTTGTCATAGGCAGACCCTTTCATGCCTTTAATATAGTCTGAAACACTGTCATCTAAACTCTTGATATAGCCTTCTTTGACAGCAATACCGACCAGGCTAGACGTAAATGATTTGGCGACAGAAAAACTAGTCCAACGTTTCTCTGGTGAATGCCCGAGGGCATAGCGTTCATAACGAACGTCACCATTGTGCAAAATTAGCGCGCCGGCCAAATGCTGCTCTGCGAAAAAGTCATCCATGTCAGTATCAAATTCTAATGGCTCACCATTGGGTAATTCTCTCACCGAGACACTTGGCTCAATCGATGTTGACTTCACCATCCAAGGGACTTTATCCATCATTTTAAAAGCAACTTCACGCTGACTTTGCTCCCAAAACAAAAGGTCAGTATTTTGTGGTACGTCAGCAATAAGCGCACGCCAATCCGGGCCAACCGCCGACCACCCGATTCCAGCAACCATTGCCAGTGTAAAGCTCGTAATACCGATCCATTTAAATACTATTTTCATCTGATGCTGTCCTTTTCTGGTTACGAGGTAAAAAACGCCATATTAATAATAAGCGAAAAAAACATCTGCACAGTTGCTTAGGCGCGCAAAATTTACAGACGTGCGTCAGTTAGACGACTGGCACAAGGCTGGAGTATAGGTAAAAAAAAGACTCGGTGACAAATGAGTACCAGTTACCTTCCAGCGGACCGCCGCAATGGCGGATAAAACAACAATAAAGCCACGGCACGGGCGACAACATAAATAATCATTGCCCCCCAAAGTCCTTGAAGGCCGAATGGGTCTGATAACGCCCACCAAGCGACAAGATAAACGACAATAGACAGCGCAGCGGCATCGCGCATTTGTCGCGTAAACGAAGCGCCTATAAATATGCCATCTAACTGAAATGCTGCGAAAGAGAACAGCACATAGAGTGCCGCAAAGGGGAGTAATTGATTGGCTGCCAAACGCACTGAGCTAATATCTGTCATTAATATTACGGCGACATGACCGGCCATTACAATAGCCAATGCCAGTAGTATTGCAGTGACCAACGCTAAAACAGTTGACCGCCGAACGGCCAGATCAAAAACATCCCTGCGCTTTGCGCCTATGGCGCCTCCCACTAAGGCTTCAACCACAAAGGCGTATCCGTCAAGAAAGAACGCTGAGAACGCAATTAACTGTAATAAAATATGGTTGCTAGCAAGAATGGTATCGCCAAACTTAGCGCTTTGATTAATAAAGAAAGCAAAGGAGAACACCAAAATAAGGGTTCTAAGCATAATATCAAAATTTGCAGAGGCAGTTTTTAATAGAGCCGATAAGTCCATGATTTTGGCCTTAGGCCAAAACACATCGGTTAACAGCTTACGCTCGTTTAACGTTCGATAGACTAACCAACCTGCCAGCAGCACCGTTGTCCATTCTGCTATCACAGTGCCTAGGGCTATGCCACTGGCACCCCAACCAAGGATGCCGGCAAACCACACATCTAATAAGATATTCAGCCCATTCAAGAATAACTGAACAATTAACAGTGTTCTGCTTTTACCCAGACCAATTAACAGTCCCATCAAGGCAAATGTAGAGAGGGTAGCGGGTGCACCCCATATGCGAATATCAAAATACGATTGCGCCACAGTCTCGACTGGAGCACTGCCATCAAGCAGAGAAAAAGCAGCCAATCCGATGGGCCATTGGATTAAAATTAAAGCCATGCCCAGACAGGCTGCAATCAACAAGGCTCTGCCTAACACTGCTCTTACTTCTTGTTCATCACCAGCGCCAGAGGCTTGGGCAGTAAAGCCAGTGGTGCCCATTCTTAAGAAGCCAAAACTCCAGTACACAAACGAAAAAATCAATGCACCAAAGGCAATCGCGCCCAGATCTGTGATACTGCCAACATTGCCAATGACCGCAGTGTCGACAAGCCCCAACAACGGAACCGAGGCATTAGCCAAAATAATAGGCCATGCCTTTTGCAGCAGATAGCGGTAACTTATAGAGTCTGGAATTTGCATTTAGTTAAGCTAATTTAATATGGGTCTATCAATGTACGAAGATGCCGCTATTTGCCAACAAGATTACAGGGTTTAAGCACACTGCGATAGCTTAACTTAGATGGACTGAGTGCTTTAGATCTCCTAGCTTTTCAATGATAAAATTTAACATCAACAGGCTTATACCTAACCAGGGGTATAGAGAAAACGCCCCATTAGCATTTATATTAACGGAAATTCCGCTATGCTTGCACTCTCAGCGCAGGGTTAAAGCGCAACACTGTAAATCGACTATTTAGACGGACTGAAAAAACCAATGACACTAATTTTACAAGATCCGAGTTTAATCACACATCAAGCGCACATTAACGGCCATTGGGTCGATGCTGACAGCGGTGAAATGCTTGATGTTACTAATCCGGCAACTGGAGAAGTTCTGTCTAAGGTCGCTAAATGTGGGACTGCTGAAACCAGAAGAATGATTGAAGCTGCGGCCGTGGCTCAAAAGTCATGGTCAGAAACCACCGCTAAGGAAAGAGCTGCGCTGTTGCGACGATGGTTCACCTTGATTATGAACAACCAAGAAGACCTTGCACAGATTCTGACCGCTGAGCAGGGTAAACCACTGGCCGAAGCGCGCGGTGAGATCGCCTATGGTGCAAACTACATTGAGTGGTTTGGTGAAGAGTCAAAGCGTGTCTATGGCGACATCATTCCACAACCATCTAATGACAAACGCATCATGGTCATCAAACAGCCGGTTGGCGTTGTGGCCTGTATTACGCCTTGGAATTTCCCTAACGCTATGCTCACTCGAAAAATTGCCCCTGCTATTGCTGCTGGCTGTGCTGTGGTGTGCAAACCTGCAAATGCGACACCACTGTCGGCTTTAGCGTTAATGGTGTTGGCTGAACGAGCAGGCTTCCCACCTGGGCTGATTAACATTTTGACCGGGCGCACCGCTGAAATAGGCGCCGAAATAACCAGTAATCCACTGGTTCGAAAAGTAACCTTCACCGGCTCTACACCGGTGGGGAAACAACTCATGGCAGAATGCGCGGCAACCGTTAAGCGCACGTCTATGGAATTGGGCGGCAACGCGCCTTTTATTGTTTTTGACGATGCTGACATTGACTCTGCTGTGGTCGGTGCAATGATTTCTAAATACCGTAACGCTGGTCAAACCTGTGTTTGTTCCAACCGAATACTCGTGCAATCATCCGTGGCAGAGGAATTTACCGCTAAGTTCACCGCGGCGGTAAAAGAGCTGGTCATAGGTAATGGTGTAGGCGAGGGCGTCATTGTTGGGCCGCTGATTGATCAAAAAGCGGCCACTAGCGTTTGTGAGTTCATTGATGATGCTGTGTCAAAAGGAGCGAGCGTGATTGCTGGGGGTGGCATGAGTGCCATGGGCGATTGTTTTGTTGAGCCAACAATTTTGACCAATGTGACAAGAGATATGAGGGTTTTTTCTGAGGAAATTTTTGGTCCGGTAGCGCCAATATTCACCTTTGAGACTGAAGCCGAAGCCATTGAGATGGCTAATGACACCGAGTTTGGGCTTGCTGCCTATTTTTACTCTCGCGACATAGGCCGAGTTTATCGTGTGGCAGAAAAGCTGGAATATGGCATCGTCGGCATTAACGAAGGTATTATCTCCAACGAAATGGCGCCCTTTGGCGGCGTTAAAGAATCAGGAAGTGGGCGTGAAGGCTCTAAATACGGTTTGGATGACTACCTAGATATTAAATATATGTGTATTGGCGGTATTGACCAATAATCATTGCGATAGGAATAAGACATGACACACCTCATTTATCCAACCACTAATTTTAAGGCCATTGAACAGGTCACTGTCGAGCGAGGCGAAGGTTGCTATGTGTGGGATAACCACGGCAACAAATATCTTGAGGGGCTCGCAGGTCTTTGGTGCACCGCATTAGGCTATGGCAACCAAGAAGTTATTGCCACCGCCACAGAACAGATGAACAAGCTCACTTTTAATCATATGTTTGGCGGCAAGACGCATCAGGTGGCCATCGACTTAGCTGACAAACTTGCCGACATGATCCCTATGAAAGATGCAGTGATCTCTTTTGGTAACTCCGGCAGTGATGCTAATGACACCCATATAAAATTACTTCGCTACTATCACGAAGCTATTGGCAAACCTCATTGTCGAAAAATTATTGCCCGCGAGCGTTCTTATCACGGTGTGACTGTGGCGGCTGCATCCCTAACTGGGTTACCCGTCACGCAAAATCATTTTGATCTGCCAGTCGATGCCTTGGGTATTTTGCGCACTGACCACCCACACTATTATCGTGGCAAGCTGGGTGAAGAGACGGAAGTCGAATTTGTTGATCGCATTGTGGGTAATCTTGAGGCGATGATTTTGCGTGAAGGCCCCGATACCATTGCAGCCTTTATTGCCGAGCCTATTACTGGCGCTAGTGGTGTGATCGTGCCGCCCGAAGGATATTACCAAAAAGTGCAGGCAGTGCTTAACCGCTATGACATTATGTTTTGGGCAGACGAGGTTATTACAGGCTTTGGACGCACTGGGAGTGACTTTGGTTGTAACACCATGGGCATTGAATCTCCGGACATGATGACCTTTGCCAAGCAACTATCCTCAGCTTATATGCCAATTAGTGCCTCTGCTATAAACAGAGAAATGTACACAGCCATGATTGAGCAAACGGCGACTGCCGGAGCCTTTGGCCATGGTTACACCTATTCTGGGCATCCGGTTGCTTGCGCTGTTGCGTTAAAAGTTTTAGAAATCTATCAACGTGACAGTATTTTTGAAAAAGCGGCGGTGACTGGCCAGTACATGCAAAAAAGACTCGCAGAATTCACTGACCATCCTTTAGTTGGTGAAGTCAGAGGTAGTGGATTGCTAGGTGCTATTGAGTTGGTTGCTAACAAAGAAACCGGTGAACCTTTTGTCGGTGGGACTGTGGGCGGTTATGCGCAGAAAATGGCTCAAGATGAAGGCCTCTTGATTCGTGCGGTAGCAGGTTCGAGCCTAGGGTTCTGTCCGCCACTCATTATTAGCGAAACACAGATTGATGAGATGATTGAAAAAGTAGCAATTGCCCTAGATAAAACATTGAACCATTGCACTCAGGAAGGGCTCTTAGCTTAACCTGCGTCACAGTTTTGAATTTATTTTTAGCATTTATGGCCCTTTACCTCTAATCTAGCCGTAAGCATTAATAAAGGGTCAACAATGATTATCAAAACCACACTGGCGAGTGAGTGCAAAGAGCATACGATAACTGATGAAAATATTTATCATCAGCGTCGTGAGCTTATAAAGAACATGGGTTTTTTGGGTGCAGCCAGTCTGCTCTCATCACCAGCCAGCGCAGGCATATTGGATATCTTCGGCGAGGAAAAAACACCCGAAGCTTTGTTTACTCAAAATAACCTGAGCTATGCTGCAGGAAAGGGTGGCTTTGCTGAGGAGTTAACGCCGGAAGCTAAAATCACCTCTCATAATAATTTTTATGAGTTCGGGGTTGAGAAGCAGCAACCCGCAGTACTATCTCAATCATTCAAGGTTGATCCTTGGCAGTTAAAGATTTCTGGTGAAGTCGAAAACCCACTAACCCTCGGTTACGACGACCTCTACTCATCGTTTGATCTCGAAGAACGTATTTATCGACTGCGCTGTGTTGAAGCCTGGTCCATGGTGGTGCCCTGGATTGGTTTCTCTCTAGCGGAGCTGGTCAAAAAAGCCAAGCCCACTTCCCGGGCTAAATACCTTGCCTTTGAAACCTTGTATGACCCAGTGCAGATGCCCGGGCAAAGAAGTCGACGATTAGGGGGTGGCATTGATTACCCTTATGTGGAGGGGTTGCGAATAGACGAAGCCATGAATCCTCTGGCGCTCATGAGTGTTGGCCTCTATGGCAAAACGCTACCTCCTCAGAACGGAGCTCCCATACGGCTGGTAGTGCCGTGGAAATATGGATTTAAAAGCATTAAGTCGGTGGTTGGTATTAAGTTTGTTGAAAAAAAGCCGCCAACGACATGGAACCTACTCGCAGCGAACGAGTACGGCTTTTACGCTAATGTTAACCCCGCGGTCGACCACCCTCGGTGGAGTCAAGCCAGTGAACGGCGTATTACCACTGGCGGAATTTTTGCCCAAAACCGTATTCCGACACTGCCCTTTAACGGTTATGGCGAGCAGGTAGCAGATCTTTATAGCGGCATGAATTTAAGAAAATACTACTAGACACATGGCGATTACTGCTTCTCAAAAGAGTATTCCCTATCTTAAAGTTCTAGTGCATTTGGCTGCACTATACCCGTTACTTAATTTATATTATGGGGCCGTCACTGACCAACTTGGTGGTGATCCAGTTGAAGCGGTGATTCACTTCACCGGTATTGGGGCGCTTAACCTACTTCTGATCAGCTTACTGATCTCTCCTTTAGCCAAACGGTTTACGTTAAGCTTCCTCATGCGTTTTAGACGAATGATCGGTCTTTATGCTTTTACCTACGTGCTGTGCCATATGCTCAACTTCTTGTTTTTTGAAGTCCAATTTGATGTGAGATTATTCATTGATGAGGTGTTTGAGCGACCCTATATCACTGTGGGTATGTCAGCATTTTTGCTGCTGACCGCACTAGCGATAACGTCTATCACTAAACTGCGTAGAAAGATGAAAGGTAGGTGGCAAACGCTGCATAATTTTACTTATCTCATTGCGCTACTCGCATTGATTCATTTCTACTGGTCGGTTAAATCTGAAATTATTGAACCATTGATTTATTTTGCCATGTACGCAGCGCTTATTAGCTTTAGGTATAAGAAATTACGCGGCTGGAAAGATAAACTCTTTTCACGATAATGTCGCCTTAACCTAATTTGCTGGTAATAGACCGTATCGCCTCATAATTGGGTTTTAACTGCCCATACATCTTCATGTAGACATCATGATATAAATCGTTGTAGATCGCCTTGTTCACAGCCTTAGGTTCGAAGAAATCACCATCATGAGTCATCTTATCCACTGCAGTGGAGAAATCGGGATATACACCTGTACCTACGGCGCTGGCAATGGCGGCGCCTAAGGACGATGTTTCAAAAGTGTGTGGTCGATAGACGGTCATACCAAAAATATCAGCGGTGATCTGCATGACCTGGTCACTTTGCGAGCCGCCACCTGAAACCACTAATCTGGTTATTGGTTTTTTACTGCGTTTTTCTAGAAGTTCTTTGCCTTCGCGAAGGGCATAGGTGAGGCCTTCAATCATAGCCCGATAGAGATGGGCTCTGGTGTGTTCTTCATTAAAACCAATAATGGCACCTCTTGTTTCCGGCCCATCGCCATTAGACGGCGACCAATAAGGTTGTAGCATAAGACCTTGGCAACCTGCAGGGACACTGGCAAGTAAATCGTCAAATAGTGACTCTGGGGATACACCCTGACTTTCCGCCAGTTGCTCTTCTCTCAGGCCAAATTCTTTTTTAAACCAACTGACCATCCAATAGCCGCGTTGCACCATCATCTCGATATTGAAGGTATTGGGCATTACCCCCGGATAGGCGGGATAAAAGGGAATAGCTTCAAGGTATTTATCAGAGGCAATGTTGAGTGTGGCTAAGCTACCGTAACTCAGGCTACCAGTCTGACTATCAATGCAGCCGGTACCTAGAACTTCACAAGCTTTGTCTGACCCGCTGGCGATTAATGGCAAGCCTACAGGGATTCCAGTTGCCAGCGCCGCTTCAGCAGTAATCTCACCGAGTATGGACCCGGCGGGCAGTACCTCTGGTAGCATCTCTTGAGCAATGGGCATGGCGCGCCACTTCCAATCTTTTTCATCAGCCCATTGCTGGGTTTTATAGTCAAAGGGTACAAACCCAACAGTACTGGCAATCGCATCGGTGTATTGACCGGTTAGCTTGTAATTATGGTATCCCGATAAGAGCAAAAATTTATGAACCTGCGCCCAGAGCTTCGGCTCATGTTGCTCGATCCAATTGGCTTCCGCCTGGCTATGCATCAAGTCTACTAGGGGTTTAGCTCTGACCAGCGTCATTAACGCTGATTCTAGGGCGCCCAGTGCGGGCTTGGTATCAACCTGCCGCTGATCTAACCAGCTAATGGCAGGTCGCAGTGGTTCGTTATCACTCCCCATAGGGACCACTGTGGCCCTCTGAGTGGTCACTGACACTGCACTAATAGACTCTTTGGGTACTGGCAATAATGGCCAAAGTGCTTGGCAGGCTTTACAAACAGCATCCCAGAAATACTCGGCATGTTGTTCTGCCCAACCCGGTTGATCAGAAAAATACGGCTCTATCTCAACTTTACTCTTGGCGACTAGTTGGCCGTTGCTATCAAAAACTATGGCACGGACACTCTGGGTGCCGTTATCAATGCTTAAAAAGTATTGTAGATTTTCCATAGCGACCTCTTATTTAAGAGTTGTTAGGCAAACTGTAATAGCTATTCCAAATAGCCTCATAGCGCGTTACTTCTGTTTTCCAGCGGCCATCATTCCAATGGCGTTCGGCAGAGAAAATAGCTTTTAACGCTGGATATAATACGTCACCGCCCCTTGGTAGGCACATGCCTAGCCGAGTTCGTCTGAGTAGTAGATCATCTAAGTGTTCTACAGCCTCATGCTTTATCGCCCATCGGCACTCCGCCAGACAAAACTCAGTCTCACCAAGGCTAACATGCTCATGCGTACCACTTTCAGCCAGTAATGTTTTGGCTTTTTTGCCATAGCGACCCAGCAGCCGCTGCGCCCACTGAGGATTGTCGGGCAGAAGATCATCTGCACTGATGGCTGGTGTAACAAACATGCTGTCATCGCTTACTGGAGCCGATTTAGGCAAGCTATCTGCGGCGGCGTTTAATGCGTCTAGGGCAATTAATCGGAAGGTGGTAAGTTTGCCACCGCTGACAGTGATCAGGCCATTATCTGACCATACTGCATGGTCGCGACGTTCTTTAGAGGGATTCTTACCTAGCTCGGCTCCAATAACAGGTCGCACGCCAGCCCAAGTGGATATGACATCGGCACGCGTCAGTTGGTTGTTGGGAAACTGGAGATTAAAGGCAGACAGCAGATAATCAGTTTCTTGATTAGAAATACTCGCCTCGATGTCTAAATCTTGGGCATGATCAAGGTCAGTGGTGCCCAATACTGTGGTTCCTTCCCAGGGATAGACATAGACACCGCGTTTGTCATCTTGATGTAGAAAAGTCATTACATCGGAGACCGGATACAAAGATTTGGCAATAATGATATGACTACCACGCAGTGGGCGGATACGTATTTCACTATTGACTTCATTTCGTAACCGATCAGCCCATGCACCTGTGGCATTGATCACAGCGGAGGCTCGCAACTCGATGGTACTAGTATTGTCAGCATCTTCGATAGCAACACCACAGACCTTATCATTTTCAAATAATAGATTGGTTACTTTGGTGTAATTTAGAGCCTGGGCCCCATCATCAATGCTGTCCTGTAAAACGCGTATGACCAAGCGTGAATCGTCTACCATAGCATCGGTATAGTAGCTGGCACCTTTAAGATTAGCCTTATCAAGGCCCGGGAACTGCTTTAAAAGTTGTTCATTATTGCAGTATCGATGGTCCTTTATTCCGGCAAGAAAATCATAGATAGCAAGAATGACTGTCATGGCAAAGCGGCCGGGAAATAGGCCCTTGCGGAAGGTAAAATAGAAGGCTATTCGATCTACTAAGCCGGGAGCTTCTTTTAGTAATCGCTCCCGCTCTAGTACCGACTCTTTGGTTAGCTTTAAATCACCGGCGGCAAGATAGCGCAGGCCACCATGCACCATTTTTGATGAACGACTGGAGGTACCCCAGGAGAAATCTTGCTGTTCCAATAGTAAAGCACGATACCCGCGACGCCTTGCTTCGCGCAGCACGCCCGCGCCGGTAATACCGCCACCGACAACAATAATATCCCAATCCAGAGACTCTCCATTGCGCATCTCGGTCAATAATTGTTGGCGATCAGTGAATTCATTCATAGTGTTTTAGTGCTCGCCATCTGGAAGTAGTTTACCGGGGTTCATCTGCCCCTCAGGGTCAAACAATTCACACAGATTACTAATGGCCGCGATGCCAAGCGGTCCCTTCTCAGCGCTCAAATAGTTTTTATGGTCTCTGCCTACGCCGTGCTGATGGCTGATCGTGCCGCCATGGGCGACAATCTGTTCGGCACCGGCTTTCTTGAGTTTGACCCAACGATCCATGCCCTGTTGATAGCTGTCGCCAAGACGGAACAGATAGGTGGTATAAATACTTGAGCCCTGACCATAGACATGCGAGAGGTGGGTGTAGGCGTGCACCTGTTCACCCTCATCGGCCAACGCTGTACGAATAGCCTGTTCTATTTTTTCTGCGGCCTGAGGCACTTTAGACCAGTCCACAGCGGTTTCCATGGTGTCGGCAGCATAACCGGCGGCACCCAATGGATCGCGCAGGTAGGGCGCACGAAATCGGCCATGCGCCCAGTTATCACCAAGCCCTGATTGATCGGCGACACCTCCGTGATTAGCGCAGTGATCTAGAGCAAGTTGATGGGCTGTTTCACAGTGCCTGGCAGACCCAGTGACACCGAGCGTCATCATAACCTTACCCGAACCAATCCCTTTTTCAGCAAGCGCCTGTTCCAAGGCAACGACGCCACTACTATCTTCACCCGCACCCATGTAAAGCAGGCTAGTGGTTTCAAGTGGGTTACTCAGACGTACCATCGATAGCGCTACTCGCTGCTGGATGAGTTCTCTGGCGACATTAATGCCAACCTCCCAAGAGGGGAAAAAGACCACCTGAAACAGCTCTTTCGCAGGTAGCGGAGTGATGCGTACTGTGACCTCAGTGATAATACCCATACGGCCCTCAGAGCCGAGAATCATCTCTCGAATATCAGGTCCTGCAGATGAGGCTGGAATGGTCGGTATATCCAGGGTGCCAGCGAGGGTTTCGATACTACCGCCCGCAAACAAATTCTCTATCCGGCCGTAGTGTATGGACTGTTGACCACTTGAGCGGCTCGCCACCCAACCACCGAGAGTAGAAAGCTCCCATGACTGTGGAAAGTGGCCGAGGGTGAACCCATACTCATTGAGTGATTGTTCTAATGCCGGACCCGCAATACCAGAGCCAAAAGTTGCCAGCTGACTTTCTTTGTCGATATGAAGTAGCTTATTCATCTTTCCCATATCGATGGTGAGTACTGGTCTTTCACTTTCCTCAGGATTGATATGCCCAACCACTGATGTACCGCCGCCATAGGGGATGACCACAATACTCTCAGCCTTGGCATAATCTAAAAGTGTGCGCACCTCAGCGGATGATTCTGGGGTGGCGACGCCATCAGGAAACGTATTTACATCACCACTGTGCATGTCCAGCCAATCGGGCAGACTTTGACCGCGCGCGTGGCGCACACGAATCTCTGGGTCGGTATTAATTAATGGGTGCGCGGCCAACCTGGTAAGGGGCACTTTGGTGACAACATCACTTAAAGTTGCTTGAGGCAATGCTGTCCCAGATCCAACCAATGCCTGTAATAACATGCGTAAACCGCTGTTCAGTTCCATGTTTAGATCACTATTTTCATTACCCCAGCCATTCCACAAACGCATCTTTTCCACCCTATATAATGTGACTGTTATTATCGCTAGCAATGCCCATTTTTACTCACGCAAGTATAGCGCTAATGGCACCGAAACCCTCAACTCTTGAGGTATACTATTGACGTTATAGTAACTGCTGAAGCACCGATAGTCGCTGTCTAAGTCCGACAGCCCGGTCACAATTTCAGTCATTGAGTAGGCGCGAAGAAAAGCAAATGGAATTAACACACAATAGTGGTCTTGCGTCGGTACCGGCGGTCACCCAATACCTCAGGTCCGCTGAGGCATGTGGTGTTAATTACTCTTCGCTGTTAAGTCAGGTGGGAATTGATGCCGAGATCTTAAAAGATAACACCAAACATGTCTCCAACCAGTCAATGGAAGATCTGTTAGCGCTGTTAATTGATGCCAGTGATGATCCCTGTTTTGGACTTCACTCAGCGCAGTTTGTAGAGCCGGCGTCCTACAGTGTGCTTGGTTATATATCGATGAATTGTTCCACACTGCGTATGATTCAGGCAAAAATTCCAATTTATGAAAAAATTGTTGGCGATATGGGTGTCACCTCCATTGAGATCTCTGATGGTTTTGCGTTGCAACGATGGACCTGCCAATTTAAAAATCCAGTGGTGCGTAAACATGAAATTGAAAACGTATTGGCATCTTGGTGTCTTTTTGCGCGGCGATTTCTTAATTTTGATGGCTGGCATAGCATTTGGTTTGAGCATGAGGGGCCGGCTGATCAGGCCTTAATGGCTGACTACACCGAACTGTTTGGCTGCGAGGTTCTATTTAACCAGCCGGCTAGTGGATTCCGCTTTTCTGAAAGCGCTTTAGACGAGATTTTTCCTCAGGCTAATGAACAGTTGCTGCAAATGCTACTAGACCATGCTACCACCATCTTAGGTGGTTTAGATAAGAAACAACTGGTGGCTGATCAGGTGAAAAACCTTTTGCGCCTAGTGCTCAAACAACAAACTCCTTCTAGTGAGATGATTGCTGAAATGCTTGGTATGAGTAGCCGTACTCTGCAGAGAAAACTAGACGAGGAGGGCACCCGCTACAAGGATCTGCTCAATGAATTACGCTTAGAATTGGCACTTTATTATCTGAAAAATACCGATCTATCATTAGACTCAATTGCCTACCAGTTGGGTTACGCAGAGGCGCGTTCATTCTACCGCAGCTTTAAGCACTGGACTGGGCGCACTGCTGGCTCTTATCGAATCGAACTTACCCCTGAGACGCCAAAACCCTAGCGTCACTGGCTTTTTCTGCTGCGCGCCACACACGAATAAAATTGCCGCCCCAAATTTTGATAATATCATCTTTACTGTAGCCGCGTTTTAGTAGCGCTAGGGTAACGTTTAGTGCCTCACTCGCGTCATCAAAGCCAATAATGCCACTACCATGATTAAAGTCAGTGCCAATACCAACGTGATCAACACCAATGCGCTCAACGATGTAGTCAACATGATCGAGCATTTCGTCTAAACCGATGGGGCCGAGCAGGGCGCTGGTGCGGGTTAAGAAAGCTCTCTTTAGGGCTAGATCATCAATTTCCCAATACAGCTCAAAGGGATATAAATAGTCTTCTTCTATGCCGGACTCTTTGCGAACGGCACGGATATTTTTGTCCATATTTGGGGCTGAAGAGTCAAACAGGTAGCCGCGAAATGGCGCTATATGGATGACACCGCCGGTCTCGCCAATCCGATCTATTTCTGGGTCAGAGAGATTGCGGCTAACATTGGTCAGTGCGCGCGCATTCGAATGGCTAGCAATAACCGGTGCGGCAGACAGGCCAATTGCTTGCAAAGCCGCTTGGCTGGATAGTTGGGAAATATCAACAATACCACCGAGGGCATTGATTTTTACCACAGCCGCTTTCCCTAAAGCGGATAAGCCGCCATGTTCTGCGTCGGGCTCACGGGTACCTATATCACCATCAAATAGCGTGCGTGATGAGTCTGCAAAGTCGTTGTGACCCATGTGCGTGAGGGCAAAGACCCTGACCCCAACGTCGTATAAGCGATCGATACCGGTCACGTCGGTACCCAAGATTAATGCATTTTGAAAGCCAAGAATCAGGGCTGATTTACCCTCTGCGTGGGCTGCAGTAAGCTCGTCTATACTTTTTGTGATTGTCGCATTATTGTCTGGGTTCGCAGCCAGAGCGGTCACTGCTGCGAGTTTAGTTTGCGCCAAGGCTTTGGCCGCGGCATAACCCTCTGTATCTCTGGGCATAGGGCCAACGGCTAAAGACATTACCACTGCATCGAGTCCACCAGCACGCATTTTCGCTGGCGCTACTTTAGACAGGCCATCAGAACCGACATACATGGAAGGCTTGCCGGGTATTTCAATGTCCGCGTGTGCATCTAAGGTCAATGCAGAGGCATGTATGGCCTGAGCTTGCGCCATTAGAGTAGCGCTTTGACCTGTGGGTGCAGCTGCTGTTGCCTCTATCTCAGATTCAGCAGTACAGCCGACTTGGCTGAGAATAAGGAGGAGTAGCGGTACTAATAATCTGGACACAGGGACAACCTTGTCATTAAGTAAGGTTTAGTTTTCATAGATAGCATAGATTTTTTGCGTTGGCTCTATGACTTCCCACTCGCCTTCGAAACCAGCGGGCACGCAGACTTTGTCGCCGGCAACGACGGTCACTTCATTACCCTCGGTATCGCGCAGGATTGATTTACCGCTCAATATGTGGAAATACTCATTTTCGGTATAGCTGACTTTCCAACAGCCAACTTCTGCACCCCATTCCCCGACAAAAAATCGGTCTTCAACAGAAAAATGCAGCGCATTATTTTGCTCAGGATTGCCCTTAACTAAGCGATCCTGAGGGGTTGCATAGTGCTCTACTTTCGCCATACTTTTTGCAAGAGTAACTAAGTCAGTAATATTTTTAGACATGAGACATTCCTTTGGTATCCAGCAGATACCATAACCATCATTTTCCTAAAAGACCATTGTCTGCAGCCCATTGTTTGGAGCGTTCCATCCCTTCGTCGAATGACATTTCAGGCTTCCAACCAAGAATTCGCTCGGCTTTTTTTATTGAGAACCAGCTCTTGGTCGCAAGTTGCACCACTGTTGCCGGTGAGGCTTCATTGAGATTTCCCATAAGATTGGCAACCTTTGAAGCGATGGCGGACACTCTAAGGGCAAGCTTTGTTGAGACAAGCATGGGCCCTTTTTTCCCTAGCCACTCATAATGTGGGGCAAAATAGTCCTTGGTGGCCATATAGCCTTCGCAGGACAAGTTAAATATCTCACCGGCCGCATCAGGATGCTGGGCTGCAAGTGCAATGCCTCTGACTAGATCATCAATATAAATTGGCCTAAAGAAACCCTCTCCTTTGGCGGGCAGCATAAATTGATTTTTAGCAATAGCCTCAAGTGGGGCGATGATCCAAGGACGGCTGCCGGGCCCATAGGCGTCACCAGGACGCACGATGACGACTTCGATATCACCGTTTGCCTGAGCTGCAAGTACTGCATGTTCTGAGGCTAGTTTGGTCAAGACATAACTGCCGCCATCGGCGTGCACCGGGTGGTCCTCGTCAAGCTCCCCCTCAGCAGAGTTACCGTAGGCAACGATTGAAGATATCTGTACAAAACGACGTACCTTATGTTTTTTTGCCGCAGCGATTAAGTTTCGAGTGGCCAGAACATTGACTCGCCACATATCACTGTCTTCCATTGCATTTGAGACTAATGCCGCGGTGTGGACGATGACGTCGCACTCCTCTAGTAAATTAGCGATGGTATCCGGTTCGGCAATATCACCTTTAACAATATCTGAGCCATTGCCAACGAGATCGACACCAACGACGGCTTGATTGTTGTGCTTGTAATAACGCATCAGTGTATTGCCAATAAAACCATTGGCACCGGTGACAAGTACTTTTTGAATCGTTTGCTCGCTCATAAGTGTCTCTCTGATTAATTAAGCTAATATTTATTGTTTTAGTCCATATTATTTCTGTAAAAGCTGCCGACCAATTTGGTCAATAACGTTTTGGAAAAAAGACGAGTGATTGCGGCGGTTATTTTGTTAGCAACACCTGGCACGATGGCACTCTTACCTACTAGACAGCCCTTAATACCTGCTTCAGCGACGTCCTTAGCAGACATCATCATATTGGGTGCGATGCGCAGTTTGGCACCTTGATCTGGGTTGTCCATCATTTTGGTCGCGGTATAGCCTGGGCATAGTGCGGACACCACAACTCCGTTATTGGCAGCCTTCATTTCATTGGCAAGAGCTTGAGTGAATGATAAGACATAGGCCTTTGTGGCTGCGTAAACATTCTGATTGGGGATCGCCATCCAAGCGGCCAGTGATGCTAAATTAAGGATATAACCCTTTTTTCTAGTCGCCATATCATTGGCATATAAATGGCTCAATGACGTTAAAGCGAGCACGTTGACGGTAATCATGCGCTCTTGTTCAGCAAGGCTTAATTCAGTAAAAGTTCCATTATGTAAAAGACCCGCATTGTTGACCAAAAAGTCAATCTGCAGGTTTTGTTCACAGGTGCGTTGAAAAAGTGTTTGGGCTGCTTGTGGTACAGATAAATCAGCGGCTATAACGATGCAGTTAACACCATACTTTTCACTCAATTTTGCGCTGACCTCGTTAAGCTTATCTTCACGTCGTGCAACTAAAACCAAGTCATAGCCCCGAGCGGCGAGAATATCGCTAAATTCTAGACCAATACCGTCGGATGCCCCTGTGACTAGTGCCGTTTTATTACCCATGATGTACTCCCCTAATATTTAAATATTCAGTCTTATTATTGTTTAAAGTCCACAAAAATTGGCGAAGACCAGGCTTGTTGACTGAGTGGTTTTTGGCAGTCGTCTTTTTCAGCAGTTCGGTAATCACCAAAGCAGGGATCTGTATTAATAGCATTGCCTTGATCATCAAAGTCGGTTCGCAGATTACCGCCATTAATCGTTGCGATAGGTTGTTCATGCGCGCGGATATAGTAAAGAGCATCGCGGCCATCGGCAGCAAAGTCAGGATCTTCAAATTCAATGTTACAACCTTCTGCAGATGGCAGACATTCAAACGTTCTCCAGGGATCTTCAATTAGTGGTGGTACTTCTTCACCGGCAAAGGACTGAGGCCGTATCTTAATCACCTCAATATGATCGATAAGATAGCGTTCATCTGAGGGGTGATAGCACTCACCAAGAGATAGTTTCTGCAAGCGTTTTTGTTCAAGTGTCTTTACTACATAATCTGGGCAACCGGGTAACTGCTTAAAGGAACCAACAACCTTAGCGCTGAACTTTGGATTACTATCCATACCAACATCGCTTCCCATCGGTAGCGACGGGTTGTCGCCTTCAGCGTTAAGCAGGTCAAACCATAGCAGCATACGATGTCCACTAGTGCCGTAGACCTCACGGCGTTTCATGGCATCCCAGATAGCGTCTCGATCTCGGCCTTGAGCGTGTACCGCGGCTATACCTCCGGCATTCAAAAAAGAGGTGGTACGCTCAAATTCTGAAGCAAATATTTTGGCGCTGACCGGATCAATCTGATCAGCTGTCAATGATCTAGGTGCTGTCTTTGATACCACCGCGGTGCTGGCGAAAATAGATTCCCAAAAGCTGTCTCGAACACCGGTTGAGTCGGTGGTGTTAGTTCTGTCGAGTTGTTTAAAACCGTGACCAGCTCTGGCTGAATGGGTATCTGTTGAGCCAATAAAGCCCCAACGATAACGTAAGGGGTTCTCTGGGTCTTCAAGGTTTTGCAGGGCGAGGCCATACTGCACTGATTTACGAGGTTTGTAGTTAAATGCGGGTAGGAAAACATCTCTTGCTTGTCCGGCATCAAGCCATTCCTCTGGGGTGCTACCTGGAACAGTCATAAAGCCATAAATGGTATCCACTTGGACGAAGTTGTGCCGAGCCTCTGCTGCGCGGGTATTACATTCGTCAGGATCAATACCCTCAGCTAAACAGCGATCAGCAATAATCTCACCAGCTTGCCAGCAGGCGGGGAGATAGTGGGTTTGTGGTGCTGGACAGACCCATTGCCCTTGGTCATTACGGGTACGTACCGTGAAATCTCTAAACACTTCAGAGTTACCATGGCCAGAATAGACCTCAATTAGACGTGTTTTGTCGGTGTCGCTGTCTGCCTTAGTTAGCTGATGCGTCCAGTTCGCATTGGGGGGGGTGTAAAAGCCCCAAGTGGTGCCATGGGGAACGACAATATTATCAAAGCCCCATTCATCAAGTTTTTTAAATAGCTCGCCCGGCGTAGCGACACTTTCATAGCAGTTCGATGGGAGCGCAGGGCTGGGAAGGGCCGGGTCACAGACGGGTGTTCCCGCCATATTTTCAACCCACGTGTTGTAGGAGGCGTAATAGTCCTTATGCCGTGGGTCTAGGATACCTAAAATGGATGATTGCTTACCTTCGCTTGAGCGCGCTGCAATGGTGGCTACGCCAACACCCACTGACGCAATAGGATGGCTGGGTAATTTGGCTGGGTCATCATCTTTAAACAGCACATTGTGATGGCCATAATGATTCTCAGCGACGGTACCTACCTGAGTCCATTCCCATCCTAAAAAAGCAACAATATCTGGGTTCATGGGGTCACCGGCGGTACGATTACATTGGCGGACTGAATCCATACCATCGCGCCACTGGTTCAACGTAAAGCTCTCGGCATGATCAGTTAGAAAATAAAAGTCTAACTGTGATACGAAGCGCGCGTAGTCACAAGCAAATGCCGGTGGATAAGCTCCCGAAGCGCCGTGCATCATCGGCAGGCTGTACATAAAGGCATCGGCAGAATTGGTCGTGTGCACATGGGTGTCACCAAATAGTATCTGCTTTTCTGGTTTGTTCTCATGACTTCTGTTGTTTGTGCGGGCCTCTATCACCAATTCTGGTAGTCGTTCTTTGGTGATCGTTTCTGGCGATAAGGGGGAGGTTTCCCATGCAAGATTGGGGTCTTCGAAGTAACCAGGAAAAAGCCGATAGACAGGCTCCGGAGCATGGTTAGTCAATATAAGGGCGACAACAATTCCCAGAACAGCCACAGCAATAGCAAACTTTTTAAGCATTTTTAACCCCATTTTTATTAGATAATTCCATAACTTCGCCCAACAAACCAGTAAAAACCTAAGCCACAGAGTAATGCTGAGCATAAATCTATGGCCAATCTCGAATTTATTATAGGTGTTAGTCGGCTCATTTGTTTTATCACTAGCCATAGGCTCGCGACGATGAATAGCTGACCTAATTCAATACCAACATTGAAACCCAATAGCGCAGGCCATAATTGAGCATCCGGTAAACCAATCTCGGTCAGTGCGCTGGCAAAACCAAACCCATGAATCAGACCAAACCCTATGGTGACTAGCGGTCTAAGATCGGCTACCGCCGTTTTAGTAACTGAAAGGGGTAAATAGGCGAACGTGAGCAGTATTAAGCCAAGGAGACTAAGCGTCGTTAGGCCAATCCCAAACATTAGGTTTAGAAGCCCCATCAACACCAATCCCGAGGCTAAAATATAGGTAATATAACGATGGTAGCCCGTGAGAGTGCCGATATTCTCAGCGGCAACAAGGGCGATAGTAAATCCAATGGTTGCTTCAACGACAGGAAGATCTGGAATAACCCAGCCCATGACGGTTAAGTAAAGAGTGACACTATGGCCGAAGGTAAAGCCGGTGATTATCCAGACTAAGTCCTTAAATCTGCGCAGTAATAATATAAGAGCCGCCAGAAAGGCGATATGGTCAAGGCCACCAAAGATATGGTCGATGCCAAGACTGACAAATTGACGGACACTGGCAAACCAGCGGTTGCTAGATGTTACTAAGAGACTAATCCCATGCTGTCGTTGCTTATCGGTAAATAGATACTGGCGGGATTGCTGTCCATCAAAAGCAACGTTTGCATAATGTACATGGGAGCTAGCGGCACTAAAAAAACTGTTAATGTTAATGCTAATATCGCCCAAGGAAGGGTCACAATCAAAATCTAAGCTGATACGAACATACCCCAGCGCTGACGGCAGTGACGTGGCTGAATCAGAGTTTGAACAGGGCAGATCGCCCTGATAAACGCTAACCGTGTCGATCAAGTGGTCGGAAAATAGGGCATCTAGGGGCTGATTTGTCAGCGTTTGAAGACGCGTGATCTCTCTGGATTTCGCGGTAAATACCGCTTCAGTGCCATCGTTGGTTATTGCCCAGTCAGAAAAAGATTGGCTGCGATTATGAGCCTGAGACTCTAGTGAGCTCACCATTAAGCCAATTAACAGCAGTAGGCTAATAATCATTTGCGTTAACTTTCTCATTATTGTTCAACCTGCTTAGTGACAGGCGTTTCTGTAGAGGTCTCTACAATCCAAGTTATAACGGCGTCGTCTCGAAGCTGCTCGATATAGTCTGCGACTGCGCTGTAACTAGATTCACCATCATCCTCATAACGAGCTATGGATTCACTTTGGATGCTATCTAGCATAGTTTGTAATGTGCGCTGACGGACATCAAGATCGTTCCGCAGGGCGCCATCTTGGATGGCTTTTTGGACTAATAACTCCTCTTCGATTAATCGATTCAATATCAGGCTTCTATCCTGATCATTAATGGGACTGCGTCTTTCTAGACTCAATAGCTCGAGAGCCTGAATGTATTGAATCTTTCCTATTGCAGTGCCATTAACCCAAGCCACCACAGTATTATCATGGGTTAACGACCTATAAGGGCCACTAACAGCCATTAGGATGCCAACGGCTGCACCAACGAGTAACAGTGTGAACGATTGTTGCTTAGCGGCCTGTTTAGAGAATAGTGTCATATACCCTTACTCATTCCTCGCCAATTGTTCAAGCAATGACGAGTTGAGCCGAATGTCGGCTCTTTCCTTGTAAAGGGCTAAAGCTTCTGAAAGAGCACGTTGTCGCTGCCTGGATCTAAATTCGATGATGATGTCAGGCTGGGCCTGTTGAAAAGGAATGACCTGGCTTGGCTGTTGTTTCAATCGATGTAAAAGATAGAGACCACCGTATTGGGCAATTGGCTGCGACAGTCGATCTTGGTCTAACTGCAAAATAGCATCGGTCAAGCCAGTGCCGAGGTAGCGTCTTAACATATGAGTAGGAAGAAGAGATCTAGGCATTTCTATCAGCACTGCGCCGTCTGCAAATGACACCGTCTCTGACAGTCTAGAGCCCGTCAAAATCTGACGGCGAGCGGCCAAAGCATCTTCAGTCGTTAAAAATCTAGCGGCCTGAATGGCGAATCTAGCTGGCCTTTGAAAGACGGCTTGATGGTCATCATAGAAGTCTCTCAATTGAGATTTACTGATGGGTAAAGATTCAGATTCAGTGTTAATTTTATTGATCGCAGAGCGGGCCAGAATTTTACGAATCCCAGGGTCAGCCTCTAACACGCCAAGACTTTCAGCGCGCTGCAGGATTAGCTCATCATCGATCAGCCGTTGCATGAGCAATGGGTCCTGTTGTTGCTGTAGGGTATTAGTTAGGGCGTTAGAGCGTTGACGAGCAACGGTTAATGTTGCCTTTGTTATCGGTTTTTGATTGACCAGAACCAGCGTATGGGCTGAATAATCTAGGTGTTGAATTTGGGTGTTTGAGCCCACTAAAACTAATAGCAATCCTGCTATCGCAAAAATACCACGGAAAATAGGATTTGTGTTATTAGCTGTTTGTGTCATAGCTTATCAATTTATCGCCGAAAGATACCTGTGCTTATCATAACTCAGCCGAAGGCTATAACACTGTCTCAACATGACAGCCTAGTCACAAAATCAGACAGCGTGTGGTAGCCAGATAGGTGCAGAATAGATAATGATTGAAATAAAATTCTGGACAAAAAAAGGAGCAGTTAAAAACTGCCCCTTTAAGAGTTACTACTTTTCTATGATATAGATTAGAAACTGTAGTTAAGCGTAGCACCCCAGATTGCTCCCGGAAGAACATACTGCGCGTGAGAACCAGCGGCTAGTGGTATATCAAAAGCGCCTTGAGGGGTAACCTTATCAAATACGTTTTTACCGTAAAGCATAACCGACCAATTCTCTCCAGCTACACCAGTACGGATGTTGGTTTTAGTAAACCCTGACTCATAATCGATAGGATCAAGATCACCGGTCATGAAAAAACCATCAGTGAATTGGAAGTCGACGCCTGTAGACCAGGCCAAGCTACCAAATACAGAGCGAGTATAGTCTACGTTAATACTACCGTTATAGTCGTTTCCAATCTGCCCACCTGCTAGATTCTGGCTTATTCCAATCCGTGTTCCATCAGCTCCAAACTCAGCTACACAGGTTCCAGACGATGCACCTACAGCTAAGTCAGACTGCTGAACAGCGGTACAGCCAGCTCCAGGGAAGTCATCATATTTACCATCATTGAGGGCGAGACTAGTGCCTAATCTTAGGTGATCAGTCGCCTGCCACTGTAAGTCAACTTCGAGGCCTGAAACACTAGCACTTGCCGCGTTAGTCACTACGAAGCCAAGACCCACAAACGTTGATACCTGTTGATTCTTGTATACACTATCGTAGTACGCCCAGTTCAATGTCATAGAACCGTCCATTAGAGTGTGCTTTCCACCGATCTCCCAGGATTCAGCATTCTCATCTTCATATTCAAATCCTGGTCCAGGAATATTTGCTTGCGGACCATCTGCTGTGAACAGAGGAAGCTGAGAGTCTGTTGAGTTAAAGCCTCCACTCTTGAAACCCTCCGAGTAGCTTAGGTAGAGCATACTGTCTTCTGATCTTGCCCATTCCAAGTTCATAGAAGGAATAAACTGGTGAGTTCCTCGGTCTTCGTCAAACGAATGATCATAGATGCTAAACAGAGCACCCGAGAGAGCACCCAGTAGTGGATTAGCGTCTGGAGTCGTTACACCGTTATAGCTAGATGTGTTATAAGTTTGGGCATGAGCTCGTTTTGTTTCTTCTGTGTATCGAGCTCCAGCTGTAAAGGTGACTGAATCAGTGAGATTCCATGTACCTTGGTAGAAGGCAGCTTTCGCATTTGAATCTTGTCTATATTCACCAACTCGCGCCATCTGTGACCACATCGTAGAACCCTCAACGCCGACTTGGAAACGATAGTCCATTGCTCCACCCGTTGCAGCAGCTAGCTGGTCCAGCGTTAAGCCGCCTGTTCCAGGCACTACAGTCGTTGCATTAATTCCAGCTACTTGAGCAGGACTAAATGCCAGGAACGTGGGAAGTCCATAGGCAGGATTACCACCACCCAGAATCGTTTTCATTAGCATCGAAGGAAGCCCAAAAGTGCCATCTACCGAAGTAAGCGTCCACTGTTCTTGGGTTTGTTTAGATAAATAAACGCCACCTACCCAAGAAAACTTCCCATCAGTTGGAGAGGCTATGCGGAATTCTTGGCTCGTATGATCATATTCTGAGAATGTAGACTGGCCGATAAAGCGAAGCGGCAACCAATCAGCATCTAAACCATCTTGATAAGAGTACCGTCCTCTACCTAAGGTAGCATTTATGGTGTAGCCATTATCTAGTTCCATCTCGAAGTTCAGAGATGTATCTGCTGTTGAGGTGTCAGTCCCTTCGGGCCGCTCACCACCGGCAGCGCACACTGCGGAACTCTTCCCTAAGGAAGCCTCGTGTGCACAACCGCCAAGGGCAATTGCATCTCTATAAGGGTCATTCTTACCGTTAGTAGTAATTGAAGCAAAATTAGGATGAATAATACCCATTACGCCGTACATTAGGCCTGCAGCCGCGCCTAGATTCTGAACAGGGCTAAACAAGGTCGCCATTGAGTCCTGGCCGAGTTTCACATTATCGTTATTAGAATGCTTAAGCTCTACTCTCGTTGAGTCAGTAGGCTCCCAAGTAGCACTAGCACGCCACATTGTCTCGTCAGTTGTCGGCATGCTCTTAGTCACTGCGCCAGCATATGTGTTGCTCCACGCACCATCATTAGTACGATCTTTGTAGGCGAGACGTAATCCGATGGTGTCACCAATTGAGCCTGTTAGGTGACCCTGAATTGTTGTACCGTCAAACGACTCTTTACCGACAGATATTTTACCGCCAAATTCTTCATCAGTGTCTGGTGTTGCTGTGGTTACATTAATCGCACCTGCAAGTGTATTCTTGCCGAATAAAACTCCCTGAGGACCCCGTACTACTTCAGCTTGCTGGATATCGAATAGGCCTGTTCTGATTTGACGACCTTTACCATAGTGAATGCCATCAACAAAAACGCCTACTGATTGCTCAAAAGACTGATTGGCTCCAACGCTAATGCCCCTCATTGAGATAATAGTGTTTACTGCGTTTTCTGTAATGGCCAAATTAGGGACATACGCAGATAGCTCAGCAAAGCTATGCATGCCAGCATCTTCGATTTTTGATCCACTAATAGCAGTCAAAGAAACAGGAACTTCTTGCAAGCTCTCTGCTCGTTTAGTTGCAGTTACGATAATTTCTTCTAGTTCCGCCGCATAGGCCCCACTAGATGCTGTGGCGATAGCGATGGCTAACGCACTGATAGTACGACATGATAATTTGCTCATTGTAAGCCCCTGATAGTTTAAATAATTATAAATTTCAATTCTTCCCCTGGGAGAAACTAATACATTTGATAATAATTTGCAAACAAAAGACTGTGACCAGTGAGTATTAGAAACATATACAACTATTCATATTAGAGTTGCTATCGTGCTCTTCTCATTAAGTAAAGTGGGCTATGGTGATGCGAATCTCTAGTCCAGAGCTATATTCGCAAAAAAAAGGGCGACTCACGAGAGTCGCCCTTTTAAATGCAGTTTCTGATTCGGTCGATTTAAAACCCTTTGCGGAAAGTCAATCCATAGGTGCGGGGAGCATTTGGGTAGCCAGAGAAGCTGCCTGGTGCCGCTGTTGTCGGGAAGGCCGATATTAGAGATTCATGATCCGTGAGGTTACGACCCCAAAGAATTAGACTCCAATCATTGTTGTTGGAATTGATACCAACACTTGCATTAACGTTATCGGTGCTTCGAGCCGCTACCGATAGAGGAATCAAATCAGCAAGTTTAACTTCATCTTCGTAGACATACTCAAGTCTTGCAAAACCACTCATTGACGCAGAAACATCGAAAGAATAAACCGCATTAGCATTAGCGCTTAACTCGTGCACACCTGCAGGCTTTAGACCTGAAAGATCTGTAAAACTCTGTCCTGCAGGACACTGATATTGAGCGGCTGCCAATCCAGTAGTATCACAAGCCCCTTTTTCGAATGAATCGTAGACAGGGTCGAGGGCCAACACTGAGAGACGGACAACCAGACTCTCAGAGACTGCGAACATGCTATCAAACTCAATTCCCTTGTGACTTTGCTCGCCGGCATTCACTAGGTTAAACCCTGTTCCTGTAAATGAATTTGACTGAAAACCTTTGATTGATTGATCAAATACAGCGATGTTGACATAACCGTTATCAAATGACTTTTTTAGCCCCAATTCAATCGAAGTGGCTTCTTCCGGATCTGCAGAACGCAAATCTCTTGCATCTACAGTTAGACTAACAGATGTCGCTTTAAAGCCTGTTGCATGACTGACATAAAATGTTGTGTCTTCATCGGATGCATAAGCAAGACGCAGTGTGTGCGTTAGATCATCTGAATTAAACTTACCTGATTCATCAGCATTTGGGTAATTATTAAATGGCTTAAAGAATTGCAGTCCTGTCAAAGCACCAAGTCCAGCTGCTTCGAAAGGTAAGGCTGCAAATGCATCAACGACGCGAACATCAGACACTACCTGTTTCCTATCATCGGTGTGGTTGAGGCCAAGCGTTGCCGTTAATTTTTCAGAAAGATCATAGTCAAGCTGACCGAAAAATGAGGTTGACTTATTGTTCATTGTATAAGCTTCATGAGGCAATCCAGTGCCTGACACATAAAAAATATCAGAACACGCTACGCCGTTGACCAAACAAACGCCGAAGGCCGCACCAACATAGTTAATTCCAGATCCACCTACGGGGGCTAAAATAGCAGCGGCATATGCAGCTGCACCTGCGGCTGGACCACCTGCGGCAATATAGCCACTAGCAAACGCTTGAGATAGTCCCGCGGTTACAAGCGTGTCAGCAAAAGGGTATAGCTGAGAGCCGAAGGTAACATTTCTAAAGTGATCAACATCTAGTTCTGAATAATATCCACCCACCATCCATTGCAGCGGGCCATCGCCACTTGAGGTAAGACGGATCTCTTGGCTAAAACTTTCAAATTCTTGATCTGCACGGTTTTCAGCAACTAAATCAGCACCTGAGAAATCGGCATCAAAAGTTGTCTCAGATGTTTGGTTTCGCCTTGATGTAATAGAAGTCAGCGTAGCAAAATCAAGATTCACGTCAGCCTGCACAGATAAACCTTTACCTGTTAGTTCGTTTCGAGGTCGCTTTGCACCATTGGCACTATCGTTCATGTAAGACTCTCTAGCCCATGGATCGATTGGCGCATATCCGTAGCCGTTAGCGACGGCTAAACCAGCTGTGACGGCGGACGTAAAGCCGTCAACTAGAGAGGACGCTATGCAGCACTCTTCATCCATTGAGTTATAGTCAGCGATGATGCGGACGGTCAGATCATCAGATGGCTCGAGCAGCAATTGTGCCCGGAACGCAGAACGATCACGGCCATTTAAGCTACTACCATCAGTTAGGTTAGTCGCATATCCATCAGCCTGGTTGCTGCTGGCTGATAATCTAAATGAAGCGCTATCTGTTAGGGCGTTAGTGACAGTGCCTTTCAGAATGGTTTGACCATAGTTGCCAACGGTTGCTCCAAGGCTGCCGCCAAATTCATTTTCAGGCAATTTAGTGGTCATGCTTATCACGCCTGCTGATGCATTCTTACCAAAAAGTGTTGATTGTGGACCGCTTAGTACTTCCACTCGCTCAATGGTTGGTAAATCAGACATAGCGCCTGCAGAACGACTGCGAGCAATACCATCGATGTAAACGCCAACTGCAGGTTCGATACCTGGGTTGTTAGCACCATTACCGAAACCACGAATAACAAAATTTGTTTGTGCTGTTTTTTGCAACTGGCCGACCCGTAGAGTAGGAACCGCCGACTGTAAATCGATTAAGTCAACAATGGCAGACTGTTCGATTTGCTGTGCAGAAGTCACTGACACTGAGACTGGAATATCTTGAAGCGTTTGCTCACGTTTGTTTGCTGTGACGATGATTTCATCAATTTGCGCTGCAGCGACACCACTATACAAAGTGACAATAAAAACTGCTAACGCACCAAGTGTGCGAAATAATTTTTTACTCATAATAGGCCCTAAGGATGATTGTTAGTTTTTGGTCGTAACATTTTCGGCGCAACTATAGTGCGGTTTTGAATAAAAAACAATATTAAAGCTGTTTAAAAGGGTTTTAAAGGGATTATTTATTATCCACCTTCTAATAGATATAGGGTATATCTAGTATAAAGAACGAAAAAGGCTAGACAAAAAAAGGACGGGAAAACCCGTCCTTTTTTTGTTTTGCACATTTTCTAAAATAGAAGCTAGAAGCTAGAAGCTGAAGTTAACCGTAGCACCCCAAACGCTTCCCGGTGAAGTGTATTGACCATATGCACCTGATGCCAACGGTATGTTAAATGAACCAGTAGGAGTTATTTCATCGAATATATTCTTACCGTATAACATCACGGCCCAGTTCTCGCCTTTCAAACCAGTTCGGATACTTGTCTTAGAGAAAGCTTCCTGAAAAAGACGTGGGTCAGTAGAGCCACCGATCATTTGGTAGCCGTCGGTAAAGTTAACGTCCAGAGACGTCATCCAAAGCATGCCATCCATGACTGGTCGAACATAATCAGCGGTTAGCGAGCCGTTATAATCAGTACCCACCTTAAGACCAGTTAAATCTTGAACAGATCCAGCCTGAGACCCATCACCCGCAAATGTAGCTGTACAGCCGTCAGCTGAAATGATCGGCGAATCAACGGTAAGCGTTCCTAAGCCAAGCAGTGCAGATGCTTGAGGGGCGGTACAGCCTGCGCCAGCATAGCTACCATATTTACTATCATTTAATGCAATGCTTATACCCAGTTTCAGGTGGTCAGTTGCTTGCCATTGCATATCAACTTCAAGGCCTCGAATCTCTGTGCTGGCAGCGTTTGTAACAACAAAACTGGTGCCGACAAAGGTAGAGACTTGCTGATTCTTATAAGTGCTGTCATAAAGCGCCCAGTTCAATGTCATGCCGCCATCAAGCAAGGTATGCTTTCCACCCAGTTCAATTGACTCTGCGTTCTCATCATCATATTCAAAGCCTAAACCTGGCACGGTACGCTGGATACCCTCAGCGGTGAAGGCGGGGGCTTGGTCATCTACAGAGTTGAATCCGCCACTCTTAAATCCTTCTGAGTAGCTCAGGTAGAACATGCTGTCCTCTGATTGTGTCCACTCAATATTTGCCGCTGGTATAAATTGGTGGGTAGATCGGCTTTCATCAAATTCATGAGCATAACCAAGACCGAAGCCGGCAACGATTGCAGCCAGTACGCCGTTGGCGTTCGGGTTCGCAATTCCAGTAGTATTGGTTGACAGGTCCATCACGGCATGTGATCGTTTTTCTTCTTCTGTGTATCGAGCACCGGCAGTAATGGCAACCGAATCCGTCAGATTAAATGTTCCCTGGTAAAAGACAGCTCGAGAATTTGTATCCTGAGTCCAGTTCGATATGCGACCGGCTTGTTGGAACTTTGTTGAGCCTTCAACACCCACTTTGAGCCGATAGTCTACACATTGAGCGTTAAATGGTGCAGGAGCACCACAACCCGTTGCAGCAGCGAGTTGATCTAAATTCAAAGAACCAAAAGGCGTAGGAACAAAAGTGGTCGCATTTATACCGCCGACCTGCGCCGGAGATAAGGCCAAGAAAGTATCCAACCCAAAGGCAGGATTACCACCGCCGAGGATAGTCTTCATTACAATTGCAGGCAATCCGAAGGTACCATCAACAACAATAGTGCGATCAATTTCTTGTTCCTGCTTGTCCAAATAGACACCACCAACCCAAGAGAAGCGCCTGTCAGTAGGAGACGCAATACGAAACTCCTGACTTGTATGGTCGTATTCTTGAATGTCGGCGCGACCGATAAACTCTAATGGAAGCCAGTCAGCATCGAGACCATCTTGGAACTTATAGCCGCCTTTGCCGGCCACTGCACTTAGCGTATAGCCGTTGTCTAATTCCATCTCAAAGCTAAGGGATGTATCAGACGTCGTAGTGTCTGTCCCTTCAGGTCTTTCTCCACCGGCAGCACAGACTGCTGAGCTCATACCCATGCTGGCTTCTAGCGCGCATCCACCAAGAGTATTACCGTCGCGGTAGGGGTTTTGATTTGCAGCGGCGACAATCGCACCGAACTCAGGACGAACAAGGCCCATAGTCCCAAACATTAGACCTGATGCAGCGCCTAAATTGGCCACTGGATCAAAAACGGTAATAATTGAGTTTGCACCGAGGCGAACATTATCACTCTGCGCATGCTTTAGTTCTACTCGGGTTGAGTCAGTAGGCTCCCAAGTTGCACTGGCGCGCCACATAGATTCATCAACAGTAGGCATTGTCTTCTGAACTGCCGCTGCATAAGTGTTTTCAAAGGAACCGTCGTCGGAACGGTCTTTGTAGGCAAGACGCAGTCCAATGGTATCGCCTATTGAACCAGTCAAGTGGCCCTCTACTGTTGTGCCACCAAAAGATTCCCGGCTGGCCGATATTTTTCCACTAAACTCTTCATCAGGCTCTGGTGTGGCAGTAGTCACATTAATAGCACCTGCAAGGGTGTTCTTACCAAACAAAATACCCTGAGGTCCTCTTAGTACTTCGACTTGCTGAACGTCATAAAGCGCAGTCCGGCTTTGACGAGATTTTCCGTAGTGGACGCCATCAACATAGACACCGACTGATTGTTCAAACGATTGGTTTGCGCCAACACCGATACCACGCATAGAAATAATCGTGTTTACGGCATTTTCTGTAATAGTTAGGTTAGGCACATATTGAGACAACTCTTGAAAGCTGTGTAATCCGGCTTCTGCGATTTTTGTGCCGCTAATAGCCACGAGAGAAACAGGAACGTCTTGCAAGCTCTCTGCGCGCTTTTGTGCTGTAACGATAATTTCTTCCAGCTCAGCGGCATAGGCCCCGCCAGATGCGACGGCAATACCAATCGCCATACTACTGATGATTTTGCTAAATGATTTCTTGTGCATAATAAACCCCTTTATATTTTATGTGCTTATATTTATATTGCGTTAGTGCTTCGCTTCATTTTGCTACTTCAATCTGGTGCTAAGTCTAGTGGCCCTATCAAAACCAGCGCGCAATCAGGTTTTCAGAGCAAAGGTATGCTCGAAACCTACTTTACAGCAGACTTTATCGAATAAATGAATAACTTTGAGTCATTTATGAATAGGCTATTGACGAAGATTTCTTAGATTTTTAACATGAATATTGATAAAGGGAAGTTGTTCAGCTGAGCTACAGGCTACTTTTTACAGATATTTATAACATGCAATAAAAAAGGACGGGTCGCCCCGTCCTTTTTTGTAGTGCTCTTCTGAAAACCTTAGAAGGTGAAGCTAAGTCGCATGCCCCACACGTCGCCTGGTGTCATGTTTCTCGCATGAGATCCGGCGGCCAAGGGAACATCAAATGCTCCTTGCGGTGTAATCTCATCGGTGACGTTTTTACCATAAAGCATCAAGTCCCAATTGTCGCCACGCAGTCCAGTACGAATATTGACCTTCTCAAAACCATCTGAGTAATCAACAGGGTCCATGTCACCGGCCATAAAGAAGCCATCGGTGAAGTTAACGTCAACAGTTGTGAACCAGATGATGCCATTAGACAATGACCGAGTGTAATCAGCAGTCAATGAACCGTTGTAGTCAGTACCTACCTGTCCGCCGGCAAGATCTTGTGCGCCCGAACCGGTTTGTGCGCCATTGCCTGGATTAAACTTGGCAGTACATCCGTCAAATGTATGGTTTTGACCATCATCAGCGGTAAGTACTCCTAAGCCAAGCAAGCCAGAAGCTTGCGCTGCAGTACAACCAGCACCTGGGTATGAACCGTACTTTCCGTCCATGATTGCAAAGTTAGCACCTAATCGCAGATTATCAGTCGCTTGCCATTTCATATCGACTTCTATGCCAGTAACATCGGTTGATGCGGCATTGGTTACCACAAAGCCCAAACCAACAAAGGTTGATACTTGCTGATCTTCGTAAGTACTGTCAAACCACGCCCAGTTAACGGTCATAGCGCCATCCATCAGGCTGTGTTTTCCACCGATTTCAAAGGAGCTTGCGGTTTCATCATCATACTCAAAGCCAAGTCCGGGTTCCGTTGGGTTGGTTGTTCCATTAGCATTAAACGTAGGGTTTTGATCATCTACCGCATTAAATCCACCGCTCTTGAAACCTTCTGAGTAGCTGGCATAGAACATGCTATCTTCAGACCGTGTCCATTCCAAGCTTACAGCAGGCATTAACTGGTCTGTTGATCGGCTTTCAGTAAAGTCATGAGCATAGCGTGCGAAACTAGCACCGCTAATAGCGGCTAACAGGGGAGATGGGTTTGGGGTAGCCAATCCAGTAGAACCTGTGGTCGCGTCCGCTTTGGCATGAGCTGTTTTGTCTTCTTCGGTATAACGAAGACCAGCCGTTAACGACAAGTTGTCAGTCAGATCATAGTTACCCTGAAAGAATACGGCCCAAGACTCGGTCTCTTGCCGCCATGTGGATATAGTGCCCAGCTGTTGAAACTTCGTATATCCCTCTAAACCAAAGGGAAGGCCAAAAAAGGCAGCGGTGGCCGGCGGGAAGAATAAGAAAGTATCCAGCCCTGGCACTCCGAGAATGTACGGCATTGTACCTGGAATGCCAAAGGTGCCATCCACGGCTACTAAACGATCAATTATTTGCTCCTGATCATCAAGATAAATGCCCGCTGTAAACGAAAACTTATCTTCGACTGGGGAGGAGATGCGAAACTCTTGGCTTGTGTGGTCATAGTCGGAAATATCACTTCGACCAATAAACCGAACCGGTAACCAGTCAGCATCCATACCATCTTCGTATTCGTACTTGTTCATTCCAGTAACCGAACTAAGGGTGTAACCGTTGGCCAATTCCATCTCAATACTTAATGAAGTGTCTTGGGTACTTGTGTCTGTACCTTCAGGCATTTCACCACCGTTGGCGCAGACATCATGCGAACGGCCCATTGACGCTGCAAGGGCACAACCACCCAAAGAAACAGCATCACGGTAGCCATCTTGGACACCTGCGGCAACCGATGCGGCTAACTGCGGATAGACAGCGCCCATCGTGCCATACATTAGAGCGTTGGAGCTGGCTATATTAGCTAGAGGGGAGAAGGTGGTGACTACGCCTACTCCACCAAGCCGAACATGGTCACTTTGCGCATGTTTCAACTCAACGCTGGTGCTGTCATTAGGCTCCCAAACTGCGCTTAGGCGCCACATGCTTTCATCGGTAGAGGGGAAGGTTGATTGAACAGCACCTACAAGGGGCTCACCAACAAACGTGGCTCCTGGCATAAGTGAGTTGTTCACAAAGCCATCATCTTGATGGTCTTTGTAGGCAAATCGTACCGCAAAGGTGTCTGACAATGAACCAGATATATTACCTTCGACTGTTTGCCCTCCATTAGATTCTTTGTTTACCGAGATTTTACCGGCAAACTCATCACCAACAGTTGGTGTTGCTGAGGTTACGTTGATTGCGCCAGCAAGAGTGTTCTTGCCGAACAAGATACCTTGAGGTCCACGCAATACTTCAACTTGTTGCAGATCAAATAAACCTGTTCTCACCTGCCGGCTCTTGCCGTAATGCACACCATCGACATAAATGCCGACAGATTGCTCAAACGACTGGTTGGAACCAATGCCAACTCCGCGCATACCAATAATGGTATTCACAGCATTTTCAGTGATTGTTAGATTAGGTATATAGGCGCTAAGTTCTCCGAAGCTATGGAGACCGGCTTCTTCAATTTTAGATCCGCTAATTGCGGTCATGGAAATGGCAACGTCTTGTAAGCTCTCTGCGCGTTTGTTGGCGGTTACGATAATTTCTTCTAGCTCTGCGGCATAGGCGCCGCTAGATGCAACGGCAATACCAATGGCGATACTACTGATGATTTTTTGAAATGATTTCATGCGATATAAACCCCGTTTAGATAAATTATTATTGTTTACTTCGTTTTAGCTAATCGAAACGGCCATGAGTGAAAGTAACTCTCTCCACATAAGATAGCCCTCATACATAAATGTAGACTATAAACTTCAAAACCGCATAAAACATTAAATTAGAATAATTGATATTTCCATATACAAGATTTTATTTTTAGTGACTTAAACCCCAAACGACGGTAATACTCTATTTATATGAACTTAATATATTCTAATAAATATTTAACATAGTAGGTATTTATTGATTTTTACCCTTTAGGTTCCCTGGATTAAAAAGTTTGGGGTGAGAAGTGCTATTTTTATCGAGTACTCACCAAAATGTAGGGTAAAGACATCAAAGCCGCATAGAAAAGCAAATTCGAATAATTGATATTTCAATCTATAATATCCTCTTTTTAGCAGCTTGAACGGCAAAAATGCAGTCATACTCTAGTTATGTAAACTTAAAAAAATCAATAAGTGTTTAAGCTAGTGAAAGTTTGTTGAGTGCATAAATTTAACCAAACAAGCAGACTGAGAGGATTGTTCAGCCTTGTTAGTATCTAAAGGATTAGATTTTTGGGGCGAAAAATGCAGTGTTAAATAGTCGATAAAGATAACATTTTTAGAAGAGGGGCTATTATTGAAGAGTCTCCACGATTAGATTTGAGATTTAAGCCTGTTGGGATTCCACCCAAACGCACAACAATGGTTTGTGTTGTTGGATTGATCATAATGACTTGTAGTCCCATACCTTCAATCCAGAAGACCTCAGGTAAATCGTCTAAGCCTCCATAAATATGGTATCCATAAGAATTGCCTACAGACTTGCCGGTTGCCTGCACATAGAACCATTTTGGCACTAGAGCGTCCGTCACCATCTTATCTAACCAGCTTTTGGAAACAACGGTATTGGCAGGCGCTAGAAAGAGATTTCCGATGGCTAACCAGGATTGTGCTGTAGCAAATAAACAGCAGTACCCTGCAGACGTGACTATAGAAGCATCCTCTAGTACTAATGGTTGCCAAATTTTTTCTTCAATGAGCTTATTAATGGGTGTTTGATACAGCCGCTTTAGGATGAGCATTAAAAGATGGTAGTTCATACTGTCGTAACGAAACTCTCTATCGTCGCTAAAGGAGAGGTGCCGGTTGGTGAGGTCTAGCAACGTATTATTTAACGTGGCTCGCGTATCTTTAATGGTCGACTCGATTCCTGATGTATGCCTTAAAAGGTCTCTTATGTCGACTCGCGAAGATTGCTGACTAAGCTCGGGTAGATAACGGCTAATCGAGTCGGTCTCTGAGTCAATTAAACCATCGTCAATAGCCACACCTATTAGTATGGCGATGATGCTTTTCGCCATAGACATTCCATTAATGTTCAATCCTTGCTGGGCATCCACCCGATAGCGTTCGTAAACAACTTCCCCATATTTTTGGACTATTAAGGCTTGGGTTTGGCTTTTATCAAACCACAGGTCCAGGGTTTCGCTTTGATCGGTCAACGGAGTAGAGGTTATTTGTGAGGCCACACTTGGAGTTCCGGCTATAGA
>Ga0209279_10000035_pt1 | contig 103534 bp, 93 predicted proteins | sample CoawatmetaG00DNA_3_FD_187508 | JGI IMG/M metagenome (GOLD analysis project Ga0209279, IMG submission 187508) | Marine microbial communities from the West Antarctic Peninsula - Coastal water metaG006-DNA (SPAdes) (version 2) | ecosystem: Environmental > Aquatic > Marine > Coastal ...
TCGCATACTGACTTGCCTTCTGTTTCAACTGTGTTCTCTCTACACCAGTTGCTGCTTTAGCATCAGTTAGTTCGCGACTCTCACTCGCTTTATACGTAGCATATTTTGTAGCATCTGTAGTAATCTTTGTGTTTGCTGTTTTATATTGGTCCTCCCAGCTTAGTGCCGCTCCTTTCTCGGCAGTGTATTTAGATGCGGCTTCTGTTGCGGCGGCAGCGGCCTTTTGTTTCTCGGCAGTGTATTTAGTTGCGGCGGCAGCAGCCTGTTGTTTCTCTGCGCTCAAAGCATCAGCAGCCCTTGTCGCTGCACTCGCATACTGACTTGCCTTCTGTTTCAACTGTGTTCTCTCTACACCAGTTGCTGCTTTAGCATCAGTTAGTTCGCGACTCTCACTCGCTTTATACGTAGCATATTTTGTAGCATCTGTAGTAATATTTGTCTTTGCTGTTTTATATTGGTCCTCCCAGTTTAGTGCCGCTCCTTTCTCGGCAGTGTATTTAGATGCGGCTTTTGTTGCGGCGGCAGCCGCGGAACGTTTCTCATTTGTAAGTTCTTCATTATACTTCTTTGCAGCGTCTGATGCATCGTTTGTCGCTTTCTGTTGTTCATTCTTAAACTTGGTCGCAGCACGATTAGCAGCATCTACTGCTTGTATATTACCACTCTTTAAAGCCGCCTCTTTCTTTGCAATTTCATTCTTATAATTATCATTGGCTGACTTAGCTGTATTCATAGCATCTTCGTAATTCGTTTTATATTTACCGGCAACTTTAGTCTCCTTTTTCAGAGCAGCGTCAGCCTTTTGTTTCTCCGCACTCAATGTGGCTTCCGCGGAACGTTTCTCCTTTGTAAGTTCTTCATTATACTTCTTTGCAGCGTCTGATGCATCGTTTGTCGCTTTCTGTTGTTCATTCTTATACTTGGTCGCAGCACGATTAGCAGCATCTACTGCTTGTATATTACCACTCTTTAAAGCCGCCTCTTTCTTTGCAATTTCATTCTTATAATTATCATTGGCTGACTTAGCTGTATTCATAGCATCTTCGTAATTCGTTTTATATTTACCGGCAACTTTAGTCTCCTTTTTCAGAGCAGCGTCAGCCTTTTGTTTCTCCGCACTCAATGTGGCTTCCGCGGAACGTTTCTCCTTTGTAAGTTCTTCATTATACTTCTTTGCAGCGTCTGATGCATCGTTTGTCGCTTTCTGTTGTTCATTCTTATACTTGGTCGCAGCACGATTAGCAGCATCTACTGCTTGTATATTACCACTCTTTAAAGCCGCCTCTTTCTTTGCAATTTCATTCTTATAATTATCATTGGCTGACTTAGCTGTCTTCATAGCATCTTCGTAATCTTGTTTGTTTTGCGTATTGTCTAATTTATATTGCGACAACTCAGATTGTAATGTGAGTTGTTTCTTTTTATATTCCTCTTCTGAACCAGCTGCTAGAGATTGCATTTTTTGCGATGAACTTAATTCTTTCGAATATTTAGATTTATACGCACCCAATTGATTCTCATAAGATTTCAGTTTATCGTTTACAGACACACTATTCAAAGATGCAGAATGTTGAGATTGACTTAATTTGGTTGTTAAACTAGATTCGTTCGACTGTGCCAAACTTAATTCTGCCTCCAATTTTTTAACAAGAGAGCTATTTGATGTAGAAGAACTATTATTCACCGCTTTGTGCGTTTTCTCTGATGCATTGTGTTTGTTCTCGTGATCGTTGTGCGTTTTCTCTGATGCATTGTGTTTGTTCTCGTGATCGTTGTGCGTTTTCTCTGATGCATTGTGTTTGTTCTCGTGATCGTTGTGCGTTTTCTCTGATGCATTGTGTTTGTTCTCGTGATCATTATGCTTACCTTCGTGATCGTGGTGCTTACCTTCGTGATCGTGGTGCTTACCTTCGTGATCGTGGTGCTTACCTTCGTGATCGTTGTGCTTACCTTCGTGATCGTGGTGCTTACCTTCGTGATCGTGGTTCTTACCTTCGTGATCGTGGTTCTTACCTTCGTGATGGTTGTGCTTACCTTCGTGATCGTGGTGCTTACCTTCGTGATCGTGGTGCTTACCTTCGTGTTCCTTGCGCTTACCTTCGTGTTCCTTGCGCTTACCTTCGTGTTCCTTGCGCTTACCTTCGTGTTCCTTACGCTTACCTTCGTGTTCCTTACGCTTACCTTCGTGTTCCTTACGCTTACCTTCATGATATTCTTTTACTTTTCCATCACTTTTATTCGCTGCATCACGATGTTCCATTTCCTTGTCGTGATGGTCCCTTTCCTTGTCGTGATGGTGCATTTCCTTGTCGTGATGGTCCCTTTCCTTGTCGTGATGGTCCCTTTCCTTGTCATGATGGTTCTTTTCCGTTTTGTCACCGTGTGTAGTAGCTCCTTCTATTAATTGACTATGTTGAATAAAATAATAACTAGATAAAAGGAGTATTGTAAATATAAATGAGTGTAGCAATGAAATGGTTTCAATATTCCCATTTATTGGAATATTATAAAATATCGCAGCTAAACAAAATGCTAAACTGTTCGATTTAATATCCATAAATTTCATTTTACTATACAAATTAATTATATAATTCTTGTATAGTAATTATGATTATGTGCATGTACAATGTACAGTGCGCGCAACTGGGAATTTATTGAAATACTATGTTTCAATAAATTTTTACACCGTTGAATTATTAAGTAGTCTGAGCATAGCCCCAACAATTATTTTGGAACATGTTTTTCATATCTTCTGTAGGATTAGTTATAGTTATATTCGTAAAATATATTTGAGTCCAGTCATTTATATTTCCTGGATGTCTGCGGAAACATTCACACCCTTCCTTTAAAGGAACTCCAAAATTTTCTTTACCAGGATTACCATCTAAATACCAATACATTCCGGTAAAAGATTGTTGAGCCCATTGTTTATTACCTATTGAAAATATTGCAATGCTATTAATATTTGCTGCTGCCGCATATAGTGTATTATTTGTATTTGCTATACCCAAATAGATATTTTGATTATTTATCGGAACAATTGATATATTTCCATATGGTGTATTGTCTCCCTTCAAAAATTGTTTTAGAGTAAAATAGGTTCCATCTGATTGAGTTGGAGAATATGTTATAGCATAGGTTGTTAATGTTTTAGTACCAACAGTTGTTGAAGTTGGTCTAGGATCTATTACCATATATTGTTTGTTATTCAGTGACCCGTTAAACAATTGAAATGATATTGGTGCTGTAGGAGCAGCAGGAGTGGTTGTAGCACGTGTGGTAGGAGCAGAAGGAGTGGTCGTAGCAGCAGCAGTTGTAGCAGCGCGAGTCGTAGCAGCGCGAGTCGTAGCAGCGCGAGTCGTAGCAGCAGTTGTAGCAGCGCGAGTCGTAGCAGCAGCAGTTGTATCAGCGCGAGTCGTAGCAGCGCGAGTCGTAGCAGCAGTTGTAGCAGCGCGAGTCGTAGCAGCAGCAGTTGTAGCAGCGCGAGTCGTAGCAGCAGCAGGAGTGGTTGTAGCAGCAGTAGTTGTAGCAGCGCGAGTCGTAGCAGCCGCAGCAGTTGTAGGAGCAGGTGTTAATAAACCATATGCATGTTCAATAGGGGTTCCTCGTTTTCCGTCACTATATGTCCTTATCTCCTGTTTATACTTCCTTACTAAAGCTTCGTCATGATGGTGTTCAGCTCGTCTTTCCTTTTTCTCTAATTCGTGTATTTTGTGATCGTGGTCTTTATGATGGTCTTTGTGGTCTATATGATGATGGTCTTTGTGGTCTATATGATGATGGTCTTTGTGGTCTATATGATGATGGTCTTTGTGGTCTTTATGATGGTCTTTATGGTCTTTGTGGTCTTTGTGGTCTTTGTGGTCTATATGATGATGGTCTTTGTGGTCTATATGATGATGGTCTTTGTGGTCTATATGATGATGGTCTTTGTGGTCTTTATGATGGTCTATATGATGATGGTCTTTGTGGTCTATATGATGATGGTCTTTGTGGTCTCCACGATGACGATCTCTCGCACCTTCAAGTAAATCATCCGAACTTACATATGTATAATACAAATGATTAACCACTAAAAACACACAAGTGAATAACAAGGCGTGTGTTAGACACTTGGTTACAAAAGAACCCTTTTTGGGAAGTGTAAAAAATACACCTGGATAAAACATAATTGCTAAGCACACGATTAATGCGAATTGAAATAATTTCATTTTACTATACAAATTAATTATATAATTTTTGTATAGTAAAAGGGTTTTATTACTGTATGGATTACCAATTAGGTGCAAGACCCTTTGTCGAGAAGATTGCGTGATGAATCCATCAATAGTTCAATCGTTGTTTTGCTCGACGTACGTGTGAATTCTTGCACGTGCATATTATGTTTTCATAGTATACACGTCGGTTATGCGGTCATGCAATCGGAAATACTTGAAAATTGTCTTATTATTTGCAACATTTATATTCTTTAATGGATTTAACTGAGAACTAGGTATTGACTTTGTTAGTTCAGTTGCAGTTTTTTCAACAATCAAAACCACACCAAATAAACGTATGAAGTACTTATTATCGACACTAGAAATTACAGTTCTTCCTTGAAGTGTTTGTGTATCAAAATAGAATGAAGTTGCGTCGTTAAAGGATGATGTAGTATTATATGCAGCCGAAGTCGCAATCTTATTCGGTGATGATTTTAGATATGTGTCGGTGGTTGTGTTATATATTTTGAAGGTAGGAGCAGCAGGAGTGGTTGTAGCAGCGCGAGTCGTAGCAGCAGGAGTTGTAGCAGCAGTAGTTGTAGCAGCCGCAGCAGTAGTTGTAGCAGCCGCAGCAGTTGTAGGAGCAGGTGTTAATAAACCATATGCGTGTTCAATGTGGGTTCCTTGTTTTCCGTCACTATATGTCCTTATCTCCTGTTTATACTTTCTTACTAAAGCTTCGTCATGACGGTGTTCAGCTCGTCTTTCCTTTTTCTCTAATTCGTGTATTTTGTGATCGTGGTCTTTATGATGGTGATCGTGGTCTCTATGATCGTGATGGTGATCTCTATGATCGTGGTCTTTATGATGGTGATCGTGGTCTCTATGATCGTGATGGTGATCTCTATGATCGTGGTCTTTATGATGGTGATCGTGGTCTCTATGATCGTGATGGTGATCGTGATCTTTGTGGTCTCCACGATGACGATCTCTCGCACCTTCAAGTAACTCATCCGAACTTACATATGTATAATACAAATGATTAACCACTAAAAACATACAAGTGAATAACAAGGCGTGCATTAAACAAGTTGTGCTAAATGGTCCTTTTTTGGGAAGTGTAAAAAATACACCTGGATACAAAATAATTGCTAAGCATACAATTAATGCGAATTGAAATAATTTCATTTTACTATACAATTTAATTATATAATTCTAGTATCTTATTCGGGTTAAATAAGTAAAACATTCGATAATCGGTTTGAAAAGATCCCCATTTGGTCGCCTCCAATATTTTTTCAAATCTTGGATTAGTCAATGCGCGAATCCACTTTTCCCCCTCCTTTTTGGATCGTATTGGAATACCAAACGTCAATTGCGACATTCCATATTGTCCAAGATAATCATTGTATGGATACTGTTTTTCGTTGAAATTCAGCAACACTTTGGGAACACCCATATGTTCCTTTTCCTTTTCTTTGGCGTATCGAATACCTAAACCGCGTCGCGTTATATTATGCACCACTGGATGCCGTTTTTGCCGCGTTTTTGTCTTGGACAATTTTCGCGCATCATATTTCCCCGCACTAAATATTACAGGAATACCTTTTTCTTTAGGAACCAAGATGGCGCGAATTTCAGAGAAGGCATAATTCGGCAAAAAAGGCCAATCGCGGGTTTTGATTTCGTGGTGATCCCCCTTTTCGTCGATAATGCGCGTCTTTTCTCCGACTTTGGATGCACCTTCTTGGACAATATATAAATCAAACCGGGTTTGTGCTCCTAATTTCATTTGTCCGTCTTTCTTCCCATAGATATGGAGGTATTTCAAAGTGTTTTCCTTCGTCATCATATCATAGAGGGGACTTTCGGGACGTCTCCAATTGGCGGGGGTGATGAATGCTAAATGACCACGAGGTTTTAATACTCCTTTTTTTAAAACGATGTCCAAGAATTTGTTCCAAAGGGTTCTATTTCCCGCACTTCCATCATATTTTCCTGTTTTGGTTGTTTGAAAAGGGGGGTTGCCTACAACAACATCGAAAGTGGATTCTCCTAAATCACGCACCCATTTTTCCTTTTGGTCCAAGAAATTCGCGCAAGAAATCTTGGACTTTTTACCGAAAAAACGACGCAAATTGCGTGCACTATTGGGATTGAGTTCCACCATATAGAGCATGTTATGCAAGATGTGTAGCTTACGCTTTTTGGGGTCCTTGATTACTTTGTCCAATCCTTTCATCAAACGAATGTAGGCCAATGCTGCAAAATTGCCTTGACCTGCAGCTGGGTCGAGCCATTTCAAATCGGGATTCTTCCAAATGTGCGACGGAAGATGGTTAAAGAGTTCTTCAATGAGTTCAATGGACGTGAAAACCTCGCCATAGCGGTCTTTTTCTTTGGTCCGGACGACATTGTTTTTTTCAATATGTGCGCGGATTTCTTCATCATTATATTGGACAATGGACATTTCAAAAGAATGTTTCTACATACTTTTGAGATATAGTTTGCACGGGGTGAAGTGGAAGTGCTAGATTATTTATATGGGCGGATGTAGTTGTTAATGGATATTTTTGGATAATTCGCATAATAATCCTGGTTTTTCTTTGAACAATCCACGAGACTCTTACTTGGTGAAAAATGTTGATCAAAATTGGGGTCATTTAAATCTACACTAAACATTAATTCTGATAAACAATAAGCGAGAGGTTCTTCAGCATTGCTGCTATTAGCATCAATCATGCAAAACATTGCATAGAATGTAAATTGGATTGTTGTTCCATTGGATTTTATAAACAAATTATAATGGTCGTTGTTAATTTTATTGTTTTTAGGGTGGTTTATAACGGCATCTGGTTCATCAGGAGAAACGCCTTGTGTTTCTGTGATCTTATCTACAAAGAAATCATACATATTGGATTTTTCAAAAACGGATAAGAAGTCAGATTTATTTATTTGGACCAATCCATATTGAGATAATGTTTGTCCTCGTGTTATTAGAATTTGTGTATCCTCATTTACGAGTTCATAAAAGAAAGGCAACAAATATAACACGAAAATAAGACGCTGGTTACAAACGTTATTCTGCGTAGCCAATTCAGTATAAAGAGGGGAAAATGCGTGGTCCCATGTTTGTTGAATATATTGTTGAATATCTTTTCTCATTCGTGTTCGTATTTCATCTACTGGTGCTGTTTGTCCGTTGCCGTTTGTATTCTCTGATGTTGAAGTATTCTCTTCAGTTGGTGCTGTTTGTCCGTTGCCGTTTGTATTCTCTGATGTTGAAGTATTGTCTTTAACATATGCGAATTTGTCATTGGTTACAACATAGGTTGCATACGGCATCATAAGAGGATTCATATTGCGACTGATCTGATGTATTATGGCGTATATTCCTTTGATTTTATCATTGGGAACGTGCACTGCACATTCTTGGTTCTCTGATGGCGGAGCGCAGCTATTTAATACATTATTAATTTCTGTCGTATATTCGTTTAAGATACTGTATGGATTAGATAGTTCAATATTCTTTATTTTAGAATAATAAGCATTGTAGATCGCCGCGAATATAGGAACTGTAACACGGATAGAGACAGTATCGGTATTTTCACTATCGTCACTAAAGATTTTTATATCCCGCTGAAGTTTCCAGCCGTCGTCAGGCATCTTTGTAAGACAATCTTTTTCATTTACTTGTTCAACTGTGGTTGGTTCGATCTTTTTCATATAGTTTATTAATTTTTCATATGGGGTCATCATCCATTCAAATGCAAGTTCATTGGTACTATCTTTCTTTTTAAATAATAATATTTCGCCAGAATTGTTTTCCACAAAATAGTCTTTCTCTATTTGTTTCATCGCATACGGAATATATTCGCACAATTTATTTCCCTTGTTTTGCGAACAATATCGACTATTTGCCCATTGGTCTGCAGTAAATCCAGTTGTGCAACTAACAAAATAATTATTGTCGGCATTGCACAGATCGCTACTCATTTTTTCAGCAGCTATATTTTGTAACTGTCTGGCTTGTACGTCTGTACCAAAATAGCCGGAAAATCGTTTGATGGGATTTTTTTTAAACACTAATTGTAATACAGTTGGAACTGGAATATTCACAATCTCTTTAGTTAATAAATCTGCATACTTATATGCCCATTCAAAATAAAATCCAGTATCTTTCTTTTTAAATAATAATATTCCGACAGACTTGTTTTGCGTATAATAGTCCTTCTCTAATTGTTTCATAGCATACGGAATATATTCGCACAATTTATTTCCTGTATCCCAATAGCGCAATCCACTTTTGGCTTTATAATTTGCTTTACAATACTTACTATTTGCCCATTGGTCCGCGGTAAAACCCGTAGTACAGTTGCCCGTTTCAGGATCCGTGTCCAAACCACACAATTCCTCATTTAATAAACCTGTGAGACTCTGTATGTTGGTTTGTTGTCTGGTTCCTGTATTTTTACCAAAATAGGATGAAAAACGGGTTATAGGGTATTTTTCAAATACGAGTTCCAGTGCAGTTATAATAGATACATCTTTGATTTCTGGTGTTAATAATTTATATTGGTAAAAGTCCAAATCGTTTTCAAGTTTCTTATTTTCTTGTTTTACTAATAAGTTTCGTTCGTTTTCGTCATGAGTGTCTTTATACCGGTTTAACGCGTTATTTGCTTTGTTTACCACATCCAACCTAGCTTGTTCACGTGCTCCAGGAGTTTTATATGGAATTCCTGCTCTCGGAACGTGTGGTTTTGGAATCTTTTTGTTTGCAGCATGTAGTAATTTGTCTTCATGTGGATTGTATTCACGTGGATTTGTTTGAGGTGACCGATTAAAGTGTGCTGGTGTTGTCACACCACCCTTCATCGTCTTCCTACGATATACACGTTTTCTCCCCCCCTTTCTGGTTTCCTTTTTTTGTGTATATAATTTCTTGTTCTTCTTATTACGTTTTGAAACAGTCTTATTTTTTTTCCCGTAAATACGTCTTGTTTTCATCTTATTGTTTAGAATAGAATGAGAAAAAATTACATTGTTTATTGTTGGAAATTTTATAGCAATGACCGTTAAATAGTTGGTGACCTACGCCTAAAACAACAACAATAATAAACCACAGTTCGCTCTGGCTCTAATAATTGTTCAATGGTTGAAACCATTCTATTTTTTCCAAAAGACCATTCCATTGTTTTATAGTTAGCACACACAATGTTTATACGCATTGGTAAATATGATCGGTTTCTACCATCGAACAATTATTATATCCAGGGCAAGCAAAATGTCCAACTGCCTAAATACGATTTTACAAAGCTTTGGGATTTCAACGTGGGGGGTACGATTTGCGTGCGATGATATGTCATACAACTTTTTCATAGTTATATTATATAGTCCAACTTAGTATTAAATGTGGTTTTTACTCACCACCATCGCATTTTTATTGTATATACAATTCAGTCCTGGAATGGGAAATATTTGGTACAGAAATAATGAATATTTTAGTCCCACGGGGGCGGTTAATGTAATCCTCTTTCCACTTCAAAATGAACATATGTGGGTCCCAAGTATGTGGGATATTAATTATTTCATATGGATATTAATTGCAGGAATATTGAACTATAGTATCAAATTCTGTCTAATATAGTGTGAAGCATATGCATTCGCGCCTGAATGCTATGTTCGTGTTGCTTTGAAAATGGGACCATTTGGTGTATTTGATTTTCTAAAAAAAGAGACTTGTCGTGGATGGGTATATAGTGATCATTTCTATTGTTATACACAATATCATATTCGCGATTACGGATTTTCGAAAGAGACACTACTATATCCGATTGGCTCATTTTGAGACTATACATGAGTTTGCTGATGATTCCCCACGGCGGTGTCCAACCATTACGTGGTAAGATATGAATGTTTATATTCGATAATTGTACTAGCGTGCTAATTAAGGTCATGGCTTGAGCTGCATTTTGATGGTTAATTGCGAAAACAGCGCGAATATTAGGAGTAACCAATTCCGGAATATAATTGCCTGCATAAGTAATTGTGTGATGAATTCGTTTTTCTCTGAAATGTTCGTGTATGGTGTATAAATCACCTAATGTTTGTATTGCGACACTATCAATGCCGTGACCAGCATATAAAATAGGTGCTTTTGCGCGTGAAATATAATTACATTCTTTGATTCCAAAAGGAACATATTTTATTATTGCGTCTCCAGATTCCTTATGGGTTTTCATTTTTTTATGATAATATATTTCCTTGATTTCTCCACCCAAACGAAGCGCGGCGGTTTCATATAGGGCCTCATCGTAACTATTTTGTTTGTCTAACAATTGGACAATAAGTTTATTCCGATGAATTCCTTCGTATTTGCGCACATTTCGCATATTTCGTAAAAAAAAGGCGATTTGTGGAACAGATAGAGACACCATAATGTCTGTATTATAACAGACATTATGTTCTTATATGCATTGTATTTTATGCATTACTCGTCTATATGCATTGTATTTTATGCATTACTCGTCTATATGCATTGTATTTTATGCATTACTCGTCTATATGCATTGTATTTTATGCATTACTCGTCTATATGCACTTTTTTATTCGTGTTCATCCGATTATTCATAAATTCAGTGTGTTTTTTGAAATTGGCGTCATAATCAGTTGCCGGTAAATATTTCCACGCAAATGGAAGGCGGCGTGCTTGTTCGTATTTATGATTGTCGTCAGGCGATATTTTACGCGAAGCACATCCGCATCCAAATAATGACTCGATAAACTGTAACATAATAATACTAGACTATATAGTTTGCATATAGTAATTCTTTTGCAAAAAAAATACAATATATACACAAGAAGCTCATTTATTATTCACCTACTTCTTCTTCACTACACGCTTTTTAGTAACTGTTTTCGATTTTGTTCCAGACCCAGCCTGAATTTGTTCGCGCTTTTTCTTATATCCTGTATAATCCTTTTGCAATACATCCAATTCGGCGAGCCACATCGTCTCTAGTGTAGTGGCTTGTAATAGTTTGAGTTCAGCTTCAGCGTCACCCTTTTCCTTCAAAATACGTTCGACGTTTTCCTCCGTCACTGAGTCCATAGGCATTTTGATGAGATACTTGAAATCACCATCAATGAGTGCAAAACCTTTGGATGTAAGTAATTCCGTCACCACGTCTGCCTTCTTCTTGCGCAAATCAACAGACCCGTCCAATATGGCTAATATGTATTTGGCGCGATTCGACAACTTGATCAACTTCTTTTGCAAATCGTCAATGAGGAATGCCTTTCGCTTACCATAAGTCGCAATACGCACATCATAGAATTCTTCAATGACTTCTTCGACGGAAGTGTATTTGTGCAATTTGCACTCGTGGTTGAACATATGCATATTGGTGGTGGAAACAGTGGTGGATAGTTTGAGCAATTTCTCAACACCATTGATGTCGGTGACTGCATCGCGTGATGCCTCCAACTCTGCAAGACGTCCTCGTGGAAATGCGACCACAATATCCACCGAAACTTCTGTGCAAACAGATGTGAAATCGCGAATAGAGGGAGGAACCCTCTTACCAGTCTTGTCCGTGCCTCCATCCATCAGGCCTTCAAGGAAAGTTGTGTAAGGCATTGTCCACGTTCCAACAGGTAATTCAGTAATACGAATCTTGTCGTCGCTTACTTTTTCATAGACGCCACGAACCAAGTATTTCTGCGTATCAGGCAGTTTCGCTACAGAACCCTTGAATCCCTCGTAATAAGGAACGAATTCTCCGGCAGCGGCTACATTTTTACCACGCAACTTGAATCGCAAGTAATCGATAATTTGCACAGGAGAGAATGCAGGAATGCTGCACGAGAAACCCGTTCCAATACCAGATATTCCATTCATAAGTGCAAATGGAATAATGGGCACGTAGTATTCAGGCTCAACTAATGTCCCATCGTCATTCAAATACGTCAAGACTGCATCATCTGCATCTTTGAATACAGAACGTGTGAGTGGATTCAACATCGTGAAGATATATCTCTCTGATGCACTATCGTCGCCTCCGTGAAGTCGTGTTCCAAATTGACCATTGGGTTCGAGTAAATTCACATTGTTAGAACCAACGTAGTTTTGCGCCATATTCACAATCGCACCATTTAGCGATGCTTCACCGTGATGGTAAGCACTATGCTCTGAAACATAACCAGAGAACTGTGCGACCTTGATTTCCGACGTCAATCGACGCTTGAATGCGGAAAATAGGATTTTACGCAAGGAAATCTTGAGACCATCCACCATATTGGGGATCGAACGAGCACAATCATAGGTGCTGAAATGGATCATTTCCCTGTCCATAAATTGCTCGTAATTTACTTGTGGATGACTTGTGTCCAAATAAGCAGCTTTGTCGTAATTTTCCAACCACGTCTTGCGGTCATCGGGTCGTTTTTTATTGAATACCTTGTCTATTGCGTCGTCACTCGTCGCACCATTATGCACAAAATCAACGATTTTCTTGTTGGCGAAATATTCCTTGAACTCTGCGGACGTAGAAGTTCCCAGACCCTTAAAATATTTGACTGTCCATCCTTGAAACCCCCCTTCACCTAAAGACTCTTTCCACGCGGCATATTCGCCTTCATTGTAAAACAGCTTGGTTTGAGAACCTTTTTTTGCACGCAAAATCGGCGTGTTCATAAAGGAAATGAACCCAGGAAGATGAACAAGAGAGCCCCATTCACTATGAAAGAGATTGATACATAGTCCCTTGATATGGGAACCATCCAAATCCTGATCCGTCATTACCATAATCTTACCATAACGCAAATGTGTCTGCACATCATCCATCGTTTTGTATTCGCACCCCGTTTCTAATCCGAGGATTTTCTTAATGTCCGTGATTTCCTTATTGTCGGCAATTTTCTTGATTTGCTCCCCGCGAACATTTAGGAGTTTACCCTTGAGGGGATAAATACCGATTGTGTTGCGGTCTTCGCTTGATAAACCAGATACAATACCGGACAAAGCCGATAATCCCTCGCACAAAATTAGGATGCACTCTTTGGATTGCACTGTTCCACTCAAATTCGCATCAATGAAATTTGCAATACCGCGCACATTTCGTGTTTTAGATCCATCGGTTTTCTTCGCCATCTTGTTTTCCTTGGCTTCTGTGAGAGAACACGCCACGTCCATAACGCCCATTTTAGCAACCTTCTCCACAAAACCGTCGGATACTATGCAAGACGAACCGAATTTCGCAACTGGTGTGTTCATATAATCCTTGGTTTGACTATCAAACGACGGGTTTTCGACATCACAACGTAAGAAGAACATAATCTGTTCCTTGATCGCGGTCGGTGAAACACGGATCTTCTTCTTCTTCTCAATATAATCACACAATTTGCGTGTGAGTTGACCCATGATGTAATCCACGTGCTTACCACCCTTGAACGTGCAAATACCATTTACGAAAGATACTTGTGCGAATTCGTGATTGGGTGCTAAAGCGACTGCGTATTCCCAACGCTCATCGGTACTCTCATAAATCCGCTTCGTCTCCGTTTTCGCGCCGACATACAAATCAACATATTGCTGAAAATTTTTGACCGGTGTTTGAATATCATTATAACCAATCTTGACCTTTTTGATAGAATGATCGGTGACTGCGGCTATATCGAACACACGTTTTTTCAACAAGGCCAACATATCTGAAGTTAGTCCGGGAATACCAAGGCGCGCATAATCTGGTTTGAAAATGACCTTGGTATAAGGTTTCGATGTTTTCGGAACCTTGGTAATGGTGGGTGGTTCAATTACATCCAGATTGTTACGGAATTCCTGAACATATTTGAGACCACGAATGTGGTCGACGGTTTCAATACGACCATAGGTAGACCAAATTAGCACGAGTTTAAAACCAAAACCATTTTTTCCACCGACGATTTTCTTCTCCGTCTTGTCGTAATTGGTGGAAGTGCGAAGATGACCGAAAATCATTTCCGGGATCCACAAGTCATATTCGGGGTGCTTTGCTACATCAATCCCATTCCCGTCATTCGATAAGATAATGGTTCCGTCGGTTTCAATATTTGTATTGATATAGGAAACAAAATGCTTTTGTAAAATGGGTGATTGAATCATACGCATAACGTGATCACGACAATTGACTATGCCTTCGTCAAAGAGTTTGTAGAGACCTGGAATATATTCCATGTTGCGGTGAACAATGCGTTGAGACTCGTCATCAAATACCCACATTTCGGAATCCACATTTTCAACAGAACCAATATACGTATCGGGATTGTCTAGAATGTGCTGTTTGTCGGTTTTGCGTTGGTATTGCTTGGCGAGAGCGGCTTGCTCTTGAACGTTTTTGAGAGTAGTCATGACTGAAACTATATGCTCCCCCCTTGTGGATTGTCTATCGTTTCAATTTTGTGCTATTTTTTTATATGCAACTAAAATATAGAAAAATAACGATTATGAGCAATAATTCCTGTAACGTTTGTCCTCCAACGTGTTTAGAAAATGCACCAGAAGGACCGAAAACAATTCCTAAATTTCATAGCACGTATGTAGGACACGCAAAGAACCATTACCCACAAAAGTTTTTAACTTATGATGATGAATGCGGACAATGTGGTCCTATATGCAAAGGTCAATGCAAATTGGTTTGTAATACTATTCCACAAGAACAAATCAAATATAATGTTTTACGTCACAATAGTAATTATATTGGAACGAGTAAGAAAATGGCTTACGGTAAGTACGCGAGAACTACTCCTGGACTTTATACATTCGCAAGTAAGAAAGTATCTTCGCTACAACCAACTGTGAAGAAAGCTCAGATGTGTTTTCAAACGTATTGGTGCAAAAGTATGTAATTCACTTTTCGTTGGTGCAAAAGTATGTAATTCACTTTTCGTTGGTGCAAAAGTATGTAATTCACTTACTCGATTTAGGAATCGGTTCTTGTATTGGAACATCGATTTCGCCATCACCGTAACACGTTTCACATCTATCCCACGGCATTTTATATAGACCAGTCGAATTACAAAACATACATTTAATCCCATTGCAATATTTACAGATTACCATATCATATTTAACCAGTCCAACACCCTTACAGTTAGAGCATTGTTTCCTAGTGGTTTTTACTTTTGTATTCATTCTAACGAATACGTATAATTTTAGGGTATATATTAATATTGATATAAATATATATTATTTGATGTCTGATCAAATTATCTGGTTTAAAGATTGTTCTTACCGTAACAAAGAGCTTGTTGGTGGTAAATGTAGTTCTCTAGGTGAGCTTCATTCTATATCAAGACGAATTGGTTTTTCCATAGGCGACGGTTTTGCTATAACAACAACAATGTATGACGATTACGTTAGACAAAATGAATTAGAAGAAGTCATCGAAACCAAATTGGCGGCAATTGATACAACCAATATTCAAAAATTGGAAGAGCAATCCAAAGAATTACGCGATATTGTAGCAGCCGGGAATTTGTCCGAGGAACAGGCATCCTCCATTTCTAACACATACCAAGAATTGTGCAAATTATATTGCCGCGAAAATATGGAAGTGGCCGTGCGTTCAAGTGCATTGGCGGAAGATTTACCCAACGCCTCTTTTGCCGGGCAACACGACACCTATTTAAATATTCGTGGCGAAGATGAACTTCTACAAGCGGTGAAGGACTGTTTTGCTTCTCTCTTTAATAGTCACGCTGTTTCTTATCGCAAGACACACGATATTCAATTGTGTGATATTAAGATTTCAGTTGCTGTGCAGAAAATGATCCGGTCTGATATTGGGTCTGCTGGTGTGGCGTTTTCTTTGGATCCCGAGACGGGTTATGACAAGGCAATTGTTATTAATTCTGCATTTGGTTTAGGGGAACTTGTGGTGTCCGGAGGAGTGAAGCCCGATGAGTTTATTTTGGACAAACGCGTGCTACGTGATATTGAGGGTGATCCTATTATTATTAAAAAGAAGGGTGATAAAAATACTAAAATTATCTATGATATGGAGAATGGGGGTGTAAAAGAAGTCGACACCAATGAACACGAGCGATTGAATTACAGTATGACAAATAACCAAATGGTGGCTTTGGGTCGTTATATTTTGCAATTAGAGACAACTTATTCGAAATTATTCAATAAAAAACTGGGTGTGGATGTGGAATGGGCGATTGACGGAACTGATCACAATATTTATATTATTCAGACACGTCCCGAAACCATTCATAGTAATGAGGGAGACACTCTTGAAATCCATAATTATGTAATGGATGAGCGCAGCGATGTTTTGGTGACTGGTGTGGCCGTTGGGGACAAGATTAGCAGTGGTAAAATATGTTTGTTAAAAAACATTCACGACAGCGCCGATTTTAAGCAAGGTGATATATTGGTGACCGATATGACTACACCTGATTGGGAACCCATTATGAAGATTTCCTCCGGTATTATTACCAACAAAGGTGGTCGCACATGTCATGCTGCGATTGTCGCACGTGAATTGGGACTCAATGCTGTAGTCGGTGTAGGGAATGCGACCACGAAATTGGCGAATACCGAGGCCGTCACAATTTCCTGCGCGGAAGGTGAAACGGGGTTTGTCTATAATGGAATTCTGCCTTTCCACGTAGATAAATTAGCGGTTTCCGGCAATCTGGAACTTCCCGTGAAAATGATGTTGAATGTAGGTAATCCAGAGTGCAGTTTTGAGAATTCCCTCATTCCCAATAGTGGTGTCGGTTTAGCTAGACTGGAGTTCATTGTGAGCAATTATATCAAAATCCATCCTCTTGCGTTGTATCATTATCCCAATATTCGCGAAGATGTTCGTGAAAAGGTGCATCAAGTCATAGGTGACTACGACAGTGGCAAATGGTATTATATCAAACGTTTAGCAAAAGGAATCGCCAAGATTGCCTCCTCTTTCTATCCCAATGATGTGATTGTCCGTCTTTCCGATTTCAAATCCAATGAATACCGTAATTTGATTGGTGGTGAAATATACGAACCCCACGAGGAAAATCCCATGATTGGTTGGCGCGGTGCTTCACGTTATTATTCCGATGATTACAAGGACGCATTTCAATTGGAGTGTGAAGCCATCAAATATGCACGTGAAGTGATGAAAATGACCAATGTGGTCGTAATGATCCCCTTTTGCAGAACTCCCGAAGAATGTAAATTGGTCATTGAGACCATGGCGAAACACGGATTGATCCGTGGCGAAAATGACTTGCGCATCTTCCTCATGTGTGAAATCCCTTCCAACGTCATTGAAGCCGATCGTTTCAGTCCCATGATTGACGGCGTTTCTATTGGTGGAAATGATTTACTGCAACTTACGATTGGTGTGGATAGAGATAGTGAAAAAATCTGCTACTTATCCAATGATGAAAATGTGAGTTATAGGCGTATGATTAGTATGGCTATTAAGACTTACAAAGAACACGGAGTAAAGGTCGGTTTTTGCGGACAACAGCCGTCAGACAGTATTGAATTTTGCAAATTTTTAATTGAAGAAAATATTGATACAATTTCGGTCACCCCTGATTCGGCACTAAAGACCATTCAGAATTTAGGAAAAATCTAAAGAGAGTAAAATGAAAATAATTTATTGTGATGGTATATTCGATTTATTCCATCACGGACATTTACAACATATAGCAAAAATCCACACTTTATTTGATGAACCCATTTCTCTATTGGTTGGTGTGGTTTCGGATAAAGTTGCTACGAATTACAAACGACCTCCTATATGGAATGAACATAAACGTCTAAGTGTATTGAATTCGTGTATGCACGTGTGTGAAGCATTTATCACGGATGTATTGATGATGGATGAAGACTTTTTAGAAACACATCACATTGATTATGTAGTTCACGGATTTACCGAAGAAGACAAAAAGAAGCAATCCGCCTTTTTTGAAGTGCCTATTCGATTAGGGAAATTCGTTGAAATTGATTATCACACGGGTGTTTCCACAAGTCAAATTATAGAAGATCACAAAACCGCTAAACAACGCCTCACTATCAAGGATACTGAATATATTGGTTACGAATTTCCATTTGATGTCCAAGATGGACATAAGGTTCTATTAGTCGGACCTTATTTGGGGGGAAATATTGGAACACAAAATGGTTTATGTTTGATGTCGGATTATGACGCGGATAGAGTGAGTCAAACATCCCATTCTTATCCAATTTTACCATTTTCTTCTACAATACCCGTATTTAAAGATCATTATTTTGATTATGTATTCTGTTTTGGAAATGAACCAATCATATCTGAATTATTTCGTGTTTCAAAACGAGGTGTTTTTCCTATTTCATCAACAAAATATAATGTGTAATATGTTTATAGCGTTATGGTTTTAGTTGTATTGAGACACGGAGAGTCCGAATGGAACAAGCTCAATAAATTCACCGGAATTACAGATGTTTCATTAAGCATCAATGGTCGCAAAGAAGCATCGGAAGCAGGTGCAATTTTGCAAAATTGCAAGTTCGACGCCATTTTCACAAGTGATTTGGCTCGCACTATTGAAACCGCAGCCATTGTCGCACAAGTTCAATCTTCAACTGTGGAACCCATACGTGTTGTCGAATTTCAGGAACGCGATTATGGTGATTTGACTGGTAAAGACAAGACGGAACTGGCGGAATTATATGGATCAGGACAAGTGAAGGAATGGCGTCGATCGTATTTTAAAGGACCTCCAAATGGCGAAAATTTGGAACAAGTGAAAACACGTGTCTCGAGCGCATATGATAAATTGGTTCAACCATTGATTGAGAACAATAAAAACGTTCTTATAGTTGCTCACGGAAACAGTCTTCGTGCTCTTTTTATACATTTGGGATTGAAAGATCAAACTAGTATTGAGGAATTCGAAATCGGAACCGGCATTCCTATCCAAATAGATACTGTAAATTTAGAATATCGATATGAAAATGCATATCAATTATCGGCTTATCAAATGATCGATAGTCGCGGCTTTCCTTCTTTAGAAGTACAATGTATTGACCGTCGAACGCGAAAATGTGTAGGAAAAGGATCTACACCAAGTGGTGCTTCGTGCGGTTCTACCGAGGTATGTGAAATGCGTGATGGAGATGAAACATTGTATCACGGAAAGTCGGTCTTTGGTGCTGTGCAGAAAATCCATGAATTGAACCAACATTTTGTTTTGTCGAACAAAACACTTACCAACCTAACCAAGTGCGACCAACAATTTATTCAATTGGACGGAACGGAAATGAAAACCAAATATGGTGGTAATACCAGCACTGCTCTCAGCTTTTGTATGGCCGACACGGCCGCGAAGATGAAAGATGTTGAGTTGTATGAATACATTGCAGAACATTATGGACTTCGCGACTCCAATATTGATGGACAACTACCCACTCCTTTTGTGAATATTATTAATGGTGGAAAACACGGAGTAACTGAAGATTTGAAAATCCAAGAATTCATGATTTTCGCAAATGAACAAATGAGCACACAATCCCAAATGCGTATGTATTGCGAAGTGTATCATACTTTGAAAAAGTTACTGGTTGAAAAATACGGGCAACAAGCCAAGAGTATTGGCGACGAAGGAGGGTTTTGTCCTCCTATTTACAGCGCAGAAGAAGCACTTTGTGTAATCGAAGAAGCCGTTGTAGAATCCAAATATGTCGTGGGACAAGACGTATTTATTGCATTGGATTGTGCAGCAAGTGAATTTTATAATGAGGACACCGAGTTATATGAAGTCGAGAAGGATCGTTTCTTGACGAGTTCCGAATTGGTTGATTTTTATGGAGATTTGATGGAAAAACATCCCGCATTAAAAAGCATTGAAGATGGTTTTCACGAAAGTGATTATAATGCTTGGGCTGAATTCCATAGTCGTTTTTCGGAAAAAATGATGATAGTGGGCGATGATCTTTTTACCACCAATCCAAAATTAATAAAACAAGGTCTGGACGAAAAATGGGCCAATACTCTTTTGTTAAAGGTCAATCAAATCGGCACTATTACAGAGGCAGTTGAAGGTGCAAAAATGATGATGGATGCAGGTAATGAAGTCATTGTGTCTCATCGTTCGGGAGAAACCAATCACGCATACATTGTCGATTTGGCTGTCGGGATTGGTGCAAAATATTTGAAAATAGGTAGTCCTTGTCGCGGAGAGCGTGTGGCCAAATTCAATCGCCTACTAGAAATTGAACAACACCTATCGCTGACTATGAGAGTATAACAAAATTGATTTAAATGCAATGGGTTATAAAATAGTAACTTATATACAATGGAAGTTTTCCAAATCACTGAATATAATCAATACATGGTAGGGGACAATTTGGAATTATTGAAAGGCGTCGCAGACAATTCGATTGATCTTATTTATTTTGATCCGCCTTATAATACCGGACGCAATTTCTTCGACTTTAACGATAAATTTAAATGCATACAAGATTATATTGACTTTATCAAGTTACGTGTAATCGAAAGTCACCGTTGTTTGAATTCCAATGGGAATATTGTTATTCACATTGAACCGCGAATTTCGCATCATTTCAGAGTGATTTGTGATGAGGTCTTTGGTATGAACAATTTTAACAATGAAATTGTGTGGCAAACTGGAGGGAATGCGAAAAACAAGTATCAATTGAACCGGTTTCACGATACTATTATTAGTTATTCGAAAAAGGGCAAGGGCAAATTTAATCCCGTTTATTTCCCATATGATGCAGAATATCGCACAAAATCAAATGTGAAGTTTTGTGATCATCACAAAAAAGAGTATGTAACTACCGCAGTGCATAATTCACAACCAGATGTTAATCCACGAATGAATTTACGGTATGAATGGAAAGGACACGAAAAACAGTGGTATGTTTCGCAAACAAAAATGCAGGATTTGGATAAAGACCATCGTCTCGAGTATAATGCAAAAGGCGTTCCACGTATTAAGAGGTTCTTAGACGAGATGGATGGAATACCATTGCGTGATGTTTGGTGTGATATTAGTAATACACAAGCAAGTGAAAAATTGAATTATGCGACACAAAAACCAGTGAAATTATTGGAACGCATTTTACAACTTTACACAAATGAAGACGATGTTTGTCTCGATATATTTGCAGGTTCTGGAACTCTTGGACGAGCGTGTATTCAACAAAAACGAAACTATTTGTTGTTTGATATAAATCAAAAGGGGTCTGATTTATTTCACACGAGTATTCGTTAAAATATTGGATGTTTAGAATGTAGGAGGGAATAAACTTATATTTTTCTAGTGTGTTTGATGTTTAGAATGTAGGAGGGTCTTCAGGAGAGGGAATAAACTTATATTTTTCTAGTGTGTTTGATGGGATATGTGTTACACAGCACCCTTTTTCTGGATGAATAAGAGCAGATACAGGTATTAATGCAAACGACCATCTATCCACATCATGTCGCAAAATTTTATCGTTTGCGACATTAATAAGCGAAACCATTACATAATCAAATTCGTCAGTTGAATATGCAATATGACCACTGTCTGCGGAATTGGTTCCTTTATTCTTGACAGAGTGTCGACGTGTTGTCTCGAAATGCACTTGATGCGAGAAATCAGTCTTACCTTTCACTTGACGTAATTTTGACTGTATACGGACATTTTTCTCTGCCGTTTTTACCAAAATATCGAATCCAGGGCTGTTGTTTTGTGTGCAAATCGCAGGACATTCTGTATCTGTTTCAGGATCATATGCTTCAACACCACAATACCGTAAAATATCTCGTTGCATTAATTCATTATTTCGGGCCATTGCTTTTCCAAAATCAATCGTGCTCATCGATTGAACGATTGCGTTTTGAAGTAGCTCGCGCGATGGAGCTGAGATTGCATTCATAAGTGTAGTCATCTTGTGTTACTTTTGTTGTATTAATTAGAACAAAAGTAAAGGGTTATTCAATTTTATGCTTTGTTTTTACGCGTGGAACGATTTTTAGCTGTTTTGCGTCCTTTTTTGTTGTGTGTTTTGCGGCAAAATGTTCTCTTCTTACCAGAAGCAACCTTGCACCCCTTCACCTTTTTGCACTTGTTTGGTTTAGAAGTTCTTTTTCCTTTACAGAGACTCTTTCCCATTTTATATATAGCTATGAGAAAATTTCCAAACCAGTTAAAGTATCAAATGTGATGTATTCGATGGCCGCGCCACCTCCCGTAGAAATATGGGTAAATCCGTGGTCGAATTTATTCACAAAACCGCCAGTATCTCCTCCTCCTACAATGACTTTCTTGGACGGATGGGCTTTTAATTCTTCCATTAAAGTGGTGACCAACAATTCAGACCCTTTCTTGTATTTCGCATCCTCAACAACACCTAATGTCCCATTCCAGAAAATAATATCGTGTTCCGCAATCAATTTGTGCAAATGATTAAATGATTGCATTCCAATATCGAAAAAATTCTCATCTTGGGTGGCTTCGTCTGTAAATATGTGTTTAGGTGCATCTTCTAAATTAGACGCACATAGTCCATCGGTCATCAAACTAATCTTGGATTTGTGCGAACCAATTTCTTCTAAATATTCCGTCATATCGTTCTTTAACAAACTGTTGATGTTTCCACCGGCGATGTAAATATGATCCGCCTTCTTGCATAGATTTTTCAACAGGGCCAATTTGTCGTCCATTTTACCACCCCCAATAATGGCTAAAATCTTCTCATCCCCGTTGTTTTTGGTAATCGCATCGAGGGCACACAATTCCTTTTGTATCAAATATCCATACGCCCTATCGTCACAAGTAACACCTTTAATACTTAAATGGTCGCGATGAACACAACCGAACGCATCATTCACATACACATCGCCTAAAGATTGAATGGTTTTGATGGCGTCATTTTCTTGGTCGTCAAATGTTTTGTATTTAGTCTCTTCTTCATGAAAACGCAGATTTTCCAATACATAAATAATGGATTGGGATTTACTTATTTGATCGAGGGTTTCGGAACAGAGTCCGTTTGGTAGAAATTGAATATGTCTTTTTAACTGTTTTTCTAGCACAGAAAGTGCGGGAAGCAAACTATATTTCATATCTACGCCATCAGGTCGTCCCATGTGCGACATTATGACCAAACGTTTGGGCTGGTCGTCCATGATACGTTGGATAGTCGGAATAGCAGAAGTGATACGGAATTCGTCAGTGATTTCCCCATTTTGCATAGGCACATTCAAATCCAATCGCAGAACCACGTTTTTTCCTAGGAAACACTGATTGTCTATGTAATAGGGGTCTTTTTGCGCATAAGAACACATCAATTCCATTTGTTTGATGACTTGGTTCGCATATGACCATTCATTATCATACCAGACCATGATTTTATAACGATTTTCACCTAAATGCATACACGCACTACTATCAACAATCGATGGACACGTCGTAGAAATGAAATCGGAACTGACTAAGTTTGTTTTATTCACCAACAAATGAACATCTTTATTCATATTGTCCAAGATTTCGGTTAAAGTCGTATATTGGTCCAATTCCACGTTCAAATCTACCAAGGAAACGTTATTTACTGGAACACGCACCGAAGTTCCGACGATTTTCCCCTCTAATGTGGGCAGAATTTTGGATATAGATGCAGATGCTCCGGTGGTATGTGGAATAATATTATTGAAAATAGACCGCTCGGTCCTGCTTCTAGAATGAGCAGTATCCACCACTTTTTGACTGGCGGTGGATGCGTGAATGGTCGTGAAATTCGCATTTCGTATTCCATAGTGTTCTTCTAAATGTCGCAAAACGGGAGTAATACAATTTGTTGTACAAGATGCATTACTCACAATCTGTTCACCGGCATAGGTTTCGTGATTTGCTCCATAGACAAAGAGGGGAGTATCGTCTTTTGCAGGTGCACACATAATTACGTTTTCAACGCCGTGACGCAAAGCCATTTCTTTAGTTAAATAGACGCCAGTTGCGTCGATGATGTGGCGAACACCATAATCGCCCCACTTTAGCAAGGTCGCATCGCGATTACGCAGAATATGAATTATGCGTCCATTGATAGAAAAAGCGTTGTTGTCCAAGATTTTCACAACAAAATCCCGGTGATAATGATGCACGGAATCGTGTTTCAAATAACTTTCTACTTTTTCGATATTGAAATCAGGAGCATTGATGGCGACAACGTGTAATTTAGGATTGGTTATGAGTTGTAGAAAGATACATTTCCCAATACGTCCAAAACCATTCAATCCAATTGAAGTCATTTCTTCAAACAATTGATATACATTTTCATTCGATAATATATTGTGGAGGGTTATTACATAGAATGCCCCCTATGATGTGGTCGAGAAATCGCACCTCACTCAATAATATCAACACACCTTTAGCTGCAAAATACAAACAATTAAGAACAGGGGTGTTAGACCCTCATATAACCAATGCGCAAAAATATAGCCAACTTGCGCGAAATTCAATGACTTTTCGTAGATTCCCGATTGTTGGATTGAAAAATCCTATTACGGGAACTGCGTATGTTGTTTCAAACGCAAGTATAAAAAATGTGTTTATTCGACGGCGGTTGACTACCAAGATATTCTGCATACAATATATACAATGAAACGGCCAGTAAGAGACCCAGTCACACGAAAATATACTATACGCGGTAAGACATACCCCGAACTATTCGGTTCCAGAGAGCAAGTTGTGAATGGAACTGCGTATAAAACAAGTGGTGGTTTAACAAAAGATCAATTGGTTATGAACAGGTGGGGGCGTATTGTTTCTGCCGAGAAACATAAGACCGCCAAGAAAGAGAAACGTTTAGAGAAATATGGATATTACGCGAAAAAGGGGAAATTCGGATATGTGAAAGGGAAGGGAACACGTAGAAAAGGAACGCGTAGAAAGCGTGAATGAGAGATCTAACAATAGGAAAAATTCTATTGTTAGTATATAATGCACGATCACAAGCATACTGTTGGTTCTAGAGCTGAGGTGTTCCACGGAACCGCCAAACATACAAGCGGAGGTTTAGAGAAAAAGGATTTATTGAAGAACAAGTGGGGACGTATTGTTTCCGCCAAGAAGCACAAGACCGCCAAGAAGGAGAAGCGTCTTCAAAAGGCCGGTTTTTTCGCCAAGAAGGGTGAATTCGGCGTTGTGAAGCGTAAGACTGTTCGCAAGAGAAAGACCGGCAAAAAGTAGATTGTTTATGGATTCCATTACTCCGTCACTGAATAAATAAACACAATGGTGAAATGCATATTTTCGCTCCATTTAATTGTGTAGCCCGTATATGAAAATAGCGATGTTCACAATCGTCAGGCGTTTCACGCAATTCAGCGGTTCGACCCACGGCGTCTTCGTTTTCTTGGATCCAACTTCGAGGTATAATTTCAATGTTCTTGTGAATGTTCCATTCATAAGTGCTTCCTTCAAATTTCGCGCGGCGATACAATCCAAAACCGTTAAATGCACTCTCACATTGTAAAAGGCCCATCCCTGGTGTTTCTTGTGCAACAATGTTCAGTTTATCATGGACATAGTTTCGCAATGTATCCACCAATCGACTACTTTTAGAGAAGTTCCAACAACTAAACACATAGGGTCGCAAAGACAATGCCCATATGTCGTAATATATTTTACGGTTAAACGTAAGTGCATCCCAGCACGCATCTTCTTCTGCGCGCTCCTTGTCCAAGAAAGTCTTCAAAACACCCTGATTCATAGGTCCGGAACACACATCGTCCATGTCCATCATAATACAATATTCGAAATTGGGCGTATTGTCTTCTCTCATATAATCCAATAATGCATTACGTGCATTCGATATGTTTTGGGTGCGCATACGATACAGTGATTTTTGATTAAATAATATGACCAATTTACCCTGGGGCAGCAGTGTTTTCCAATGTTTTAGAACTTCCAACGTGTTGTCTTTAGACATATCATAGGCAATTACGATTTGGTAATCATCAAACAAAGAAATCAATGTTGTAATATTCTTAAAGACGTTTCGTAAATATCTTTCACAGTCGCGCACACAACCACATATATAGGTTTTCAAAGGTTTCATAATAAATAGAATATGTAATACAATTCTATTTATTTATAGTGTTTTTAGCGGAAAGGACGGTAATCCGTGTCCAAACAAAATCATGTAGATTAAAACAAATGCAGCTACTAAAATACTGCGATTTTCAGCAATGGGCTGACTTTGTCCCAAAAGAAACGTCATACCCAAATACAACAATGCGCCAATTACGGCAGAATGCACAACCATCATCAAACCTCGCTCCATATTTTCCTATACTTAGAAACCATATTTTATTTTGAATGATGCGGGAGTAAATACAGGAACCCCCTGTTTCTTTGCGGAGGCCACTTTTCCCGTATCACTCTCCACATCGGGTGTAATAACCGCAAACGTTTTGCTACTTACACTTGAACCCATCGATGCACCCGCATTAGTCAAAGCCTTTTCTAAATCTTTGTCTCTCGTGCCGCTCATTACGACCGATTTTTTATAAAGGGGGTGACTAACATCGATTTTTTCAGGAGACTGTGTTTTATGTGAAATCTTGGACAGAAGCCCACACTCTTCCAAGAATCCAAGGAATTTAGGAATATTTTCGACAAAGGATTTCGCCGTCTTGGACGCCATACCCTTGATTTCCGATAATTTCTTTGTTTTTACATCTGCATTGTCCGTGGAGGTCAATATATGTGGATATTCTTCCATAATTAAGGCATTTTTCCTGCCACCAAAACCTCGACCAAGTAGATTCGATGCGCTCATGATGGTGACTAAAGAGGCAGCTTTTGCCTTTTCAGCAACTCCCTTGTGTAATTTATCGGCCATTTTCTCTTTAAATCCGTCAATCGTTAAAAAGTCATTCTTGGACATTTTGAGTATTTTTGGAATACTATCAAAACCCGCGTCTACTAATTTTGAAATGTTCCCATCGCCTAAACCATCCACTTCAATCCCTTTGAAAAACCCGGCAATGTTTTTCTCCAATACTGTTTTATTTTCGTCCTTGTTTTCGAGCATAATATCCACGTGTTTTTCGTTCCAAATATAGGGTACAGTGGGCATCAGTCCTTCTTCGGCGGGGGTAATAATGGATTTGATGTAAGGAATGACGTCGCCACTACGAATGAGTTGAATGAGAGCACCTACGCCAATACGATTTTGTTCGATAAATGCGCCGTTAAACCCAGTTGCATATTCGATTTTTACGCCGTTCAAATGAACCGGTTCCATTTTAACGCGTGGTTTCAAATAGCCGTCCTTGCTCGCATTCCATTCCACGTCCAATACTTTTGTTTCGGCCATTTGGTCAGAAAGCACCATTTTGAATGCAATCGAGTGGTCAGGGTTGCCGGTTTTTCGTGGATGTATATTGTCGTCGGTTACAATGACGCCATCAATTTCATATTCGTAGTTTTCGCGCCAATCGACCAACATCTTGGACAACATATCATTGGAAATGTCTTTGTGTGTTTCATTGCGAACAGTATTGAACCCCGATTCTTCCAACTTCTTCATTTGTTCTCCCGGTTTTAAGGATGGTAAAACAACTTCGTATGCGACGAATTCCACATCTTGGACAGTATCGTTAATAGTAACGCGATTGACTGTTCCTGCTACTAAATTGCGTGCGTTCGCGAATATATCCTTGTATTTGGATTCGAACACCGATTTGCGCATAATGAATTCTCCTCGCACCACAATGCCTTTTTCAGTAGGTAAATGTAAATAGGGTATAAGGTGGGTCACATCTTGACCAACTTTCCCGTCACCACGCGTGTAAAGTTTTGGGACACTTCCTTCTGTGGTATAAAGACCGCTTACGCCGTCCAATTTACAAGAGAGAACATAGGGGCCCTTATACTTGGCTTTCCATGAAACCAGGGCTTTGGTGTCGGGTTTTATTTTATCCATTGACCACATTTCGTAAGGAAGTGTGGCCTTGTTTTTCGATACGGGAGCCCCGATTTTACCGACAACACTGTTTTTCGGGAATTTTTGCTTGATAAAATCTTCCAAAATATCGTATTGATTGTCTGTAATAAGGGGGGTTTCATTTGGACCTAAATTACGATATACATCATTTGTTTTCACCAACATGCCATTTAACGTTTTTTCGTTCAATTGTTCTAATATTCCGGTTCCGCCGGTTTTAAAATGTTGAATAGCGTGTAAAATAGGGTCACTTGAATCTAAATCCACAGGTGTAATTTTACACACTGGACATTGTTGAATATCTTGCATTTTGGGTGGTTCGAGTGTTTTTTTCACACTACTACTTTGCATTTTCTTGGACATGGTTCTCTTTTTAATGGTTTCGTTCTTCATCTTTATTTTCTTTTCTTTTTTCTTTTCCTCCTTTGCGTCTTGTCGTAATTTCAACGTTTTTTGTTTTGAAGCATCCTTTTCCCGTTTTTTTGCTGTTTTAGATGCCTCTTTTTCCTTTTTTAGCATTTGTTTCACGGCTTCTTTTTCTTCTTTTTCGGCCCTTTTTGCGGCCTCTTTACGTTCTTTTTCTTCACGCTTAACACGTTCTTTTTCGTCCTTTTTCTCTTGTTTCATAGCGTCTTTTTCGTCCTTTTTCTCTTGTTTCATAGCGTCTTTTTCGTCCTTTTTCTCTTGTTTCATAGCGTCCTTTTCTGTTTGCTTGTCCTTCTTTTCGTCACGATTTTTGCGCGTGGTTTGTGTTTTTTTGGTGGGAACATTTTCTTGGATTACCATAGTAATATTTTCTTGTGATCCATTCGTCACAGATCGTCCATCCACCCGTTGTTCGGGTTCTTTATATTCCATATTTAAAAAAGCAAAAATCGAGCGTTCATCTGGAAAGTCGTGTGTAATCTTGTCCCCCTTTTTCTTGCCGTTCATAGCATACATACCGTGTTCATTCAATGAATAACCTTTTGACAAAGCCCGTCCACGCATAGCGGTATTGAAGAATTTGCTCCCCGTAAAATACAAAACAGCAAATGGATATTCTTGCGGGGAAGAATATAAGAAATCGACCCGACGTGCGTGTTTTGCGTCGGGTAATTTCGCCACTACCAAACTTTTGGTGGGACCGCGTGATAAAAGTTCTACAATAATACCTTGATCCAAGAGTTGATCCATAAATTCTTTGAATATTCCCTTGTTTTCGGAAGTAATAATCACATCAATATCCCCTGATGTTTTTGCACCGCGTCGAAAACTACCTACAATTTCATATTTAGCATCATTGTGCATTTCCTTTACTTTTTCAAAGGTGGTTTTAAATATTTCATCATAGTCATCAATTTCCGAACGAGGAATGCGCTGTAAGATGTCTTCATAATATTTGAGACCTTTTTTCTGGACGTCATTTAGCAGGGTGTCTTGTTTTTCCCGCAATTCGGCCACTGTTTTTACCCCACTCTTCACCAATTCGGCGGCTTTCTTGGGTCCGATCCCGTATATTTCCGAAAAAATGTGTTGCGGATCGGCTCGTTCCCGTTCCAAAAGGCGCAATGTGCCAGTTTTCACATATTCGTCGATTTTCTTGGTAATGGTTTCACCAATACCGGGAAGTTTCTCTAAAGCGTGGTAATTTTGTTCGTCAATTTCGTCTGGATACAAAACCAGGCTCTCTTGTGCTTTTTGATATGCACGTGCTTTGAATGGTTCTCCGCGCTTCATCATAAACCCGGCCAATTCATCCATAATGGCAATCAATTTTTCATTTAAACGGCCTTTGACGGCGTTAGTTACAGTTTCTTGGCGTTCCATAGAAGGCGTGTCCATTATCTCGTCTTTCGACAAGGGTCGTTTTTTCTTAGTAACACGGATTTTGACGATTTTTGGTGTTGGTCGGTCTTGGACACGATTTAAAATAAGGTCTTTGTATTCCCGTTGGTGCTCTATTTTCAATGGAGGAGATACAATATGTCCACTATCATCATTCATATTCGAAAATGTATGTGTATATACATTTTCGGAGAAATTAGGATAGGATATATAAATTACCAATAACACCCACCTTCTATATTCTTGCTATTTGTCGGACGTTCAGACGCCTTAGGTCGAGACCAATGCTTATTCGTAAAAAGTCGGACAATATCCGGACGTTCCTTAATCCATCGCTCCCCTAAAATCCCGAAATACATTTGTAATACGCCACCCACGTAAATTGCGGATTTGCCTTTATCGAAAATATGGGCACAAATGGGGTTTGCATATCCTCCACAAGATACTAAGGCTACATCAAATGTGTCCAATACATCGTCTACCTGCATTTTAAAATCTGCGAATTCTTGACTAAATTCGCGCGATGGTTCACTGGCTTGCGTTTGTGGAGGTTTTAATACCGTGATTTCACAATCTGGGAATAGATCAATCCCGTCATATAATTTTTCGCGAATGGGAATTTTTTCACGCAATGTTTCTTCAAAGGGGGATATAATGAGCACTCGTTTTCCTTTCAATGCGTGTGTCCACGGTTGATTATAAATATAATGGAACACATCTAGAGCCAATGCCCAGAATATAGTGCGCGAAGATCCATAGATTTTTTGCATATAATCGTGTGAATGTGCAATATGCCCAATATAATTGCCTTGGATGTCCCAACCGGCAAATAATTCACATTGTTCAAAAGCGCGTAAATATTCGTCGGAATAATGATGGAGCGTTTCCATTGATGATAATTGAATACCGGCATTGTTCTTCATTGCAGGGATGACTTTACGTATATATTCTTGCAATTGTGGTGGGGCATCTGCCCCGCGTTCTTTCATTACGCGTGTGAAAACGGCAATATTATTCTCAATTCCGGAAATGCGCGGGATAATAAAAGGTTGATTTTCCGCACATTTTTTCGCAATATAATCATAGAGAATCACATTGTCGTCAAACATTATGCTTTGAAAACCGTTTGTCGTTTTGTGTATTGCCCGCGCATCAATACCTAAACAGGACGGCATTTGTAGTGGATTATATCCGTGAGGAGAAACGACCGCCCAAGGTTGTGGAACTGCATCTTTAATGCTATAATTACGTGCTTTGCTCGAATGAATATGGAATGATTGTATAAATGCGGGATCATTCACCACGTTATATCCAAGGACACGCATTAAATACACCATTTTGTTGTCGCAACCGGGTTGTCCAAAATGAAAATGAAATGCACATTCCTGCGTTTGTTTAATGGGAAAATTGGAGTGAAAAATCCACGTATCTTGACTATCAAATCGCGGACCAAACAGTGGAGAATTATGAGGATCTGATGATTTATATTCGTGACGCAAAAGAGAAAACATAGTCTTGTTTTGTGAAATGTTAGATAGACGTAAATTATGAAAAGCCTTGTTAGAAAAACAAATATCAGAGTTTAATAGCACGTGAAATCCGAGTATATCGCGCGTTCGAATATAAGAAAATACATCTTGAAATGCGAGACGCTTACCAATGACGGTTTGAACAATTTTGTCCGATTGAATACCAAGTTCCTTGTCGTTATATATACGTTCACCGAGTAAATGAATTTTATGAATATTTTCTGTGCTTACGTTTTTACGAAGACAAAATTGCAATTCGCGCAATCGGGTTTGGTCACTTGGAATAAAAAACTGTGTGAATAAATGAATCGGATCATTACAAATATGTTCGGAAGGTTCTATTTTAGTAGAAATGGAATATAGTTTCATTATGATAGAATAATAGTATTTATCGTTTTTATTAAGATTTATTAATATAACTATAATTATAAGGGAATGTATTCGTTTGGAATAAAAAAACGAACGTCAATACATCATAAAAACCAAATTCATACCATTAACCAATTAACTATATTACCAGAATCTTTCGAATGGACAGATTATTTAATAATGAATATGGATTTAATTGATAATAATATTATTACAAAAGAAGATGCTGAAAAACATTGGATAGAACACGGATATGCAGAATCGCGAAATTATACAGACAATAACTCGTTTCCTTGGCGACGTTATTTAATTGCAAATCCAAAATTGTTAGAAGAAAATATATTATACAAAGAAGAAGCTTATGAACATTGGATTACGACAGGGAGAAAAAACAAATATCGACTAGAAAGCCCAGACTTCAATTGGAAAATATACGCAGCAATAAATCCTGATTTACACGCGAATTCGATTCTTTCTGAAAACGAAGTATTAGAACATTGGATTTATCATGGATATAATGAGGATCGGTCATACAAATTGATTGATTTCGACTGGTTATTTTATATTACATTTAATTGTCTGTATCATGAATATATCAATACTGAAACACAAGCGGTTTTACATTGGTTGCACAACGGAAAACATAAAAATATTAGCCACGCTACACTATTAAACCATTATTCTAAAATAATACATTATGATTATAGTGCATTGTCTCAAACACCTCTGAATAAATATATTCGTATTGAGAATGATAAAATAAATGAAACGAATAGTTTGGACCAAATATATGTGCACGATATTGTGAAACGTAATACACCAGTATTTCGTAATTTAGAACCCGTGAAAAACATAGATTCGTTTTTTAAAAGATTTAATGCATTTACGTTGATAATCGACTTTCCCTGTTTTGGTGGTGGATGTAGTTTTTTCTTAAATTCTATTATTACGAAATATAAAAATAATATGGATTTTTTGATTGTGCGTACATTTAAAGATAAAATCCATTGGTATGTGAACGATGAGCATATACTCCATTATTCTACACATATAGATGATGCATTTCATTTACTGAATAAAGTAGTTCCGAAAATTAGAAAAATATTTATCAATTCTATTATTGGTCACCAATCAAAATTTTTGGACAAAGTGATGTCGTACGGAATAGAAGTATCGACAATTACACACGATTTTCGATTAGTATTTGATGACCCCCACAAATATTTTTATGAATTAGAACGCGAAAAACCAAACAATATAATTGATTTTAACAAAATAAATCGAATTTTCACACAAAATGTTGGTAATTTACATACATTCGGTCGTTTTTTTACAAAAAAAAACACCATTCATGTATCGCCTTTGCCTGATTTCAAAAAAGCATTGAAACGCATCGAAACAAATAATAAAAAAACGGTTATAGGTGTATTGGGAGATATATCAGATGTGAAGGGGTGTATATTAGTATATCATATTGCAAAATTAATCAAAACACAGCCGGAAAAATACGAATTGATTGTATTTGGAAATATTAATGTCCCGTATGTTACAAAATATCCATATACATCAATTCGTCATTTGAATACATTATTGGAGAACCATAAACCGAATTTATGGTTAGAAACTTCATTATGGCCTGAAACATATTCGTATACATTGACCTTGATGAAAATTACGCGTTTACCGATTTTATACCAGAATAAATTTTATAATTGCGCGGTTCAAAATCGCATTAAGGAATACCCAAGCGCATTTTCATATAATTCCATAGAGGATGTTAGTTTGGAGACAATATCCAATATAAAAAAGAATCATTTGTTTACTATTGAACCTACTATTTACTACCCAGATATATGGGAACAATATTTTGGTTCGTATAATAAATTAGTAACACAACCCAAAATATTACAAGATAAAATGGATAAAAAGAACGTTGTGATGATTACGTCTAAGATTTACACAACAACTAAACCGTTTTCTTATTCTGATACACGTTCTATATACACACCCGAAGAGCGATTTCAACAGACATTGAATACTATCCAAACTATAAAGGAATCTATACCAGATGTGATTATAGTGTTGTTCGATAATTCTAAATTCACGGATGTTCAATATAGTACATTGGATAAGGCAGTGCATTATTTTTTGAATGTGACTAATAACAAAATAGTAAACGAATATACCAATAACAGTCGTTACAAAATATATGGTGAAATTGTTCAAACACTGGAGTTATTAGTATTTATTGAAAAGACATTAAAATATAAGGTTGGAATTCGAAACGTGTTTAAAATATCAGGTCGATATTTAATAAATGAAGATTTTGATTATAATAAATATAACAACGATGATATTATTTTAAAACAGAATATGGATGTATTGGACCGAAAATATTATTTTACTTGTTTTTACAAATTTGGATATAATTGTTTCGATAAAATATATAATGCAATACATGACGTGCATAATGGTATGACAGGGAATAAGCACGCAAATAAAGACTGGGAGGTGTTATTACCCGAATTATTATATTATGATTTTCACGAAATTGAAACTTTAGGTATAACACAAAATATTGCTGTATGGAACGACAAAACGCGTATATAATCGCGTATAATACGTATTATTTGAATAGAAACATATATGTTTCTATATAAAAAGCTATTTTATAAATGAAAACTATATTATTCACGAATGCTCGAGATGAACCAGATATATTAGAATGGGTGGTTCATCATAAACATAGTATAGGATTTGACCAAATATATATAGTTGATCATAAATCAAAAACACCAATATACGATACAATTGAAGGTGTTCCAAACGTGCATATAAAAAGATTAGAATGTGAAGTTGTAGTAAAAAATCAATTAATACGTGAAGCGGTAAAATACGCAAGAGAACATCAATATGATTGGATGTTATATTTAGATGCGGATGAATTATTAATGCTGCCGAATGACTCTAATATTCACGATTTTTTGCATAAATATGATGATTATGATATGATTGGTATGAATTGGCTGCTATTTGGTTCCAATTATCACAATAATCGTCCAGAAGGGACATTGATTGAAAATTATATTCGCTGCGAACCCCAATTTAACGTTCATATTAAGAGTTTAGTTCGTCCATTATGTGTTACTGGCGTTCCGAATGACGGTGGTCCTCACGTGTATAACATAAAAGAATTTGATCGTGCAGTTGGGACAAATAAAGTACCTATGATAAAGGCACATCCTCATTTTTTCAATCAATTGGGACACATGGCAAATGTTGAAGAAATAAACAAAAACGATGCATATGTAGCACATCATATATTCCAATGTTTTGAAATATACCAACAACGCAAGGTATTTAGGAAGCGTGATGATAATAATGAAGAATGGTCTTGGAAATTTGACGAGAATGAACTACATAAACACTACAACCAATGCGAAAATACAAAACCTTGTGAAAAGTACAATGCACAAAATAAGGAAAAAATAGCTTTTTATCGTGAGACGCAACAATAAAGTAAATGATTATTTTATATAGTAATCATTTATGGCTGCATATATGGTATAATTATTGATAAAATAAATATCAGATGGTCTCAATAAAATAATCTCAACGGAATGTATAATGCGCGTTTTATTAACTGGTGGTTTGGGATTTATTGGTAGTCATTGTGCGGTTGTTTTGGGTCAATATGATTACGAAATTGTTATTATAGATAATTTATCAAACTCTTCCGTTGAAATATTATCCAAAATCAACCATTTAGTAAAAGATCCATCGAATATTCATTTTATAGAAGGTGATGTTACAAATCCAACCCTGTTAGAGAGTGTGTTTGAAACATATGGGCAAATCGACGCAGTGTTACATTTTGCTTCATTGAAATCGGTAAATGAATCGATTCAGCAACCATTGGTTTATTACAGACAAAATATGGATGGATTACTTACTATCTTGGAAAGTATGCAAAAATATCAATGCACACGTTTTATATTTTCTTCTTCTGCAACCGTTTATGGATATAATGCGGAAGTCCCTATTAAAGAAACAGACCCAATCGGTATTTCCATTACCAATCCATATGGTCAAACCAAATATTTTCAAGAAAGAATTTTAATGGATTATGAGAAATCAAATCCTGAAATGTGTATTACTATATTGCGGTATTTCAATCCTGCTGGTGCTCATCCGTCTGGATTATTGGGCGAAGATCCAAACGGTATTCCAAATAATTTATTTCCTTATATATTGCGCGTGGCGAACCGAGATTTGGATAGATTGACCATTTACGGCGATGATTATGATACACCAGACGGCACGGGGGTTCGCGATTTCATTCATGTAATGGATTTGGCTGAAGGTCACGTAGAAGCATTACGTCATATTCAAAAAGGTATTGATATATATAATTTGGGCACAGGAAAGGGAGTATCTGTAATGGAACTGGTAAAAACGTTTGAAAAAACGAATAATATAACAATTCCATACATTATTGGTTTGCGACGCGAAGGTGATATTCCGGCAGTGTATGCAGATGTATCTAAAGCGTATACTAAATTTGGTTGGAAAACGAAACGTTCGGTCGAGGATATTTGTAGGGATGGATTCAATTTCATACATTCAAATTTTGATGTCTGAAACCATACCATCAATATGATAGTCTGATGTAAGTTTTACAATATGTTTTGATGTAACTGTGTATAAAAATACATTTACATGTTGCGAGTGAATAAATTCTATACTTTTATGATTTAATGCTGTCCAATGAAAACAAATAAATTTCAGTTGATATTTTTTGATAATTTCATTGAGCATTGCACAGGAAAAACAATTGTCTGTAATGAGCCCTAATTTGTGTTCTGTGCTGTCTTTGTATAGCAAATCCAAATGTTCAAAATTGAAACTCGCAAACCATATTCGCGAAGTATTTATTTTGTATGTTCGAATATAATCTAACAAATAAGGAACGACTTCTGCGTCGCCTTTCAAATCAAAATAAAGCATAATGGATTGATAATCAAAACGTGTGAAAAATTGATCAATGGACAATGTCTTGGGATGAATTTGCAATATTTCAGCAAAGGTCATGTCTTTCACCCACTTATCTCCAATAGACACATCGTGAAACGCAATGAGTTCCTTGTTTTTATCCAATTGAATATCCAATTCAATCATTGTAAAACCGTGTTTCAATGCTTGCTCAAATGCTTCTAATGTATTATCTTCATTATATTGACTGTAACCACGGTGTGCAATTTTTAACATATTCGATATTATAATATAAGAATATGTTAAAAAATTTATTGAAATAATGCGTTATAATAACGAAACATCCTTGATGTTCCTGGTTTAAATAGATGCTACAATACGGGATTGCGTATCTGGAATTTTCATTGTGGGCGTACTGTCGCTTCCCAAGGAAGCAATTAAATATTTGGTAATAATCATATTGGTTTTGAAAATCTCTTTTGCGCTCATTACAGCAAACCATTGATATTTGGTTCGCTCTAATATTTCACAGCCCGGTATATAGACACCAAAAGCACGAACGGAACATAATTCCAGAGGTTTTTCTTCCATTAAATGTTCTAATAAAACGGGTTTTCCGTCTACTGTTTTTATTCCGATGTAAATACCGTCAATTAAATTGAAATTGCCCAACATCACTTCATTATTGAGCCATTTTGATGTATAGGCAAAGAAATCAGCTTCAGCCGAAAAGTGATGAGATGAATTGCGTTTTCTCATATATTCTACAAATGTAAACATTTCTGGCGATCGTTTTGCAGATCCTATAAAACGGGTTGATGAAGTGAAATATTTCCAACGTTGGTCGGAAATGACGTTGGGTGATTTGTTAATCATTTCGCATACAAATGGTTTGTTTTCTTGCGTTCCTTGTGTAAAAAGGGGCATCAAATTTCGTGTGCATACAAATGAATTGGGGACAAACATACCTCCATAAATATATAACAATTCCGCAAAGGCTTGTTCACGATAATGGTCCTTGAACGGTTCAGACACGGAAAGAATATCCACATTCCAATTCGGAATAAGTTGACTAAAGGAGTCGTCATCAATTAAACAGACGTTGAAATCATTTCCACAATGATGAATAATGGATTTTACGGTAAGATGAAGATAGGGTTGATTCAAGTCGGTTGTGCTACGAGATCCAAAACTCTTCCATTTACGTGCATTGTATTCGTATTTTGTATGAATCCACAATTTGGGACGATTGTATCCATATAATGGACTATCATTGAGTAAATACTTTCGAATAAGTTCGTTTTCGTCATTTTCGGAAGAGAGTGCAGATTTTGCACGTTTACCTACAAAACTAACAGCTACTACGATTCCCAATGTGAGTAATGTATACGAAATATTTTTTTCAGAAAAAAACGTCATTGTAAATAACTATATATATAACGACGCATTATTATGTTATGAAACTACGCTAAAAATAGATAAAGTAATCAATATTATATTTCGATTGATTGTATTTAATGGAAGACGTGAACATAGTGCCGTTACTTTTACACATTTGACGAACAATATTTACAAAAGAATTGTAATTAAACTCGCGCGTTGCATAAAATATCTTGGATTTGTGATAATAAGGCTTTATTTCTTCTAAAAAGAGTTCATTATAGTTATGAAATAATATTTTACGATATGTGTTTTGGTCGACTAAATAATACTTGTCCGTTTTTAGACACACCTTTTCCAAGAGGGAATACAACACTTCAATGGGAATATTTTCACGAAATATTTGTTTTAACATTCCTATGTATATATTCGGTATATATTAGTTGTTACAATTCGTTTGAAATATGGGAAAAATTGTATGTGTAAATAATGCGAGCTCAATCTCATCTTCGTGAATATTATGAAAATATGTAATATATTCACACAATGGCGGAAGAACCTTGTATTTTTCGTCTTCACTTAAACCACGATTGATTTTTACAAATGTAAAAAAACTGTCGAAAATATCAATTACTGAGTATCCATAATCGTGAATTGCATACAGACAATGAATCGCATTATATAATTCGTTTCGTTTGATACATTCTATATATTCTTCAAAATGATTAGATGAAATAGAGGAAATAGTTGATTTACAAACTTCTAAAGACATTGCTTTATCTGTTTCATTTCGAATGAGCCATATTTTTTCTAGCGCAGTAAACAACTCGCGTATGGAGTTATTACACGACTGTAAAATATGATCCTGTGCATCTTGTGTAATATCAATATTTTCTTTTTGAATGATATGGGTTTGCACATCACGTATTTGATCCACAGTTGGTTTAGGAATATGTAAAATATGAACGCGCGATTGAATACTTTCAATGACTTTTTGGATGTTGGAACAAACCGAAATAAAATGGATATTGGATTTGTATTTATCGATGTAATTACGAAAGACTTGCTGACATTGTTCGTTTACCATATCTAAATCATCGACAACAATAAGTTTTTTTTTACCGTAAATAGAACATCGCGATTGACTGAATGACTTCATTTCATTGCGATAATAGCTAATACCCTGCTCTTTGAGATTATTTACAAATAATATGTTGTTTTCTGGAAAACCCTTATGTTTTTCGAGTCCATAATAATCCCGAATAATTGCGTAAAGCAATGCAGTTTTTCCAGAACAAGCACTCCCAGTAACTAAAATATTTAAATCGTCAATTTTCATCAATGTATGTAAGACGTCTTTGAATTGGTCTGTTGTGCAAAAATCGTTAATATAATAAGGTTTGTATTTAGAAATAAATAACGGGTATGTTTTCGTAGTCATGATTGTATGAATAAGAACACTTGGATTTATGTCGATTGAATAGTAAATAATATAGTTTTGGCGAAAATATACATATAAAAAATCGCGATGACTATTATTATAACATGGTTGAAAAATCTCACTATGAAACATTAGGTGTATCTAAAAATGCAAGTGATGTTGATATTAAAAAGGCATACCGTTCACTTTCTTTAAAGTATCATCCAGATCGTAATCCGGATCCAAATGCGTCTTCAAAAATACAAGAAATAAATTCAGCATATGAATGTTTGAAGGATAATGAGCAGCGAAAAATGTATGATATGCAGCAAAATTGTTCCGGATTCCCCGGAATGCCTTTTCCGTCAGGAATGCCTTTTCCGTCAGGAATGCCTTTTCCACCGGGAATGCATAGTGCGGATGTGCCGGAAGATGTGAATAACCTCTTAAATATGTTATTTGGTGGAGGTGGTGCTATGAATATGGAGCCAAATATCCGTATGTTTCGTGGGGGTGTGGAACAACAATCGCAACCAATATTTCGTCAAAGTTCACGCACTCATCATTATAAAAAACCCTCTGCAATAACAACTCGTTTGACTATTTCATTAGAACAGGCATATACCGGTTGCACACTACCCATTGAATTAAAACGTGATGTAATAGTCGGAGATGCGAAAATACAAGAAGAAGAAACATTGTACGTCAAAATTGAACCCGGAACCGACGCCAACGAAATTATTATTTTGCCCGAAAAGGGTCACGTAACATCGCAACAGGAAAAGGGTGATGTGAAAATTGTATTGTGTGTTGAAAATAAAACGGCTTACCGTCGCACCGGTCTTGATTTGTATTATACGCAAAAGTTAAGTTTAAAGGACGCTCTGTGTGGATTTTCTTTTGAAATTGTTCATATTAGTGGAAAGATGTTGGCGCTTAATAATAAAACGAATACTACTGTAGTGAAACCAAACTTTAAAAAGGTAGTTGCGAATTTGGGTATGAAACGCGGTGATAATATTGGAAATTTAATCATTGAATTTGATATTCAGTTTCCGGAAAAATTAGATCAGACACAGTTGGATACATTACAATCAATACTATAAGTATGTGCTACTATGCGATGTGTGAATAATTACAAATGTATTTAACATAATATTTGTAATTATTTAGGAAGAAATACGCTTTGTAGGAATTTCCACATCAACTAAATATATAGAATTTTCAGTCATAACGATGTATTCACTTCCGACCTTATATATTTTTGCAATAGGACTAGTATACTCTTCTTCACTTTTAACGAGAAGTTTTTCTTGGTTCTCGCGAACACCAATTAACACGGATTTGTCCAATGAATTAGTCCAATAATCCATCATCACAGGTTTGTCTTCAACAATAGATAGTTTTATCGCGTGTTGTAAAGTGGTTGTTTCTGGTAATCTATAACCATTGGGCGTAGTAACGGGCGGTTGTTCGTCGGTAGTACTCATTTAAATATAAAAAACTTATCTCATTTTCTTTAAGTGGTTATTGTGTTTTATTATAATATTGAATGATTATTCTGTTTTAAACGAATAATATCTGTTATTGTATATACGGTTTGATTATGACTATAAAAACGGTTATTATTGAATTATACGGGTTTCATGTATCTGAATATTTGACTTATATGCATAGTTCAGATGTGATTAAAGGATTGAAGAACTCAAATGTGATTATATATCACGGATGGAGTATAATCACCCGTTTGATTGCAATGTTATATTCTATGAAACAAACCAAACAGCAGATTCATAGCACAATCACTCGCACATATTATTTATATCTTGAATATGTGGAAAAAATCCATACAAAAAATATGTGCGAACATCATAGTCCTTCTGTTTTTGTGTATAATCAAATCGCGGGGGATATTTGCCTAAACAATGGATCACAAGTTCAAAATAAGAAAAACCACACGCCTTCCTTTATAAAATTAATGAAGTGGTCAGAACTCTTGCTACTATGGAACAATTCGCATTTTACGTTTGAACAGCGACTCTTATGTAGTGAAACATTTCTACATAGTTATTTGACTATTTTATGTAGTGAAGCCTATTACCATTCGTTTCGCTTCTTGGAAATATTGCAAGACACCTGGAAAGACAAAAAAACATATTCTGAGTTACATATTCGACTATTACACGCGTTTCTTTCACGTATCCAAAACAAGGAGAATAAATTTGTATATTCGCAGGAAATCGTAAAAGATCAATGCTTTCACTTATTTGTAGAACACTGTAGCGAAACCCAGCAATTTATCCAAGATGCGATAGATACGCAAAATGTCGATGATTTAGTCGAATGGATACTTACTATCCAAACGATTTAGCCGAATTAGTCGTTGGTTATATCACCATAATAAGAACTCGTCATTGAGAGAATTTTTTTTCGTATCTTTTGTTTCTTCTCTTTTGATACAGGATCATCTGAAAATGTATGTATATCATCATATTCATCCTGAAGAACGGCCTTTACAAAGGAGAATATGAAGCGAAGAATTTCTTCAGTGCAATTACCCACAATTAGACAACTACCTGTTCGGAAGATCATAAAGGAAACTTCGGTATATTTTTTATTTTCACCGAGTTCACTCATTTTTTGCTTTCTATCTTCCACGCAAATTTCTCCCCTTTGTAATGATTTATCAAAACCGATTTGATTATTGAAGTAAAACTTGCATTTCACACCAGGGTAACTGCAGGGGTCATATGCAGTTTCAATGTTGTATTTTGAACTACGTAATATAGAATATAGTTTTTCACGATTAATATAAAATCCACAATTGAAATTTGAATTAATCAACACACTATCCTCTTTTGCATTATCCACAAATGCGATTTCTTCATCCGCTTCAGATAATAATGGATTTAGCGTTTCCAATATCATTTGTTTTACACTAATCAATAAACTTGTATTCAAGACTCCCGGTATTTCCATTTTCCCAGTATTGAAAATTTTCACGTGTATTTCGTGAAATTCACCTTCGTGAATAAAACGCATAATCATTGCAAAACAATTATAGAAGGCGTTTTTTACTTTTCCGCGACAATTCATAATATCCTTTTTAGACATACCGACGGTAATTTTGCGTTCGTCTTTGAATTTATTTCGTCGTGCATTCGGATTGTTAATTTGACGTATGATATGTTCGGTATAATATGGAATATTTTTCAATTTTTCCGCATAATTGTTATATTCTTCGGGTGTATGTGATACTATTTTCATTTGTTTTTTCACAACCCCCGAATTTGGCCGCCAATATTCAGTGATGGGAATATCCCAGAAAATGGAATGAATGTCTACACTTTGATTGAGAAACAACACCTTCGTTTTTGTTGAAATATACAAGTCGTCACATTTAGGCATTGCAACTGATAATTCTTTGCCGCAATCTGGCGATTTCAATACATCGCTGCGTTCCGACCCATTAAGGAAGTCACACCATTCATCATCAATGCTCATTTTAAATTAAATTCTACTATATGGAATTGCATACTCGCTTTATGTTGTTTCAATTTTATTAAAATCTTCAAAATAATTTATGTGGACTATGTATAAAGAATATGCTTTCCGTTGCTGAAAAAAGTGAAACAGTTCCGATTCGATTACCACAACCGAATTACATTCAAAAAATACGTTCAAAAACAGTTAAAACCCCTTCTAATGAAAATTTAGCCGTGATGGCCGCATTTGATCCTTCTCATATGTCGTCTTCTCCTCCAGGTGGAACGTTCATGTATAATTTACGTCAACGTATGGAAAAGGCCTAATTCGAGATGGTATATAACATATTCTTTATGTTATATATTAACACATTAATTCGTGTTCGGAATCAATTGAAGACGTTGTACTATGTAAATAGGAGCGATGACTGATAAAATAATTCATATTGTCCTCAATGATTGTGTGCGTATTATGAATAATATTTTGCATTACGATTAATATATTATGTGTAACACATTCCTGCTTTGAACGTATAATGTAATTAAAATACAAAAGCAATATTTTGTTTTTATCAAGGTTATATTGCGAACTAATAGTATGTATATAATACAATAATTCTTTGTTTGTGCATGAACCTACCACTGTATTGTGTAATTCTTCCAATATAGCGTTACTAATAATACGAGTATTCCATTCTCGCAAATGAAAATTCTGATTTAATTGTAGAAAGTTAATCATACTTCGAATATCCGAATTATACATTTCTTGTATAATATCTATGGCGTGATCATTTATTTGCATTCCCTCTTTTTCCGCAATCATACGAATAAAACCACGTATTTCGGACTTTGGTAATTGGTTGAATCTCACTGTTATGAATTCTGATCTCAAAGAATTATCTATTTTACTTATATAATTGCAAATAAGGCAAAATCGAACATTTGTTGTGGTCGTTTGAATTAAATACTTGAGAGCCTGTTGGGCGTTTTTCGTCATATAATCGACCTCATCTAATACGACAAATTTAAAACCAGTTTCAAACAAATTATTTGATCGGACAAAAGATTGTATTTGGTTTCGAATGATGTCTATACCACGATCATCAGATGCATTTAAATGAATAACATTGCTTCGATTGATCCGCGTATATTGGGATTGATATTCTTGTATTAAATTAATAATAGTTGTAGTTTTACCGGTTCCAGGTGGTCCATAAAACAGAAGATTCGGAAAATAGCCCTTTTGTAAAATTTGTTTGAATAATGTTTTATTGGTTGGGTCCAGAACAATATTATCAAATTCCGTAGGCCTATATTTTTCTACCCACGGAATCGCTTGGTTATTTTGTTCAGTGTTCATTGTTTTACATTCACATCAATTGTATTTTATAAATCGTTTTATTGTAAAATACAAAATTGATTTAAGAAAAATACTTCATATTGATTATATTCAATTTGAAAATGACTACTGTTCAAAATCACGACGATGGATACTTGGAAATGTGGTTGGGTCCAATGTTCTCGGGAAAGACAACCCAATTAATACAAACATACAAACAGTATTCTTATATTGATAAAACAATTGCTGTCGTGAATTATAACGGGGACAAACGATACCATGATACAATGCTTTCCACACACGATCAAATTATGATTCCATGTATACAATCGTCCACTTTGTCGGAAATTATTGCGCAATTGGAATGTGTCGATGTAATACTGATTAATGAAGGCCAGTTCTTTGGTGATATATTCGATATAACAATTGACTTGGTAGAAAACAAGAAAAAAATTGTCTATATTTATGGTTTAGATGGCGATTTCCAACGTAACAAGTTTGGACGAGTATTGGATTTAATACCATATTGCGATCGTTTTACAAAATTACATTCTATGTGCGCTAGTTGTAAAAATGGAAAGCCTGCACTATTTTCAAAGCGAATCAGTGGTGAAATTGGACAAATTGTTATTGGTTCTGATAATTATAAGCCTTTGTGTCGACGCTGCTACAATTCAGTATAAATACAATGGGCTACAAAACAAATGAAAAAGAATATAAACAAAAAAACGTAGTTTTTTCATTCTATTAGTAAATGTCGGGTTCTCCTGTAAAACGCTCACGAAAGAAGGCTTCTGTAATCGAGACTGGTTCTATTCTACAATCAACGGATAATAATAATAATAATATCCAAATGGCGATCGAGGAACCAGCACCGGATGTGAAAAAACGCGGTCGCAAACCAAAAGGGGGTAAATTAGTAATTAAAGCCACCCCAGATACAAATGTATCTACATCCATTGCAAATGTAATATTGCATCTAAAATGCTCTACCAAAGATCTACACCCGTGCAGTCAAGAATCGTTTATACAAAATCCGACAGATTATAATGCAAATGCTCCCCCTGAAATCATGACTTATGATACGATTGATAATAATCATACGGGATTTTCTTCATACATCGCAACCACACCAGAAAGTATTGCATATAATAAGCAAACCGACACACAAACTATACTTGACTCTACAAATGCACCCATTATAGAAGACTCCGTTTCGGTAAAAGACTTGAATTTGAAATTGAAACAATTAAAAGTCGATATATATAAAAATAATATGGACGAAAAAAAAGCGGCGTGTTTCTGGTGCACATATGATTACGATAATCCATCGTGCTATATTCCAAAATATGAAATGGATGGCGAAGTTTGCGGATATGGATCTTTTTGTCGCCCTGAATGTGCAGTAGGGTTTTTAATGAAGGAGAATTTAGATGACTCTACCAAATTCGAACGATACCAACTATTAAACAGCATTTACGGGAAGGTGTATGATTTTAAAAACAATATTAAACCGGCACCGAATCCTCATTATTTATTAGATAAGTTTTATGGTAATTTGACTATTCAGGAATACCGGAAGTTATTGAATAGTGACCATATGTTAATGGTAATAGATAAACCATTAACTCGTATTTTACCTGAATTACACGAAGACACTGATGACTTTGTTGCTAGTGTATATGGTGGGAGTAAGGGAAATGCTACACAAGCCGGGGGTGTATACAAAGTTAAGCGTGAAAGCGAAAAACCGAAAGGAGTCAGCAAGACATCTATAATGTGCGAACAATTCGGCATTCCTGTATAAAATTGAATATTTTGTTTTGTTATTATTGCAACACAACAAAAGAAATACTATGAATAGTCAAGATATATGGAAATCGATTTGTGCCGATGTTTTTCGAATCAAAATGACGCGGAAAAAAATGGAACTTTATGTATTTAGAGTGGAAGAATGTGCAACACGGAGTATTCGTTCATTGCATCCACATACAATCGACCAATGCAATTTACTAAAACACAAATATTTACCCCATATTTCGTCTTGTGAAATATGGCTATGTAATTACATAGTCAAAATTAAGAGACAATATGAAACAAATGCAAATACGCGCCATTATATGCAGACACAAGAGTGGATACGAGAATATGTAGACACCTGCTTAAACAATAGCTATTTTGAATTGGAATGCGATTATTAAAACAAAATTAACTTGAATTACAATATATCCTCTTTTTGTATAATGGTAAAAGTTGGAATTAACGGTTTTGGTCGAATTGGGCGCCTTGTATTTAGGTGTATTGAAGAACGTCGTTTACGTGGGGAAAACATTGAGGTTGTAGCCATCAATGAACCCTTTTCTGATTTGGAATATATGGCTTATCAGTTAAAATACGATAGTGTTCACGGAACAGTATCTTACGAAATGGAATCGGATACTTTGTCCGACACACTGTTAATTAACAAAAAAACAGTACACCGTTTTGCTGAAAAAGACCCGAGTCAATTACCTTGGGGTAAATACAATGTAGATTATGTTGTTGAATCCACTGGTTTGTTTACCACATTAGAAAAGGCGAATCTTCATATAGTCGGTGGGGCAAAAAAAGTGGTCATATCAGCCCCTTCCAAAGATGCTCCCATGTTTGTAATGGGTGTGAATCACGAGAAATACCAAGGCGAAACCATTATTTCCAACGCTTCATGCACGACAAATTGCTTGGCGCCTTTAGCTAAAGTCATTCATAATGCTTTTGGAATCGAAGAGGGGTTAATGACTACGATTCACGCAACTACCGCAACACAACGCACTGTAGATGGTCCTTCCGCCAAAGATTGGAGAGGGGGTCGTAGTGCAAGTGTGAACATTATTCCTTCGTCTACGGGTGCGGCAAGTGCTGTAGGTAAGGTAATCCCTGAATTAGAGGGTAAACTTACGGGTATGGCTTTCCGTGTTCCCACAATTGATGTATCGGTTGTGGATTTAACCGTGAAATTAAAAACAGCAACCACATATGATAATATTGTGAATGTAATCAAACACGCTTCCGATAATGAAATGAAAGGTGTTCTTGGATGGACAGATGAGGCATTAGTCAGCAAAGATTTCGAGGGTGATTCAAGAAGTAGCATTTTTGACGTAAAAGCAGGTATATCGTTGAATGATAATTTCGTCAAATTAGTGTCTTGGTATGATAATGAATGGGGGTATAGTAACCGTCTCGTTGATTTAATTACGTATACTGCTGCATAATGGTATGTTAAATATATTGATTTATCTTTATCACATAAACCAATAAAATTGAAAGAGCTTAAAGATTTTGGTATAGCACTAACTAATCTGATAATACGTATTACGTAAAATGAGCACTCACGTTTCCAATTCCGAACTTACCGAACTGCGATCAAACTATGAATTCATGCAAAATTCTCCACTTGTTCGTAAATTGAATAAAAAAGTTGCGAAATTAAAGCGCAATGCTAAAATATTGAACCGCGTTATATTGCACCTAGGGGGTAATTTGGAGCCATCAACAAATTCGGATGTTATTGATTCGACGGATGATGGGAATATAAAGTCGATTGTTATTAAACAAGAACCTGTCGACGAAGAGCGTATTACATATGAAATTGACGAAGACGCAGATGCATTTGAATGTGATGACTGTAATATTAAAGGACGAAATTGTTACGAAGAACTTGGATTAACCAAACAAGAGGCGCTTCTTTATATAGACAAGGGGGAACCAGATCGATGTGAAGATTGTTTTGAAAAATGGAAGACAAGTGACGATGCATCTAGCTATTTCAAACAACTCGACGAAGAGGCCTCTGTGGAAGAAGAGGAAGAAGTAGAGGCTTCTGAAGAGGAGGAAGAAGAGGCTTCTGAAGAGGAGGAAGAGGAGGAAGAGGAAGAAGAAGAGGCTTCTGAAGAGGAGGAAGAGGAGGAAGAGGAAGAGGAGGAGGAAGAAGTAGAGGCTTCTGAAGAGGAGGAAGAAGAAGTAGAGGCTTCTGAAGAGGAGGAGGAAGAAGTAGAGGCTTCTGAAGAGGAGGAAGAAGAAGTAGAGGCTTCTGAAGAGGAGGAAGAAGAAGAAGAGGCTTCTGAAGAGGAGGAAGAAGAAGAAGAGGCTTCTGAAGAGGAAGAGGAGGAAGAAGAGGCTTCTGAAGAGGAAGAAGAGGAAGAGGAAGAGGCTTCTGAAGAGGAAGAAGAGGAAGAGGAAGAGGCTTCTGAAGAGGAAGAAGTTGAAGTTGAGGATGAAGAGGAAGTGTTTGAAGTAACCATTAAGGGAAATACGTATTATACCAGTGATGCACAAAATGGTGAAATTTATGCAATTGACGAGGAGGGTGATCCCGGAGACCAGATCGGGATGTTTAAATCAGGAATTGCTAAATTCGCATAAATGCAATAAATAATTCCAATGACTAACAATTTATAATAATTATAAAAATTATTATAACGAATATTTTTATTTGCGACGTCTATTCCTGGTTCTGCGATTACACGCACTTCTTTTGCTCCCACCAGATATTGTCTCTCTTATTGACTTACGTTTTCTTTTTGTGCCCTTAATTCTAAACCCACCGGTTTGCTTCACCACCCTACGTAGTCGTTTTGTTTGTTTAGGCATCAGTGTATCTAATTTAATTAATGGAAAAACGCTATATAATAACATGGGATTTTGTTTTAACACCTTATGAATTAATTGCTCGCGCATTCTTACTAAATTCGAGTTTTCATAGGAACATTTTATTAATGGCAGGTTTTTCTTATCTAAAATACCCTCAATGAAATTCAAACGTAAATATATTTCGTAAAATTCGTTTTTGGTTTCAGCAAAAACATCTTCGGGAACATTCGTCTTTTTGTCGTCACTTTTGGATACAATTGCATCACTATTTGATACAACACCAATTTCCAAATAATCAGTCTTACCCCCAAGTTTACTTTTACCATTTCGCATCAAGTCCATTACATATTGAATAAATTCGCTCGATGTCTCATTCTGAATTCCATTTTTTAAAAAGGAGTTCAATTCATCCTGTAATTTTTTATTAGAACAACTCCTTTTCAAGGGTGTAAATTGTTTTAACAGTTGGATTACATTTATTTTTTGATTACTAGCCGACATTTTTTCACGAACTTCCAATTCCCAAGGCTCTAAATTGGTTGTCTTTTTTTTCATAAAAGCCTCATATTTGGTAAAATTGGTCCTATATTTATCCGATGTTACTAAATATTCGTATTCCGATGCAAGTTCTAATAATTGCGAAGTTTCTTTGAATGACCGCAATAATAAAGGGGGGATAATATTGGGATCACTATTATATTTAGCTGCATCTAATTTTAATTTATATAATTCAAACCAAACGGAAATGATATTTGCAAATGGGTCGCCTGGTTTTGGTAATTTTCGTAAAATATCATTCACACGTTCAGGACTCACGCCTTTTGTCGAACGCTTCGCTGCATTTGTCGAATAATTTTCAATTTCAGTTTTGAGTGATGGGTTTTTCGGGTTGAGTATATAATCTTCGTAAAATTTTTTGTATAATGTTTCCATTTTTTTCTCAATTTCTTTCATTCTATCTTCATTTCTTTTATTTTGCTGTGCTATGAAATGTGAATGCTTATATAATTCTCTAAACAATCGCGAATAGTCAGGGTGGTTAATTATATCATTTATCCAAAATACTTCCATTACTGTAAAAATATCTGAACTGCGTTGAATATGACTAAACGAGTTTTTTTCTTCGTCACCAATTATTTTTTTCACAAATGACGGTAAAATAGACATCTCAACCGGAACGCTCGTTGTTTGTTTTTCTATATTTTCCACAAAAGTGTCGTGAATATTTCCTTTAACCGGAAAGGACGTAGGGAATAATAGTTGTAACATCACCATCACGTTATTCTTGGAGTTACGTTGTCGTTTCTCATAGCTTGGTATACTCTTATCTGATCCAATCTTCATAGTCATTTTGAATTGTTCTTTATTGAAAAAAATATCCACTATTTGGTCTCGCGAATACTGTTTGAATGACCCGAGAGAATATTCTACAACATCGGAAAAAAATGGGTATTTGGCTGTGTTTTCTTTCTCTTTCGATTGTTGCTCTTTATTTACCGTCGATTGTTGGTCATAAAATAAATCGCGGGTCAAAATTGTATCGGAAGAGCCGTCGGGTAAATTCGATGTAAAATGTATGCGAATGGGTCGTGTTCCTATGTGTAATTCTTGATTCAAATCCATAATTCTTATATAATGACTATACTTTATGCATCGAACATTTTATTCGTTGAATAAAATGTTTTCTTCCTGGTAGTTTATGTCCTTTTTACTTTGAAAAAGGGTGCATCAGTGCTATGGTCGTCTTTTTCTTCCCATTTACGAATGATCTCTTTCGCATCTTTCATCATTTTTTCAGTAATTTCGCCACTTTGTTCCTCCTTTTTATTTTGCGATGTTTGAGGCATGCCTGGTATGTTTGTATGTGACGGTTTTTCGTCAGATTCAGACAAATTCGTATAATATTCAGTAACATCAGAAGACAAAATACAATATGCACTATCTTCATTAAATAGAATATCGACAAATAGACTAAATATCATTGTAATCATAAATGCAATGTAAATATCACGGGTTCCCATCCAAGCAATTGCAAAAATCAATGCTTGTCTGCTAAATGTATGACGTAAATAAGCCTCCATTGTTTTGCTTAATTTAATAGTTACAAATCTAGATGCTATATTAAGAACAATAATCATTACGCCTGCGAATATTTTACTAGCATTTAACGCATTGATGCGTGAATGAATCGCATTTAATCCATAGTTTATTTTTTGACCCCATACTTTCCCATCAAATGTTTTGGATTTTCCCATCTATATTCAATTCAGATAAAAAAACGGAATTGAATAATTTAGTATTTTTCGTACCGCGAATCGGCGCTTGTATGTGCATAAGGCACCTTATTATCTTCACTAAACCATTTTTCCCATATTTGAGAAACCCATTCTGTTCCCATTTTAGGATACATTAGCTCTTCCTGGTCGTCTAATCTACTTGATATTGATATTCCGCAATTTTTGTCGCAGGGATTGCATATATCATCGGTAAAAGACATTTCGGGGAAAATGTGTGACGCGTTCTCCGATTTTACGGGCCGCGATTTATATGTTAATGTATTGTTTATGCAGTGATTTTGTCGAAACTCATCTACTTTGTGTGAAAATGAGGCGGAAGTTAATAACTCACCGCTCACATCTGCAGCAAATCCTTCGACACAATCCATTTGATAATATAAAATAACAAAGACACACATGGTGAAACCATAGGCCGGATGAATGCAGGTATAGAGTGTAATTAACAGAATTGGTATAAATCTGCCTAAAGGTGTAATACTTGCTGAAAGCATTTGGTCAGGAAATGCAAAAAAGGCGTAAAACAACAATAGGGGGATTACTTGTCCAATATATTCTTGTAAATTCATTTTTGAAAACTATTCTACTATATTCAGATATTTTTGAATATACAAATGTGCAGAACCTCGAGGATAAATTTCTGCTTATTTTTTAAGTATTTTATAAATCCAAAATATCATGTCTCTGGTCACATCTGCAACTCCATGGACAAATGACGACACATTACCTAAAAAACGTATACCTTCTATGAGGAAAACGGTTAAAAAAATGCCGTCTCTTACTTTAGATAAACCCGGTGACTATAATTTGACTGAAAATTCAAATGAGGATGATGATGATGGGAATAAACTCCAACAAGTTCACGCAGAACAAGAAGAACGAAACCAGCGAGTTTCTCAATTATTAAGCAATATGGAACGTGTAGATAGTGAAAATAATGGGGCAAAGTTGGCTGATTTTCAACCTTTATCTCATCCCGTCATTCAAAATAAAAGTGATTTTGATAAATCCGATAATGGTCGCGTAGGCGAAGAACCTACATCAAATAGCGCAAACCCCTTGCAAATACCTCCACCCCAACTTCGTCGGTCAACTCACGGTGAATATGCTCCTACATCACAGAATTTAGGAGTTTCACACAACCCTTACAGTAATTATCGCAAAATCTATGAACCACCGAAAATTGTTCCTCCTTCGAATTATTATTCCAAAATGGGATTAGGAACACAGCCATCTTTAGACAACAAATTAATGGAGAAAATAAACTATATGATCCATATGCTTGAACAACAACAAAATGAAAAGACCAACAATATTACCGAAGAGTTCATTCTCTACACTCTTTTAGGCGTTTTTATCATTTTCATAGTTGATTCTTTTGCTCGTGCAGGTAAATACATTCGTTAATATGACTGCATATAGAGTTTACAACAATCATTTCATATTTCAATTTGGAATGATTATACTAAAATCAGACATTGTTTTTCGTCGATGGGTAATCTTGGACAAACTGCGTTATATAAGTAATAAGCTGCATCATTTACAAAAATGGCTGCATATTTCCATTTCCATCGTTCTAACAATATATGATTGTGCGCTAATTGGTTGAAAACCACGAATTTGAATGAAATGGGTATATTTTGTTGAATATTGTGTAGTGCACCCAAAAAGGCAGCAAAAAATGTGGAATTGGATTCTTGGACATCACCTTGCATATTGTTGATACTTCCAATACATTCTATTACATTTCCTTCTTCCACAGTATCATAACTGGTTCTCGTATTTCGAAAGAAGAAATAGGCGTGTGGGTGCTTATGTTTTCGTAGAACATAGACGTATAGATGGTTATGTTTGATGAGATTGTCCAAGACGGCAATTTCAGGAAACGCGCAAAAACGGAAGGTGGACTGTTTTGTTGATAGGGTTTCTTGGTGCACCATTCCGTATAGTAAATCGGATAATAAATCGGAGTTTTCTTGGACAATACGAGTAATATAAAAATATTCAGGTAAGGGTGGTGGTTTTACTGACTGTAGTCCAAACGTGTATAACGAATATTTTACAATAGGAACAATTCCTTCACACAAATGTATCTCCTTTTTGAACAGTGAAATGGGGACGTCGGGATTGTATATTCGCTGGAATCGTTCGTGAGATTGGATAATGTTTCGTGCAATATGTTTATCTTGAAAATCGCGATGCACGCATATATGGTCCCAAAAATAGGCATAATGTGTATGTATTTCGTCGTATTTGTCCCACATAAACAAACGTACTGCACGCGACGTCATACATCCAAGTTGGTCACGTTTGATTACGACTTCGGAATCAGTTGTTTTATTCTCTTTCTCTTGGTAATTGGTTTCTTCGTAAAACGACACAAAACTGGGATGAGATTGTCCAGTCAATTCAATATAAATGTCTGACGCATCCGTCAAAGTCAACATTTTATCAGAAGAAAGGTAATAACATTGGAGCAAATCGGCAATCTTGGACGACTCTTTTTCAGGAATGTCCAAGAAGGGTCGAACATGAACTTTTGTATCCACATATTTCGTTTTTGAGGGGAATCCGGATTGAATTACAAATGGTGTCCGGAGGAAATAACGCCAAAAATCGTAACTATGAAATACTGGTTGTAAATTCCAGAACGGATGACGCAGTTTGATATAAATAAATATAATCAAAAAAAGGCCTATAGTGGCCAATCCTATATATAACTCCAGCATATCGGACTTATATATACATATGAAAAATGCAATGTGTTTATAACGCCATTATTGAGGACGTTCAAAAATGACCATAAATTGGTTGTCGTCCCCGGTGCATTGGGTTAATGTTGCTTGTCCCTGGAGAATAAATCCGCATCGAGATGCGAGCTTCAATAACGTGTCCATACTTTCCATATATAATGTGCTTTCGTTTTGTCGTATATTTTTGGTAAGTTCATCTGTAAAGGTTTCCTTTAATTGGACCTGCTTCTTGGAAGACAAATCCTGGAAGTCATATTGTGCCTTGTATTTGAAATCAATAAAATCGATAATCGTATCAGTAATACGGGAGGATGCATATCTTTGTGGGTTGTCCAAGAGAGGGGGTTTTCCTCCCGGAATAATGGGATCAAATTGTGACGGATCCACCAAATGAACTACTAAATATCCTCCCGGTTTCAGCCAAAAATAACAATTCTGAAAGAAATCGACCTTGTCTGCGAAATTATAAATAGTCATCCCTAAACACGTAATGTGCGTAAATGTTCCTGCATCATATATCATCGGTTCTTGTACATCACCGCATTTCAATTGAGCTTTGGGGCATTTTTCTTCTGTATGTTCAATCATTGCTGCAGATTTATCTACACCGTGCACTTGGAATCCACGATCAATCAACTGTTTGGCTAAATGACCTGTTCCTACACCAATGTCCAAGAAAACACTATTATTTACGGAAGGTTGCGTCATTTCGATGATTTTATCAGTTTCAAATGTGCATCGTTTATCTGGAAGCATTAATTGATCATAAATTTCGACATAAAATTTGTCGTATGCGTCATTTCCTGTCTTCAATACATAATGTTCGTCTTGTTTAAAGCCTTCGTAATATGCAGAGAGATCGTGTTTTTTAAACCAAAGCATTATCGCCGCGGCTATTCCTAAAAGTATTAATGCTTGAAACCAATATTTATCTGGATGTGAAGAGAAGAACATCGATGATTATAAATATTTTGGTATATATACTAACAAAATATTAGACAATGTCCAAGAAGACACAAAGACACCGCATAATTACTGAAAATTAGGTGTTCTTAATTGGGTTCGTGTATTATTGTGAAATCGGTCCATACCGACGTGAGGTGCACTCGAAACATTCGGATGAACCATTTGATCAAACTGTTCGCGGTGGAATAATTCGGGATGCGGTTGGACACTGGGCTTGGACGGAACATATACTTTATACAAATCGCTGTCAGATGAGGGAACGTACACACCTTGGTCGGCACCTTTTTGAAGAGCAACGCCTTGATTACGCAATTCACTCTCTGTTTGGACGTGGTTTATGAATCCTGATACAGGCCCCCTTTTCATTAATGGTGGAGTGAAATTCGTAGTAACCGAATAATTGTAATTAGGCTCAATGGGAGCAGTTGACGGCATGCGCGAATCCAACATGGGAAAAAGGGCATACTTGGTAGTTACTGGACGAGGTGAAAAATTAGGGGCCAATGTCTTGTCCGGAACATCACGTTCTAAAATACGTGCATTCAGTTCGTCTACACGTTCATTTTGACCATAAGATAAATATTTGGGCAAATTGGGAATTGTGTTATTTTCATCGCTTAAATCCATAAAATTGATTTTTTCTATATAGTATTTCTATATAGTATATTTAAACAAAATACATAAAACCACTACGTGTTTATTCGTAAATCAATTATATTCGTCTAAATGGTCAAACTGTGCGATACACCTTATCCTGAACATTCACAATGGGATGCCCACTTTGGGAATTATCCATATCCATTGAGTGATTTTCAGAAATACGCGATTGAAGGTATAGTTGAAGGACATCACGTTCTAGTAACTGCACACACCGGGTCAGGAAAAACTCTTCCTGCAGAATTCGCGATTGAACATTTTGTAAAACAGGGGAAAAAGGTGATTTATACGAGTCCCATTAAAGCCCTTTCAAATCAAAAATTCTCCGAGTTTTCGCGCAAATACCCGCATATTTCCTTTGGTTTATTGACCGGAGACATAAAAACCAATCCGGAAGCTGATGTATTAATCATGACTACGGAAATTTTGATGAATACCTTGTTTCTACAAACTCACGGGGACCAATCGGAAAATGTGGAACTTCAGTTCAATATCGATATTGAAAACGAACTTGCGTGTGTTGTGTTTGATGAAGTGCATTACATAAATGATGCAGATCGTGGACAAACGTGGGAGAAAACGATTTTGATGCTTCCTCCACAAATCCAAATGGTTATGTTGTCTGCGACGATTGATAATCCGCAACGATTTGCTAAATGGGCCCAGCGCGGCTCTATTGAAAAAGAGGTATATTTGGCTTCTACGGAAAAGCGCGTCGTCCCATTGAGCCATTATGGATATTTGACTATTAACGAAGGATCGATTAAATTGGTCAAAGACAAAGAGCTGGAAAAGGAAATACGCGGGGCGGTTCATAATTTAATTCCATTACAAGACGACCGAGGAAAATTTAACGAAAATGGATACAAAACATTGGCGAAAATGTCGAAGGTGTTCCAAGATCGCTCTATTTTCCCAAAACGAAAACACGTCCTCAATAATTTGGCTATGTTCTTGCGAGATCGAGAAATGCTCCCTGCAATTGGTTTCGTGTTTTCACGCAAACTGGTGGAGGCTTGTGCTGCGGATATTACTGTTCCTCTATTGGAAGACGATAGTAAGGTGGGATATACCGTGCGTAAGGAATGTGAACAAATTGTGAGAAAACTCCCGAATTTTCGCGAATATTTGGAGTTGCCGGAATACATTCAATTGGTTTCACTCTTGGAAAAAGGAGTGGGAATTCATCACTCGGGAATGGTTCCTGTTTTACGTGAAATTGTCGAAATAATGATTTCCAAGAAATATATCAAGTTGCTCTTTGCTACAGAATCGTTTGCAATTGGATTGGATTGTCCAATTAAAACGGCGGTTTTCACGGGCATTATGAAATTCGATGGATCTAGTGAGCGCATATTGATGTCACACGAATATACGCAAATGGCTGGTCGTGCTGGACGACGAGGTATTGATAAAATAGGACACGTAGTCCATTGTAATAATTTGTTCAAAGTTCCTTCTATGGAAGACTACAAGACAATGTTGGGCGGAAAACCGCAACAATTGGTGTCGAAATTTCGCATATCATATGGTTTGGTTCTCAACTTGTTGAAAAATGGGAAAACGAAAATGGCGGATTTTGTGAAATTTACGGAAAATAGTATGGTCCACGAAGAAATCCAAACGTCTATTTCAGGGCAAAACATAGTCATTGAGAAAAAACGATTGGAAATCGAGGAAGCTACTAAATCACTCCAACAGTTGAATACACCTTACGACATATGTCTAGAATTTGCGAAATTAGAGGCCGACTTGCAATATGCATCCAATAAGAAACGGAAGCAAATTGACCGTGAAATAAAGTCAATACTCACACAAAATCCCAAAATAAAATTGGATATGAATGTGGTAAATGCAGTGGAAAAAATGAAAATCGACCTTCTCTATGAGCAGGATAATATCGACTATTTACACCATTACATTGAAGAAAACGTGGAAAAGGTATGTGACGTGCTGATTACGCGTGGATTTGTAGAAAAACACCTAAATGAAGAATATCCCGAATACAATTTAACAAACAAAGGCCGCGCAGCGGCGGGAATGGCCGAGATTCATTCATTAGTGGCCGCACAAATGTTATACAACGAAAATTGGTTTCAGGAGTTGTCTGTAGAACAATTGATTGGATATTTGGCGTGTTTTACAGATGTGAATGTCGCAAAAGATCAACAGCATCATTCGCCACATACCAAGGACAGTGTTTTGTTCCAATGTATTACGAATTTGGAAAGCACATTCCAAGAATACGACCAAATGGAGTTGGAGCGCAAAATGTATACAGGACACGATTACCAGGAACCGATTTGTTATGATATGCCCGATTTGGCTTCAGGGTGGTGTTATTGTGAAGATGAGATAGATTGTAAGCGCTTCATTCAAAACGATGTGGCCAGTTTGGGTATATCAGTCGGCGATTTCACCAAAGCACTTTTGAAAATATCGACTATAGCACGAGAATTATCCATTGTTGCGGAATTGGCGTGTGAAACGGCATTTCAACACAAATTGTCCCGTGTGGATAGTAAAATATTGAAATATGTAACTACTGCGCAGAGTTTGTACGTGTAGCCAACGCGTATATAGTGGTATTGTATTGTATCCACAAAATTGATATGTGTTTGTATATAAGTATGTTGAATAACAAACAATTATAAAATTGAGTATGGGGTCCGTTATAAATAACAATCCTTTTGTAATGGATGAATTGTGGAATTCATATGAGGAAGGTGGGGAATGCTATGATGAAATATTGGAGGATGAGGAGTTCAAGTATGAGGAGCGTCAAGATGGGAAGTATTATATTGGCCTTCCCTTTTACGACAAGGTATTTGAAGAATTATTATTGGCGTCTTCTGTGCGCAGAGATACATTCTTTTCCCATTCTATTGAAAATGTAACACACTATTTGAAGAACTATAGTGTGGTACGAACTGAGCAACGTGATATTCCAGAAATAATGCAATTGTATATCGATCCAACAACCGAGGCATATAATGTGGTATTGAAGACCCATTGGCTCCGTCTGGTCCAACGCACCTGGAAAAATGTCATGCAAAAACGTAAGACGTGTTTACAAAAGTGGTCAAACCCGACGTTTTTAAAACAACGCGAGGTTCAAGGTATAAATACGCAAATTTTACCTGGTTTACGAGGTATGATGGCGGCTTATTTAAAAGTCAACAAATAAAAAAATTGGTTCAAATCTGCGAGAATTTCATCGCGAATATTCAGTAGGTCCATATCTTTCTTCGCATTCAAGCAGTGGTTCAAATCTTGTAAGAATTCGCGATAGTAAAGCATTTTGGACTTGAACTCTTTTTTTCGGTTGTATTGTACAACAGACAAAGTATCATTCCATTTTTGAATGCGCGACCCGTCCTTTCCTAAATATACTTCGACAAATTTGTCTATGTGTTCATTTAGACGTGCATATAATTCATCAGTTGCGACGTGTTCGGGGTGGGAATGTGTCTTCCAATGATATAGCTTGACTATATTGAGCATTTCCAGTAAAACGCGCACAATATGGGTTTTTTGATTGGACCTACATTTCACGGTTTTGCGGTTTGTTTTGTTTGTTTTACGTTGATATTTGGTCTTGGGCATTTATAATATAGTTTTATATATTTTTACTACTATATAGCAGTGAAAATACGATTTTTATGGGTAGGGAGTCATAATACGATCAATAAATAATATACGCCTTTTTTAATATAGGTTCTCCATCATTGACTAAAACGGTGTCTACCACATACCGTGATTTTCCAGGAAGTTGGATTTTGCGATGCATCGCACCGAGTTTGTTCAAAATATCAACACTATCTTCATCAAACGAAACCAATAGTCCGTCTAATTCGTTCATTGTCCCTAATGATAGATGTCCGGAAATCGGATCATATTCATCAACTAATATAGTCCCTTTTTTTGCCCTATATCGGACACCAAGTTCGCGGATGAGGGCGTGGTTTTTCAAATGATGATAGAAAAAAAAAGATGAACGCATTATAGTAAAATTATATATTAATTTTTACTATTTTTTACACTAAAACCAACAACAGCAAATATTGCAGCGATAAATCTGTTCTGCATATTTATAGTGAATTTGCGAAGACACATCATAAAACTCCAATTCAAATACAATACCGTGATCCAAAATTCCCATTGTATGAATACCCTTATTGGACGTCCATTGATATACTTGTTGAATACAATATATTTTACTCTTGTCTGATTGTAATACATCTCCGAAATATTTGATTTTATATATTTCGTCACCAACTGAAAACGGCATTATAATTCTATATTTCTATATAGAGTGATAAAATTGATGGTTTTATCATATCTAGTTACATTCGCAATACAATCAAGATGGAAAAACCACCGACCTTCGTTTTAACGCGCTATTTATATGTAAAAGATGATGTATTGGCGTCTTTATGCACGTCTATTTTAGACAAGGATGTAGAACAAGCTGCCTTTTGGACGTGTGAGTTATATTATTCTGGGTTTGAAACAATTGTTGCGGAATATTTACACACTTTATACCAACAATTCTTCAAGTCAAACAATCCACGTTTGGAATCCTTTATACAAAAAATGAAGGCGCGGATAGGAGAAGGTGCACATATAGCAGTTACAATTGCGCATAATTTAGCGGTAAAACCACGAAAATTCACAGTTCACGATTTTGCAATACACAATATAGATCCGGAAATTCGACAAGGTGCATATGAAAAGGAAACGCGCATATTGATTCATATACCTCAAGAAGCAATGGAAAAATATAAAACGCAGGATATGGGTACTACACGAAATTGGAAGTTTCTCGAACAAGTTTGTTTGTATGAAACGCGTAAAGATATGATGAATATTTTCGGAGGTGGTCATCGCAATTTGGACACGAAATATATGTGTGAAATGCATCGTATGGACAAACATTGGGTCTATTGTGCTACATTCTCGCCGATTTGGATGAACCGTGTCCAAGAACACAATGGGACAATTGATGACGAAACCAAAACCGTAATTTTCGAAGACGATGACGACTTGGAAAATTTCTTTGAATTGTATGGTTATGAACCAGATGAACAATCGGTGCAAATACAGCGCCGATTAATGCACGGAACCAAATACACACAACTTTCAATGGGGGGGCTTTGTAGACATTATGATACAAAATCAGTGAAAAGTGTGCGAAAATCGAAAGAATGTGTACCACGTCAATCAAATATTATACACAATAAAAGTGGTCAATCCGAACAACACGCCGCCCCATAAACTATCCATTACAGCCAACTTCCAATCCCACTTTTTGAAAAGCGCGTAATTCGTGCTGTCGAATACGCCGTAAATCAAACCACCCAGCAATATGGCTTCAAATACAGGCCTATGTCTTGATAATATAAAATAATTTAGTCCAAAAATGAGTAATAAATAACATATAATGGCGGGCACCATTTTTACTTGCATAACAACACGTTGAATCTGAACGATTTGTGTAGCAAACGCACCTTTATTAAAATTTAAATACACGAAATCCAAGGCAAGCAATATTGCCGCAGACAAGAAAAAACGATGTAATTGTTTCATATAGTATATTGGAATACATTATTCAATTCATTAAATGTCTTTCACCTTAACTTCATCATTAGCAGGTTTTTGTTCTGATACAAGTGTGCTTTCAAGTTCATCCAGAATCGACGTTGAGAATATAGTTTCCACATCATCTACATTTTGCTGTTCACTTACTTCCTGAGGCTCTTTTTCTACATTTTCGATAGTAGTTTCCATATGTGTATTCGGGTCGACAATAGTTTCCTCCACTTCTTTATTTGTTTGAACTCGATCAGAGGGTATTTTGGTTATTTTTTTGGTAATGTTTTGTTGCTGTAACCAATATAACCACAAGTCCGGTGCATTTGAGATACAGTTCATGATGGTATTGTATGAAACACTGCATACAAAAGTATTGGGAACGCCTAAATACATTATAGAATACCACCAATATGGTGGAATATACAATACGTAACCTTCTTGGACTTCGAATTCTAGAAACTTGGTTTTCTCAAAATCGTTTGAATATTGTTCACTTGGATGTGTTGGGTGAACGGGTGACCTGAATTCATAATTTTCATAGTCTTTTACTGGATGAAGATACTTGGAACTCTTCCACGGAGTCATTTTGACCCGAATTTTGCCGGATGTTACACATATGAATTGACGATAGTTCGTATGATAACGCAACGGTGTTACTGCATTTGGAGAAGCAAACCATAGATCATATTTTGTATGAACATTGAACACTGGTTTTAAGAAATCGTCCATAGATCGAATCGTGCGGAGTAATCCTGACTCGTCTAAAAAGTCATCATTGTTCTCCGAAAAGAAGTGTGCGGCATTGTCGTTTTCCAATAGTTTGATGGAGTTGTGTAAAGAAAGAGCAACTGCGTCGATTTGGCTATGTTCTGCGCGGTTTTCTGTATAATAATCGTGCGCATCCTTAATACGAACGTCATACGAACCATATTTTGCAATAGATTGAGGCGTAATATCGGTAAACAATTTGGGATGAATATTTTGGAATTGAAACAGAACTGGTTGTCTAATTTCACACACTTCTTGCAAATGGGTATTATTGGAAAAGTCCATTTCATAAATATCTAGATCTTCGCTGATTTTAAACTGGTTCATAATGTAAATATAGAGGAAGAGAATTGTAATAAAAATGCATAAGGTTCCTAAAAAATCCATAATCCAAACAAATATATATTGTTTGGATTGATTTTTCATAACACATAAACGCAACACCAATATATCCGCGATTATTTCAGTAAATAATTAAATAGGCAATTAATGTAAATGGGTATATTAGTATTTGACACAGCGGGCGGGTTATGTAATCAGTTTTATGACGTGTTATGCGGCGTAAATTTTGCAATACAATATAAATTACAATTTACATTTAGATATTGTATGACGCGGTCAATAAATATGAAACAAGCCAAGAAGTTGGAAATGCACGAACTATTTGATATGAAATATTTCAAAACATTACCACATTACGTTGAATATGAAACAATTAAATCTGATATGCATTTAGAAAACACATATAATATTAGGGGGCGACCATGTCATGTTTTATTAAATGGAAACAAGAATATACATAAACAAATAACTGATATACAGAAAAAATACATCGTCTTATCTTTTTTTCATACAATTCATAAATTTCAAAATATAACACTTATGTTATATAAAAAACTCTTACCTGCTCCTGCTATTATGCAAAAATATATGGAAATTAAAAAGTTAATTGGATTAGAAAATGGAAAATATAATTATATTCACTATCGATATGAACCGGATTTCATAAATCACTTTCAAATAAAGAACCCATTGACTCTTTGTAATGTATTAAATAAAGCCAAATTCGAAGACACAACGTGTAAAACATATATAGCTTGTTCAAATACTGGTTCACAATTAAAAGGGTGTAGTCAAACTGTTTTGGATAATATTTTATATAAACCAGAAGACTGTTTGGGTGAATTGGGATACGAAGAATGCGCTTTCATCGACTTTATGATTGGTAAGTATAGCAAAGAAGTATATGGAAACAGGCGATCTTCTTTTTCTGGTGTTCTTAATGCAATGCACCAAACAACCAATTATTATTGTTAGTGAATGATACAATATTTTTATTATATTGTATTAATAATCGTCTATTTTAGGGGCCAAATAAAAGACAAACTTCGCGTCATCTTCTCCCAATGAATAGATGAGACGGATTGGATAATTTTCACTCATACACAGTTCAACTGTTTTTGCTAATTTGCTATACATACAAATGTTGTGTAAAAAAGATAGACTAAAGGAAAGGTTCAATTCACGGTCCTCTTCAATCGCAAAAGAAAGCACATCATCAATGGGTATTTCCACCATCATCTTTCCAGTATCTTGACTTTCTGAACAAAGCTGGATTTTCTCTTCCGAACATTCCACATTCATTGTATCGCCGAATATTTTTAATTGATCAATTAATGTCGCAAATGTACTCGAGGGAATGGTGAATTCGGCTTGATATTCCATATCGGGAATATTCATTATTTCTGAATCAATATCGATTAACGGGATTTGAAAATGTCTATTGAAAATTTCCGTATTATCACTCGTCATATCTATTTGTAATTTATCATCTCCGGCATCTAATAAATGGATGCGCAATTGGTGCAATTTATCGCGCGCGTGCAACACTTTGAATAGATTTGCGGAATGAATACCAATTGTAATCGCCTCTTCGGCATCAATATTATATACGTCGAACCAAGAACTGGGTAAATAGATTTCAAATATAGAAACGTGGGAATTATCCATCGCCTGGATAAACATTTTGTCTTTATTAAATGATACATTAATATGCTCCGTGAATAGTTTAATATGTTGAAATAATCCTGTGAATATATCAGCCTTCTGTGATTGATGCAATTGTAAATCCATTGTGTTATTGATAGAAAACCTCGAATACCTTTATGTATTTTACACGTGAAGGTTATTTCTTCTCTAAAACTAATTTTCCTCGCGCACTATCATCAATGAAATGCGCAAACATCTTACGTAACATCGGAATAATCGACGGATAATGATACAAATGTATAAATTGTAATTGAGACTGAAATTCAGAATCTTTATGTAAACACGTATTACAAAACATTTCAATCAATTCCTTGTATCGTTGTGCAGCAGTAATCGTAAAGGATTGTAAATTGATATGAAGTGAAAACACACGATGTTGTTTGATACACTGATGGGCAAGGTTTGTCGCACATTCCACAATCTGTGGATAAATCTCCGGACAAACAAATGTCTTCAATTTCGGATAATCGATAAATATTACATTTTTGTTCGGTAAAATATAGATACAACTACTAAATAAAGCCTTTAAATCCATATTTTGAACAACACTATTCGCACAGTCTAATTTCTGACTATTTTTGAAGATTTTATTTTTAGATGTTTCGCTATAATACTTCGCGTGTAGGTTCGCAATCTGTTCGTGAATATTATTATTTGATTGCATGATACTATATATTTCATATAGTATCAGTTTAAATCATTTTTACGAATTGTGCATACGCCTAATATACATAATTTGTTTCGTGCAGAGATTTACCGGTATTTTCTTCATCTATATATTTACCGATCGCAGCAAGACCATTTGCATTCGCACGATGCAACAACATATTTTGCGCTGCGTCCACATTTGCAGCATCGCCCTTCCATATATCCAGAACACTTGCTTGCAATGCTCTTCCATATGAAAATGTTAAATACCAAGGACGAATACCCCGAGTTTTGTTAATCTCATTCAATGCAATACTCGCTTCAATTTCCGACATTCCACCTGATAAAAATACGACACCTGGCATACTTACAGGCACTGTTTGCTGAAGTGCATTCACTGTAAGTTCGCCCAATTTAGCACAATTTAAAGTTTCACCTGACGATACGCCCGGACGTATCATATTTGGCTTTAGTAATGTGCATTCAATATCTACATTATGTCTGATTAATTCGCGATAGACATTACTTAATACATTGACTGCGATCTCGTGAGATTGTTCCATGGTGTGAGTTCCATCCATGAGAATTTCGGGCTCTACAATCGGGACTAAACCATTGTTTTGACTAATTGACGCATAGCGCGCCAACGTAACTGCATTTTCGTGAATCGAAAGATCAGATGGGAGATTTTTATCCATATCAATTTTCAATACTGCGCGCCATTTTGCAAAACGTGCTCCTGCGTCGTAATATTGCTTACATCGAACATCTAAATCATCTAGTCCTTGTGTTACTGTCTCGTCGTGTGTTCCATAGAGTGGTTTTACACCCTTATCTACCTTGATGCCTACCACAATATCAGCATCTAATAAAGGTTGAATTAGACGTTGTCCGTCTGAACCGACATCGAATAGCGTTTCTTCAAAGGTAATAATACCACTGACGTGTTTATTTAGACCACACGTTGTAAATAACAAATTACGATAAGCATACCGATTTTCGTGCGTATTTTCAAGTTGTATAGAACTGAATCGCTTACCAATCGTCCCGGAACTTTCATCTGCAGCCAAAATGCCCTTGCCTGGAGAACATATCTTCGCAATCGTTTCCAATTGCTCCTTCTTATCCATTTGAATAATAATAATAGATATAGATTATTATTATTTATATTGTTTATGCTTGTGCTTCTGCACTTATCTCTTCATCGTTCCAGGTGGCCTGGACAACCTTTTTCTGACGTTGTTTTTTGGATTTTTTAGAAGAAACCTCTTGTGTTTCCTCCACGTGTGCCTCTTGTGTTTCCTCCACGTGTGCCTCTTGTGTTTCCTCCACTTGTGCCTCTTGTGTTTCCTCCACTTGTGCCTCTTGTGTTTCCTCGACTTGTGCCTCTTGTGTTTCCTCCACTTGTGCCTCTTGTGTTTCCTCCACTTGTGCCTCTTGTGTTTCCTCGACTTGTGCCTCTTGTGTTTCCTCGACTTGTGCCTCTTGTGTTTCCTCGACTTGTGCCTCTTGTGTTTCCTCCACTTGTGCCTCTTGTGTTTCCTCCACTTGTGCCTCTTGTGTAGAAGCCATCATATTTTCAAGATCTTTACGTAAATGTAATGTATCGTCGATGCCCGCTATGTGAACACTATTTGTGCTTTCAGAATCAACCTCGGATAATATGTGAACACGTTCTTCAATCAATGCCTTATTCACGTCCAATGTATATGATTGAAGTTTCATTACAATGTGTTTTAAGTTTACAATTTCTTCCGCTAATATTTCATATCGATGGTTAAACTCGGCAAAATGTTCAACCATCATATTTTGAACAAATATAGCAACTTCATCCATATTTACAGACGCTGTATCAGTATTAGTAGGTGATTTTGCATCTGTGTTTGGGACATTTTTCATTTGCTTCATCACATACTCTTCCAAATTCAACAAACGTCTGTCGAATACTCCAATAACTTGTTGAAGAGTCATTGGTTTTTTTGTCTCAGGCGCAACAGAAGTTGATGCAGAAGTGTTTCCCTGTGTCGCATTTGATTGAAACATTGGTGATGACGTAATATTACCAGCCCGACGACGTTTTGCTGCGCTAATCGAATTGCTCATAACAGATGAAGTATATACTAGTATTTCAAAAGTAGAACTCTATTTTAACGCATATATGTAAATTATGAGAAGTGGATATTTTAGTCATAGTGAATAAATGCCTAAATATTCATAAATCGAAACATAAGTTTACAACAGTGGAAATGATAAATTTCTAATACCAATTATATACAAAGATAATCATGGATATTTTACAAGAAGCACGCGACATACATAAGAAATCATTTCTATCCCATGTGTTTTCCACCACAGAAGAAGGAAAAGCAGAAGTATTAAATGTGGTCCAATACGCTACTTTAGGCGTTATTCCCGTTGTTATTTTAAACAAATTGGTCCAGCGGTTCATACCAGAAGCTGATAGTGAAAATTCGACACTTGAGTTAGTGGTAGAGATATTTTTACAATTATTGGTAATGTTTTGTGGTGTAATTGTGGTTCATCGCATTATTACCTATTTTCCAACATATAGCGGGTTCAAATACGAAAACTTGACTTTAACTAACGTTATATTGACCTTTCTAATTGTTGTATTAAGTATTCAAACTAAATTGGGTATAAAAGTAAATATTTTAGCAGATCGTGTCTATGAGTTATGGAATGGTCAACAAGAAGATGTGAAAGCGAACAAACAATCGCAAAATAACCACGTTGTGAGCCAGGCAGATTATTACGATATGAGTGCAATGAATAATACGGATGCGTTTCCTCCTGCACCAGTAGTTGCACAAAAACCATCTTCCGGAAATAACTATTCACAAATGAGTGGTTCAACTACTTCTGTAAATGACTTACCTATGAGCGGCCCACAAGCAGCCAATGGCGTTTTAGGAGGATCATTCGGTTCATTTTTCTAATAGATTGGGTCAAATAAAAATAGAAAAACATTTGTATATATTAACGTATTTATAAACAAATGTTATTTAGAAAACCATCATCTCGGTCTAAACCGAGAACTCCACATTTTGGGATGGTAAACAGTAATGTTATTGGTATTGTCGAACGAGATATAAATAATAATGTGTTAGTAGAATCGGGGACAAATTCGTTAGAATCTATGAAAAGGTCGAGAGAATGGTCATTACTAACAATGAAACCCGATACAAATATACTTATTAATACATCAAACCATGAAGTAATGGAATGTTTGGTTGAACATAATTCGGAAAATTCAAACGGGAGAATGGAATTTACAAAAAAAACACTTCCTTCGAATGATGATGATAATACAAACAAAGCTATTTATAATACTAAATTTGAAATAGGACCATTGTATTCGATTGAACTCACCAAAATGTCGGATCGTGAAAGTAATTATACAAAACGGTTAAAAATGGAAGAAAATAATCCGTCAGTAACTATCATTAAAAATTACATATACAACACGACAACCGCAATCGATATAGTAGATAATACTGACGAATGCTCTTCATCGATAACAAAACCAATTATTCCGCTGCAGTGTTATACGTGTTGGCATAATAACAACTTACCAACATTGATGCAAAAAAACTATGAATCGTTGAAAAAGCAAAACCCTTTATTGCAATTTCATTTATATGATGAAGATATGTGTCTAGAATTTATTGAAAAACACTTCGATAAAGATGTGTTAGATGCATACAACAAACTGATTCCATCTTCTTTTAAATCAGATTTATGGAGATATTGTATTTTATATAAATACGGCGGTATATATTTGGATATAAAATATTGTACAATAAATAATTTTTCGTTGGAGGAGTTGTGCTATAAAGAACAGTTCGTGTTGGATAGTTCAAACTATTGGGAAAATAATCAATATGGATTATACACTGCGCTCATTATAACAAAACCAGAAAATCATATATTATCCTCCTGTATCCGTGAAATCGTGCAAAATACGAAGGACGAGGTTTATGGATGGAATGCTCTATATACAACTGGACCTGGATTACTGGGGAAAAAATATTTCAATAATGATCTTTGTACACATATTAATAAACATATAGACATTCACTTGTTTTACGTAAATAATGTTATTATTTATAAAAATAAACCCATTTTGAAAGTATACAATGAATACCGTAATGAACAATTACATTATCAACACAATTTACATTATAGCAACTTATGGAATCAAAATGCAATTTATACAAAAAAGATTCATCCGATTGTTGAACGTAGTACAATAATGCGAAAAGCAGCTTTACCGAGTATAGCTCTTATAATTCACATCGGTAATATGGAAATTTTGAAAGAAATGCTCACTACAATCAATAATGTAACGTCTTTGCAGTATAAACGTTATAATCTTGATATATACTTTAATGTAATTGATAGTATAAATCAAACGGATATTCAATTTTTACAGCATAATTATCCGAACGCCACCATCATCCAATCAGAAAATTACGGTTTTGATATAGGGAGTTTTTTTCATATTTTAGATAATATAAAAACCCGCGGACTTCATTATGATTATATATTAAAGTTGCATACCAAGACAGATAAACGGTTGCGAGAGAACTTACTGAATTCAATTATTGGTTCGTCAAATACGATTCAACATTGTATTCAATTATTTGAATCGAATTCAAACATTGGATGTATAGGTGCGAAGAATGCATCATGTATTGATAATAACGTCGATTTCGAACGAAATGCGAACTATTTACATTTATTATTAGACCGATATTTTCCAAATAAAAATCATACATTAGCAAAGGAAGCCTATGTATCCGGGACCATGTTCTGGATGCGGTTTAATATATTACAATCGGTTTTCATGAATACACACTTGGGAAATATATACAACTCATTCAACAATAGTCGAAGTTTTGATTGGAACTGGTATTTTTTCGCAAATAGATACAATTTTAAGTGTTTGCCTTATAATAAGGAAAAACTATACGAACATTATTACCATAATGGTAAAAACAACCAGTATTCCGGAAATCTATTTCATTGCATTGAACACTCAAGTAAAAGCGTAGTGTTGCGAGATGCGATGATTGAACACGCATATGAGCGTTTTTTCTCTTATATGTTGATTCAAATGGATTATAAATTATGCTTTCTATGAAGGATGAGGTTTATTTGTTTGCTGGTCAATTTGACCGAGTAATTCCATTTGTTTAATTGACTTCTCCAAAGCCTTCTTTTTATCAAGTCCATGGAATAAATATTCCGTCTTGGGTGCTTCCTCATTTTTTTTGATTTGTTTGTATATTTGGTTGATCTGAGAGCATACATTTTGCAATATTTCACGATTCGGTAAAATTTCCGTATTCATGGACACATTTTCAGTCAAAAGACTGATTGCGTAATAAAGTAAATAGCGCCGTTTTTTACAAGCAGCTGTCGTATATTTAATGCAAAATAATCGTAATAATGCATTATGTGTTTTTATAATTAGAGAATTGTTTTGTTTTTGTGATTGCAATAAAATTGCGTCCCATATTAACCAAATAACGTCACATTGGAATTTATTTTCAACTGGATGCTGAGAACGACGAACACAATGAATATGTTCTTTACGTTTTTTGCAAATGGCTTCAAATTCAATGACCCATTCCAACCAATAACACGCAGACATCATGTTTTTCACAGATGGTGTTAAACAATAGGCGAGTTCATTTACAGCGATGAATAATTCCTTGGGATCTTTGGGTTGGAAAATTTCTTGGGCAAATTCAACGGAATCAGCTTTTAAACGTTCGGTCAATTGGGTTATATCAAATTCTTCATTTCGATTTATTTTCACAGGTTCAATGCTTGGTTTTTTCACAGAGGAAGATATTGTGCATATGATTTCGGCAAACAACTTACGTATTTGCAAGTCATTTCGCACGTCTAATTCACTTATATAATGGCCTTGACCCATTATATTGCGAAATACATTGTATCTCATTTCCAAATAGATTGCGATCTTCGGATTGCCTAAATGTATATGTTTTGCTGTATATTGCAATATTATTTCCCAAGCATCGCTAAAATGACCTGCACATATCAATTCGGCACACCAATAACAGGCAGGCTCGATTTTACCTTTTTTCATCGCGTCGATAAACTCTTTTTTCACGTCTGTCTTTTTGTATTTGGAAAAGGATATTCCTCGAAATTCATTGGCTAATCGAATATCATTAATTTCATAAGTGTCTTCTATATGCAGAATATCTTGTTTTGACTCTTCCTTTTTCGCGGGAATAATTGGGTCGATTATATTTGGATTGTATTGAATATGATGATTGGTAAGTGGTGGGTCCATGAATTGCTCAATTATATTTATATGGTAAGCACATAAATATATCGTAATAATAATGTATAGTAAAAAACCATATGGCTTCATGGGTTCAATGTATGTATCAGATAGTCGAACACGACGGACAGACTGATTTTGGCCCTGAACATTGGAAACGAGTATATGAAAACTTGAACCATCATACACATCCACCTGAATATATTACTATGCATCATTTGCTTGGACAATATCAACAATATGTGAAATTACGACAAACCCGTCGAGATACATCCTTTTTTGCGAAACTGAAATATAATTTGTTACAACAAACACTGAATGGTCCATTTAATACACCACATAACATAGATACACTCATTTCACTGTTTGGAAAATCACAACGCACATATCATAGTTTTGCAAGATTTGCACAATTGTGGAAGGTAAAGCATTCGCAATTGCGTATTGAGATTGATTTATGTTTAAACCCTATTATGGAAACGGATTCAAATGCTACTACAATTTATCAATGTGGCTCACGATACAAGTTCAAAATTTCGGATTTAATTAATGTGTGTAATTCTGCTCTTCTCAATTCAAACACTTTCTTTTCAGAACCCTTGGTTCCCAAAAATCCTTATACAAATTTGGATTTTACTTACCCTATTTTATATAAGATCTATAATCTTGTTCGACAATCAAATTATCGAATGCCTGTTTTGTTGCATTTGTTTTACTTATCAGACTTTGATATAGAGTTGTTTTTACATAATAACGAGGCTGTTATTCGCTATGAATATATTATAGATTATACAAAACACGGTGAAGACAACGAGTTAGCAAAATGGGTCCCGGATATGTTGGTTGATACAAATATGCATAAAAATATTGTTATACATAAAGAATTTCCGAAATCCGTGCTGATTCAAGCAATGCGCCCATTTTTAAAAGAATATTTCATTTCGCAATATTCATTGTATAAAACAAGTGAAAAACATCATGCGTTTTCTGTTTTGAAATATAAGTTGAAAAAATTCAAAGAACTGAGACATTGTTTTGGTCGTAAAATGATGGTGCGTGTTGAAAATAGTCGCAAGTTCAAACATGCATATTATACTGACTTTGTATCTTACCACCAAATTCCAATGGATGATTTTGACGAAATCAGTAGTGATAGTGATGATGAAAGTGATGCTGAATCTACCAGTGCAGATGTTGGTATGACCGATGAGACCAATCCATATATGCAATCAACAACAAGAATACAGTCGCTGTTAGAAGCATTGTCTATGAGTATGATTAATGCAACTTATCGAAACGATACATCGTCAACCTCGGAAAACAGTGATAATGCGACCCAATTATTATCAGAAAACAGTGATAATGAAGAAAACAGTGATAATGCGACCCAATTATTATCAGAAAACAGTGATAATGAAGAAAACAGTGATAATGACACCGAATTCTTATTGGAACCCCGCGATAATGACGAATGATATTTTTGGTATATATTATTGTGACTACATACATTATATGGATACTGAATTTACATCAAACAAAGCCCCTCACACATTTTTAAAAAAAGGAGAGGGGAAACGAATTTCGAATAAGAATGCGAAAAAAGAACCTTTCCCTTTTTTGAAAAAGGGCTGTGGAAAACTAGCTTCTGATAATCACGGTGAAACTGAATTTGCAAAAAATCGCAAAGAACAGGTTATTCGTGAGCAACTTGACCGCGAAATGGGTTACGGTAAAAAACCCATTGACTAAATTCAATAAAAATAATGTTGTGTTAAAATACAATATTATACAGGACGTGAATAGTATATAACTAATCGCAAATCAAACGAGGAACTACATTGATTGTCTGCAATTCTTGTGACATAAGCTTATACGAATAGGGAACCTCCACTTTTGCAAAATCCGTTGAATTATCACACGTTTTGCAACTGTGAATGGTAAAGTTGTCTTTCAAGAAAGCCTTCTTTGAACCATCATTATAAGCTGCAATCATACCACACTTTTTACATACATGAACACTATATTTGTCGGAAGCATCATACAATCGTTCTCTACAGAATCGCGATATACCGTGAGACAACATAACATCACGTTCCATTTCTCCTATACGGAACCCACCATCACGGCTTCTACCCTCTGCAGGTTGTCTTGTTAGATTTACCATTGGACCAATCGAACGACTATGTTGCTTATCGTTGACCATATGCTTCAGTCTTTGATAAAACACTGGACCAATGAATATATTTGTCTCCATTTGTTCTCCAGTAAGACCGTTGTATAAAACTTCGTTTCCATAACTCTCGTAACCAACCTTTTGCAATTCCGATGAAATGGTTTTAATGTCGAGGTCGCCAAAACTGGTTCCGTCACCAAACATTCCGAGCTCAAGTAATACCTTTCCGAGAAGTGTCTCCTTCAACTGTCCAATAGTCATTCTCGATGGAATCGCGTGAGGATTAATAATAATATCGGGACGAGTTCCGTCTTTACTGAAAGGCATATCGCATTCTGGGATAATATTACCAACAGTCCCCTTTTGTCCGTGCCTGGATGAGACCTTGTCTCCCAAAACTGGTTTTCGATGAGTTCGGATACGCACTTTTGCAAAATTATATCCATCGCCATTTCGACCCGTATAATTCTTATCAATATACGTCTCCTCGTTGGTTCGGAAAGTCTTACTTTGGTCTTCATACTTGATTGTTTTGGTGGGATCGTTGCGGTTTTCTTTGATGGGCACAGTCTTCGCAATAATCACATCACGGTTTTCTACGAGTGTGTTTTCTGGGATAAATCCGTGAGCATTGAGCTTATCGTAATTTCCAAATTTTACACCTTTCGTTTTTGCCGCGTCGGGTTTGCAGCGAATGATTTCGTCGCGAATAATATTCTTGTCTTCATCCTTCTCGGTATGATAAATTGTTGCGGAGAATAGACCACGATCGATCGACCCTTGATTGACTAACACACTATCTTCCTGATTATAACCTGTATGCGACATAATCGCCACGTGAATTTGCGTTCCTGATGGGATTTGATTCAATTTAATGAAATTCATCACGCGAGTATCCACGAGAGGACGCGAAGGATACGTCAAAACATAGGCTGTCTTGTCCATTCGATTTTGAAAGTTGGTCGCATACACACCCATTGCTTGCTTACCCATTGCGCACTGATAAGTATTTCTGGGTGCCTGATTATGCTCCGGGTAAGGGATACACGACGCCAATACACCGAAAATGGTGCTGGGGTGAATTTCACAATGAGAATAGGAAATTGTGCTTTGATCTTTCAAATATACGTCACGTGCTTTCATTGCAATGGTAGAATAATTTTGTTCTTCTGGGTCAATATATTCAATTACCGATTCGTCAATATTGCACGATGTGAGCAAGTCATTCCACGACAACTCTTTCGCATTCAGTTTTGCAATAATATCTGAAGTAATAAGTGCTTTATTATCACGAACACGCAATACGGGGCGAGTTAGTCTACCCCCATCATTACAAATGCGGATTTCAAGTGCCTTGAAATCAAATACAACGGATGTGTAAATATTAATAATACCACGATATTTCTTGTTTTTCATATCTTGATAAAATTCGACAGGAGTGTTTGTTATACCAACCCATGCACCATTCACAAACACTTTTGTTTTTCCGTGCAATTCAATCGGTTTAGCGTCATCCACTAATATAATTTCTCGATTTACGTAATCGCGCAAAGAAGCACTGTTGGTAGGAATTGTAAGATGCGCCATATAACTAATGTTTTTCACGATACCAATTGATTGACCTTCAGGAGTTTCTGCTGGACAGAGAAATCCCCAGGTTGTGTTGTGCAACTTACGGGGTGCAATTAATTCACCACTTTTTTCCAAAGGTGTATTAATACGACGCAAATGGCTCAAACTGGCTACATACGTCAATCGACCAAGCACTTGTGCTACACCGACCTTACTACTATTTGATTGTTTAATACTAAAATCACCAGTAGACAGTGCACGGGAAATACCGTTTTCAATAGTGGTCGATTTCATAATCTTGTAAATATTCGTCATATTAATAATATTCTCATAATCCTCTGATGAACGCCACGAACCATTGTTAATTTCACGAACAACCTGCTTTTGCATTTCCTTGACCAATTTGTTGAAGTAATTGCGAAATAAATTGTTAAGCAATGTTCCCGTCAATTCAATGCGTTTATTTAAATACGAATCGCGATCATTTGGCGCAATCCATCCCAGACTTGTTTGTAACAACTTCTTCGCCATATAACCAATCATATATAGCTTTTGCGGCAAAGTAGTGCAATGGGGGAATAAATCATTTTGTAAAACCTCTGATGCAAACTCACGCTTCTTGATTTGACCTTGCTCTTTATCCATATTCATAGGCGTATAGGCTACATAGGATGTAATATGTGTGAGAGCCTGTTCTTGCGACATATATTTGTTCCCATCAATAATCGATGCTTGCAAACAGCTAGATAATTCGACTTGTTTAGAGTCATCTATGTCTAATAATATGTATTCACATATTTCCTTGTCGCTCATTACCCCCAATGCGCGGAATAATGCGAATAATTCAATCGGTTGCTTTACGCGGGGAATTTGGATATACAGACCGTGCCCAAATCCATTGTTTTTACTCGCAATCATCATCTCGATTTGTTTTGGCGAAATACACTTAAAATCGGGAACAGACTTGATTTCTGCATACCAATTCCATTTTGTCGTATTTTTACCATCATAACAATAGACGCGATTTTCCGCTGCACGTTCCTGACCCAAAACCGTCTTTTCAGACCCCTTCACAATGAAATATCCTCCGCAATCCATTGCGCATTCACCTGTAAACGACGGATGAATGTGCTTGTGTTGCGTTAATACACAAATAGATGATTTCAACATTATAGGCATTTTACCAATATTGATTTTAGGCAAAGTGCGTCGAATAATTTTAGGTGTATCCATTTCTTCTGTATTTCGAACGGTATACACAATATCTACATCCACAGTCATTGTAGACGCATATGTGAAATTGCGTATTTTAGCCTCATCTGGCAACATCATCTTGGTCGCACCATTATTTTCGTGGATTTGTGGTGGATATAACTTGAAATTACGGAAAGATACATCTGCTTCCAACAAATATTTGTTGTGTTCAGGAACGAAATCATTTTCGGAACGAATATTCACCGTATTGAACATCTGAATGGTTCGTTGAATCTGATAATTAATGAAATGATTATATGATTCGATTTGATGACGAACCAACCGCTCCAAATGTTGCCCTTCGAAATAGGATTCCACTATATTATAAGGTTCTTCTGTATAAGAACCGAGATGAGATAATACTTCCTTCTCTACTTCTGATGCAGTATAGTTGAACGTATCCTCAGTTGTGGTTTGTTCATTTACGACAGGAGCGACCTTTTTCGGCTTGCGGATACGAACACTTTTCCCTTTTTTAATTGGTGGTTCACTAATTACTGCAGGGATTTGTGCAACTGCCGACAATGACACCATTTCGGCATAATGATTATTATGGGGGGCTGCTTCACAAGAAATTGTCGACATTATCAATGTATAAAGGTATGTAAGTAGTTCTTAATATAGATAAACTATCAATTTTCTATATCGTTTCTATAATCTATATTGTTCTGTTTTATAGACATTTTACACCGATGAAATAATTAGCACACCGAATATGTGTGGATTGAAATCTTCAATTGTGTAAAACCACACACATAACGCGTGCTATTTATATCAGTGTAAAACATATTAAATAATGAAGATGAGGAAACTATATATTTTGCATATAAACCAATGAATTCGAAAAAGTTTGTCGATATGTTGGACGAACGAACGAAAATGGAGAACAATCGCGACGAACAATTATTCAATATTTTGCACGCATCCGATTATCATTTTGCAATGAATAATTATAATTCTACTTTATTTAGTGGTTATACACAACCCACATTACCGGACGTCATTCAAAAATCAAGTATATTCAAACAATTGGACCTAGCAACACCCGATTTTTTTCAACAAAATTCGCATATTTTTAATTTGAATAAAGAAGAGGAGAATACAAAAACCGCAACAGAAAAGGTAGAAATTACAAAAAAAATAAATATTGATGTGGATATAACTTGTTTTCAAGACGTATTGACTCTTCTCAATGAAAATGAATATAGCGAAGATACTGAATATAATATTGATTTGAAAGCTCTTGTGCAAATTAAAGAAGAACTTATTCTTTTAGATAATATGATCGGATTAACTTCCTTCAAAAATGATATATTAGATCAGCTTTTATATTTTGTTCAAAACTTGCACGGCGGAAATGACCCGGATTTTATGCATACCGTCTTGTGTGGTCCACCCGGAACAGGGAAAACCGAAATAGCCACTATATTGGGCAAAATGTATTCCAAATTAGGTATTTTGAAAAATAATGTCTTTAAAAAAGTCACACGCAGTGATCTTGTAGCCGGGTATTTGGGGCAAACAGCCATTAAAACGAAAAAGGTAATCGATGAATGTATTGGAGGGTGCCTTTTTATTGACGAAGCATATGCTTTAGCAAATGATTATTCAAGTGATAGTTTTTCACGTGAATGTATAGACACCTTGTGTGAAGCATTAAGTGACCATAAAGGTGATATTATGGTAATTGTTGCGGGATACGAAAACGAATTAAATAACACATTTTTTAAAGCGAATCCCGGTATGGAATCAAGATTTATATGGAGATTTTCAATACAGCCATATAATCATAGAGAATTGATGAACATTTTTTTGAAGAAGTTTAAAGATAATGATTGGATTTGTTGTGTCGATACAAAAGAGTTGGGGTCTTGGTTTCAGAAAAATCACGAATTGTTTAAACATTTCGGAAGAGACATTGAATTGTTGTTTTCTTATACAAAAATTGCACATGGACGACGTGTTTATGGAAAAGATTCAGCTTTACGCAAGCAAATTAGCATAAATGATATGCAATCTGGAATGAAAATATTCAAATCACATATGAAAAAAGAGGAAAAGAATGTTGAAATAATGGGGTTATATGTCTAGAGGTTTTACGTATCGTCAAGTAGGTACAAATAAAATAGTTTGTTTAATTAGTAAATAAACTATTTCCATGAATAAAACCATTTCCATAAATCCGGATTTGTTTAAACTATCATCGGACAAGAAAACTCGTAAAAAAACGCCAACTAAACCGAATGCAGATGGAATCAAAATACGACAACCGTCTAGTGGTAAACGGAAACAGCAAAACCTTCGGCGAAACCATGTGTTACGATTTATACGTGATCAACAAGAGAAAAATTATAAGCGTCTCATTGAAGGTGATACGTCGAATAAAAAAATGGATGTTCACGGGACTGTTGGTGATTTTGATAGTGATTTTGATAGTTCATTAAAGTATTTAAGCACATTAGAAGAATCACCCCCGGCTTCTTATAGCACAAATCATACGTTACGCAATCGAGTTTCCACTAACGAAAATGTGAGCCTTAACTTTCCGTCTACTCCTATGAACGAACCCACTATTTTACCTACACATAAAGACCCACCTATACATTTAGCTCCATCGGTAGAACAACCTAGATGGGGGTGTTTGAAAAATGGGTCTCTTCCTACCTATCGAAATTGGAAGAATGTAACTCAACGCACAACGAACGAAATACGTAAAACAACAAATATAGCGGCTTTAAAACAAAAGAAGAAGATTATGCATTATCCGAAACAAAAACGAACTATAAGACGGAATTTTACGGTAGGTCGGTGTAAAACGAAACCGATTATTGGAATTTTGGTTTCTAATCGCACAATACGAAATAACACAACGACAAAAACGCAGTTGATGAAACAAACACCGATTGAAGAAGTTCGAAGATATTTAGTAAAAAAGGGATTTATTAAAGTAGGTTCTATTGCTCCAAACGATGTTTTACGTAAAATGCACGAGACCGCATCTTTAATGTGCGGAGAAATTGAAAATCATAATCCAGAAAATCTATTGTATAACTATTTTCACGATGCGGTGAATTAATAACTTTTGCGTAAAAAGGTTAAATACAAAAACTATGTTTTGTATATAATGTTTTCTAACAAATTATTTTCCACGCCCGACAAAAGCAGTTTTGATGACGTCGAACGAGACTATAACGCACCTAGTGTGTCGGATGGAGAATTAACTATGTCTGACGATGGAGAGTACTCCTTGTCTGACGAGGACTCCAAGGAGTTGGACGAGGGGGAACCGATTGTGTCTGACGAGGACTCTAAGGAGTTGGACGAGGGGGAACCGATTGTGTCTGACGAGGACTCCAAGGAGTTGGACGAGGGGGAACCGATTGTGTCTGACGAGGACTCCAAGGAGTTGGACGAGGGGGAACCGATTGTGTCTGACGAGGACTCCAAGGAGTTGGACGAGGGGGAACCTATTGTGTCTGACGAGGACTCCAAGGAGTTGGACGAGGGGGAACCTATTGTGTCTGACGAGGGGGAACCGATTGTGTCTGACGAGGACTCCAAGGAGTTGGACGAGAATAATAATTCAACACCCATTGCTGAGGAAAATAAAATAAACATTATTGATGTTGCCGTTACATCCGAAAATGTCGCCTTGAATATTTTAGTTACTTTTGTGAACTTAGCTCAAAAACGCGGTGCATTTGATATTCGTGAATCGGCAAAAATATGGGAGTGTATCCAAAAGTTTAACCGAAACTAAATGTAACGTTATTAGTGAAAAGTATATATTACTACCCCGACAACAACCGACGACCAAATTGCATGATATAATAATTGATGTTTTTTTTCGCGTGTTTCCCAAACCGTTTCGTATATGTATTGTTTTGTATTCATAAGATTTTTAATACCATCTATGATTGGATGATTTGTATATTCCTCATTTTTATAATCAAATGATTCCGTTGATAAACTATGTTCCATTGTTTCGGGAATACTTTCCATAGAGGGAATTCTCAATTTACTTGGTGTAACTGGTTCCTCTAGGTCACAGAATTGCCCATAGTCGTCATCTTTATCATAACGATGGTTGCATAAATAGGCGTTATTATTTTGATAAGTTTTCATAGTTCTATATATTCACAATATATAAATTTACTTATCAATTTTGTTATGAATAATTCAAATATATATAGATATTATATTTGAATACATAATACCAAACATGTCGTCAGAAACTACTTCTATTTATGGCGAATATATACAACTTACTGAACATTATCAAGCAAAATACGGTACTTCTTGTGTCGTTCTATTACAAGTGGGTGCGTTTTTTGAAGTGTATGGATTTCGATGTCCAAGTACCAACATCATTCGAAAAACACCCATTGTCGAGTTTTCTCAAATATGCAACTTGAATGTCTCGGAAAAGAAAATCAATTATGATGGGCACCAAGTGTTGATGGCGGGGTTTCGCGATTATACATTGGACAAATATTTACTACGTCTCACCGAAAATAGTTTTACAGCAGTTGTATACGTTCAGTTGAAAGAAGGTAAAACAATAACACGTGTCTTGGACAGTGTCCACTCTGCGGGCACATATGTCTCTTACGAAACAGATAATCTTTCTCAGATGACCAATAACATTGCCTGCATTTGGATAGACACATATAAACCAGTTACGCAAGCTAGATCATTGGTGTCGGGTGTATCCAAAACGCGCGAAAATATGTCTTGTGGCGTAGCCATTGCGAATACATTTACCGGAAAATCCTATATTGGCGAATTTCAACAACCGTTTGTTCTGCAACCAACCACGTTTGATGAATTAGAGCGTATTATTAGCACACATAACCCTAGTGAAGTGATTTTAGTGTCTTCCATGGACGAATCGCAAAGGACAATGTTGTATCAATATTCTGGAATACAAACATCCGTTATACATCATGTTGATGTAAATCAATCTGAAAAAGCTGAACACTGCACACAACAAAAGTATATTTCGCACATATTGTCCAAGTTTTATGGTGAGGATACGCTAAATACCTGCATCGAGTTTCAGACATATCCGACGGCAACTCAGGCATTTTGTTATTTGCTCGATTTTGTCCAAGAACATAATCCGAATTTGGTGAAAAATATTTCCATTCCGGAATTTCATAGTAATTCAGAGGTGATTTTGGCGAACCATACATTGAAACAGCTGAATATATTGGACGACCCTTCTTCGGATGGTCATCAATATGGTCATTTGTCTTCTGTGAATTCGTTTTTGAACAAATGTTGTTCTCCTATGGGTCGCCGTATGTTTTATACGCAATTGGTGTGTCCTACAACTAATGTAGAATGGTTGGAATGTGAATATTCGAATACGCAACATATGCTGCACGAAAATACCGCCCCAATGATTGCCCCTTTCCGAAAACTTCTTGGACAAATCCGCGATGTTGAAAAGATATGTAGGCAAATTGTTTTACGAAAAATATACCCCTCATCTGTCTTTTATTTGTATCAATCCATTCAAACTGCTCAACAATTGCGCATTTGCTTGGACGAAAATCCGGAAATTATTGCCTATTTAGATAAAAAGAGTGATACTATTTCCAAGGTATGTTTTCGCGTTTTAGAATTCTTGGACAAACTTTTTTGGATTGAGCGATGTAAAGGAGTAAACGCAATGAACGTCTTTGATGAAACTATCATTCGAGAAGGATTTAACAACGAGTTAGATGAAGTCATCCAAAGCTACAGTGAAAACAACATTATGTTTCAGCGCATACAGGAACTATTAAATAATACAATCCGCTCCCACGATAATAGCATACATTCTGATGTAGATTATGTGAAAATTCATAGTACGGAAAAATCGGGGTTGAGTTTGCAAATTACCAAGAAACGAGGATTACTTTTGAAAACAATTATCAAAAACATGGGGTCCACACCCATGCACGATATTGATGGGGGTTTGTGGAGTGAAGTGAAATTTACGACGGCTTCTGGTAGTTGCGATGAAATCGAATTCCCACTGCTCACCAAAATATGTCGCGATATTCTTCACCAGCGCGATTATTTAAATAAACTAATTGCAAAGGCTTATATGGATGCTCTTGGACAATTAGAAGAAAATCACTATGAAGATTTAGAATATATAGCTCATTATTTAGCAAAGATCGACGTTTTAACGAACAAGGCCTATATTGCAAAAGAATTTAATTATTGTTGTCCAAGAATTCAAACAGATGCACCGAAATCCTTCGTAAATGCAAAAGCATTGCGTCATGTGTTAATTGAACATATTCAAACAAATGAATTGTATGTTGCGAATGACGTTGTTTTAGGAAATGGTTCTACTGACGGGATTTTGCTATATGGAACCAATGCTGTAGGTAAAACCAGTTTTATACGCGCTTTAGGCATTTCCATCATCATGGCCCAAGCTGGACTTTTTGTTCCCTGCACCCAATTTCATTACAAACCCTATTCCGCTATTTTTTCGCGCATATTAGGAACGGACAATTTATTTAAAGGTCTTTCCACTTTTGCTGTGGAAATGTCGGAATTGCGCGTGATTTTGAAAATGGCCAACGAAAATAGTCTGATTTTGGGTGATGAATTGTGCTCTGGGACGGAAACTGAGTCCGCGTTGAGTATATTTGTTGCAGGATTGATTGATATGCATACCAAACAGTCTTCTCATATATTCGCTACACATTTTCACGAGATTGTTCATTATGATGAAGTCCAAATGTTGAAACGATTGGCTCTGAACCATATGTCCGTCCATTATGACCGTGAATTAGACGCCTTGATTTACGACCGCAAATTACAAGATGGTCCGGGCAATCGAATGTATGGTCTAGAGGTATGCAAATCACTGCATTTAGATGACGATTTTTTAGCAAAGGCATATCATATACGCAGCAAATATTTTCCCGAAACCAAGGGTGAATTGTCTCACAGTGTTAGTCGATACAACGCGGCCAAGGTTCGTGGGTTTTGCGAAATGTGCGAGTCGGAATTGGGAGATGAAGTACATCATTTACAACCACAGATGAATGCGGATGAAAATGGGTTTATACAACAAGATGATGGTTCTATGGTTAATAAAAATCATCCTGCGAATTTGATGTCTGTTTGTGAAGAATGTCACGATAAACATCACGCATTGGGCGATAATGCACCCATTTTAACACGAAAGAAAACGAGCAAGGGTTATAAAGTAGTTGCTGCGACCCCCATAGAATAACCCGACTGCAAGCGGAATTGCCCCGACTGCAAGCGGAATTGCCCCGACTGCAAGCGGAATTGCTTAAATGATTAATATTTCACTATACAGCCAATACGCGAAGAGAGAACCAACCACCATACCCGCCAAGACTTGGTTCATTGTATGATTTTTGTATTGGATACGCTGTATCATAGTGCATATTGATATGCCTGCATATACGAGAGAAATCATATTATCTTTGAGAGCCATAGTAATAAACGTTGTAATAAACCATACTGTTTGTGAGTGACCTGATGGCATACCATATTCGTGGGGTCCTAATTTATCCGCATTTTTATATACATCACTAAAATCCCATCCAAAAGAGTGTTGGTTTTGACTTGGTCTTGGTTGTTGAAAGCACATTTTTAACGCAGCATTTAATATGAGGTTGCCTATATATCCCGCAATAAAGACAAGGGTAGTCATTCTTTTGTGTAATATTAGAAAGATGGTGACTACAAAGAGAAATAATGGCGCGAAATACCCGATATAATCGAATGTTTTGGATAGTCTGAAATTCATTCTTTCTTTATGTAGAGAAAGAATGTATTACAAAATTGAAAGCTTACCTCCAACATCGAACCACAAATTTATAAGAAATATACGAATTATTCTAACCTAACGATACATTTCAATTAGGAAACAAGGATTGCAATGTTGTACATCCCCCACCGTCAAACTTTGCTATATAGTTTACACTGTTAGGCATTGTGTGTTTCGTATTTTCATAATAAAATACCCACGATAGATGAGCTATTTTTGCTCCACTTTTCATACATTCATAAATTTCTCCTTCAAACTGTGCATATATGCCTCTATTTATGGTTGAATTTTGTGGGAATAAGTTGGTCGGTATGTTTCCATATCCACCTAAACGGTTGGCTAATATATGACCAGCATCGCAATTCTCTACGCCATCATCTTCCAACATTCGTGAATATTGTTGCGTGCAACTCGTAGTTCCTGTTCCATTATCTAATGAATCTGGTGTAATTGTTCCAAATGCGGAAACCACAACTTCGTAATCATTGTGTTTTACATATGTGTAATCAATATTCGCACCTCCATTTCCCATAACGATGGTGTTATTACCCTCAACTGGACAATCAACTGTAGTACATACACACTTACTTGCAGATATGAAATACAGTGGTGCACACAGTAATAATAAACGAATGAACATTTATATATATATAAACGATTGATAATTTGTTTGAAGCCAATAGTATTACAAAATTGAAAGTCTTATTGGAATACTAAATACACATAACCTATACTCTTTCTTGATTACAAAGACATTATGAACCCTGAATACGACACTTTACAATTCGAACCCAAATCTCCACAACAAGTCGCTCCCATATTGGATGAAAGGGAGGATGAATACGACGAAGAAACCATTACTCTTGCAGAAAGTATGGGGTTGCCTGTAAAAGAGATGCTTGAGCTATTTGAAGAATGGAATAACGACGACTCTTTTATGCGTAATGACCCACACCACGATTGCCCACCCGAATGGCCCGATTTCACAGGATGTGACGGCGGATATGAAGATGAAGGCGCTGCCGAAAGTGGGCACGGAATATCTTTTGGATTTGACTACAACACACCCTTACATATGCCTCCGCGTATAGTCATTGCGGAAAGTGCGATTGGAGAGGATGCATAAAAACAAAATAAAACAAACAAAATAAAAACGGCGAAAGCCCTTTTTATCGTCCGTCGTGCACTACAGAATTGAAGGCTTTTTTATTTGAAAGCGTATTCGCAACTATTGGTTTTGTAAAAATATCGAATCGAGAATATAGACAAAATTGATAAGTATTAAACCACTACTCGTATTAATCATTATACTACGTAATTAATATGGCGACTACAAATGTAGACAAAATTTGCCGAAATATTGGACGATTACCACTGGAGTTGAGACACGCGATATTTAACTGTCTTACCATCGACTTCCGATTAGAAATGGTCCAACAAAAAACGTCGGGTATTATTCGAATATTGTATAAAGCACACGAAAAACAAGTTCTTGATGTAAATGCACTGAAACATATGGTTGAAATGGGAATTCGATGGAATTTCTTTGTGAATACTTCAGACGCAAGATTGAAACCCCAATACATACCCATTCGTTATGCTCCATATATTGAATACAAGGTTGGTGATGAAATAACGAAAACTGAACACCCTGTATTCAAAGCATTGCGGAAAATTGTAATTATACCGAAGATTTATGGAGCGATTCAATCATCGTTTGTAACACCGAGACAACGTGCGCGTTCACAATACGCTTTAAATATTATTATATCAACAATAACCAAGAGTATTGAGATACTCCCTACTATTACACTTCCACTCACGAGTCGCGGCAAAAAGTTTAACTATTACATAAAACGAAAGGTCTTTCATTTCATTTGCCTATTGTCCAAGTTTGTTTCTAGCGTCAATGCAAAATTAGATGATATAATTATTCGCGATGCAAAGAACGCTCATATTCGCAAATGGAAGAAAACAATTATCCCACGACTAAGAATAGCTTATCGTAATATGCAACGTAAGATCAAACATTCTACGATAAGAATTGCACAACAGGCTAAGATTGCCGCAAAAGAAGCACAAAAACAGGCCAAGATTGCCGCAAAAGAAGCACAAAAACAGGCCAAGATTGCCGCAAAAGAAGCACAAAAACAGGCCAAGATTGCCGCAAAAGAAGCACAAAAACAGGCCAAGATTGAAACGGTTATTATCATTCGAAAAAAACGTCCTAAAAATAAATAGAATATTTTCCACTTCGTTACGAATTAAACGACAAATTTTATTCTGGGGGTCAGGATAAGATCTGTGTTTGGAATATTTAAAATACTATACCCATTTGAAGTAACACTCCAAATGGTGTCTTGTTTCAAAATATAAATATAAATTTAACTAATAAATATAAAGATATTTTTTATGTTTATATATAATGCCAATTACACGACTTTCTGATATTGATCAATTTAGATATATATGTGGAAATGTATCTCCAGATATAAATATTAAAGTAAGAGCATGTGATTTTAGTGTTAATACAAAAAGTGCTTTTCTACAATGTGATGGATATACTAAAATATATACACAATGGTTTATGTCACATAGTGATTATACAATTAAACGAGGTGGTGGCAATGATACAGTAAGTTATCACGAAGTTGATGCACAAGATAATGTACCTTATAAAGAACCGGTTATTTGTTATACAACGTCAAATATTAATAATATAGACGAGTTATTTGAAAAAGAATATGAAATTGTAAAGATTGTTGGAAACGTGGAAAACAGCATTTGCAAAATACATTTATTTTGTGATGAAAATCAAGTTGAAGAACTATTGGCAAAAATAACTAATGAGAATGATATGACTGAATTAACCTATATGCAAAAGTTACAAAGGATAGGTAAGACTTTTATTGGATTGCCGATTGGTTATGCAATTGGACCACCAATACAACTGATTAGTTGTTCGCTTTTATGCATTTCTGGAAATTGGAGTATGAATTATTATCAAGGTGCTGAGTTATGTAGTTATCGAACAGGATTTAATATGAATAAACGTCTAATTGTACTAACCAAAAAGATATGGAAAAATAATAAAATATGTTGTGATAAACTATTATATTCACATAATACATCTGGCATTAACGATGATGAATTATATTATAAATATTATAATAATGATAATCGTAAATTTTTATTAAAAAAGGCTGAAGATATGGAATTACTTCTTCGTTTTGATAAACACGCAATTGACGTTAAAGATATTCAACAAGAACTTTTAAATAAAATGTATCCTGAAGATGAACAATTACGTAACAATGAATTAACGCGTATTCAAAATATGAATTTTGTATTAAGTCCAAATGATATTGAAACTGATCAAGTAGAGCAAGAGCAAGAGCAAGAGCAATAATCTATATAAAGATTAATTTCTGTATTATGTTATACAATATGCTGTCAAATAATATAATAACACATACATACGAGAATAACCTGCGTATTCGGTCGTTATTGGGTAATGGTGGACCTGGTGGTCCACCTTGTGATAAATGTGGTGGTGGTGGTGGTAATGATGATGGTTATGATGGTTCATTAGAGGTAGTACAGATTATTATAATAATAATTAGTGTTGTTATCTTTCTCTCCTGCTTCTGTCTTGCATCTGGTATATATTTTGATATACGCGATTATTTTTATCCGAACACAGGTGCACGCGCCGAGCAAGTGGATCGCGCGGCGCAGGTACGTATACAGCAAGTACACTGTTCCAATACTGAAGATGATGTATTACAAAGTATAGTGGATGTAACAGACCACACTAAGCCTTCGGTATAATGTCTATGAAAGAATATCGAATATATTCACTTCGGTGCGAATTAAATCACAACTTGTTTCTGATTTTGCACCACAACCAACCCCGGTGTGGTCGTTTTTTCTACATCCGCTACTCGGGCATAGGTAATGGTCACATTTTTTTGATTTGAATAGCGAGAATGCTGTTTGCATAGAACCGCGCCCTGTGTAACAATATACCGAATGTTTTTTCTGTTAATATTATCAATTGCAGAAATATCCGCGATTACATGACACGATGAATGCCCATCAACGTGAAACCATAAATCGTTACTATCTGCTGCATCAATCGCGTTAAAATTATCCATTGCGTTTTCGCCAATATGAAAATCGACAAAACAACCCACTTTGGGAATATCAATACTCTTTGTAATAGGCATTTTCAATTGTAGTATTATGAATACAATAACACTACAATATATTCAATTTTGTTACTATATGCTCTCTATTCTGGACAATTACCAAAACACTTACCTTGATAATAATAATAATCCTTATTTTTAATCAAAAAGTTACTATAATTGTTCTTAAAATATGGACCATTTTCATTTCCTTTCACACATTTTTGTCCACCAAGCAACACACAACAGTCGGTTGATGCACAAGTATCAAGTTCCAATGTGTTACACTTGTCTTCCAATTTCAATGGTGTGCTCTCTAATGCAGTGCAGAATCCTCCATTCAAATATGGGGTGTTTGTTAGATGTTTCGGCTTGGATTGGAACTGATCATTTAGATAAATGCTTTCTTCGTAATCGGGAACATATCCCGTTCCACTGTATGTAAATGAACCCGTTTGTTTCAATACAGGAGAACCTTGTAATAAATTGGTGTTTACTTCGAATTCTTGTTTTGGTCCATCTTGTTTTACCTCTTTTTCTAAATACTTCCTTTGACTAACTGTCGGCTTTTGAGCAGTAGCACTAGTAGTAGTAGTGTATCCTTCACGGAAATGAGAGTTCATATATTGATCAATTTGATGTATACAAAATGGGACAAATAAAATCGCAAATAATATGCGTAAACCACGAACACTATTTAACGAAATAAGATTTTCGATTAATAGTTGTTTGGGAATATTTGAAGATGTAGGCATTAGTGTAATAATACATAAAATGCTAATGATCCATTTAAACATTTCCATTTCACTTATTATAATATTGTGATAAAAAATGAGCCACCGGATTATTAGATAAAATTGAAAGAACAATATGTATATAAAAAATAGGCATATAACATTATACAATGATTATTCCTGTAAAATGCTTTACATGCGGCAATGTATTGGCCGACAAATATCGATATTACCAAGATGAGGTCCGTAAAATGAAAATTCAAAAAGGAACAAGTGTGGAAAAGGTTGTTTATTTGACCAAGGAACATATTGAAAAAACACCCGAGGGAGTGGTTTTAGATACTTTGGGTCTCACTAATGTATGTTGTCGTCGTCATATGCTTACTCACGTGGATATTGAATAATTTGGTGCTATGAAAAAGTGTGCGTATAGAATATACTTTATACTTTTTTATGGGAAAGACAAGAAACAAACGCCAACATTCAAAGACGTTGCGAAAAAGAAAGCGCACAAAAACTGCACGTAAATACAAAGGAGGTGTATCGTTTAATGCTTTGGTAGGAGACGTTGATAAATACACCTACTCACAAAATATGTATACTACCCAATTGAACCGTGCGCCTCTTGTCGTAGATAGTCGATTACAAACGGGATTACCTTATCAAGTTGGTGGGAAAAGAAGGAGAAAACGGACACAAAAAAAAGGAACGCGACGTAAGAAAATGAAGGGGGGATTTAGCATAACTGGAACCGATATATTTACAGGAAGCACCAATAATTCAAACTCTGTTTTTGCGGTTGGTGAAAGTGGAGGAACTAAATACTTGACCAATCGTATTAATTCGGTAAAACAACCGTCGGGAACTTTTCTTGGACCCGGTAGAGTATGGTCATCGATTGTTTAGTAAAAATTGATTTACTGTTTTCATTATTGTATATTAATATACAATATACTATGAAACTGAACATATCATCGAAGCAGGCGTTGGACATGGAATTGAAATTGAATACTTCGCCTTATTCACGAATGTGGATAGATTTTGGGGATATTTTGTATGCGTGGCGTCTTGATCCACGAAAATATACACTAGACTGCGATACAACATATACCATTACTCGCGTTCAATACGAATGGGTACAACAAAATATATTGGGTTATTCCGCAAACGACGATGATAATCAATTCACATTATTGACTAAATACGATTTGTAACTACGAATGCGTGAAATATTTATTTCTAAAGATTACATATAAAATGGCTGTAACCGGATTACGTAAGTTATGCACCCCCTCCTACATCTACCTCGTGGTTTCTGCCATCGCATTGGTAGTTATGCTTTACCAAAATATTGGTAATGTCGATAAATATTGCCTTGGTTCTTATAGTTGCACCGTCTCCAGCACCGCTCTTATTTTTATCATTAAGGCGATATACATCCTCTTCTGGACTTGGGTGTTGAACCTTATCTGCCGTGCTGGTGCTCCCGGCGTGGCTTGGTTCGTGCTCCTTCTTCCCATGATTCTTATGTTTGTTTTACTTGCTATGATGATGATTTCCAACGAACTTGAGTAATTGTTTTGTTTTATAATATTTGAATGGTCTAAATTCATCCAAATATTTAGGCGTTTTGCATTGTGTGATAAATAATGCTAAAAAATTGATTTAAACGATTGCTTTGGTATTACTAGTATATTTCGCTTTATATAGTATTATGAATCCCAAATTGAACAATATTTCGGAGGAAGGTGACGTGTTGCGTTTCACACTCCACGGATTGAATGTGAGTTTAGCAAATGCGATTCGCCGCACCATTTTGTCTGATATTCCTACAGTTGTTATTGAAACCGACACATACAAAACCAATCAATGCACTATTCACACTAATAGTGGAAGATTGCATAATGAAATATTGAAACAGCGTTTGAGTTGTATTCCTATTCATACGAAGAAATTGCGCGACGATGATGAGGGCAAAGCGCTTCCAGGGAATTATTGCCTTGAGTTGGATATGAAAAACGATGGTGAAAATATGGTGTTTGTTACGAGTGGGGACTTTCGATTACGAAATAAGTCCGATAATAAACTGCTCACCAAAGACGAAATGAACACGTTGTTTCCTGACTTGTTTCCTGTAAATTCCATTACACGTTCTCATATTGATTTTGCGCGATTACGACCCAAGATGGGTGAGGGAATTCCGGGAGAACAATTGAAATTAAGCGCAGAATTCACGGTAAGCACTGCGAAAATAAGCAGTATGTTTAATGTAGTTTCTAAATGTGCTTATGGAAATACACCCGATTTAACTAAGGCGTCTGAAGTATGGGAAGGTCTTGAAAAGAAGTTGCGGTCAGAAGGTGAAAGTGCGGAAGACATTAAGTTCCAGAAGGAAAATTTCCGCTTGTTGGATGCGCAACGCCAATTTGTCCCGGACAGTTTTGATTTCGTTATTCAGACAGTGGGAATTTATGAGAACCGTGAATTGGTTCGTAAATCTTGCGTCGTTTTACAAAACAAATTTATTGATTTAATTCAAGCTGCGGATTCGGGCGTGGTTCCCATTTTCACCAGTGAAACTACTATGGAACACTGCTATGATATATTGATTGAAGGTGAGGATTATACCATGGGCAAGGTCATCGAATTTATCTTATATGAAAAACATTATTTGGGCGATAAAACCCTTAGCTTTTGTGGATTTAAAAAGTTTCATCCGCACAATACCGACGCAACTGTTCGCATTGCGTTTCAAAAAAAGCACGACAAAACGGAGGTTGTGAAATATTTGCGCGAAGCATGTGTAGAAGCACAACAAGTATTTAAGGATGTTTATGCTATGTTTAAATCATAGACAATTGAATAATTATACCATTGGAACCTTCATTTAGCATATTTTTCTTATTATATTCTATAATGGCTACTCAGCGAAAACGCTCTACTAGATGAAAACGCTCAACCAGGGGAAAGACTTGCAGATGTAGGGGAGCTTGCAAATGCAAAAAGAGTTGCAAGAGAAAAACTGCTCGCACAAACAAGTATAGAGGAGGGAAGAAATGGTTGCAACCAATAATGTTCTAGTATCAATGGGGCTCAATGAATAAAATAACATAAAGATTATTCTTATGTTATTTGTTAATAATGGCGTATATTGCTGTTTCATTGACGTCTGCAATGGCGGCTTTCCTTTTATATAAACTCGATGTTTTGCACGTTTTCCGAATGGTTCGTAAATTTTTTACACCGAAAACATACAAAATACCCACACTGAGTGCTCTTGATTATCCTCTACCACCTTTTCCGAATACGTGGTACCCGGTTTGTATGGGAACTTCAATACAAAACAAGGAAATGCAAAAACATAAGATTGCCGGAATGGAATTCATATTTTATCGCGATGAATATGGAACAATACGTGCTACACATAAAAATTGTCCCCATATGGGTGTGGATTTATCGTATGGATATGTCGAAAAACAATGCATCGTATGTCCAATGCATTGTATGCGAGTAAAATCCACCCCAAAACAACCTATATTTGTAGAAGAAACAAACAATCTAGTTTTTATTTGGATTGGTGAATTGGTCGAAAATAAACCTCCTATAGGTGTATCCAATTTGTTTATACAAAATGGTTTGCAACAATCGTATGTAAGTAAATATGGTCATTTCACACATAAAGTTGGCGGTCATCTGGTTGATTATGCAGAACATTTGCTAGATATAAACCACGCTCCTTATATACATGGTGTGCATATCGAACCTATTCCGAACAGCTTGGTCACAACAAAATATTCCTTTACGACCAAGTTTCGGATACAAGAAAGTGGGCTTTTACCCACTTTTACCTATGCGACCCCGACGTTTGGCTGTATTCGATATACAGAGGATGCACACGTATATATTATGTTTGTCGTTCGCGATGTTGGAGAAATCGATATGGTAATCATGCCAGGTTGGGGAAAAGGTTCCTCTGTAAAAAATGCAATTCAGAGCATGATTGGAACGATTTACACTTATATTGATTTTTCAGACGAAGCCGCCTATTTTACAACGAAAAATCATCGCGTTCGTCATTTGAAACAATGTGAAAAACCAATGGATGATTTCCGAAATTGGTTTCAAACGAATTTCTATAGTAAGCTACAAAATAACGTATTTTCGCAAAGACAATCGGAATACTTACGTAGAGAAAATTTAAACGATTGGTAATTTGATTACACAATATGAAAAATAATATAAAGTTTACTTTTTATATTATTAAGATACACTAGATAATGTGGCGATTTTTATTATGTTGTGGAAATGATCATCAATTACAAGAGGCTTCTTATGTGAATACGAAACCCTTTGTTCCTCAAATTACACGAGGAAAGGTAGTGAAAGTATATGATGGTGATACAATTACGATTGCTGCAAAATTGCCGTATAAATATGCACCTATTTCGCGTTTTTCCGTTCGTTTGTCTGGATTAGACAGTCCTGAATTGAGAACACATAATCCCAATGAAAAAATAGCCGCAATTGTATCTAGAGACAAATTACACGAATTAATTTTCGATAAGATTGTGACCCTCCAAAATGTGTCTCTGGAAAAATACGGGCGTATTCTGGCGGACGTATATATAGGGCAACTTCACGTAAATCAATGGCTATTAGATAATCATTACGCAATTGAATACGATGGTGGTAAAAAAACCGAGTTTCATTGATGTCTTTCCATTTCAAGCAAATAATGAAATATATATCCGGAAACCCCGATGCCAATAATACTCACTACTTCCAAAAGCATGTTATAGATTCTAGCATTATAATATTTTATGGTAAAATTTTGATTTACCATAAAATTGATTGATGATATGCTCTTCCGAATAGTAATTACAAAGGCACGATTTATTATAATGGAAAAACGTTTGAACTCCAAAGTCGAAGACTATATTACCCATTTCAAAAATGGGATTCGTAACAAACTCACTGAGTTGGATGTTGGTGATGCGAAAAAGGCATCCATGTTAATGGAATATATTTATGATTATGATCGCTTAACGTTGGAGAAGGAGGATTTTGCAAAGCGAAAACGTGTTAAAAATTCCATACCCGAACTCAATCGATGTGTAGCAAAACGAGCAAATGGAGAACAATGCACTCGACGCCGCAAAGAAGAGTGCGAATTTTGTGGAACACATTCAAAAGGAACGCCTCACGGATTAGTTCAAGATACTCCATCATTGCTGACCCAAAACCAACAAATGGAGGTATTTGCACAGGAGATCAAGGGCATTGTCTATTATTTGGATAAATTCAATAATGTATATAATACCGAAGATGTGATGATGGGTAAGGAAAATCCGCGCACTGTAGCCAAATATGTATTACAGGGTATTACATATACAATCCCAGAGTTTGGTTTGGTATAAAAATATTGCTTGTATAGTTAAATTTGATATTTTGTGTATTAGTCGCGTTTTTTATCCACTTTACGAACAATGACCTCTTTTGACGTCTCTTCTCGATTTTGTAAAATATAATTGTTCATATCGGTGGCTTTCTCGTCATCGCCTTCGTAATACTGTGACAATATATTTAGCAACATTTTTTTGGTAATAGGCTTCTTCACATTACGTTTTGTATATTCAATTCGACCATCGTTAATATCAAAACCGTCAATTTCGTTTTCTTTCATAACCGTTAAAAGATTGTTCGAAATCGCATCTTTTGCCTTTTTTCGATTGTTTAGTTCTTGTTTCAATGCTCGCATTTCATTGTCGATTTTCACCCATTCGCGAATAGATTGGACTAATTGGTCTTTTGTTTCCATGTTAATATAATTAACGTCCTAAAATATATTTATATGTATTCTCTTTATTATTTACTTTGTAATATATAACAGGGGAATGATTTTTCAAAATTCGCGACAACACACGTCAACAAATGGGGCAAATTCTTCCTTGTCTATGAATATATTACAACCTATGAGGTATCGTCCAGTGATCTCTCGAACACAACCAAGTATTCCGATTCATGTTCCTGAACCAACACCAAAAACTATGTTATGGGGAGAACCAACGTGGTATTTATTCCACACTCTAGCCGAAAAGGTTCGTCAAGATACTTTTCCTAAAATAAAAAACGAACTTTTATCTATGATTTATCGTATTTGCAATAATTTACCTTGTCCGGACTGCACAAATCACGCAACGAGATATTTGCAAGGCATTAATTTTTCGTCAATAAAATCGAAGCGGGATTTACAAGAAATGTTATGGAGATTTCATAATGTAGTGAATCATCGTAAACATTATGATATTTTTCCATTGAACGGTGTGAGTTCTAAATATAGACGAGCAAATACAGCCAATATTATTCGTAATTTTTTACAACATTACGATAGACGTGGGTATAGTATGCGCGCAGGCACAGATGGGTTTCATAGAACACGTATGGTAAGTGCATTCAAAACGTGGATGCAATCAAATATTCATTATTTCGACCCATAATGTTCGGTATTATTCGAATAGCGTATTAAATTCTCGAATGAGTTCTTGTTTACTTATCGATTTTGGCCCTATTGTAGAGTCCTTATTGGAATATTGTAGATCTCGAATGTTTTCATACAACACTTTTGTAGGTGTTTTATCGAATTTTATAAAATAGTGCGATTGTACACTTTTATAGTCAATATTTGTATCTATATTTCCTGCATTGACCCCGACGCGACGAAACGAAATATGGGGGGTTTCTGTATTCGAAACAAACGAGAAGTTCAATGGAACTAATTTCTCAGTCACTTCTCGATTATAGTCTTTTTTTTCCCATATCTGGAAAATACAGGGAACATTATGTTCTATACCCTGGACCAGAAATGATTTGTCCGGTAAATCTGTCTCAAACAGAAGATGAAAATTGGTGGGGAACGTTTTTCTCAAACTCTCTTTTTTGAAACTTTTCGGTAAAATGAATGAAATACTATTGCAAAATTCACACGATTTTTTTATGAATTTAATCGCAAATGACGATTGTCGTCCAAATGGCGGATTTCCAATGATATGGATTTTTTCGTACTTATTTCGGACACTCACATAATCATAACACAAATAATCTTGTTTTATGATTTCCTCATTTTCAGGTTCTAAATCGTAAAATTCATAATGATTTGTGATTGCCTTAATACCCGGGATAAACGCTCCGTTTCCTGCACTTGGTTCAATAATTAGGTCATTTTCACTAGTTTGTATATAGGTTTGAATATGGGATAAACATAAATTGACCGCAAATTCAGCCGTATAATATTTATCAATCGTATTACGACGTAAACCTTTTGTTTGGGTAATTTCTGTTTTGGACATGGTTGTATAATTCATTGAAATTGGTATATTATGCAAAATCAATTTTATTTACCCACGGGCCTACACTTATATAGACTTTTGGTTGGACGAGAACACACATCCTTGTTGCTTATTCCACTAAAATATGATAGATTTACTGCTCCAGTCGAGTCAATTATCATAGCCCATAATGTTCCGAATATTAAGCCCACAATTAATCCACTAATCAACAATATAGTGGTCGAACATCCATTCGATGTATTCCAAAACATATCAGCAATGATTAAAATGGGAAATACTATGAATGTAGGTATATTTTGTGTCTGTAAATTGTGAATACTGATAAAATAGGATAAATAAGCAATTGTGTATCCGAATACGGTTTGACTAAGGGGTAATTTGGATATGGGTCCATCGGCACCTAATGTAAGTTGATTGCATTTCATCTTTGTGAATGCGGATTCAACTGGAATACCATTTGCACCATCATTCGTATTCGGGATCATATTACCAAGTAATATAGTAACGGTTGCAGCAATTAATAATCCAACTAAATAAATTACACCTTTTATATCCTGGTTAAATATGGATTGTAATGCAAAATACGATACAATTACAAATGGTGCGAACCTAAAAAACAAATAAACGATACTGATTATGTTTAATTTCATACTATTTAATATAATGGTAGAAAAACTATTATATTATGTTTCTAATGGACTCCCCTAAACAATGGCTAATTTTATTGCGTCTTGAATTGTGTCAACACTGTGAAACGACATTTCAGATAAGTCCAATGCAGCACTGTATTTCTTCATAAATTCGTCGAATTCACGTTGATTGTCTTTGGGATACAAAATAGTTTTCACACCTGCGCGCATACTTCCCATTATTTTAGAATCTAAACCACCAATGGCCGTGATTTTTCCTTGTAGATTACTCTCACCAGTCATTGAAACCGTATTATTGATCTTTTTATCATTTAATAAACTGTATAAGGCAAGTGTGATTGCACCTCCTGCAGAAGGCCCATCCTTAGGAACAGCTCCCTCGGGACAATGAATATGTAATCCCTGAACCTTTGTTTTCTCGAACTGCTTGAGTAATTTGGCCTGTTGTTTTGCTGGGGTTAAAGCCCAAGCGTTGGTTTTCGCAACACTCATACTCTCTTTCATCACATCTCCTTGCATACCAGTGAGTTTTAACTCCAAGAATGTAGAAGATGGGAATAAACGGGCCTCGATTGGTATAATTCCACCCTTTCCTAGTACATTTGCCCACATACCATTGATAGTTCCGACTAATGGTTCATTGTGAATATTCATGTTATTCACTTTTCTATGTTTCTTTAAGTATAATGTGCCTAAATCTTCAACCTTCACTTCGATTGGTAATGAAATCGGAGTATCTGATTGGACTTTTTCGTAATTCAACAATTGAAGATTGATTTCACCGAATAAATCGAATAATACTTCTTTTAATTTACGAACACCGGGTTCCATTGTGTAAGTTTCAACCAAATGACGCACAACATCATCTGATAATTTTACAGTATTCTCAAATCCCATCTTCTTATTCAATTCGGGCAAGATGTATTTATCGACAATTACTAACTTGTCTGTCCAAGTTAAATTATCAAAACGAATACGATGAATACGATCCAATAAAATACGATCAATTTGTTCTGGATCATTGTAAGAGAAAATGAAAAGCACCTTGGATAAATCAATAGGAATTCCACTAAAGTACCTGTCTTCGAACTCATCATTTTGTGTAGTATCAATTAAATGGGTAAGAATGCCGATAATTTCACGACCTTGCTCTGTCTTACTCACTTTATCCAATTCATCAATATATATAATCGGATTCATACACTTGCTCTCCATGAGAATGTCTGCTATTTTACCCCATGTGGAATTTACATAAGTATAATTATGACCTTCTAATGTAGAACCATTGGATGAACCTCCCAATGCGATGAAATGAAAGGGACGGGGCTTACCATTATCATCTTGCAAACACTGAGCTAAGCCACGTTTGGCCAAAGATGTTTTACCTACACCAGGAGAGCCTTCAAATCCAAAACAGTACCCGCTTTGTTCACCATTGATCCATTGACCAGCTATTTTCATAATTTGAGACTTGGCGTCTTTATGTCCATAAATCGATTCGTCTAGTCGTCCTTCAATTAATGTAAGTTCTTCCTCTACACTGTTAGTATCTGTACGAAAAGCGACTAATTTATTATATATCGCTATACCTGGATGCACCGGGACAAATAATTCCAATACATCCGTAATATTCTTATAATTACCGGAAACAACGGCCTTGTCTAATTGCTGTGTCGACATTTTAATCAACCCGGGCTTCGTTTTTGCAGGAACCAGCTTCATATCCAACTTCTTCACAGCATGAATAATAATGTCCTTTTGTCCCTTTTGAATGCGCTCTTTGCATTCTGAGACAAATTCTCCTACACATTCCTGAATTAATGTATCCAATTCACTCGTAATTTCAAACAAGGTGTATTTTTCTTTTTCGCCGGAGGGTTTTGATGTAAATGTTCTATAGACTTCATTCAATAGTTCCATTTTGCATAAAATTGGCTCTTTACGATATACACCAAACGGAATCTTTAATAAACCTTCTAAATATTGTTTGGATTTACTAGCCTGATCTTCAGGTTTTCCTTTAATATCCTTGAGTTTCGAAATGGCGCGCTCCTTTACTTTATCATCTGCACGTAATAATAACACTTGCTGTTCTAAAGACACCTTGGATGCATCACATTGTGAAATCGCATCTTGAGTATATTGAATCGTATTAATCATTGTATCCTTGAAATAATCCTTTAATTTCCAAGGCAAACTTTCGTAAATCATACGTTGCTCGTAATTATCACTTCCATCTGTATTGTCGACAGACCCGATTAAATCATACAACATGTATGCTATATATTGGATTTCGTGGTCAACGTCGTAAATAAACAAATTCATAAGCATTTTACGACGCGAGATTAAATCCATATCGAAAAAATGCTTGATTAGTGCATCTAATTTATGAGTTTTGATGTATTTAACGTCACTTATCATCATGTGAAACTTCTTGTATAAATCGACATTTGTATAAATCAAAATGTCTTTTAGTGTAATTGTTTCTATCCATCTAGATGAAATATCCGAGAGAATTTCTTCGTGAGATGTATTTTCTTCAGAAGAACACGGTAATTCAATAGAGCTTCCTTGAACTTTGTTAAGGTCTTTAAAGTATGTTGAAACCTCACTTAATCGGGTGCTTACATATTCGTGCTCTTTAATGTATTGTAACGGAATATCGCGAATAATAGCATTCACTACAATTGACTTCTTGTCTTCGGGATTGCGCGATAAAATGCGAACTCCGTAAACCGACTGATGTAAAGAACTATAAAGTGTAACCGGGTCGAAACACTCCGATTGTGGATAATTTTCAGGTTTAATCACTTTGTCTATAAGTTTGTTGCTATTTTCAGGTTCCTTTACTTCACTCCAAGGCACATTTTTATATCCAATTGGAATGGTGTATTTTTCAATCAATTTCACTTTGGACAATTTCATTGTTTCTGTTTCCTCAATGGTTTTAATATTGTTGTAACGAGCTCCAAACACAACATAATGTATATCGGTTATGGAATTTGTTCCATAGTTTGTAAAAAAAATGGATAATTTATCAAATATTTGTTGCATTTCTTGAATGGCTTTATCCATATTATCTTTGTCCTCCAGTAATGCAGTGATGTCGTTCGCTTTTTCGTAGATTGTGTATAAATGGTCTAAACATTGATTGATTGTGCTGTTACTGAATATATCAAATTTCTTACAATAGTCAATTGATGTAAATGTCCTCTGAATAATATCAATTACTTGGGTGATTTTTAAAGACATAAAACGCTTAAAATCGTCGGCCGATTTGGTTGGGATGTTATGCACACCATCATGCTGCGTTTTAGACAGAGAAGATTTTGTTGGGATTTGTTTGGGCATACTGTTATATTACGTATAGTGTAATGATATATTTTTAATTTTGCCATAAAATCATTCTTGTGAATATGTTCTAAATATAATTGCGAAATGATTTAAACATTGTACATCATTATTTATGAGACCAATGGGAATTCCGAGTTATTTCTCGTATATTATTAAAAATTATTCTAATATTATACGTAGTTTGGCGAATGTGAAAGGGGATAATAACAACTTTCAATATTTGTTTATGGATTGTAATTCGATTATTTATGATGCGTTCAGAACAATTGAAAAAGATCATCCGGAACTACTGCAAGATCACGATGAATTGGAATCGTGCATTATTCAAGATGTAATACAAAAAATTTCGGAATATATTCGATATATATCTCCAACTGTAACAGCCTATATCGCGTTTGACGGGGTTGCCCCTTTTGCTAAAATGGATCAACAACGAAATCGCAGATACAAGGGAAGTATTTTACATAAAATGGATATGCATATAAAACAAACCGGAGGAAAGAAAAAGGGGTGGAGCACGTCAAATATTACACCTGGAACTAAGTTTATGAAAAACCTGGGTGACCGCGTGACTTCGGCATTTAAAGGTCTAGAAAGCCATTATGCAGTCAAATCTATCGTAATATCTACGTCGAATGAATGTGGTGAAGGTGAACACAAAATGTTTCATACTATGCGACATAGTAATGTGAAACCTGATGAAAATTGTGCAGTGTATGGTCTAGACTCAGATTTAATTATGTTGTCTGTATTTCATTGCAAATTATTTCGCAACATTTTTATTTTTCGAGAAACTCCTGAGTTTGGAAAACAGTTTTTACCCAATAATTTAGAGTCGGGTGGTGGAGATAAATTGTGTTTGTTTATGGATATATCCGTTCTTACGCGCGCGATTCTTTCTGAAATGCAATGCGGCGTGTCCGATTCACATCGAATATACGATTACGTATTTCTCTGTTTTTTCCTTGGAAATGATTTTTTACCGCATTTTCCATCATTGAATATTCGCACTACTGGAATCGATACATTGTTAGATGCGTATAGACAACATTTGGGCAAATTTCCAGAACGGTTCTTTATTTCGCGAGATATGAAAATTCAGTGGAAATGGGTGTCTTTATTTGTTGCACATCTAGCGAAATATGAACATTCACGCTTCCTTTCGGAATATGATTTACGAAATAAATGGTCGAAACGAAAATGGTTAGTTGAAACGGAAAAAGACCGTGATTTTACACTTCAAAGTGTTCCGGTTGCTATTCGCGCCGAAGAATTATACATATGTCCACAAGAAAAGTTATGGGAGCAGCGCTATTATAACACTTTGTTTCACGAAAATGTTAGTCCAAAGGACGTGTCTTTGAATTATTTGGAAGGACTACAATGGGTATTTTCTTATTATACTGAGGGGTGTATTGACTGGAAATGGAAATACAATTATCATTACCCTCCTCTTTTATCTGATTTAACGAAACATAATCCTCGATCTGACTACGATTTCTTTAAAAATGTTCAATCCGAACCCTTTTCGTCGAATGTCCAATTAGCTTATGTTTTACCAAAACAATCCTTTGACCTTCTCGCACCCGCCGTTCGTGATGATTTATTGACGAAATGGTCCAAATATAATGTAGATGAATTCCCATTTCAATGGGCATTTTGCAGATACTTTTGGGAAGCACATGCAGTTTTACCTACAATACCATTGGACGTGCTTCAAATATGGGAAAAGGATTGGGCTGTAAAACCGAAGAAGGCACGCGTAAAAGTAATTAAAAAGTAACAAAATTGATATTATATGACTAGATATTCCAGTCATATATTTAACTAAGATGTTTAAACAATATTATGACCACATAGTGAATTCGTTTACCAACATTGCATTGAGGGGGATGTATATCTATCTCCTATTTATTGTTATACATTATATTTCGTCTCATTTGTATCCATATATGTGCTGTCGATTGACTATTTCAGGATTCATTATGTCACCGTTTATGGTAATGTCTCCATATTGTGAAGGATTGCGATGGGTGGTATATAACACGGGTATTCAAATACGTAATATGTGGATTTGGGTTGCAGGATATTTAATTCATTTTGCACAACAAACGCTGTTCCCACCCACCAACGTTTAGCAATTACACACGATGTATTATTCTAAAACAAATGAGTCGGTCGATTGAGGGGAAAATAATCGACTATTGTATATAATGACTACTTTACATAAAACAAATCATAAAATAGCATTTACGATTGAAGGACGAAAAGACATTGATTTGTCTCTCGTTTTTTCACGCGACTATTTTAATGTAATCGGATTTAAGCATTTTCATATTTCTCATAAATATAAACAAGTCGAAGAAACGCAATCAAAAAACGATGATCTCGCCGAAAATCCGAATGTGATTGTCCAAGATTTAGAAAATTCGGAACAAAAATTGAGCGATCGCGTTTTAGGAGAGGAAAATATCCCAAATGGATACACCGAATTACCTCTCAAACAAACAGGTGGTGGAATCATGGAAACCGTATCTGAATACATTACGCCATTTTTCTCGTCCAAACGTGCAATTGATGAAAATACAGAAGGCAAATTTATGGATGATATGAAAGTTTTGTTTGAGACGAATAATGCACAGTCGTTTGATGAATGGAAAAATGAGCAACTTACAACCGAGTTGTCTTTGTTTTCATTTCAAAATACGACTATCACTTACGATATGATTGAACGTATTATAGATGATTTACACGCACAATTTTGCTATTTGCACGACAATGGATTCACGCTTCGAAACATTTCTACCGATTTTGTTTATATGATAGATAATCGACTCGTATTATTGGACGGTAATGCTATTCAGGTAAATAATACACCACAAGTCCAAGATAATGACGGATGCAGGGCTATTTTAGATGTTATTTTAAAGTTACTCGGGAAAAAAGAATCGGATGTTCACGTTGATTTTTCGGATATACGATATACAGGTGTTTATTATACGTTGATGCGAATGCAAAATGATGGTGTTTTTGTAATATAATAGACCGTTTTCTAATAGAAGGGAGGGATTTTAAGGGAACCGTAGGTTCCCTTAATTAAATATCGAAGTCTTCTTCTTGTGCGTCGTGTGTTTCGTGTGTTTCGTGTGTTTCGTGTGTGTTGTGTAAAATGTGAGGTGTAGTGTCGTCTAAATTGGAATTGAATAAAATGTCGTGAGTGTGT